>Ga0070741_10013679_pt1 | contig 14250 bp, 12 predicted proteins | sample Coa_R1_4_FD_66440 | JGI IMG/M metagenome (GOLD analysis project Ga0070741, IMG submission 66440) | Surface soil microbial communities from Centralia Pennsylvania, which are recovering from an underground coalmine fire - Coalmine... | ecosystem: Environmental > Terrestrial > Soil > Unclassified ... | reverse complement strand
CTTTGACTCCTCGCGCCTTCGGCGCTCACAGGGAGAGGAAGGTGCAGGCGGTGGGCGCAGCCCACCGCCTGCACCTTCCTCTCGAACGGCTCGCTTGCGAGCCGTTCTGTCTGAAAAGACCACTTTTGAGAAGCCCTGAAACCAGATGCATTTTCTCTAGACTGATGGGCAATTTGTCTGGTATAATGTTGTGGTAACTTGCTGCTCTCTGTTAACCGTTTCTCCTACCTGTAATCTCATCAAAATGCGTCAAACCTGGCTTCGCACTAACTTCGTATCGTTACCAACCGATAGTATGCGATGAAGGAGCACATCAATGGCAATGCAAGAACCGAACACCCAGGATTTTATTACTTCATTCAAAGGCTTCATGGATAAGGCCGTGGCGCAAGTTCCAGGCAAAGAACCGATCTTTTTACAATCTTTGCGCGCTCATTTTGGAGCAGAACCTAAGGATCTCCCCACAGTTAAAGAAGAGTTTGAGAAGGCTGATCATCCCAATCTGCATCTTGCGCTGACCAGCTTGCTTGCGCGTGAGGGATGGCGGGCGGAGTTGCGAGGTTTTGTTGTCCCTAATGATCACATGGGGGTTAAATTTAGCAGCCTCCTGAGCCCTCAGGTAAAAGAGGGCTCGGTCGAATATGTCAATATTGTCCTGCACGATGATCGCGTAATAGCGTGCGTCCAGGCTGGCGTCTACTTCATCCAGCATGGCGACAGGCCGCTGGCGCTGCTGGTACGGGGTCCGCGTGATTGGGGGATGAACACCGGCATCGAGATCGAAGCAATGGCTACTGAACCCGCCTTAGCTGAAAACTTCCTTGCCGAGATACGCACCGCCATGCGCGCAAACAACGTCTATCGTAGCCATGTAGTATCGCTTGCCAGAAGCAATCGAGGCGCTCTCACCGTCCAATTTCATCGCCTGCCTCAGACCTCTCGCGAAGATATTATCCTACCCATAGGCGTATTGGACCGCATTGAGCGTCAGACGATAACGTTTGCGAGACTGCGTGAAAAGCTCAAAGCAGCGGGCCGTCATATCAAGCGCGGCATTCTGCTCTATGGAGCGCCCGGCACAGGCAAAACGCTCACAGCTATGTACCTGGCGAGCCAGATGCCTGAACGCACCATCGTCTTACTCACGGGCCGCAGCATCGGACTGCTCGAACAATCATGCAAAATGGCACGTTTGCTGCAACCGGCAACGGTGATTCTCGAAGATGTTGATCTGATCGCGGAAGAGCGGACGCACCAGGAAGTGGGCTGCAATGCGCTGCTCTTCGAACTGCTCAATCAAATGGATGGTCTGGCAGACGATGCTGACGTTCTCTTCCTGCTGACAACAAACCGGCCAGACATCCTTGAACCAGCATTGGCAGCGCGTCCTGGGCGCATCGATCAGGCTATTGAAGTACCCTTGCCTGATCGGGCCTGTCGGCAACGGCTCTTTGATCTGTATGGTCAGGGTCTCACGCTCCGTCTTGACCAGCTCCCACAACTCATCGATCAGACAGAAGGAGTGAGCGCGGCATTCATTCGCGAATTGATGCGCAAAGCGGCCCTGTTTGCCGCCGATGAAGGCGACGAGCTGATCGTTGAAGATCGCCACATTGAGGAGGCTTTACGCGAACTCGTCTTCGAGGGTGGCGAACTGACAAAGCGACTGCTGGGTGCCACCCGAGCGTTTTAGTGCCTTCTGACGCTGTTCGCAGCCGGGATGATGCCTTACTGATTAACGATGTGAGGCATCATTGCAGATGGTGATTGGAGAGGATAATAAATCCCGAATCGACGGAAAAATGATATACTTGCTCTAGGAAAGTCAGCAGTAAAGCCGTTCTTGCTAACAAAACAAAGGAGAACAACGCATGCCTCTGCAACCCCATGTGCAAGCCTATCTGGAGCAGACGATGGCGCTTAACCTGCCCCCAATCAGTGAGCAGACGCCAGATCAGTTGCGTCAGGCGCAAAGACAGGAAATGGCGGAGTATGGCGCACCGGAACCTGTCGCCCACGTCGAGAATCGGACGATTCCTGGACCGGGGGGCGAGATCCCGATCAGAATCTATACCCCGCAAGGAAGCGGACCCTTTCCTCTCCTCGTCTACTTCCACGGTGGCGGCTGGGTGGTCTGCGACCTGGATACGCATGATGGCATCTGTCGCAGCCTGGCGAATAGAGCCGGGTGCGTCGTCGTTGCCGTGGATTATCGGCTGGCACCCGAGCACAAATTTCCAGCCGCGCCCGAGGATTGTTTTGCTGCGACCAAATGGGTAGCTGCAAACGCTGCCGCGATCAATGGCGATGCGAACAGAATCGCTATCGGCGGAGATAGCGCGGGCGGCAATCTTACCGCTGTGATTACACAAATGGCGCGGGATCAGGGCGGCCCATCTCTTATTTTTCAGCTCATGAATTGCCCTTGCACCGATTTCAGCATGACCGCTCCCTCCATAGAGCGCAATGGCGCAGGCTGTGGTCTGGATAAAGAGGATATGATCTGGTTCATGAACCATTATTTAAACAATGAGAGCGAGAGAACGGACCCTCTGGCCTCTCCTCTGCTGGCTAAAGATCTGAGTGGGCTACCTCCCGCCCTGATCATCGTTGCTGAGTACGATCTCTTGTGCGACGAAGGCGAGCAGTACGGGCAACGTCTGAAAGAAGCTGGAGTTCCTGTAACGATCAGTTGTTATGAAGGGATGATCCACGGCTTTATCGGAACCCCGTTGGACCTGGAAGAGCGTGGCATGAACGAGTGCGCCGCAGCTCTGCGAGCCGCCTTTGCCTCCAAAGCGGCTGTGTAAGGTCATCTCGTTTAGGAGGAAACCAAAAGATAGGATGGCGCTTGTACAAGCGCCATCTGATGTTTAGAAAGCAGACAAATCGATGATCCGTTTTGATGGTCAGGTAGCTCTCATTACGGGCAGCGGGCGCGGCCTGGGGGAAGCCTATGCATGCCTGCTTGCGGAGCGAGGTGTACATGTCGTTGTGCATGACGCGGGAGTTACTCTGGATGGTCAGGGTTTTGACGCGAGCGTGGCTGAGACCGTGGTAAAAAAAATTACGGCTGCCGGCGGAAGTGCGGTCGCTTGCTACGAGAATCTGGAAACGCGCGCTGGCTGCAAACGTGCAATTGACTGCGCATCGGAGCATTTTGGTCGGCTGGATATTCTGGTGAGTAACGCGGGCTGGATAGATCGCACGCCGCTTGAGCAGATCACGCCGGAGTTACTCACACGTATCCTCGATATCCAGGTTGCAGCCCCCCTCTGGCTGGCACAGGCAGCCTTGCCTGTGATGAAGCAACAGCGATATGGGCGTATAGTCTTGACCTCATCAGGCATTGGACTGTGGACCGAGGGAGAGCGGCCTGAACTGTCGGGCTATGCCATCGGCAAGTCTGCGCAGCTAGGACTGATGAATGCGCTGACTGCTAATGCGGCAGGCGCAGATATTCGTGTCAACATCATCTCGCCAGTTGCCGCGACGCGCGTTTATTCCGGCGAAGTGACGCCTGGAGAACTGCGTCCTGAGCAGGTCGCGCCCGGCGTCGCTTTTCTCGCTTCTAGTGCGTGTGAAGTATCAGGTGCTATTCTGCGGGCCAGCAACGGACGTTTCTCAGTCATGCGCTGGCAAATCGGCCCGGAGGTCGATTTTGGCACTGAGGCAGCCACACCAGAGGATTTTGCGGCGCAATGGAAGAGGCTTTTCTAAACCCGGCTGGTCGCGAAATCTATCGGGTCTCCCGCCTTCAAGGTTTATTTTCTCCTTGACAATTCTATGACCATAGCGTAAAATAATGACTGACCAGTCAAAATTAAAACTAGCTGGTCAATAATATGAATAAACACATCAAAGAAGAGCAATGGGGGGAATGTCTCGGGTTTTAAAAGAGGTGAATAAAATATGCAAGGAGCGCAGGTACATCGTTCGCTAAAGGAGAAGCAGCGCCAGGAGCGTGAGAATCTTATTCTACAAGTCGCTGAGGAAGTGCTAGCGGAGAAAGGGTATCATGAGACCTCGATGGACGAGATTGCTATGCGCGTCGGAGTTTCTAAGGGGACCCTGTACCTTCATTTTCCCAGCAAAGAGGATCTGATGGTTGCCATCTTTGCACGGGATATGCAAAACTTCTCGCAAGCGGTGGACGATGCTATCGCACATGGGTTGACCGCTCGTGCCAAGCTGGAAGCCATTCTGCATTTTCTTTATAGTGGCTTTTTTAGCAAGCGGGCTCAACTGCTTTATACCATCAATAATAGCCTGGAATTGCGGCGGCTTTTCATCGAGAAAGGGGGGTGTATGCGCGATATGTGGGAACATCTCGCCAATCGCATCATGGCTTTACTGGAAGAGGGGAAAGCGGCCAACGAATTTGATAAAACCATCCCAACTGAAGTTATGCTGAGTGCGTTTTTTAGCCTGCTGTCCCCAAGAAGCTATGAGCGCCTGATTGTAGGGAGTCAGGTGTCAGCGGACGAACTGGTGAGACATCTAGGGAAAATCTACTTTAAGGGTGTAGCAGCTAACTAGTTTCAGTATCCTCAAGCGGATCGAGGGAGCCACACCCGCTCGCCGCCTTCCTTGAGGATCACTATACAGGCCATACCCGAGGGTGTCAAGTGGAAATGCACTAAGTACGTTTGAGAGGATTATTGAGGATTACTTATGGCAACAGCATCGCGCGCATCTAATACAGATAATCTGGCGAGAGATAGAGAAAATTTGAATGACTTTGAACAGCCCCGCTACTCCAAAAGAGATACCCTCCTGACAATGGCTGGTGTGTTGATGGTCATGCTGCTGGCCTCGCTTGACCAGACCATCGTCTCAACAGCTCTGCCGCGCGTCATTGCCGAGCTTCATGGCATTGACCGCTACACCTGGGTCGCGACCGCGTACCTGTTGACGTCAACCGTGATGGTGCCCATCTACGGCAAGCTTTCGGATCTGATCGGGCGCAAACCCATCTTTTTGTTTGGAGTGGTGATATTCCTGATCGGCTCGGCTGCTTCCGGCGCGGCTCAGACGATGGACCAGTTGATTATATTCCGCGCCTTCCAGGGGATCGGGGCCGGTGCCCTCATGCCTATAGCAGTTGCTATTGTAGGCGACCTGTTCACTCCGCGCGAGCGTGGCAAGTGGCAGGGGATCACCGGAGCTGTCTGGGGACTATCGTCGATTGTGGGTCCGACGGCTGGCGGCTGGATTACCGAAAACTCTACCTGGCGCTGGGTCTTTTATGTCAATCTACCAATCGGCATCGTAGCTCTGTTTGTATTGATCTTCCTGATGCCAACGTTGCATAACAAGACGAAGCAGGTCTCCATTGACTATATTGGCGCCACGCTGCTGGTGGCTGGAACCGTGCCATTGCTGCTCGGCTTCACCTGGGCGGGAACGACGTACCCCTGGCTTTCACCACAAATCATCGGTATGTTCGCCGGTTCGCTGGTCTTCCTCGCGGCCTTCATCGTCTACGAGGCTCGTCTGGAGCAACGTGGGGGGCAGCCTATCATCGACCCAAGCCTGTTCAAGAACAGCATTTTTTCCATCTCGACGCTGATCACCACTGTTTTCGGGATGGGGCTGTTTGGCAGCATCTTCTTTATCCCCCTGTTTGTGCAGGGCGTCATCGGCACTTCGGTCACCGATAGCGGCCTCATCCTGACGCCGCTGATGCTGACATCGATGGTGGCAAGCATCACCTCCGGCCAACTGGTATCGCGCCTGGGCAAGTATAAGTGGATCGCTATCGTGGGTATGATGATCAGCGTCGTCGGTACCTGGTTGCTGGTGCGGTTGGATGTAAACGCGACCAATACCGATGTCCTGCTAGCTATGCTGGTGCTGGGCTTTGGCATGGGCTTTGGCATGGCGCTGTATAATCTGATCGTCCAGAATGCGCTGCCGCGAAAGATCGGTCAGGCAACATCGACCCTGGTCTTCTTCCGCTCAATTGGCGGCACTATCGCCCTGGCGGCAATGGGATCGTTGATGACAACCGCCTACCTGCCCGCCTTCCATAATGCCTTGCCTGCAAGCGTGAAGCAGGCCATTCCAGCCCAATCCCTGAGCTACTTTGACAATCCGCAGGTCTTGCTATCGCCCGACACCCAGTCGCAGGTACATAGTAAGTTTATAGCTTTTGGGCCGCAGGGCGTCCAACTGTACAACAGCCTGATTAACGCGGTGAAGATCGGCCTGACCCAGGGCATCCATAATGTCTTCATCCTGAGCCTGGCGATTATGCTGATTGGCATGGTAGCAGTGTTCTTCTTGAAGGAGATTCCTTTGCGCGGCGGACGCACCAGTAGGAGAAGCGAGGCTGCGAACAGTATGGAGGAGAGTGCTCCAGAACCTATGGCTCCGGTGGGGCTTCACTAAAAGCCTTTCATCCGGCAGAATGAGGCGCTGGTATATGTTGGACCAGCGCCTCACTTCTTATAGCCATAATATATGACAATATCTTCATGGTTTTTGGGAACAGGTGCAAAGTGCCTCCCCATCTGGTATAGTAGTGGTGAAGGCAGGTATTGCTATACCAGACCCGATCTGGTATTATGCGGGGGGATAGGTGATGATGGAAGTGGAGCGACAATGTGGGAAAATCGATACGCCGGGAGTAATCACAACGCTACTCAGTGAGTTTAGCGCGGTCGCCGACTATCGTACATTACGGGATAGCCTGCCCCGGCGGCTGGCCAGTTTGTTAAAATGCCGGTGCGTCCTACTCTATCAGCGCAGCGGTGAAACTCTGCAATTCGTCTCAGGGTCCTTCGATGATAAGCCAGGGTGGTCCTCCTCGTTGCTCGCTGTGGCCCATATCAATCCCATTAACCTCAGCAGTGATGTGCCCGAGGCGTGTGCCTGGCGTGAGCGCCATAGCATTGGTCAACCTGCGTCTGCTCCCACTCTGGCAGCTACGCCCTTAATTTATCGTCAACGTGGCATTGGCGTGCTGGTCGCGATACGCAGCAAAGAAGGGGAGAAGGCGAATCATCCAGGCCATTGGGTCGGCGATGAGATGCAGGCTTTGGAAGCTGTGGCTGGCGTCGTGGCGCTTTTATTGGAAAATACCCGTTTGCTGGAACGCGACCGTGAGCGCATCCATGAACTCGCGCTTTTGAATAGTATCAGTAGCCAGATGACCTGCTCAATGTACGATCTTGAGCGCGTGCGCGGCGTTATCGTCCAGCGTGCGCGAGAGATTTCTACCGCGGACCTTTGCGCAATAGTTGAGCCTTCCATGCCTGGGGACGCCATTGCCTGGGTGGCGCCAGAACTGCGAGCAATGCTCTTCCAGCGTTTTCGTGAATATCATTCGCTTTCCCCCGTCATTATCGAGCGTCCGGGGCAGATTGATGATCCGTTTATCGGTGAATGTCTTAAATACCTGCCTCCGACGGTCAAAACGCTCTTTGTGGTTCCACTCCTGCGTGGGGGCGCTCTTAGCAGACGTGGGGGTTCATTATTGCGTGGAAGCATTGGAATGACGTATGATGACACATCAGAACCACGGGTGCTGGGTTTCATCATTGGAGCATATTATCAGCCCTGGAAACTGAAGCGCGCTGAAGTCGTGCTGCTGCAAGTGCTTGCCAGCCAGGCCAGCGCCGTATTAGAGAATATCCACCTGATGACCGCGGTGCTAGAAGCCCGCAACGAGGCCCGTAAACTGCTCAGGCAGGTATTAGATGACCGGCGTATGAAAGAACTGATCCTGGCAAGCATTCCCAGCGGACTGATCACCACTGATCAGAAAGGCGATATTACCACCTTTAATCGAGCGGCAGAGGCAATCCTGGGATACCATCCTTACGAAGTTCTGGGCCATCCCCTGCACAAGTTTCTTGATCTGCGCGCATTACGATCCATTAGCGAAGGAAGCTCGCTTCCCGTCTCCTCGGCTCTGCTGGACCAGCAGCGCGATGTTCTGCACAACATGATACAGACTGGCACCGTCGTGACGATGGACCGTCATGGACGGGAAATTGTGCTTGATGTCGATGTCTTGCCTTTGTGCAAAGAGCAGGATGGCCAGGTGGGCACCCTGGCAACCTTTACCGATGTAACTTCCGTCCATCGCCTGGAGGAAGAGAAACGTCGCCTGGATCACCTTGCGTCGCTGGGTGAGATGGCTGCCAATGTTGCCCACGAGGTGCGTAATCCCCTGGCATCGATCAAGACGTCGATGCAACTGCTCAAGGAGGATCTTCTCCTATCTTCTCAGGCTGCTACTCTCGAACAAAAAGAGGGGCAGGCCGAATGGGCGCAGGAGTCGATCTCGGTCGTGCTGCAAGAGGTTGACCGTCTTGATACGCTGGTGCGTGATCTCCTGCTTTTCGCTAAACCATGTCACCTGCATCGCGTTCGTTGCAATATTGCGGCCTTGAGCGACCAGACGCTCAAGCTGATTGAGCCGCAGTGTCTAGAGTCGAATATCACCGTTCATCGCATCTATGGCGATCTGCCACCGCTATGGGCGGATGCCGCTCAGATTGAGCAGATACTGTTTAACCTCTATATCAACGCCATTCAGGCTATGCCCGATGGAGGCATTCTTACTATCTCCTGTCATAGTATCTCTGCTGACAGCGCCATCCGCGAGGCGGGAGGCGCTCAGACATCCGTAGACCAGAGAGGGGATAGTTGCTATTCTCTGACGGTGAAGCGGATACAAACTCCTCCAGTGCAACAGTGGTTGGAGATAGCAGTCAGTGATACCGGGACGGGTATTCCTCCTGAGCAGCTTGAGCATATTTTTCAGCCGTTCTTTACTACTAAGGCGCATGGTATCGGGTTGGGGCTGGCGATCACGCGACGTCTGGTAGAGGATCATGGTGGTTACATCCGTGTGGAAGGACATTATGGCTATGGTGCGATCATCGCGGTACGATTGCCGCTGCTAGAAGATATGGCTCTTTCACAGGAAGAGCAGGAAGATGTTGAGGAGCGTGAAGAAGTGCAAGTGCAGGGTGGCCGGCTATGAGCTTGAGTATACTAATCATCGATGATGAACCCCATTTACCTCATCAGTTTGCTCGCTTTCTCAGAAAGCATGGGGGCTATGAAGTTTATACAGCCGCCGACGGCGAGCTGGGATTGCAGGAGCTACAGCGCAATAATGTTGATCTGGTATTGCTCGATCTGCGTTTGCCTAAACTCAGTGGGCTGGAAGTGCTCACTCAGATGCGAGAGATCGATCCAGAGGTGCCGGTTGTCATACTCACGGCCTATGGCGATGTGCAAACCGCGGTCGCTGCGATGAAACTGGGAGCCTCGGACTATCTGCTCAAAGGCTTTGATCTCGACGAATTGCTTATAGTCGTGCGGCGGGCTTTAGAGACCAGCGCCATGTCGCGCGAACTGCGCCAGTTGCGTCGTGAGCGCAGCGACAACTACCACTTTACCCATATCGTAGGGCACAGCGAGCGCATGCGTGAGGTTTTTGATCTGGTGGCCCGCGTGGCGCCCAGCGATACCGCAGTGTTAATCACAGGAGAGAGCGGAACCGGCAAAGAGGTCATTGCTCGCGCTATCCATGAGCAGAGCCAGCGAGCTTCTGGCCCCTTTCATCCTTTGAATTGCGCCGCCATTGCCCACAACCTCCTGGAAAGCGAGTTGTTTGGGTACGAGCGTTATGCTTTTACCGATGCCAAGAAGCAGAAGCGGGGCCTGCTCGAACTGGCTGACGAGGGCACGCTGTTCCTCGACGAGATCGGTGAAATGCCACTTGATATGCAGGCCAAACTTTTGCGCGTGCTGGAGACGCGCTCGTTCTTTCGCCTGGGAGGAAACCAGGAGGTCAAAATTGATGTGCGCATCCTGGCCGCGACCAACCGCGATCTTGAGCAAGCAAAAATGGAGGGAACGTTTCGCGCTGACCTTTACTTTCGCCTGGCGGTGTTGGAGATCAAGTTGCCTCCCTTGCGTGAAAGGCCCAGCGACATCATGCTGTTCGTCTCGCATTTTATAGAAGATTTCAATAAGTTACTGGGGCGCAATATCCGGCGCATCTCAGCGGAGGCGCAGCGTCTCTTGCTGGCATATAGCTGGCCTGGCAATATTCGCGAGCTAAAGAACGTTATCGAGCGAGCGATGATCCTCAGCAGCAATGACGAGCTTCTGCCGGCTCATTTGCCACAGGAAATTGTCGGCGCGGATAGCAAGAATGTCTCTCCTCTTGATCCCTGGGAACAATGGTTAAACATGTGGCCGCGAGGCAGCGTCTCATTTGAAGATGTCACTGCGCGCTTCGAGCAGCACCTGATCCGCTGGGCCCTGGAGACGGCCCGCCATAATCGGACGCGGGCTGCCGAACTGCTCGGTTTTGCCAAAGTTGACCAGTTGCGCTATCTGATGCGCAAACACAATTTTTAATGTTGCAAGTTGCAAGTTGCAAGTTGCAAGCTTCAAGCTCACTAGAGAGGGGTGCAGGCTTAATCGGCATTAGTCGCATCGGCAACGCTCTCGTGGAGAAGCAGTTCTGTCTCCAGTTCCTGCCAGGCCAGTTGCTCTATCTGGAAATTGCTCATCTGCTGTCGCAGGGTCATCGACTCCTGAAACTTCGCCGTCACCCGCTGGCGAAAATTTGCCAGGATCGGGCGCTGAACCTCCGGTTTTGGCAGAACGCGCAGTTCGATCTCATTGGTATGGCGGAAGTCACTTTTATCGAAGGCCAGCGATATCAGGTCGCTAAATGTCGCCAGGAGGTTTAAGCGTTGTTGGGAAAAGTACTTCTCTTGCGTACTGGAGGCTAGCAGGCATCCAGCAATGCGTCCCTCAAAGCGAATGGGAGCGGCGGCAGCACTGATCTCGAACTCGTCCTGGACGGCGGGCAGGTTTTTGTTCTCGCGCAGGTTGTAGTCATTAACGATATGACGAACCTCGACCGCGTGGCCTGAAAGCGATTCCAGCCCTAGAAAAAGCACGTCGTGTTCAAGGTCGGCTGTCCAGGGAGGCGTTCCTTTGCCAGTTCTTTCTCGCAGGCTGCGCACTTTGCCATCGACCGGAGAGGGTGGCATGCATTGGACCAGCTTGACCGCCATTCCTAGCTGGCTGGGATCGAGCTGCGCCAGAGCTTGTTTTAAAACAACCTCGCTGATGCGCCAGAAGCGTAAGCTCTCGGTGGTGGTGGTGCGAATGCTGAGCACCTGGGCAAAAAACTCGGAAGGGATCTGCTCCGTGGAATCTTCCAGGAGCCAGGATTGGATATCGGGATAGACTGTTTCCAGGGCATCAATCAGTTCCTGGCGCTGATTGGGATGGATAACCTGTACCAGGTGTATTAAGTGGGGGCGCTGGGGCTTCGATTCTCCGCTGGCCCAGCGTGAAAGGGTCATGGTGGTGACACCAAGAGCCGTCGATAGGCGCTGACGCTCGGCTGGGGATTTGATGATCCCTTGTAAGATGGTTGACCATACTGGAAGAGGAGTGACCATACCTTTCCACCTCATTGAAACTGCAAAAAACTCATCCGGTCTTGCTCTCTATGATAACAGAGGTGCGATAGTGAGTCAACTGCTACATTAATATTTCGTGTAGAAATTTCTCGAAATGTGTCCAACAAGCCATATCGATAGAAAAACTAGTTGTACTTGAGCCGGGAAATCTGTATCATAGGATGTGATGGTAAGTCAGGCAGGAAGGCGTAGATTGTGTAGGGAAAGGATGGGGTATGCCGAAAAAGATCATTGCCGTTGATGATGATAAAGAAGTGCGCGAAATCATGGCATTTGTGCTCAGTCGGCATGGCTTCGAGGTCAAAACTGCCTCCAGCGGGCAGCAACTACAAGATTTGCTCAACGTGCAACTACCCGATTTGATCATTCTGGATGTCATGATGCCAGGAGAGGATGGCTATCGCATCTGCCGTAGTTTGCGAGACGACCCACGAACTCAGCATATTCCGGTGATGATCATCACCGCCCATGCCGAAGACATTTATAAACGGATCAGCCTGGATCTAGGGGCGGCACAGCATATAACCAAGCCTTTCCATCCATTAGAACTGGTAGAAAAGATCAATGCCCTTCTGAAATGAGAACGGAGAAGATATAATAGTCATAAATACATATCCAAAATTTGTGACATAAAAGACTTGTCTCAACGCTTAAAAATTGGTATCATTACAAGCAAGAGCGTCCTGACGAGTTCAAGGAAGCAGAGCGGCATGCCAAACAGATACGAACGCGAGATTGAAGAGATTCTGCGCAATCTAGAGAACACGGAACCTAAACCAGCTTTACGACCGAAATTCGGCAAGCGACCACGTCAGAAGCCAGGTCCTGGCTTCCCGGCGCGTCATCGTCCGTTCTTTTCGTTTAATTTCTCGATGACGGAATGGTTGCTCGTTGCTGGAGTTACCGCTGCGCTGGTTTCCGGTGGCTATGCCTATTTACAAGGTAGGCAGGATATTTTTACAGCAATCCTGGCAACCATCGGCATTGTATGTTTAACCCTGGTCGCACTCTCGCATTTTCTATTCCGTCCACGCCGTTCCCAGTCAATGCGTTATGGGAATGTCACTGTTACCCCTTTACGCCGTAGCCCTTTCAGTGGCCTCAAGACGCAGTGGAATCTCTTTTTGCTCAAGTTGCGCTACCGACGCAAAAAAGAGCACTAGTTGGCGTGTTCTACCCATTAGCGATACCAGGATACTTCCTTTTGCCGGTGCATACTTTTTGAGTGTGGGGTCGCATAGGCCATTTTTGCTGTTATGCGGTATCTGGCTGCCCCTTTGCTTTCGCAACGCCAGGGGTAATTGCTATAATATTGGCTCTGACTGTAAAAGATGGAGTCAGGTAGACAAAAATTTTAAAAGGGAAAAAGGAGCTTTTGTGTTATGAATGAACTGGTAGAACGCCTCTCGCAAGGGGAGCATCCCGTTGCCGTTGGAGGCCCAAAACCTTCTCTGGAGGAGTTCAAAAAGCGCATAGAGGATATGGGGTATGTCTTTATCAAGTTTACCGGAACGCGTGGCGGAACGGATCTGGGGGTTCGCGTCGATAAGGCTGCCGTCGATCTGAGTAAAGCCGATTTTGCTCAGGCTACCGGCACAGCGCATGTCGAGGGGACCCTTACCCTGAACTATGTCAAAGTGCGCTGCGTGGCTGATATCAATCTGGCAACCCTGGAGGGCACAGGACATCTGGTGATCCTGGAAGAGGTTCATCCCTAACTAGCATCGCCATAAAACCGGCCTGTTACAAACCCTTTCGTAAGATGAGATGGAAAATACTCAACCGCTCATCTGTCGCGAAGGGGCTTTTTATTGGCCAGTATCGAACAATAATTTTACATTTTTCTGCGGATTTTTTCATACTCTCATGGAAAAATGAAAGCATGCTTACTGTGCTTTAGCGGCTTACTATAAGTTGGTCAGGGAAGAACTTTTCCTGGACAACATAGTATGAGCATGAAGAACGCTTTTGCAGGTGGCAAAAGCGATGATGAAGGAGACGCCCAGAACATGAGTGACGTTACTTTACGTCAGAAAACCTCGCGGGTGGTACCGCTGCAAATTGTGATTATCTTGCTGGCCGTTGGCTCGGGCCTGGTTCATCTCTATCGAGGAGTTACCATGCTTGCTGCAACGAATCGTTTCGTGGGCCGGGCTGCAAGACCAATAGGTAGACCTCCGGTCGGTGGAGGCGGGCCATCGATTATGGCATTCCTTCCACTACCGCTTTCGTATCTGTTCATCCTCAATTTCGTTGGCTACATCGTTCTGGCAGGAGCGCTCTACCTTCCTGCTTTCGAGCGGTACCGGAATGTGATTCGCTGGCTTCTCATTGTGTACGCTGCTGTAACTATTGTCATGTGGTTTTTGATTACACGGGGAAGTCCCAATCTGCTGGCATATATCGATAAACCGGCAGAGGTGCTGCTCATTCTGCTTTTACTGGTTGACATGCGGCAGGCGCAGCAACAGAAGGCGGCATGAGTCGCCAGGGCAAAGATTCAGGCTTCACAACCTGGATCTTTGCCTTCATAATAATGAACATTTGAAGTTCAACCTGGCTATCATGCAAATGTGGGCAAATGCCAGCAGTCAGCGATTTTTTGCATAAGAGACAAGCGAATTGTGAGGCAGGCAAGAATAATAATGTTAGTTTAATCGTGACGTGGTAACATGCAGGATAGGTCAGGGAAAGGCCATTCTGTACCTGTTATGGGGGCAACGTATGATGAAAAAAATCATTGTTTCAATCGTCGTTATTGGTACCTTTGTCATCTATA
>Ga0070741_10013678_pt1 | contig 14252 bp, 10 predicted proteins | sample Coa_R1_4_FD_66440 | JGI IMG/M metagenome (GOLD analysis project Ga0070741, IMG submission 66440) | Surface soil microbial communities from Centralia Pennsylvania, which are recovering from an underground coalmine fire - Coalmine... | ecosystem: Environmental > Terrestrial > Soil > Unclassified ... | reverse complement strand
CGACTCGTCCATCGTCCGGACACATCGTCGGCCCATAAGTGTTGAATATTCTAACAACCCGAACGTCCACGCCTTCCTGGCGGTTATATTGCATTGTCAAGGCTTCAGCAACGCGTTTGCCTTCGTCGTAGACCGATCGTTCGCCAATCGGGTTCACATTGCCCCAGTAACTTTCCCGCTGCGGATGAGACTCCGGATCGCCGTACACTTCCGACGTTGAAGCCAGCAAAAATCTCGCGCTTTTTCGCTTCGCAAGGTTCAGCAGATTGCGCGTGCCGACAAAATTCGTTTCCAGTGTCTTGGTCCCGTCAGCCATATAATGGACAGGCGAAGCCGGACTGGCAAGGTTATAGATCTGATCGATGTCGCGATCGATTGGTTCTACCACATCGTGACAAACAAATTCGAATTGCGGGCGTGATTTTAGGTCTTCGACATTCTGCTCGCGTCCGGTCATGAGGTTATCAACACAAACAACTTCATTATCTTCGTCAAGCAATCTTCGGCAAAGGTGAGAGCCGATAAAACCGGCTCCGCCCGCGACCAGGATACGTTTCATATAGCTCCTAGAATTATTCCAGGTAGAATTTCGCTATTCGATCAACAACAGCGCGTTGTTGATCTTCGGTTAATTCAGGATATATTGGCAGAGCAAGAACTTCTTTGCTGGCTTGCTCCGCATTCGGGAGAGAGTCGTCTCCGCTCCCAAAAGCGGCGAAACACGGCTGCTGGTGCAGCGGAACAGGATAGTAAACTTCAGTACCAATAGAATGCTCTTTCAGATATGCCATCAGAGCGTCGCGTTCCCTTGCCCTGATTACGTACTGATTGAAAATATGACGCGCGCCCTTTTGGCGTACCGGTGGAATAACGTTGTCATCGTCATCCAGCCCGGCGGACCTGAACAGCGTATCGTATCGATCAGCGTTGTTAGCTCTTGCCGCTGACCACTCGTCCAAGTATTTCAGTTTCACTCGAAGAACGGCCGCCTGAACTTCATCCAGCCGGCTGTTCACCCCGAGCATCTCATAGTGATATTTCACTCGGCTTCCGTGAACCCGCAATGCGCGCAACCGCTGATCGATCTCACTGTCATTAGTCACGACCATACCGCCGTCGCCCGCCGCGCCCAGATTTTTTGTCGGAAAGAAACTGAAGCAGCCAATTCTGCCCATCGAACCCGCCTGACGATCACGGAAAGTTGCACCTATCGACTGCGCTGCATCCTCAATAATCGGAACACCTGTTCGTTTCGATATATCCAACAAGGCGTCCATATTCGCGCATTGACCATATAGATGGACCGGCATGATAGCTTTTGTGCGGGAAGTAACCTTGGCTTCGACCTGTTCGCAATCTATATTGAAATCGACTGGATCTATATCGACAAATACGGGGCGTGCGCCAACGTGGGCCACGTAACCGCCGGTGGCAAAGAAAGTGAAAGTCGGAATTATGACCTCGTCACCGGGTCCAATGCCAAGAGCCATTAGCGCCAGCATAATCGCGTCCGAACCCGACGCGCAGCCTACCGCATGATTGACCTGGCAATACTCCGCGACCTCACGCTCAAATGCGGCGACTTCCGGCCCAAGAATAAACTGCTGACGATCAAAAACGCGATCGACAGCCTCGCGTATCTCTTCCCTGATCGACTGATATTGAATTTTTAAATCCAGTAAAGGAACTATGACTTTCTTTTCAGGATCGACTGCGGCTTTTGTCAAGTATTACAACTCCTTAATTATGAAACCGAATTATATATAAGACGCGCCGCGACAGCAATTTGCTGATCGACCTGATTTGCAGGCAATATTCGGCTGGGCTAAGCTAGAGTTTGGTTTTGAGCGCTGGCGATGCAAACATTTGGATTCAGGCATTTATGGCGACCCACGTCGACTTAACCGTATAGGAAGCAGATAGAATCCGCGTTACGGATACCATAAAGGAAGTGGAATCCTCCACACCCGTGGGTCGCCATAAATGCCTGATATACTCAATCAGGCGATTGCCCAAGCTAACAATTAAGTTCCGGCGAATACCGGACTTGACCCGAAAAGCCAAATCGAGTAATTAACTTTACGGTGCAGGCGTCTTTAAACGCCTGTCTGAAGTTATGCAGCAACAGATCGATAAACTGTGAAAAACTTGCCAGGGACGACTAAGCAAGCTGCCAGATCCAGCAACAGACTGATTTATCGTATTGTCGGTGTTGTACTGCTGGCGGCGGCAATATTGTTGGCGCGCGAAGTGTTCAGCGAAGCCATTGCAGTTTCCGTGGTAACTTTGCCTTCGGCACCAGAGCAGCACCAGACTGCCCTGGATTTCGCTCCTGATAATCCTTCGGTTCAATCCTGGATTGGCGCTTTCTACATGCTCTCGCCAAGTCAAAGCGATCCGCAGCAGGCATTAGAGCACTACAAGGAAGCATTGCGGCTTGACCCAATGTACTATGCCTATTGGGGCGAGCTCGGTTCGGCGTATGAGTTGTCCGGTAATCTGGATTTGGCCGAAAAGTCCTATCGGAACATGATCGTGCTTGCGCCGGCAAACGAGCGGTCCCACTGGCTGCTCGCCAATTGTCTGCTTCGTAAGGGAGACGTCCAGGAATCATTATCTGAATTCAAAAAGTATCTCGAGATCAATCCCCAGGCATGTGATTACGTTTACGAATTACTCAGCAAAGCGCAAGGGGTAACTCTTAACGACATCGACCAATTTGCAGTTCCATCCGAAGGAACTGGACGGGCCAGATTCGCTCTATTCGCGGTAAATCACGGGAATCCTGCGCTCGCGGTTAAAACTTGGCAACACCTTAGCGCTAAAGACCTCGAGTCTCAAGGTCACCTTGCGCCTCAGATAATCAACGGTTTGGTCTCCGCCAAACTCTACGACGAGGCGAAGGCTGTTTGGAGTGTTAATGCGCCAGACCAGAACGAACTATCTCAATTATTGCTCAACGGCTCTTTCGAGCGCGATCTCGCAAGTTATCATGGTTCGTTTGGATGGCAGTCCCAACAGCCGCTTTCCGGGAATATAACGCTGACCTCTCGCGAAGTCCGCACTGGAAAGTCGGCTCTGCGAATCGACCTTACCGGAGAAAACAGCCACGACGCGGCGACGCTTTCTCAGGTTCTTGCTCCAATTCCGGCTGGGCGCTACTCGCTAACCTACTTTGCTAAAGGCAGCAGATTTACACCCGCTACACAACCACTGCTTCGCATTGTTGGTGAAAACGGCCTGCCAGTAGCAACTGACCAGCCGCCTTCAGGCGATTATGATTGGACGAAACGGCAAATTGAATTCACACTTCAATCGCCGAAACAGGCTATCGTTATTTTTATTCAAACGCCGGCGATCACTTCCTTCGATAGCGTGGGGAACGGTCAGATCTTTCTCGATGACTTCGCGATAGAAAAACGGAATTAGCAGGCCTAACATTTGCCGATGCCGTGGTATTCGAATCCTTCCTCGCGAGCAGCCGTAGCGTCCAGAATGTTTCTTCCATCAATGATAACGGGAGTGCGCATTAGCTCTCTAAGCTTTGAGAGTTTTAACGATCTAAACTCCTCCCATTCGGTTACGATCACCAGCGCATCACAGTCTGAAGCTACCTCTTCGACTGAGGGGCAATAGTTGATCTCGAGATCGGGCCGAGCGCGTCGACAGGATTCTTCGGCAACGGGATCGTAGGCTTTGACCATTGCGCCAAGAGCTATCAAATGTTGCGCGATATCGAGGCTCGGTGCGTCTCTTACGTCATCGGTATTTGGCTTAAACGCCAGACCGAGCAAACCGATGGTTCTTCCTTTTATGATTTTCAGCGCGCTTTGAAGTTTTTTGATAGCTACACGCCGCTGCGCCATATTTACCTGGCGCGCGGCGCTCAGCATGGTTGGCGACAAAAGATATTCTTCAGCGGTCGCGACAAGCGCCGATAAATCTTTTCCGAAACAGCTCCCGCCCCAGCCTACTCCTGCATTCAAGAAACTCATTCCGATACGACGATCCAATCCTACGCCGCGCATAACCTCAGTAACATCAGCGCCAACCGATTCGCATATCGACGCGATTTCGTTTGCGAAACTGATCTTCGTCGCCAGGAATGAATTGGCCGCGTATTTTATCATCTCTGCGCTGGCCACATCGGTAATGAGTAAGGGAACAGCACCCGCGCGATCTTCGTTAACGCATAAAAAAGCCGGCAGTGTAAAACTTTGATCGAGAAGTGGCGCATAAAGGTCTCGCATCATCTCTTGCGCCTGTTTGTCATTCGTGCCAATGACTATTCTATCGGGGAAAAACGAATCGTATACGGCAGATCCTTCTCTCAGAAATTCTGGGTTACTGACAACTGCGAAATTGTGCTTATTTGCAACTGATCGCGTTCCGTTTCCGGAGAGCGCGTGCCCACCAGCCACGGTGACAGCGACTTTCGCACCATTTTGGATGCCTTGAGACACCAGCATTTCGACCCAGTTGCCGCTTCCCACTGGAACCGTCGATTTGTTAATGACCGCCTGAAAACGGTCGCCGTCGAGATTTCTGCCAATCTCTGTCGCGGCTGATTTGATATACGAAAGGTCTACATTTCCTCCTGGAAGAGATGGCGTTCCTACCGTAATAAAGATGACATCAGCAGTTTTTACACATCCATAATCAGGGCTGAACTCCAGCCGCCTGCTCTCAAAACAAATCGCCATTAACTCTTCCAGACCCGGTTCGTATATAGGAGATTTGCCGCTCTTTAACTGTTCGACTTTTGCCGTATCAATGTCGATACAGGTAACAGTATGCCCAATATATGAAAGAACAACTCCCGTAACCAGCCCTACGTAGCCAGTTCCAACGACAACAACTTTCATTTTCTAGACCCCCGCCGCTCCTCTCGCTTCTTTTTTGTCCAGAACTCTGATAAGCGATTTTCTCAGCTCCGGATACAAACAGGTATGTATCAGATTGACATCGATCATCAACTGCGGCCTGTCAAATTTCCGGTAAAGCATTAATTCGCCTAACGATGCTCCATCATCAAAGTATAACGGCAGCCGCAAAGTCCAGTATCCTGACATGTCGCCAGCACTGAATGCACCGTCCGACGTTTTGCCGTCCCATCGCATAAATCCCTGGAGTTTATTATGCTCGGTATTTTCGCGGACAGATCTATCGGCCGCAATCGATCCCTTAAATCTGATTTCCGCGTGATCGAACTCCTCGACGTCCATAAAGGTCCTTATAGCATTCTCGATCTCAACCAGACTTATTGCGCTTGAACATTCGGCCGCCGCGCGTCTGATTTTGATGTTGTTTGCAATGATCGTTCGCTGGCCAACTCCCCGATTGACCAGGCGTCCCATCTCGCCGAACTCGTGATACCCGAGTTGCTGAATACCAACCCACACGCAAATACCCAGCACCAGCAGAATCAACCCTAAAAGTCGATTATCCGGACTCATAAAGAGCAGGCTGAACAGCGAAAAGGCCGCGGAAACCGCGTAAAGCAGAATCACTGCCTGACGGGTAGACAGTCCGCGTTCAAGCAACACGTGATGAATATGTTGTTTGTCAGCCGAGAAAATCGGCGCACCGGATAAAAAGCGTCTCACCATCGACAGAAACGTTTCCAGGATCGGTAATCCGAATGAAACGATCGGTATAGCTATGGCGACAACCGTGGACCCTTTTTGCGCGCCTTGTATAGATAAAGCGCCGAGCATCGACCCAATGAATAGCGCGCCGGAATCTCCCATAAAGATTGTAGCCGGATTGAAATTGTATCTGAGAAAACCGACGATAGATCCGGCGAGCGCAAAGCTCAGGAAAGCCATTATCGGCCGCCCGTTCATAATGGCTACTATTGCCATCGTCAACGTCGCGAAAATAGACGCGCCCGCGGAAAGACCGTCCAATCCATCGATCAAATTAAATGCATTCGATAATCCCACGATCCATACGATCGTTACAGGCAATGCCAGATAATGCAGTTCCAGCAGACCGCCAAACGGCAGACTGATGTTCTCAATTCTATAGCCAGCGATGTAAAGCAGGATCGCGGCAACCGCCTGGGCAACGAATTTTACTTTCGCGTTGATGCTGTAAAGATCATCCAGAACTCCAACCAGGAAAATCAGACAACATGGACCTACCAGGTAGAGTACTCTTGTGAGATCGCGAAGAACTTCTGACGAGACGGACGAGCGCAGCAACAGCGCAAGGCTTACCGTAAGGGCGAATGAAATAAAAATGGCGACACCGCCGACCCGCGGAACGGGAGAAGTGTGAACACGCCTGTCGTCCTCGGGATTATCTACGAAACCCAACTTGAATGATGCGTTCCGTATCAGCGGTGTCAGTGCAAACGAGAGCGCAAAAGATGTAAGGAACAGCAAGAAAAATGTGTTCATAAATCTGTGGTTCGGCTAGCAGCATAGGACGGGGAATGCTGAACGTTTTTCCCATTGGCTTCCATCACCCCTTTGATCAAGTCAAAGTAGCGCCTGGTCACCAATCGCCGATCGAATTTTGTTTCAAAACTCTCTCTCGAGTTTTTCCCCATCTGAAAGGCGAGACATTTATCAGCTTTCAGATTCAAGATAGCATTTTTCAAATCCGATACCTGGCCGTTGGGTATCACATATCCGCAGGATGCATTTTCAATTGTGTTGGCCGCTTCGCTTCCCTTTTGGCCGATAAATATTATCGGCCGTCCTGCTGCCATCACTCCGTATACCTTACTGGGAACAACCAGCCCTTCCATTCCTTTGGACAGGGTAACTAGGGAGACGTCTGCGGCACCTAGACTGACGCTGAGCTCGTCGCGTTGTCTGTAAGGGAGAAGCAGAATATTAACATCTGGATTCTCCTTTATAAAGTCACTAATTAGATTTCTTTTAGGCCCATCACCGACAAAAACAAAAACAATATCAGAATGACTTGAAAGTCCACGTACGGCCTCAAGTATTGTGTCGAAATCGTGCACCTTTCCCATATTCCCAGAGTAGAAGACGACGAATTTCTCAGTCAGTCTGTGCTCGCGCAAAAATTCGTTCTCTGATCTCTCAATGGTTCTTATCTGATCGCCATCGGCCCAGTTGGGGATAACATGGATCTTCTTAGGTGATGTCCCCTTCTCTTCGATCCTACGACGCATACAGTCGCCCAGGGCAATAATTGCGTCCGATCTTGAAAGCGTGGTTTTGGATACTCGCTCCAGCAGTCTGGTGAACGAGCTTTTTTCCTTCAGCACTCCAAGCTGAACTGCCACATCAGGATAAAGATCCTGAACCAGGTATATAACCCTGCACCGCGATATGGCTTTGATCATGCAGGCAACGCTCGCGATTAATGGAGGCGTTGTAAGCACAAGGATAACATCAGGACGATTCAGGCGAATCAATTTGAAAAATGATGAGACGTAAAAACTCAGATAAGAAACGCCGCGTTTGACGAAACTTGCTCGATCGAACTGTGTAACCGCAACGCGAACGATACGAATGCCTTTGTATACCTCGTCTGAAACCAGCTCTTCACCCTTTATATACTGATTTCTGCAACAAAGGGCCGTAACGTCCGCGCCCATTTTGACAAGGTCTTCGGCCAAATCAGTCATCAACTGACTTGTTGCGGAGATGTCCGGATAAAAGAATTGATTAAGAATCAGAACTCGCATTAAACGGCGATTCAGGCTGTACCGGCCTCGACTATTCGGCCTCTTGATTGCTCAAGATACCAGTCCACTGTTTTTTTTATGCCCTCTTCCAGGTTTACTTTTGCAGTAAAATTAATTTCGCGTTCAGCTCGGGACACATCAAGACAACGGCGCGGCTGCCCATCAGGTTTACTCGTATTCCAAACAATTCGACCTTGAAAGTCGGCCGCATTTGCAATCAATTGAACTAGCTCTTTTATGCTGATTTCATAGCCCGACCCAAGGTTCATTGGCTCAGGTTTGTCGTAACGCTCTGTGGCAAGAACGATTGCTTCGGCGGCATCATCGACGTAAAGGAACTCTCTGGTTGCTGTTCCAGTTCCCCAGACTTCGATTGAATCTCGCCCGCTTTCAACTGCCTCGACGCATTTCTTGATCAAAGCTGGAATTACGTGCGAGCTATTGGGATTAAAATTGTCTCCAGGACCGTAAAGGTTAACAGGCAGCAGGTATATTGCGTTTAAACCGTACTGCTCTCGATAAGATTGGCACTGAACCAGCAGAGCTTTTTTAGCAATTCCATAGGGAGCGTTTGTCTCTTCGGGATAGCCCATCCACAAATCATCTTCTTTGAATGGCACGGGGGTGAACTTGGGATAAGCACAGATCGTCCCGATCTGAACAAACTTCTCAATGCCAAACCGCCTGGCACCTTCGATCAGCTGAACGCCCATTATCATATTCTCGTAAAAGAAACGTCCGGGATTTTCCCGGTTTGCGCCTATACCACCGACCACAGCGGCCAGATGTATTATGACTTCGGGTTTCGCGTCTCGATAAAGGCGTTCGACATCTTCACCTTTGATAAGGTCATATTCACTTTTCCGAACAACGAATATATTTTCGCAACCCTGCTGGCGCAGTTTGTCCGCAACACGTCTGCCCAGAAATCCAGCGCCTCCAGTCAGGCATATACGTTTGCCGGCTAAATGGCTGCTCATTACGACGCCTAGTTAGCCCCCCAACGCGTAGCCAGGGCGGTGCGGCCGATTCGATCTGCGATTGCCTCTTCGCGTTCGGCCAGCTCCAAATCGTGATCGATCATCAACCTGACCAATTCCTTGAATCCGACCCTGGGTTTCCAGCCAAGCTTACGAAATGCCTTGCTTGCGTCGCCGAGAAGCAGGTCTACCTCGGCTGGACGGTAGTAGCGGGGATCAATTTCCACGTGTTTTTTCCAATCAATGCCAAGATAATCAAAGGCCTCGTCCAGAAATTCCGACACAGAATGCGTTTCGCCGGTCGCAATAACAAAATCCTCAGGCGTATCGGCCTGCATCATCATCCACATCGCCTCAACGTAATCCGGCGCGTACCCCCAATCGCGGCGAGCATCGAGATTGCCTAGATACAACTTGTCCTGCAAACCAACCTTAATCCGGGTTGCCGCTCGGGTAATCTTTCGCGAGACAAATGTTTCGCCGCGCCGTTCGCTTTCGTGATTAAACAGAATCCCATTACAGGCAAACAACTCGTAACTCTCTCTATAGTTAACCGTGATGTAAAAGCCATAAGCCTTCGCGCATCCGTACGGCGAGCGCGGATAAAAGGGCGTTGATTCGTTCTGAGGAACTTCAACTGCTTTTCCGAATATTTCAGACGATGAAGCCTGATAAAATTTGGTCTGTATTCCCGTATCACGTATAGCTTCTAAAAGTCTTACCACTCCGACGCCGGTAACATCCGCGGTATACTCAGGGACATCGAAACTGACACGGACGTGAGACTGGGCGCCAAGGTTGTAAATCTCGTCCGGCTGGATTTTTCTCAACAAAGCGTTTAGCGAGCTGGAATCGTTTAGATCGCCATAAACCAACCGCAGCCTTGTATCGGGCTCATGCGGGTCCTGATACAGATGATCGATTCTGTCGGTATTGAACGAAGACGAACGACGAATGATGCCGTAAACTTCGTAGCCCTTTCCCAGCAAAAATTCCGCCAGAAAAGAGCCGTCCTGACCCGTGATTCCGGTTATTAACGCTCGCTTCGGCATCAAACTAACTCCCTTTGTTCGACTTTTTAAACATAGCTAACTGCTTCTTCTAACCGCGAAATTTCCCACATACAGAACATCCATTCTGGTTTTCAGGAAACAATCGATAGCGTGACGCGGACTGCATACTACGGGTTCGTTTTCGTTGAAGGATGTATTTAACACTATTGGCACTCCGGTCAGGTCACAAAAATCAGATATCAATTGGTAGTACCGATCATTAACATCGCGCGATACTGTCTGCAACCTGCCTGATCCGTCAACGTGAGTCACAGCTGGAACTTCTGATCTTTTCTCTGGCTTAATCTGGTAGACCATTAGCATCGTCGGCGCTGGATGTGTCTGCTCGAAGTAATCACCAACTCGCTCTTCCAGGATCGACGGGGCAAATGGACGGAACGGCTCGCGCTTTTTTATGCGTTCGTTCAGGATGTCCTTCATATCGGCGCGACGTGGATCGACTACTATTGAACGGTTACCAAGCGCTCGCGGTCCAAACTCCATCCGCCCTTGAAACCAACCCATCACGGCTCCATCTGCAATGTCCTTAGCGGCGCGTCGAGTGACTTCGCGATCAGAGTATTCTTCATAGGTAAGGTTGCTCTTCTGAAGCTCTTCTCGAATCTCTTCAGCAGAAAATTCAGGACCAGTATAGGCGCCTTCCATCACATAATTGCTCTCGTTGCCGAGGATCGAATTATTGATGAAATAGCACACCCCCACCGCCGTCCCGCTATCGCCAGCCGCGGGCTGAACAAAAATGCGTTTGAATGGTGTGTTGAGAAGAATCTTACCGTTCATCACTGAGTTGTAAGCGACTCCGCCAGACAACCCGAGATCGGTTAACCCAGTTTTTTCATGCAGATGATTCAATACGTGAAATCCGATCTCTTCGAGCCGAGCCTGAAGGCTGGCGGCGATATCCTGATGTTTCTCGGTCAGCGTCTCGCCTAGCTGCCTGGTTGGGCCAAAAACTTTTACGTACTCATCCGAAAAGATGCGACCGATTCTCGGCGAGCCTTCATCCCAGGACATGTCGACGCCCTCTGAGTGATGACGAAAATAATCAAGATTGAGCTTAAATCTGCCGCCTTCTTCGGTTTTGATTATCTCTCGAAACTCCTCCATATACCTTGGCTTGCCGTAAGGGGCCAGACCCATCACTTTTCCTTCGTCACCGTAATGAGGAAATCCAAGATACTGCGTCGTCGCCGTGTACAAAATCCCGGAAGAGTGCGGATACTCAACCTGTCCGAGAATCTCTATCGTCTGACCGTCGCCGATTCCCCACATTGTAGAGATAAAGTCCCCGAAGCCGTCGATAGATAGAAGCGCTGCTTTATCGAAAGGCGAAACAAAGAAGCAACTGGCAAGATGCGCCTTGTGATGCTCGATGTTATGGAAGCTTGCATTCAGCCTGTTTTTCGGCAGGTCAAACATCTTGGCCAATTCATCCTTAAGATCGCGAACCTTGGCTGCATTGGCCAACCGCTCTGATATCGCGGAGATCAGTCCTCCGCCTGACTTTTCGCTCGATTGAGACTTGCTTCCGGTGAGGCTCTTAGCAGCTCTTGATGCAGCGAACAGTACTTTTTTGTGAAGATGAGCCGACGGATCGCGCGAGATTCCGATATGATCGATATCTTCAATACTGACGCCTGCGGCGCTCAGGCAGTACTTGATCGATTCGATCGGAAAACCAGCGCAATGCTTTACGCGATTAAAGCGTTCTTCCTCGACAGCCGCGACAAGCACACCATCTTTTATAATGGCCGCCGAAGCATCACCATGATAAGCGTTAATACCCAGTATTATCATTAATCCCTTGATCTGTTCTCGCAACGATACCGACAGTTAAGCTTTATTTGATATCCTCTTTGCAGCAGCCTGTTTTGATGATGTGTCGTTCAGCTCTAGGACTTTCTTATGCCGAAGCTCGTCCAATTTAATATCGACCAGCAATCGATACCAAAAGGCTTGAAGAAAATGGAAGATGAATCCTTCTTTACCGTCGAGAAATCCCAGCTTGAAAAAATACCGCTGTGTAAAATAAATGAACGGCCGCAGATAAAGCGGCAGTTTGCTCCAAACGCTCTTTTGCCATAAAACCTTTTGGTCAGGCGTTCCCCAAAACGAGGCCTCCGCTCCTGGACCAGTTACTTTCATTGAGCTTCTGTTTTCCTCAAGAGCCTGAAGCGCCGCATATCGATTATGCTTTTCAATCCACATGGATATATCAGCTTCGTTTTGATTGTCTTCGCTTATATCGTTCCTTAATTTGAGAGTATTTCCATTCACCCGAAAATGATGGTCCACAAGATCGGTTTCATCTATCCATACTTTACTGAGGCGGAATATCTTCAGGAGATATTTAGGATAGTAACCACCATGCTTGATCCATTTTCCGCGAAAGATCTGCCGTCTCTTAATAAAGCATCCGTCTACCTTTGCGCTGGATGGTCCATTAATGAAATCGACGATCTCTTGAGCAAGTTCAGGCGTCACGCGCTGATCCGCGTCCAGAGCCAGGACCCAGTCCGTACCGATGGGCAGGTTGTGCAATGCCCAGTTCCACTGCTTGGAGTGACTTTCAAATACATGGGTGAATATCTTTGCGCCGTACTCCTCAGCAATCGAGAGGCTCGAATCTGTGCTGCCTGAATCCACGATGAATATCTCTTTAACCCAGCCGTGAACGCTCTGCAGACAAGCCGGAAGATTATCCTCTTCGTTTTTCGTTAAGACTATAAAAGTTAGATCGGCTATGCCGCTAATCGATGGCATAAATCATCCGATTGGACCACCGCTGGTAACCGCCTGATAAAGCGTATTCAACCGCAATGCGAGCGTCGACCACCGAAACTGCTGCGACGCGAACTGTTTTCCCAAGATCCCGCGCCGGTTTCTCTCAGATTCATTGCTCATCGCTTCGCGCAGGATCGACGTAAATTCCGTCTCTTCAAGTGGAGCTATCCAACCTGAATCCGATTCTCGAATATCCTTTGCCAGGTTTACGTGCGGACTGACCAAAACGGGCACGCCGCAAGCCATTGCTTCAGCCACGCAGATACCAAAATTCTCTTGATGGGATGGCAACGCCAGGAGTGCTGCATTTTGAATCGCCGATTTCTTTTCCGCTCCGGACAACCAGCCGGAAAATATCACAGAGCCACTGCCGCCATTATTACTGGCCAATTCCTTGATTGACCGAACATAAGACTCCTCGCCATTACCGGCTATAACCAACCGCCACGAATTGAATTTAGAATCGCTGTGCAGTTTCCGAAACGCATCGATCAGCAGCTCCAATCCCTTTTTGGGATGAATCCGACAGAGCGCAAGTATGTAAGGGCTCTGCTCCAACTCCTCGTGACTCCGCAAAAATATGCCGTCATTGTTTGTAGATTGAAAATAATCCGAATCGATGCCCAGCGGTATGACAACGCCTTTGTTAAGTCCGAGTGCGCCTTCCGCCAAATCTTTCTCGTCTGTCGCTGTGTAGTGGATTGCCGATGCCTTCCTGAGCATCTTTCCCACACCGGCACGCCACATAATCTGCTTACGAATTCTTTTTTGTTGCAGACTCCATGGATCCAGGGTGCCCAGCGGCCTGATAATATATGGGATGCCGTTTTCACGCGCAGCCTTTGCGGCCGCCAGACACGAATGCGAAAAAACAGCGTGAATGTGTGCAGCGTCAAAACCTTTTATGTTCGCGTCTAACCAGTTGGCCAATGGGCGAGAGTACTTGTACGCTTCGCTCCATTGACGATGAAAGAAAATCGCGTTTTGGCCGTTATATTCAGTTTTTGTTGCTAGCTTGACTGGCAACGTGCTTTCGCCGTCCGCATCAGTGGTTGCAATAAGAATCTCGGTTCCTTGCTGGTTCAGAGCCTTGCACATTTCAAATACGGCATGGCTAGGCCCCCCATAACGCGCGGCAACTGCTGGAATGACATGGAGGATCTTCACGCAAAGGCTAATTCCGGCAGGCACGTGTTCTCATCAAACGTGACGCCGTTTCGCTCCATCCAATCTTCAAGAACAACCAGGACCCATAACCTGGACCAGCTCACATCCTGGCTGCCAGAAAGAAACGCGTTCCACATTTGGGTTATTTGATCAGAACGAAATATTCCACGTTCATCCGTTGTGCTCTTTGACAATAGTTCGCTGCAAAAATCTCGCAGCGCGCCGCGCATCCACGGGTCGAACGGAAGTGTAAATCCCTGTTTAGGACGGCTGACGACTTCGTCAGGAATAATGCCGTCAAGGCTTTCCACCATTAGCCGTTTAGGTATTCCGTTCGGCCGCTTGTGCTCGTCGGGCAGACCTATCACGTATTCAACGAGTTTGTGATCCAGCAAGGGCACTCTGACTTCCAGGGCGTGAGCCATGCTCATCTGATCCGTATCGCTGAGCAACACATCGTGCATGTAGGTGCGCCCTTCGGCATATGAAACTTGGGTCAGCGTGCCGGCCCAGGGAGCGCCTGCATAAGCGTCTCGAAGCATCGGCTCGTAAGGATCTTCCAGATCGTTCAGTAAATCG
>Ga0070741_10013677_pt1 | contig 14252 bp, 12 predicted proteins | sample Coa_R1_4_FD_66440 | JGI IMG/M metagenome (GOLD analysis project Ga0070741, IMG submission 66440) | Surface soil microbial communities from Centralia Pennsylvania, which are recovering from an underground coalmine fire - Coalmine... | ecosystem: Environmental > Terrestrial > Soil > Unclassified ... | reverse complement strand
GCCAAGGAGATCGAGCTCAAGGACCCGTTCGAGAACATGGGCGCCCAGCTCGCCAAGGAGATCGCCACCAAGACGAACGACGTCGCCGGCGACGGCACGACGACGGCGACCGTGCTCGGCCAGGCGATGGTGCGCGAGGGCATGAAGAACGTCGCCGCCGGCGCCAACCCGATGGCGCTCAAGCGCGGGCTCGAGCAGGCCGTGCAGGCCGTCGTCGCCGGGCTGCGCGAGATGGCGACGCCGGTCTCCGGCCGCGGCCAGATCGCCCAGGTCGCGACGATCTCCGCGCGCGAGCCGGAGGTCGGCGAGATGATCGCCGAGGTGATGGAGAAGGTCGGCAAGGACGGCGTCATCACCGTCGAGGAGTCGAAGGGACTGAAGTTCGAGACGGAGTTCGTCGAGGGGCTCTCGATCGACCGCGGCTACGTCTCGCCCTACTTCGTCACCAACAGCGAGCGCATGGAAGCGTCGCTCGAGGAGCCCTACATCCTGATCACCGACAAGAAGATCTCGGCCGTCGCCGACATCCTGCCGGTGCTCGAGAAGGTGCTGCAGGTGACGAAGAACTTCGTCATCATCTGCGACGACGCCGACGGCGAGGCGCTGGCGACGCTCGTCGTCAACAAGCTGCGCGGCACGATCAACGCGCTCGTCGTCAAGGCGCCGGGCTTCGGCGACCGCCGCAAGGCGATGCTCGAGGACATCGCGATCCTCACCGGCGGCACGTTCATCACCGAGGACATGGGCCTGAAGGTGGAGAACGCGCAGGTCAGCGACCTCGGCCGCGCGCGGCGCGTCGTGTCGACGAAGGACGAGACGACGATCATCGAGGGCTACGGCACCGACAAGGCGCTGCAGGACCGCATCCGCCAGATCAAGGCGCAGGTCGAGGAGGCCTCGTCCGAGTTCGACCGCGAGAAGCTGCAGGAGCGGCTGGCGAAGCTCGCCGGCGGCGTGGCGGTGATCAAGGTCGGCGCCGCGACCGAGGTCGAGCTCAAGGAGAAGAAGCTGCGCGTCGAGGACGCGCTCTCCGCGACGCGCGCGGCGGTCGAGGAGGGCATCGTCCCCGGCGGCGGCGTCGCGCTCCTGCGCTCGATCCCGGCCGTGACGGCGCTCAAGGAGAAGCTCCAGGGCGACGAGCGCACCGGCGCCGCGATCCTCGAGCGCGCGCTCGAGGAGCCGCTGCGCGTCATCGCCGAGAACGCCGGCCAGGAGGGCTCGGTCGTCGTCGAGAACGTGCGCAACGGCAAGACCAAGAGCTACGGCTACGACGCGCGCAACGAGCAGTACGTCGACCTGCTGAAGACCGGCATCATCGACCCGGCGAAGGTGACGCGCTCGGCGCTCGAGAACGCCGCGAGCATCGCCGCGATGGTGCTGACGACGGAGACGCTCGTGACCGACATCCCGGAGCCGCCCGCCGCGGCGCCGGCGCCGCCGCCGATGGACTACTAGCGGGACGGGCGAAGGGGGGCGAGGGGCGCCGGCCGCCGGCCGCTCGTCCTCCAGGATCTGCAGCGAGCAATCGCGGACCGATCGGGACGAGGAGCGAGAGCATATCTCGCTCCTCGTTGCGTCTTCCGTGGTCCACGGCCGGCTCCGGGACGAATGGCCCTGTTTCCGTGCGGCGGCCGGCGGTAGGCTCCGATCGTCCGCGCGCGTCGCGCGGCCTACCGGAGGTGCCGCATGCGCATGAACGTCCAGCCGATCCCGACGGTCGACGACCGCATCAACGAGGTGCGGGCGCTGACGGCGCAGATCGTCAACCACGAGATCCTGCCGCACGAGAACGCGCTCTGGGCGTGGCGCACGGACGGGCGCCTGACCGAGGCGGAGCGGGAGGACGCCCGCCGGCGGCGCGAGCACATCAAGGCGAAGGTGAAGGAAGCGGGGCTCTGGGCGCCGCACCTCCCCGTCGAGTACGGCGGCGCCGGCCTGAACTTCCTGGAGCACGCCTACATGAACGAGGTGCTGGCCTACGCCGTGGGCGCCGCGTCGCTCTTCGGCGTCGTCGCGCCGAACTCCGGCAACCAGCAGATCCTCGTGAAGTACGGCACCGAGGAGCAGAAGAAGAAGTGGCTGCTGCCGCTCATCGAGGGGAAGATGGAGTCCGGCTTCTCGATGACCGAGCCCGACGCGCCCGGCTCCGACCCGCGCTCGCTGCGGACGACCGCGCGCCGCGACGGCGACGAGTGGGTCATCAACGGCCACAAGTGGTTCACCTCGAACGGCAAGCGCGCTGACTTCTTCATCGTCATGTGCCGCACCGAGGACCCCGACGCCCCCGGCGACCGCAACGCCAAGATGACGCAGATCATCGTCCCGTCCGACACGCCGGGCGTGACGATCGTGCGCGGCATCACCGTCTGGGGACAGGAGAGCGACCACTGCGAGATCATCTACGACGACGTGCGCGTGCCGGTCACGAACCAGCTCGGGCAGACGGGCAGCGGCCACCAGGCGGCGCAGGACCGTCTCGGCGCCGGGCGCATCTACCACTGCATGAACTCGGTCGGGCAGATGTGGCGCGCCTTCGACCTGATGGTCGAGCGGTCGATGTCGCGCGAGGTGCACGGCGGCGCGCTCGAGACGAAGCAGTTCATCCAGGGCTTCATCGCCGACTCGTACATCGACATCCAGGCGGCGCGGCTGATGACGCTGCACTGCGCCGAGAAGATCGAGTCGGGGACCGACCCGCGCACGGACATCTCGGCGATCAAGGTGTTCGTGCCGGCCGCGTACCACCGCGTCGTCGACCGGGCGATCCAGGTCTGGGGCGCCGCGGGCGTGTCGGGCGACCTGCCGCTCGCCGGCATGTACCAGGGCGCGCGCACGCTGCGCATCGCCGACGGCCCCGACGAGGTGCACAAGATCCTGATCGCGAAGAACGTCCTCGCGCGCTACCACTCGGGCTTCGGGTGGGATTTCGGGAACTGACGCCTGGCGTCTGCTCGCGTCGCGCCTCGCCGACGGGCGCATCGCCCGCGCGCCGCTAACTCGCGAAGCGCATCCCCGGCTGCGGGTCGAGGTCCGTGCCGGCGCGCAGCGCATCGAAGCGGAAGTGCGCGCAGGCGGCGATCATCGCGCCGTTGTCGGTGCAGAGCGCGGGCGGCGGCGCGAAGAGCGGCACCGGCGAGCGCGCCGCGAGCGCCTCGCGCAGGGGGCCGTTCGCGGCGACGCCGCCGGAGAGCAGCATCGACCGCGCGCCCTCGCGCAGCGCCGCCTGCGCCGCCTTCTTCGAGAGCACGTCGACGACGGACTGCTGGAACGCGGCGGCGACCTCCGCCGTCGCCGGCGGCGCGCCTGACTCGCCGCGCACCGCGTGCAACACCGCCGTCTTGAGGCCGCTGAAGCTGAAGTCGTCGCTGCCCTTCAGCCACGCCCGCGGCAGGCGAAGGCGCGGCTTCGGCGCCTCGCGCGCCGCCCGCTCGACGGCGGGCCCGCCGGGAAAGCCGAGCCCGAGCAGGCGGCCCACCTTGTCGAACGCCTCGCCCGCCGCGTCGTCGCGCGTGCGGCCCAGGCGCCGGTACGCGCCGTGGTCCGTCATCAGCACCAGGTCCGTGTGGCCCCCCGAGACGACCAGCCCGAGCGCGGGCAGCGGCGGCTCGGCGTAGGGGCGGCCGGCGACCTCGATCCAGTTCGCGTAGAGGTGCGCCTCGAGGTGGTTGACCGCGAGCAGCGGCAGGCCGTGCGCCCAGGCGAGCGCCTTCGCGGTGTTGACGCCGACGAGCAGCGCGCCCGCGAGCCCCGGGCCGGCCGTCACCGCGACCGCCGCCAGGTCGCGCCAGGTTGCGCCGGCCTCGGCGAGCGCGGTGTCGACGACCTGCAGGATCACTTCGAGGTGGTGGCGCGATGCGACTTCCGGCACCACGCCGCCGTACGGCGCGTGCAGGTGGAACTGCGACGCGATCACGTTCGCGCGCAGCTCGCGCCCGCCGGCGACGACGGCCGCCGCCGTCTCGTCGCAGGAGGTCTCGATGCCGAGGATCAAGCGGGGCGCCATGCACGCAGAGTGTACCGGCGGCCGCCGCCTGCGGCTCGCCTATACTCGCCCCATGACCGCGTCGATCGACGGGCTGCCGGAGGTGCGGCGCGCGCTGCTCGCCTGGCACCGCCGCCATGGCATGCGCGCGCCGTGGCGCGAGTCCGGCGACCCCTACCAGGCGCTCGTCGCCGCGACGATGGCGCAGCAGACGCAGATGAGCCGCGTGATCGAGCGGTACGAGCGGTTCATCGCGCGATACCCGACGCTGGAAGCGCTCGCCGCGGCGTCGGCGGGGGACGTGATCCGCGCGTGGCGCGGCATGGGCTACAACCGCCGCGCCGTCGCGCTGCACCGCGCCGCGCGGCGCATCGCCGCCGAGGGCTGGCCGCGCGACGCCGCCGGGCTCTCGCGCATCGACGGCATCGGCCCGTTCACCGCAGCCATCGTGTCGTCGTTCGCCTTCGGCAGCCCCGACGCCTGCATCGACACGAACGTGCGCCGCGTGCTGACGCGACTCGCCGGCGACCCGGCGATGCGGCCCGCCGCGCTCCGGGCGCTCGCCGGCGCGGCGCTCGCGCGGCGTTCGCCCGCGCGCTGGAACCAGGCGCTGATGGACTACGGCGCGCGCGTCTGCACCGCGCGCCCGCAGTGCGCGGCGTGCTGCGTTGCCCGCTGGTGCCGCTCCGCCGGCGCCGTCGACCCGCCGTCTCGCGCCAGGGGCGCGGCGCGCAGCCAGGAGCCGTATCACGGCTCCGTGCGCTACTATCGCGGCCGGATCGTCGACGCGCTGCGGACGCTGCCACGCGGGCGGTCGGTCGCCGTCGCGGAGCTCGCGCGGAAGGCCGGCTGCGGGCGCCGGCAGGCGGCGGCGCTCGTCGCGGCGCTCGAGCGCGACGGGCTCGCGCGCACGACGCGCCGCAACGGGGAGATGCGCGCGTCGCTGCCACAGTGAGGAGGAGGCCCATGCCGGTGAACATCGTCAAGACGGGGCCGCTGGGCCCGTTCGCGAACAACGCGTACGTCATCGTGGACGAGGCGACGCGGCAGGCGCTGCTGGTCGATGCGCCGGCGGACGCGCGGCGCGCGCTCGAAGCGGCGCCGGGCGCGCGCGTGACTCGCATCGTCGTCACGCACCGGCACGGCGACCACTGGATGGCGATCGACGAGGTGCGGCGCCTGACCGGCGCGCCGGTCGCCTGCCACGAGGCGGACCGCGCGCCGCACGCCGCGAGCGTCGACGGCACCGTCGCGGACGGCGAGGAGGTCCGCATCGGCGAGAGCGTCGTCCGCGTGCTGCACACGCCGGGCCACACGCCCGGCAGCATCTGCCTGCTCGCCGAGACGGCGGCGGGCCCCGCGCTGATCTCCGGCGACACGCTCTTCCCGGGCGGGCCGGGGCGCTCCGACACCCCGGAGGCGCTGCGCGAGATGATCGCCTCGATCCGCGCGCGGCTGCTGCCGCTGGACGACGCGACGCGCGTGCTGCCGGGACACGGCGACGACACGACGATCGGCGCGGCGCGGCGCGAGATCGCGGTCTTCGACTCGCGCGAGCATCCGGCGGACCTGTGTGGCGACGTGCTCTGGGAAGGCTGACTCAGCTCACGACGAGCTGTTGAACTGGCTGACCTTCGCTTCGAAGATGTCCGGCAGCACCTTCAGGATCGGCTGCGCGCCGTCGAGCAGCTTTGGCGCGAACTCCGAGTGGGCGATGCGCGTGTCCAGGTGATACCGCGGGTACGTCACGAAGAGGATCAGCACGATCTCGATGAGCACGAAGGCCTTCATGGCGCCCAGCACGGCGCCCGCGAGCTGGTCGAAGACGCCGAGCTGCATGACGGTCACCGCGGGCTTCACGAGCATCGCGATCGCCTGCCCGGAGAGGCCCACCAGCGCCAGGATGCCCAGGAACGCGATGACGTTCGCCGTCGTCTGGTTATCGATCCCGGTGAGCAGCGTGTCGGCGATGTCCTCGTAGAAGAGCCCCGCGAGGACGATCCCCAGCACCGCCGAGGCGATGCCGATCACCTCGCGGATGAAGCCGGCCGAGAACGCGGTGACGATGAAGTACAGGAATACGATGAGGATGATGGCGTCGATCCAGTTCACCTGGCCTCCCCCGTTGGCCGCTCGTCGAGCGCGACGCGCAGCACCTCCGACATGTCGCCGGCGAAGACGAAGCGGAGCTGGCGGAGGACCGCCGGCGGCACCTCCTCCAGGTCCTTCTCGTTGCGCTTCGGCAGGACGAACGTCTTGATGCCCGCGCGGTGCGCGGCCAGCACCTTCTCCTTGAGGCCGCCGACGGGCAGCACGCGGCCGCGGAGCGTGATCTCGCCGGTCATCGCGACCTGGCGGCTGATCGGCCGGCGCGTCAGCGCCGAGATCATCGCCGTCGCGATGGTGATCCCCGCCGACGGCCCTTCCTTGGGGACGGCGCCCGCCGGCACGTGGACGTGGATGTCGTTCTTCTCGAACACCTCGGCCGGGATCCGCAGGTCGCTCGAACGCGAGCGCGCGTAGCTGAGCGCGGCCTGCGCGGACTCGCGCATCACGTCGCCGAGCTGGCCGGTGAGCAGCAGCGCGCCCTTGCCGGGCATCAGCGTCACCTCGACGCCCAGTACGTCGCCGCCCAGCTCCGTGCGCGCGACGCCCGTCGCGACGCCGACCTGGTCCGTCTCCTCCGCCGCGCCCCAGTAGAACTTCTGCGGCCCCAGGTACGACACGATCTCCTGCGCGCCGACGTGCACCGCCGTCGCCTCGCCCTCCGCGAAGCGGCGGGCGACCTTGCGACAGATGCCCCCCAGCTCGCGCTCGAGCGAGCGGACGCCCGCCTCGCGCGTGTGCTCGCGGATGATCTTGCGCAGCGCCGACGCCGTGAAGCTGAGCTGCAGGCGCGACAGGCCGTGCTCCTCGAGCTGCTTCGGCACCAGGAACTGCTGCGCGATGTGCAGCTTCTCGTCCTCGATGTACCCGGGCAGCTCGATCACTTCGAGCCGGTCGCGCAGCGCCGGGATGATCGGGTCGAGCATGTTCGCCGTGGCGATGAACAGCACCTTCGAGAGGTCGTAGTCGACCTCCAGGTAGTGGTCCGAGAAGCGCGCATTCTGCTCTGGGTCGAGCACTTCGAGCAGCGCCGACGACGGGTCGCCGCGGAAGTCGGCGCCGACCTTGTCCACCTCGTCGAGCATGAACACCGGGTTCACGGTCCCCGCCTGCCGCATCGCCTGCACGATGCGCCCGGGGAGCGCGCCGACGTAGGTGCGGCGGTGCCCGCGGACCTCCGCCTCATCGCGGATGCCGCCCAGGCTCACGCGCGCGAACTTGCGCCCGAGCGCCTCGGCGATCGAGCGGCCGAGGCTCGTCTTGCCCACGCCGGGCGGCCCGACGAAGCAGAGGATGGGGCTGCGCAGCTTGTCCTTCGCGAGCTGCCGCACCGCCATGTACTCCAGGATGCGCTCCTTGACCTTCTGCAGGCCGTAGTGGTGCCGGTCGAGCACGCGCGCCGCGTCGCGCAGGTCCAGGTGGTCCACCGTCTCGGCGCGCCAGGGCACGCTGACGAGCCAGTCAAGGTAGGTGCGGATGATCCCCACCTCCGGCGACGCCGACGGGATCTGCTCGAGCCGGCGCAGTTCCTCGTTCGCCTTGCGCGCGACCGCCTCCGGCATCCCCGACTGCTCGATGCGCTCGCGCATGTCGTAGACATCGCGCGATTGCGGGTCGCTCTCTCCCAGCTCGCGCTGGATTGCCTTCATCTGCTCGCGCAGGAAGTACTCGCGCTGGGACTTGTCCAGCTCCTCCTGCACGCGCGAGTGGATCTTCGTCTGCAGCTCGAGCACGTCGAGCTCTTTCGCCAGGTGGATGCTGAGCTTCTCCAGCCGTTCGCGCGCGTCGAGCGTCTCCAGCAGGTCCTCGGCGGTGTCGTCGTCGAGGTCGAGCGACGAGGCGACGTAGTCCGCGAGCCAGCCGGCGTGCTCGATGTTCATCGCCATGACGTAGGCATCGTCCGGGATCGCCGCCGCCATCTGGGCGATCTTCTCGAACAGCGCGAGCACCGCCCGCCGCAGCGCCTCCGTGGGGACGGTGACGTCCGCCGGCTCTTCGATGGGCTCGACCCGCACGGCGTAGTAGGGGTCCGAGCGGACCAGCTCCAGGATGCGCAGCCGGCGCTGACCCTGCACCCACACCTGCGTGGTGCCGTCCGGGAGCCGCAGGGCGCGGTTGACGTTGCCCTCCGTGGCGATCGGGTAGATATCGTTCAACGTGATGTCGGTGAGCGACGGGTCGCGCTGGGTGACCACCGCGATCATCGAATCCGCCGCGGTCGCCTCTTCGATGGCGCGCAGCGTCGTGCGCCGGCCGACGAGGATGGGGCCGGCGGTGTTCGGGAAGAGGATCCCGCGGCGCCGGGGCAGGAGCGGGAGCACGGACGTCGCGTCCTTGCGGCGACGCTGGCGGGGCACGCGCGTGATACCTCCCTGGCCGAATCTGGGCGGGAATCCCGATCCAGTATCGGCCAGATGAGTGTAGCACCGAGATCGGGCGATCCCCGCTCCCTTATGGCGAATTGGATCACGAGTTAGATCAGATCTACCTTCGAGCCGCCGCGGCGGGCGGCGGCGCCGCCGGGCGCGGCTCTCGCGGCGCGACCGCTACGACGCCTTTCTCTGCGAGAAGGCGCGGATGTGGTCGAGCATGCCGGAGGTCGCTGCGTGGTCCGCGGCGGCGAGGGCGTTCTTCACCGCCCGCGCGTCCGAGTTGCCGTGCGCGATGGTCACGACGCCGTTCACCCCCAGCAGCGGCACGCCGCCGTAGGTGCCCGGGTCCATCCGCTCGCGCATCTGCAGGAGCGCCGGGCGGAGCACGGCCGCCGCGAGCTTGTAGCGCATGCTCGAGTAGATCTGGCGGCGCAGCTCGCGAAAGATGAAGTCGGCGACGCCCTCGGTGACCTTCACCGCGACGTTGCCGGTGAAGCCGTCCGTCACAACGACGTCCGCACGGCCGAGGTGCACGTCGCCCCCTTCGATGTTGCCCACGAAGTTCACACCGGCGCGCTGCAGCCGCGCGTAGACGTCCTGCACCAGCTCGCTGCCCTTGGTCTCCTCGGCGCCGATGTTGAGCAGCGCGACGCGCGGGTTCGCGATGCCCATCACGCGCTCGGCGTAGACGCTCCCCATCTGCGCGAACTGCACCAGGTAGTTGGGCTTCACGTCGGCGTTCGCGCCGACGTCGAGCACCAGCACGCCCGTCCCGGTGAACGGCGCGACGGTGCCGAGCGCCGGCCGCTCGATGCCCTGGATGCGGCCGAGCGTCATTAGCGCCGACGCCATCACGGCGCCCGTGTTCCCGGCTGACACGCAGGCGCCCGCGACGCCGCGCTTGACGAGGTCCATCGCGACGTTGATCGAGGCGTCGCGCTTCCCGCGCACCGCCTGCGCCGGGTGCTCGTCCATGCCGATCGCCTGCGGCGCGTGGATCACCTCGATGCCGGTGGGCACCGGCCCGTCGCGCGCGAGCTCGGCTTCCACCACCTCGCGCGGGCCGACGAGCGCGACCTCCACCCCCAGCTCGCGGCGGGCAAGAAGAGCACCGGCCACGATCTCGGCCGGTGCGTGGTCACCGCCCATCGCATCGAGCGCGATGAGCAAGCTAGGAGTCCTCCAATTGCGCCACGACGACCATCGTATCGCTGTCGTCGCTGTAGGGGGAGAGGTCGGCGTCCCCGTAGACCGCCGTGACGGCGAGCCCGGCGGCCCGCGCCAGCAGCTTCAGCTCCGAGAGCGCGGTATAGCGCAGCGTGTACTGGACGACCCGCCGCCGCACCGACCCGTCCGGCGACACCCGGTCGAAGCAGTGCACGGTCGTCGCGGTCTGCGCCGCCGCCGCGGCCGTGGTGGAGTCGAAGCGCATCAGCCGGTCACCGCTGCCCGGGATGTCGCGCACCCAGCGCAGGTAGAGCGGAGTCCGCTCGGCGCCCCAGTCGATGGCGCGCGGCGTGCGGAGCTGCATGACGTACAGCCCGCCCCGAGCGAGGTGCCTCGCGACCGAGCGCAGGCAGCCGAGCTGGGCCTCGGCGTCGAGCAGGTGCTGGAACGTGTTGCCCGCGCAGTACACCAGGTCGAACTTCTCGCCGCCCAGGTCGAACGCGCGCATGTCCGCCTCGACGAAGCGCGCATGGCGTGCCGTCTCGGGGTCGAGCGCCGCCTCCGCGCGGGCGAGCATCGGCAGCGCGTCGTCGATGCCGACGACATCGAGGCCCTGGCGCGCGAGGTGGAGCGCGACGCGCCCCGTGCCTACGCCCAGCTCGAGCGACGGCAGCTCGCCGCGGCGCGCGAACTGCTCGTACATCGGCAGGTCATCGGTCCCGCCGCCCCAGGCGAAGTCGTACAGCTCCGCCAGCTCGTCGCTCGCGTACACCTCTTCGGGCATCAGCCGTGCGCCGGCGCGCGCGTGCGCTCGAACTCCTCGCGCATCCGCGCGCGCAGCTCCGGGTCGGCGAGCACGTCGATCGCCGTCATCGCCAGCGCCTTCGCCCCGTCGATCACCGCCGCCTGCCCTGCCTCGGACGCGGCGTGCTCGGCGAACTGCGGCGAGTGCCCGTTGACCGCCGGCGGCGCGATGGCGATCGCCGGGTGGATCGCTGGCAGGATCGCGCTGACGTTCCCCATGTCCGTGCTGCCGAGCGGGCGCGGCGTCTCCGGCTCCGGCACCTCGCGCCCGACCGCGGCGAAGTTGCCCCGGAAGGCGTCGGCGAGCGGCCCGTTCGTCACCATGGCGGCGTACTGGTTCGGGTTCCAGCGCAGCTCGCAGCGGGCGCCCGTCGCCAGCGCCCCCGCCTCGAAGCAGGCCGCGACGCGCGGCTTCAGTTCTTCGAGGTACGCGTCGTCCTCCGCCCGGACGAGGAAGCTGGCGACCGTGTGCGCCGGGACGATGTTCGGCGCCTCGCCGCCCTTCGTGATCACGCCGTGCACGCGCGCCGTGCGGCGGATGTGCTGGCGCAGCGCGTCGATGCCGTTGAAGGCGATGATCATCGCCGCCAGCGCGTTGACCCCGCTCTCCGGCTGCGCGGCGGCGTGCGCCTCGCGGCCGAAGTACTGCACCTCGACCTCGGCGCAGGCCAGCGCCCGCGCGATCACGGCGTCGCGCGTCCCGGGGTGCACCATCATGGCCGCGTCGATGCCCTCGAAGGCGCCTTCGCGGATCATCTGCGCCTTGCCGCCGTATACCTCCTCGGCGGGCGTGCCGATCACCTGCAGCGTCCCCCCGAGTTCCGAGAGCGCCGTCACGGCGCCGATGCCCGCGCCCGCGCCCGCCGTGGCGATGATGTTGTGCCCGCAGCCGTGGCCGATGCCGGGGAGCGCATCGTACTCGCAGAGCACCGCGACCGCCGGCTCGCCGGCGCCCGCGACCGCACGGAACGACGTCGGCAGCGTGCCGAGCCCGCGCGTCACCGCGAAGCCGCGCGCCTCGAGGTAGTCGCACAGCCAGTGGCTCGCCTGCTCCTCGTGGAATGCCAGCTCCGGGTGGGCGTGGATGCGCAGGCTCAGTTCGATCAGCGCGCTCGCCTCCGCGTCGATCGCGGCGCACGCGCGCTCCTTGAGATCCTGCCACCCGCTCCGCTCCCATCGCGCGCAGCGTACCCGCTCGGCGCGCGCGCCGTGAAGCCGCCGCGTCAGCCGCGGGGCGAGGGCGGCACGTCGCCGAGCAGGTAGCGCGGCCCGTCTCCGTTCGCGCCCGCCTGGTCCCCCGGGTTGAACAGCGCGCAGCGCTCGAGCGACAGGCAGCCGCAGCCGATGCACGACGACAGCTTGTCCCGCAGCCCCTCCAGCGCCTGGATGCGCTTGCCCAGCGCGGCGCGCCAGCGGCGCGACAGCCGCTCCCAGTCGGCCGGCGTGGGGTCGCGGCTCCCCGGCAGCGCCGCGAACGCCTCCCGGACCTGCGCAAGCGATACGCCGGTCGCCTGCGCGACGCGGATTACCGCGACCCGGCGCAGCGTGCCGCGTCGATAGCGGCGCTGGTTCCCCGCGGTGCGCTCCGCGCTGATCAGCCCGAGCGACTCGTAGTAGCGGAGCGCCGACGGCGCGACGCCGCTGCGTGCCGCCAGCTCCGAGATCGTGATGTGCTCGGGGAGGGCCATGATTCTTCTCCCGGAGGGCTTGACTTCAAGTTTACTTGAACTTGTAGTCTCCGGGACATGACCACCACCACATCGCCAGACCCGACAACCGACTCCGCGCGGCCGCCGTACGCCTACGGCGACCTGGACCGCCTGATGGGCCTCATGACCGGCGACGAGAAGCACGCGCCCAGCGCCACGTCCACCCTCGACGTGCTCTGGGTGCTGTACGACCGGATCCTCCGCATCGACCCCGCGCGCCCGCACGACGACGACCGCGACCGCTTCGTGCTCTCGAAGGGGCACGGGCCGATGGCCTACTACGCGGTGCTCGCCGCCAGGGGCTTCATCGACGAGCGGACGCTTGCGGGTTGGGCGGGCTTCGACTCGCCGCTCGGCTGGCACCCGGACCGCAACCTGGTCCCCGGCGTCGAGGTGTCGAGCGGCTCGCTGGGGCACGGGATGCCGATCGCCGTCGGCATGGCGCTCGGGCTGCGCGCGCGCGGGAAGCGCGGCCCGCGCATCTTCTGCCTCGTCGGGGACGCCGAGCTCGACGAGGGGAGCAACCACGAGGCGATCGCCGTGGCCGCGCGGCTGGCGCTCGACGCGCTGACGGTCGTGGTGATCGACAATCACTCGGCCTCGCTCGGCTGGCCCGGCGGCATCGAGCGCCGCTTCGCGGTCGAAGGCTGGTCGGCGACGACGGTCGACGGGCGCGACCACGCGGCAATCGAGGCCGCGCTGACGGCGCCGCACCCGGGCGTGCCGCACGCCGTCGTCGCAGTGGTGGAGGCGAAGTCATGATCAGGCCCTCGATGCGCCAGCGTTTCGTCTCCGTGGCGAGCGAGCTGCTCGACAGCGACCCGCGCATCGCGGTGGTCACCGCCGACATCAGCGCGGCGCTCTTCCGCGACACGGGCGCCGCGCGGCGGCACCCGCAGCGCGTGATCAACGTCGGCATCCGCGAGGCGCTGATGGTCGACGTCGCCGCCGGCATGGCGCTCGAAGGCATGCGCCCGATCGCGCACAGCTTCGCGCCGTTCCTCATCGAGCGCTCGTTCGAGCAGGTGAAGCTCGGCTTCGCGCACCAGGGCGTCGGCGGCGTGCTCGTCAGCACCGGCGCCTCGCACGACACCGGCGCCTACGGCCGCACCCATCACGGCCCCGGCGACGTGGCGCTCGTCGCAACGCTGCCCGGCTGGCGCATCCACGTCCCCGGGCATGCCGACGAGGCGGAGGCGGTCCTGCGCGACGCCGTCGCGCGCGAGGAGCCGGGGTACGTCCGGCTCTCCGAGCGCTCGAACGTCGAGCCCGTCGGCTACAGCGACGCGCTCACCACCGTGCGGCAGGGCGGCGCCGCTGCGCCGGTCGTGATCGCCGTCGGACCCATGCTCGACCCGGCGATCAAGGCCACGCAGGACATCGATGCCACGGTGCTCTACGCCACGACCGTGCGCCCGTTCGACGCCGCGGGGCTGCGTGCGGCGATGACCGGGACGGACGTCGTGCTCGTCGAGCCGTACCTCGAGGGCACGTCCGCGGCGGAGGTGTCGGCGGCGCTGTCGGACCGCCCGCACCGCCTGCTGAGCATCGGGGTGCCGCGCGTCGAGCTGCGCAAGTACGGGACGGCTTCGGACTACGACCGCGCGTTCGGGCTCAACAGCGCGGGCCTGCGCGAGCGCATCGGCGCCTGGCTCGCGGCGGCCAAGGCGACCGCCACGGCGCGCTGAGCGACGTCGCCGGCCTCGATCATGCGCCCGCGCGCACGACGCCGAGCTCCGCGAGCAGCGCCCGGACGCGGCGCTCGATGTCGTCGCGGATCGCGCGCACTTCGGCGAGCGGCCTGCCCGCGGGGTCATCGACCGGCCAGTCGTCGTAACGCTTGCCCGGCACGTACGGGCACGCATCGCCGCACCCCATCGTCACGATGACGTCGGCGGCGGCGACGTCGCCGTCGCCGAACGCTCGCGGCCGTGCCCCCGCGAGGTCGATCCCCGCCTCCCGCATCGCCTCGACAACGTCCTGATGGACCGCCGGCGCCGGCGACGAGCCGCCGTGGCGGACGTCGACGCGGCCCTCGCCGAGCCGCTCCGCGAACGCGGCCGCCATCTGCGAGCGGCCGGCGTTGTGCACGCAAAGGAAGAGGACGACGGG
>Ga0070741_10013676_pt1 | contig 14252 bp, 18 predicted proteins | sample Coa_R1_4_FD_66440 | JGI IMG/M metagenome (GOLD analysis project Ga0070741, IMG submission 66440) | Surface soil microbial communities from Centralia Pennsylvania, which are recovering from an underground coalmine fire - Coalmine... | ecosystem: Environmental > Terrestrial > Soil > Unclassified ... | reverse complement strand
GACAGCTGCTTTCCCGGGCACAGCTGGCCCCACGTCTTCGCGAACTCGGCGATCGCGTTCTGCTGCGCGGTGGAGCCCTCCGCGGTCAGTGAGTTCTTGCCGCCGCAGTCGACGGGCCCGGTATTTCCCGCCGGCGCGTTCGCGTTGTTGTCGCTGCCGCACGCCGCCGCTGCGACGACGACGAGCGCGGCCGCTAATGCGTGAATTCCGTTGAGTTTCATCGTCGGCAACGTATGCGGCCGTGATGGACGGACGGCCCATGCCACGTGAACAAAACGTGAACAGCTCAGCGTGCGGCGTACGCGGTGTCGACGCCGGACACTTCGAAACCGAGCCGCTCGTACGTCCGCACGGCCGCGGTGTTGTCCGCCTCCGTGTAGAGCATCACTGTCGCATCGTGATGGTCGCCGAGGCGCTGGCGTAGGTGCTGCAGGCCGACGAGGGTCAACGCCCCGCCGAGGCCGCGGCCCTGCTCGTCGGGGTCCACGCCGAGCACATACACCTCGCCGAGCCCGGGCCTGTCGAGATGCACCTTGGTCCAGTGGAAACCGACGAGCCGGTCCCCGTCGAACGCGAGAAAAAGCCCGTCGGGGTCGAACCAGGGTTCCGCACGGCGTTCGGCCAGGTCGTCGGGCGTCCAGCCGCCCTGCTCCGGGTGCCACGAGAACGCGGCGTTGTTGACCCGCAGCAGTTCCGCGTCGTCGTCAGGCCCGCGGTAGGTGCGCAAGAGAACGCCGTCGGGCAGCACGGCGGGCGGCAGGTCGTTCAGCGGCCGCTGCATCTGCCAGAGCTCACGCACCGGCGTCAGGCCCAGCGCGGCGGCGGTCGCACGCGCTGCGGGCAGGTTGCCGTGCGCCCAGAAGCTGGTTGTCTGCCCCGCCCGGCCAATCGCGGATTTCATCATCTCCGTGGCGATGCCGCGCCGCCGCCACTCGGGCGCCACCACCAACTCGCCCATCGGGGGTGCGGCATCGGTGCTCGGGGCCAGGTTCAGATAGCCGACGACGTCGGTCCCGTCCGTCGTCAGCAGGTGCTGTGTGCGCGAGGACGTCAGCTCCCGCAGCACCTGTTCACCGACGGGCATCACGCCGTCTGCGCGCGCGGCCGCGCCGATCAATTCCCGAATCTGATGTTGACGGTGTGGCCCGAGATCGGGCTGCCAGTCGCTCTCTGTCACGGAGTATTCAGGGCCGGAAGTTCTTCTGCCGCAGGCGAATACTCGGCATCCTCACCGGCGTCGAGTTCGCTGTCGGCGGTCGGCCTGCCACGGGCGGGACGCACGGCCTTGTAGCCGACGTTGCGCACGGTCCCGATCAGCGACTCATGCTCGGTGCCGAGCTTGGCGCGCAGCCGCCGCACATGGACGTCGACCGTGCGGGTGCCGCCGAAAAAGTCGTAGCCCCATACCTCTTGGAGGAGCTGCGCGCGGGTGAACACCCGACCCGCGTGCTGCGCGAGGTACTTCAGCAGCTCGAACTCCTTGTACGTCAGATCGAGCGGGCGGCCGCGCAGCCGCGCGGTGTAGGTGCCTTCGTCGATGACGAGCTCGCCGAGCGTGATCTTGCCGAGGTTCTCCTGGTTGGCGGTGCCGCCACGGCGGCCGACCAGCAGCCGCAGCCGAGCATCGATCTCGGCGGGGCCGGTGCCCGGCAGCAGGATGTCGTCCAAACCCCATTCGACGTTGACCGCGACCAGCCCGCCTTCGGTGACGACGGCCACCACCGGGACGGAGTTGCCGGTGGTTCCGAGCAGGCGACACAATCCGCGGGCGGCGGCCAGGTCGATGCGCGCGTCGACGATCGCCACGTCGGCGCTGCCGGCGTCGAGCAGCGACGACACGTCGCTGGGCGCGGTGCGCACGACGTGGGGCAGCAGCGACAGAGCCGGCAGCACGGACTCCGGACGCGAGTCCGCGGTGAGCAGTAGTAGATCCAAGACACCCTCCCGCGAAGGTGTACGACGGCTTCGGCGTACGACCGAGTGTCTATAACGATAACCTGCCACCTGCGAGTTAGCCGTCCCAAGCTTCGGCGAGATGCCCGCCGCGCACCGCGCTCGTCGGTCGCGGACCTCCTGGTAGGACAGAATGTGCGGGTGCGCGCGTGGCTGATCGGCATCATTGTGACGATCGTCGCAGTGGTGGTCGGCGCGGTCGGCGCGGATTTCGGCAGCGCGATCTACGCGGAGTACCACCTGGCCCGGACCCTTCGCGCGCAGGCGCGGCTGGGTTTCGATCCGTGGGTGGGGATCCTCGGCTTTCCGTTCGCCCCGCAGGCGATGCGCCACCGCTACAAGGAAGTCGAACTGAAAGCCAACGGCGTCGACCGCCCTGTCATCGGCAAGGCCATGCTGGAGGCGACGTTGTATTCGGTCGACCTGACGAACACGTCATGGCTGGTCAGGCCGGGTGTTCCGCTGCCGGTGGGACGGCTGGAAAGCCGCATCATCATCGACTCGACGCACCTCGGCCGCTACATGGGCATCAACGACCTGATAGTCGAGGCCCCGCCGAAGGAAACCAACGACGCCACCGGCGGCACCACCGAATCCGGCATTTCCAGCAGCATTGGCCTGGTGTTCAGCGGGACGCCGAAAAGCGCGGGCTTCGACAAGCGGGTGAGCGTCTCCGTCGACCTGTCGATGTCGGGCCCGCAGCAGACGACGCTGGTGATGACCGCGACGGGGGTCAGCACCGGCCCCAACACGGAGAACCGCCAGGTGCCAACCGACAAGGTGGCCGCGGTGCTGGCTGCGTTCAGCAAGAGGCTGCCCGGTCAGAAGCTGCCGTTCGGCGTCGCGCCGGACCGGGAAGGCGCGCGCGGCTCCGACGTCATCATCGAGGGCATCGGCGAGGGATTAACCCTGGACCTGAGCGAGTTCACAGTGTGATGACGTCTTCTCTTGCGGTCGCGCTGGGCATTCTCGCCGCGGCGCTGGCAGTGGCGGTGGTGGTCGGGCTACTGCTGACCCGGCGCTCCGGCGTGGTTCGCGATAGCACCGCGGTCACCGACACCACCGGCCTCGGCCTTTCGGAGTCCGGCCCGACCGTCGTGCACTTCACCGCCGCGTGGTGCGGGCCGTGCACGGCGGTCAAGCGGGTCGTCGACCAGGTGTGCAGCGACCTGCCCGCCGTGGCGCATGTGGAGATCGACATGGACGCCAATCCCGAGGCCGCGCGGCGGCTTTCGGTGCTGTCGCTGCCCACGACGCTGATTTTCGACGCCGACGGCCGGCAGCGGTACCGGGCCGCCGGGGTCCCGAAGGCCGCTGACCTGCGGTCGGCTCTGGCACCACTGTTGGCTTCTTCCCACGGGCATTAGGTAAGCTGGCCGACGTGTTCGCCCGCCTCGAGCAGCTGCTCACCAAGCGCCGCGCAGTAGATCTGTGCCGCACCGCGGGTTGTTTCTGTTGCTGTTGCCGCTGAGCGCCTGACGCTCGTCCGCGGCCTGAGCCGTGCCTATCTGCCAGCTCGTGAAGCACAGGAGTAGTTCTATGTCGACCGCCACCACCGAAGTAGATGTCCGCGGGCCCCGCTTCGCCGCGTGGGTGACCAGCGCGGTCCTGGTGGTCGCGCTGTTGGCTTCGACGGTGTCCGCCCCGGCCGCGGCAGTCATCCTCGGCCTGCAGGCCGTCGTGTTCGCGCTCAGCGCGTGGCGCGGGCCGCGGCACAGCCCCTACGGATTCTTGTTCGGCCGCCTCGTCGCGCCGCGCCTCGGCCCCGTCACCGAACGCGAGCCTGTCGCGCCATTGAAGTTCGCACAGCTCGTCGGCCTCGTGTTCGCGGCGATCGGCGTGGTCGGCTTTGCCTCCGGCGTGATCCTGCTCGGCGAGATCGCCACGGGCTTCGCACTCGTCGCCGCGTTCCTCAACGCGGCGTTCGGCATCTGCCTGGGCTGCCAGCTGTACCCGTTAGTCGTCCACCTCCGTGGCACCCCCGCATCATCGACAAGCTAATCCGCAAGCAACGAAAGGAAATTCATGGCTCGCTCCGACGTCCTGGTCACAGCTGACTGGGCCGAGAGCAATCTCACCGCACCCAACACCGTGTTCGTCGAAGTCGACGAAGACACCAGCGCCTACGACCACGGCCACATCGCCGGCGCCGTTCGACTGGACTGGCGCAAGGATCTGCAGGACCCGGTCCGTCGGGATTTCGTTGACGCCGAACAGTTTTCGAAGCTGCTGAGCGAACGCGGAATCTCTAATGACGACACCGTGATCCTCTACGGCGGCAACAACAACTGGTTCGCGGCGTACGCGTACTGGTATTTCAAGCTTTACGGGCACGAGAACGTGAAGCTGCTCGACGGCGGCCGCAAGAAGTGGGAGCTCGACGGACGTCCGCTGTCCACCGATACGGTCGAGCGCAAGTCCACGAGTTACACCGCCAAGCAGCCCGACAACAGCATCCGGGCCTTCCGTGACGAAGTGCTCGACGCGATCGGGCAGAAGAACCTCGTCGACGTTCGCTCGCCCGACGAGTTCTCCGGCAAGATCCTCGCGCCTGCGCATCTGCCGCAGGAACAGAGCCAGCGGCCAGGCCACATCCCGACGGCGCTCAATGTGCCGTGGAGCAAGGCCGCCAACGAGGACGGCACGTTCAAGTCCGATGAGGAGCTGCGCAAGCTCTACGCCGAGGAAGGCCTCGACGACTCGAAAGAGACGATTGCGTACTGCCGCATCGGGGAACGGTCGTCGCACACCTGGTTCGTGCTTCGCGAACTGCTCGGGCACGGGAATGTGAAGAACTACGACGGAAGTTGGACCGAATACGGCTCCCTGGTGGGGGTCCCGATCGAGTTGGGAAGCTGAATATGTGCTCTGCTCCGAAACAAGGCCAGACGCTGCCGGCCGGTGTCGACATCGAGAAGGAAACGGTGATCACCGGCCGCGTCGTCGACGGATCCGGACAGCCGGTGGGCGGCGCGTTCGTGCGCCTGCTGGACAGCTCCGACGAGTTCACCGCCGAGGTTGTCGCGTCGGCCACCGGTGATTTCCGGTTCTTCGCGGCGCCCGGCTCGTGGACCGTGCGGGCCCTGTCGTCGGTCGGCAGCGGCGACGCCGTCGTCGCGCCGCGCAGCGCCGGCATTCACGAAGTCGACGTCAAGGTCGCCTAGCGCCCATTTGCGCGAGCGTGCGTGTCTGCCCCCCGACACGCCGCGTCGTGCGCGCATTTTGCGCACCCTCGCGGCCGACGAGCGTGCAGAGAGTGACGCCGCATTAGACTCGATTTCGTGGTGCTCTTCTACGAGATTCTCTTGGTTGCGTGCACTGTGCTGATCACCTGGTTCGCGCTCTACGCGGTCTATCGGCTGATTTCCGACGACTCGTGAGCTCGCCCCACCCCGGCTCTGGCGACCGGGCCGTCGCGGCCGCTGCCGAACGCGCGAAAACCACCGCGAACCGCAATATCCCTGTCTTTCAAGACCTTCCGCTGCCCGCGGACACCGCGAATCTGCGGCAGGGCGAGAACCTCGACGATTCGCTGCTTGCGTTGCTGCCGCTCGTCGGCGTCTGGCGCGGCGAAGGAGAGGGCCGCGGTTCCGACGGCGACTACCGGTTCGGCCAGCAGATCATCGTTTCCCACGATGGCCGCGACTACCTGAACTGGGAGTCACGGTCCTGGCGGCTCGACGACAACGGCGAGTACCACGAGGCCGCGCTGCGTGAGACGGGCTTCTGGCGATTTGTCGACGATCCCGCCGACCCCGGCGAGACCCAGGCCATCGAACTGTTGCTCGCCCATTCCGCCGGATATGTGGAACTGTTCTACGGCCGTCCGCTCAACCAGTCGTCGTGGGAGCTGGCCACCGATGCGTTGGCGCGCAGCCGATCCGGGGTTCTGGTCGGCGGTGCCAAGCGGCTGTACGGAATCGTCGAGGGCGGTGACCTGGCGTACGTCGAGGAGCGCGTCGACGCCGACGGCGGACTGGTCCCGCACCTGTCGGCGCGCCTGTCCCGCTATGCCGGCTGAACTTTCAGCAAATCCTCAGCGCGGTCGGCTGGTCTCGGTCACAATGTCCTGACCCTCGGCGGCACGACGCTGACCGACAGACGGCAAGGACACGACATGAAGTTGACAATTTTCACCTCGGCGGTAGCAGGATTGGCCGCGATCACGATGGCGACTGCTCCGCTCGCAACCGCGGGCCCGGAGGAGGACTTCCTCAAATACATTGCCGACCATGGCATCACCTGGCCTGCCGGAAAGACGCAGGCAATCATCGACGCCGGCCATGGCGTATGTGAGGACTGGCAGAACGGGGCGACCTTCTCCAAGGAAGTCAATGACGTGACGTCGGCGACCAACTGGACCGACCAGCAGGCCGGCGTTTTCATCGGCGCCGCGACAGGCGCGTTCTGCCCGCAATACGAGAGCAAGATCAAGTAGCAACGCCGTCAAACGTAAGCGGCCCCCGAGCCGTTGTCCCAGTTGGACAGACCGGGGGCTCGGGGGCCGGGTGACTGCAGGGAATTACCAGCGCCAGCAGGCGGGTGATTTCCTCCTGCGGCTGCTAGCCGGCAGTCACCTCACGTGTCCATAAGTCAATCAATTCGCGGACCACCTCCTTTCCCGTGTACGGGCGAAGTTACCCGGGAATCAGGTCCCTCACAACCAAATAACTACCGGTCGCTGACGATCGCGAGGTCGATCAATTGCGCGAATTCGGCGGCAAGTGGGGCATCCGGCAGCCCACGCCCGTCGAGCGTATGCACCCGCGCCGCCAGCGTGATGCTCGATACCAGCCAAAGCCCTTGTGCAGCAAGCAAATCCGCGGGCCGCAGCGGACGGTATTCACAGCGATAACCGTTAGAGGTGGCGACCGAGAACAGCGCCTGCTGCGTCGTGCCGTGCAAGATCGGCAACGACGGCGGCGGCGTCTGCAGCCCGTCGTCGGTGGCGATCACGACCGTCGAGCGCGGGCCCTCCAACACATAGCCGTCGCTGCTGACGAAAATCACGTCACCGGCTCCGCGCTCGGCGGCATATCTCAGTGCCGCCATGTTCACCGCATACGACAATGTCTTGGCGCCGGCCAACAACCACGAAGCTCCCGACGCCGTCGACGGCAGCCCGCGAGCCAACGTCAAAGCGGCCAGCCCCCCGTCGCGGACCGCGGCCACCCGCTGCGGCAGCGTGCCGACGGTGATGTAAGCGGTAGGCGGGCCGCCGCTTTCCCGGCCGCGGCTGTACACCCAGCGCATCACGCCCTCGCCCCCACTCTGGGCGGTCCACTCCGATGCGGCGAGCGCCGCCGCGGAACGCCACGCGTCCCCGTCTGGCGCAGGAAGGTCCATCAACTCGGCGGACTGCGTCAGCCGCGACAGGTGGGCCTCCAGCAGACACGGCTGCCCGACGCGCACCAGCAGCGTCTCGAAGATGCCGTCGCCGCGCACGGCAGCCAGGTCGTCGGCATACAACAACGGAGCCGCGGCGTCGTGAACTGCTCCGTCGAGCGTGACGACGACCATCATGGGCAACACCGTAACGGTCCGTAGAGTTGGGAACGTGAATGCTGTGCCCGCACCCGAGTCGGGTCCCGACGCCGGCGCCGTCTGGCACTACGGCGATCCACTCGGCGAACAGCGCGCGGCTCTCACCGACGCCGTTGTCGTCGACCGGTCGCACCGAGGCGTCATCACCCTGACCGGACCCGACCGGCGCTCCTGGCTGCACACCATATCGTCGCAGCACGTCGCCGACCTCGCCGACGGCGCGACCGTCGAGAACCTCAACCTCGACGGGCAGGGCCGCGTCGAAGACCATTGGGTGCAAACCGAATTCGGCGATGTCACCTACCTCGACACCGAGCCGTGGCGGCTCGAGCCACTGCTGACCTATCTGCAGCGGATGGTGTTCCGTGCCGATGTGCAACCGCAGGCCGTCGACTATGCGGTGCTGTCGCTGCTCGGCCCGGCGCTCGCCGAGCAGAAAGCACGAGACGCGCTGGGCATTGACGAACTGCCCGACGAAAAGGCCAAGCCGGTGAGAGACGGCGGCTTCGTCCGTCGGATGCCGACCCACCCCGACGGCCCGCCGATCGCATTGGACCTTCTGTTGCCGCGCGATCAACTGCCCGCGTGGCTCGACAGGCTTTCGACGGTGCGCCCGGCCGGCGTCTGGGCCTACGAGGCGCACCGGGTGGCGGGAAGGCGCCCTCGGCTCGGGGTCGACACCGACGAGCGCACGATTCCGCACGAGGTGGGCTGGATCGGCACGGCCGTGCATCTGGACAAGGGCTGCTACCGCGGGCAGGAGACCGTCGCACGGGTGCACAACCTCGGCCGACCCCCGCGCATGCTGGTGCTGGCCCACCTCGACGGCTCGGTCTCCCGGCCCGGCACCGGCTCGGCGCTGACCGCCGGGGGCCGAACGGTCGGACGGGTCGGCACGGTCGTCGACCATGTGGACCTCGGGCCGGTCGCGCTGGCTCTGGTCAAACGCGGACTCGCCGCCGACACGGAACTCGCCGCGACAAGCGACGACGGGGAGGTCGCGGTGGCGATCGACCCCGACACGGTGGCCGCCGACGACGGCGTCGGCGCGGGCCGAGCGGCCGTGAATCGGTTGCGCGGCGTCACCCGGTGATCTGCGTCGCACCGGCCAGCTCGCATTCAAGCCCTGACAGCGGTGCGGGGGGCGGCACGGTAAAGTGTTGGCAGGACAAACAAACACACACTCAGATCGGAGCCGCCTTCACCTCGGGCCGCTCCGTTATTGCGCGAGGGGGTTCCCCCATGGGCCGCGGCCGGGCGAAGGCGAAGCAGACGAAGGTTGCCCGGGAGTTGAAGTACAGCTCCCCGCAGACCGATTTCGAGCGGCTCCAGCGTGAGCTGTCCGGCGGCGACGGTGTGGATGCCGACAACGACCAGTGGGCCGACGAGGACGACTGGCGCCGCTGATCCGCGCTGCGGGCGTCGTCAGAACCGCGAATGCCGCCCGACGAGTTCCACCCGGGTACTGTTTTTTCCCGCTTTCTTGACCGTGCCCAGCACCCAGCAGTCGAGATGACGAGCCGTCAAGATCGCTAGCGCGCGGTCCGTGTCGTCGGCGTTGACCACCGCGGTCATGCCGACGCCCATGTTGAACGTCTTCTCCATCTCGGCCCGGTCGATGCGTCCTCGCTGGGCGATCATCTTGAACACCGGCGCGGGAGTCCATGTCCCCCGGTCGAGTTCGGCGCGGAGGCCGTTCGGGATCACGCGGGCCAGGTTGGCTACCAATCCGCCGCCGGTCACATGGCAGAACGTTCGCACCTGGGTCTCTGCGGCCAGCGCCAGGCAATCCTTGGCGTAAATGCGCGTCGGCTCCAGCAGCTCCTCGCCCAGGGTGCGGCCGAACTCCTCGACGTGCCCCGCAAGGTTCATGTGGTCGATCTCCAGCAGCACATGACGCGCGAGCGAGTAGCCGTTGGCGTGCAGGCCCGTCGACGCCATCGCGATCACCACGTCACCGGGCCGCACCCGGTCGGGCCCGAGCACATCGTCGGCCTCCACAACACCGATCCCGGTCGCGGAGATGTCGTAGGCGTCGGGAGCCATCAGGCCGGGGTGCTCGGCGGTCTCGCCGCCCAGCAGCGCGCATCCGGCCCGCAGACAGCCCTCGGCAATGCCCGAACCGAGCGCCGCGATCCGCTCCGGATCGATGCGCCCAACAGCGATGTAGTCCTGCAGCAGCAGCGGTTCGGCGCCGCAGACGACGAGGTCGTCGACGACCATCGCCACCAGGTCCAGCCCGATGGTGTCGTGCTTGTCCATCGCCGACGCGATGGCGATCTTGGTACCCACCCCGTCGGTGGAGGCCGCGAGCAGCGGTTCGCGATAGCCGCCCTTCAGCGCGAACAGCCCCGCGAATCCGCCGAGGCCGCCCACGACTTCCGGTCGGGAGGCCTTCTTCGCCAGGGGCTTGAGCAGCTCGACCGCCCGATCGCCGGCCTCGATGTCCACTCCGGAAGACGCATATGTTCTAGCGCTCATCGCATCCGCGGAAGGCGTTGCGCTCGCGTCCTCTTTTCTGCGGCCGCTCACTGGTTGTTGATTCGCTCGTGCGAGTCGCTCATCGCGTGCAAGGGTACCGGTCGACGTTCCCCGCAAGTACTCCACCAAGTAGGGAAACACCTTATTTCTTCCCGCACCTGCCGCTAATAGCGTGAGGCTGTAGGGCTTTGTCGCCCGACAGCGCGCCATGGGGAAGGGACGGACATGAAAATGAGATTGAGAATCACCGCAGTGACGGCTGTCGGGCTTGGTGCTGCCGCATTGCTCGGTGCTCCCGCTGCAGTCGCCAGCCCGGAGAGCCAATTCCTGGACGAAATCACCACTGTCAACGCCACGCTGCCCGGCAAGACACCGCCCGAGATGGTCGCCGCAGGTTATGCGACGTGCGACCACCTCCGCAGTGGCACCTCGGTGCTCGACGAAATGAGCGCCGTCGAACAGACCTACCACTTCGATCAGGGCACGCTGTTCGTCAGCGCAGCGACCACCAACCTCTGTCCGAACTTCGCCGCCACATAACGCGGCCGGCGCAGGGCGTCACTCGCGTATGCCGCGCACCCACTGAATGCCGCCGGACTTCTTGTCGGTCCGCACGCTGGTGAAGCCGTTGTCTTCGAGAATGTCGCCGAGTTCGTCGTCGCCGAAGAAGTAGGCCCCTGGATCCGGGATGAGCCTAAAGACCGGGCCCGGGTTCCCGACCGTCGGGACCATCAGGGCCAGCCGCCCTCCGGCCCGCAGCACCCGCGCCATCTCGGCGATCGCCGCGACAGGATTGGGCACAAGTTGAAGGGCGGCGACGGAAACGACGGCGTCGACGGTGTCGTCGCGCAGCGGAAGTTGTTGCGCGTCGGCCCGCAGAAACGCGACCTGTGACTGCGAGTGCGCGCGAACCGCCCGCGCCAGCATCGGCTCGGAGACGTCGACACCCAAAGCCAGCCCGTCGGGCCCGACCGCGCGTGCCAACGCAGACGTGATGCTGCCGGGTCCGCATCCGACGTCCAACACCACCCCGCCGCCGGGAATGCTCAGCCACTCGAGCGGAGCGCGCCAGGCGCTGGACACTCTGCGCGCAAAGGCTTGCGCGTTGTCGTAGAACAGCGATCCCAGCGACGACGCCCACATCTTCTGCACCGCACCGGTATTCGTCGGCACGGGTTCCGCGGAGTGAGCCAACAGGTCGAGGTAACCCTTACTGACATCCGCGTTCTCCGGCGGTTCCGCGAACAGCTCGACGGCCTTCTGCAACGCCGGAGGCAACGTGTCCACAGCAGCTATGCGTTCTTACGGCCGCCGCAACGCCGAAACGTTGTCGTTCTCGGCCTGCACCGGCGCACCGGTCCGGGCGGCGGGAGTTATTTCGCTCCTCGCGTGCGCGGTGGCCAGCATCTGTTCAATCACGTTCTTGCCCAACGCCGTTTCGCTGGGCAGCTCGATCGGATACGCGCCATCGAAGCATGCACAGCACAGCCTGGACGCCGGCTGCTCGGTGGCCGCGATCATGCCGCGCAGCGAGATGTAGCCGAGTGTGTCGGCGCCGATCGCATGCCGAACCGCCTCGAGCATCTCGCTTTTGTCATCGACGGCGTTGGCGATCAGTTCGGCAGGCGTCGCAAAGTCGATGCCGTAGAAGCACGGCCATTTCACCGGTGGTGACGCGATCCGCACGTGTACTTCGACCGCCCCGGCTTCGCGCAGCATCCGCACCAGAGCGCGCTGCGTGTTGCCGCGCACGATCGAGTCGTCGACGACCACCAGGCGCTTGCCGCGGATCACCTCGCGCAGCGGATTGAGCTTCAGCCGGATACCGAGCTGGCGGATCGTCTGCGACGGCTGGATGAACGTGCGGCCGACGTACGCGTTCTTCGTCAGGCCCTGGCCATATGGGATGCCCGACTCCTGCGCATAACCAACGGCAGCCGGCGTTCCGGATTCGGGCACGCCGATCACGAGGTCGGCGTCGACGGGCCGTTCGCGCGCGAGCCGGCGGCCGATCTCGACGCGGGCGGCGTGCACCGAGCGTCCCGCGATCATGCTGTCGGGCCGCGCAAGATAGACGTACTCGAACACGCAGCCCTTGGGCGTCGGGTTCGCGAACCGCGACGACCGCACGCCGTCGGCGTCAATGGCAAGCAGCTCGCCGGGCTCGATGTCACGCACGAAGGATGCGCCGACGATGTCGAGCGCGGCGGTCTCCGACGCCACCACCCAGCCGCGGTCCAGCCGACCCAGCGAGAGCGGCCGCACACCGTATGGATCGCGGGCGGCGTAAAGCGTGTTCTCGTCCATGAAGGTCAGGCAGAAGGCTCCGCGCACGGTCGGCAGCAGCTCGAGGGCGGCCTGCTCCAGCGTCGAGTCGGCGGCCCCGTGCGCGAGCAGCGCGCCGAGGATGTCGGAGTCGGTGGTGGCGGCCCCGCCGCGGTTGCTGATCAGACCCAGGTCGCGGGCCTTCTTCACCAGGTCGGTGGTGTTGACGATGTTGCCGTTGTGGCCGAGTGCGACGCCAGTGCCGGCTGCGGTGTTGCGGAACACCGGCTGGGCGTTCTCCCAGGTCGTCGAGCCAGTGGTCGAGTAGCGGCAGTGGCCGATCGCCACGTGGCCCTCCATCGCGGCCAGCGTCTGCTCCTCGAACACCTGGCTGACCAGGCCGAGGTCTTTGAACACCAGCACCTGCGAGCCGTCGCCGACGGCGATGCCGGCCGCTTCCTGGCCGCGGTGCTGCAGCGCGTAGAGGCCGTAGTAGCTGAGCTTGGCGACTTCCTCGCCGGGCGCCCACACCCCGAATACGCCGCATTCTTCGCGTGGGGCGTTGTCGATCGCGGTGTGGTCGGTCTGCGGGCCGGTCACGGTATGGCTACTCCCAGACGGGGTCGGTGACACCGCCGAGTCTACGGTGACGCTGCCCGGTTCACGGAATCCGGGCGACGGGTGTCGCGGTTCGTGCAACAAGATTTCCTGCGCCGCCATTTCCCGGCGTCATTCGGCGAGGGGCACCACCGGCAGCCAGTTGGCGACCTCGCCTGCGCGTGAGCCGGACAGATTCAGCGTCCCGTCGGCGGCGGCGCCGCCCGCCGTGAGCAGACCCGTCGCCAGCAGCAGCCACGTCCGCGGATCCGTCTCGACGACGTTCGGCGGCGTGCCGCGGCGGTGCTGTGGCCCCGAAATGCATTGCACCGCAACGAAAGGCGGAATCCTCACTTCGACACTCGAGCCGGGTGCTGACGCGGACAACGTGCGGGCGGTGAGCCGCACGGCGGTTGCCAACTGTTCTCTGGCCGGAGCCGCGCGCGTCTCGTCACGCAGCCAGTCCGCCAGCGCCTCCACCGCGGCTCGGGTCTGCGCAGGGTCAGCGTCACGTCGCGCGGGCATGGCCCCATTTTCCCGCCGAGCAGACGCGGAGTTGACGTGAACCGAACTTGAGGTTTTACGGTGGCGGCATGATCTTCAAACCGCACGAAATCGCGTTCCTGCAGCAGGCCGACCTCGGCCGCCTGGCGACGATCCAGCCCAACGGGACACCGCAGGTCAGTCCAGTCGGATTCACCTACAACGAGGAGTTGCAAACCATCGATATCAGCGGGTACCGGATGTCGCGCAGTCAGAAGTACCGCAACCTCGCGACCAACAACAAAGTCGCGTTCGTCGTCGACGACATCGTCTCGCGCAACCCGTGGCGAGTCCGTTGCCTCGAGATCCGCGGAGTCGGCGAACAGGTGCTGTCGGACGCCGGCCAGACCGGTCCGGCCGGCGACGCGCTAGACGCCGCGATCATCCGGATCAGGCCGCAGCGTGTCATCAGTTTCGGCATCGACGACACGGAAACCGAGCCGCATCAACTGGTTCCGGATCGACGCACTGTCACCGCTTAGCTGTCAAGGCGCATCGCGCCGAGCAGACGCGGTCGTTTACTCCGGGAAGCCGAAGAGCTTGATCACGCCGTGGTCGCGGCCGGCGGTGTAGCCGCCGTCGACCGCGATCGCCTGGCCTGTGACGAACGACGCGTCGGGCGACACCAGGAACGCCGCCATCGCCGCGATCTCCTCGGGCCGGCCGCGGCGGTGAAGGGCATGCTCCTCGGTGATCGACCGCAGCGGTCCTTCCATGCCCTCGAAGCCCATGATGCTGTCGAGCATCGGTGTGTCGATGAACCCCGGGCAGATCGCGTTGCACCGGATGCCGCTGGGGCCGTAGTCGAGCGCGATGTTCTTCGTCAGCAACACGACGCCGCCTTTGGACGCGTTGTAGGCGCTGCCGCC
>Ga0070741_10013675_pt1 | contig 14255 bp, 14 predicted proteins | sample Coa_R1_4_FD_66440 | JGI IMG/M metagenome (GOLD analysis project Ga0070741, IMG submission 66440) | Surface soil microbial communities from Centralia Pennsylvania, which are recovering from an underground coalmine fire - Coalmine... | ecosystem: Environmental > Terrestrial > Soil > Unclassified ... | reverse complement strand
GTCCTCGACTCCCTGCGCGCTCATTCGGAAGTGACCCCCTTTCCCCAGGGGACCCTAGTGGCTGTGGATAGCGGCAAACAAGGGGCAAATTGCCAGGTCTGTGGCCTGAAACTCGAACCCCGGCTGTGGAAAAGTCCGAGGATAAGCCTGGCTAGTGGCCTGATTCCTTGGCGCCGCCGACCTCGGGCTCGACCTCGAGCAGGAGGCCGTCGATGCCGACGACCCGGATCGTCTCGCCGGTGCGGATCGGCGTGGCCCGGTTGGTGCGGGCCCGCCACGGCGCACCGCGCACCTCGACAGTCCCCTCCGGCGCCACGTCGGAGCCGGCCACCCCCAGCTCGCCGATCATCGACTCGCGGCCGATGGTCGGCGTGGAGAACCGGGTGCGGATCATCACCGGCATCGCCCCCACCATGAACAGCGCCGTGCCCGCGATGACGATCACCAGCGCCACCCACGGGACCGAGAACCCGTCGTAGAGCCGGGCGCTGCCGACGGCGAGGGCGATCGTGCCGACGGCGGCCCAGAACCTGGGGGCGCCCGCCTGCAGGTCGACGGCGTAGCCGCCGACGCCGATGCACAGCAGCAGCACCGCCCACCAGCGCGTCGGGAGCACACCGAGGCCGTAGGACGCGAGGGCGGCGGCGATCAAGCCCGCCACCCCGGCGATGCCCACCCCGGCGGTGAAGAACTCGAAGACGATCAGCAGCAGACCGACCACCAGCAGCACGTACGGCACGGCGGGCGTGACGACGGCGTGGAGCAGGCGGGCGGTCAGGGCCGGCTTGGCGAACCGGACGTCGACGTCGGGGCGGCGCTGGGGCGGGCGGCCCTTGACCCGCACCTCCTTGGTCGGCACGGGCAGACCGCTGCCGATGACGAAGTCGCCCAACGTGGGCGCCTGCACCGTGCCCGACGGGAGCGGCCGGTTGGGCCCGACCTTGGCGCCCGGGCCCACGCCCCGCACCTTGGCGGCGAGGAACAACCGGTAGGCCTGGTCATAGGCGCGCGGCCGTCCACTGCCGCCCACCCACACGCCGACCGGCACCGACGAGCGCGTGATGGTCTGCTCCAGACTGCGCAGGCGCGCCGCCGGCAGCACGCCGTTGCGACTGTCGAGCTGCACGACGAGGGCCACCGCGTGGGCGGCGTCCGCCCCCTGCACGGCCTTGGTGAGGAAGTCGGCCATGACCGGATCGATGAGCCCGCTCACCTCGATCACGTCGAGGTGCGGGTGCGCGTCGACCGCCCCCGCGGGCGCGCTCGCAGCAGGAATGACGACGCTCGCGAGAGTTCCGAGCGCGATGAGAGCACTGACTAGTCTGCGGATGGCCGTCTCCAGAGGGGAACTGCACTTGGATCCTGCCGGGTTCTGTTCCCAGACCCGCGTGCTCATCGTCGCCGGGAAGGGTGGCGTCGGCAAGACGACGGTCAGCGCGGCCCTGGCCCGGATGGCCGCCTTGGCCGGTCTCACCACCCTCATCGTGGAGATCGAGGGCAAGAGCGGGCTGGCGCGCGCCTTCGGCCGCGTGCAGCCGCTCACCTACGAGGAGGTCACCCTCGCCCCCGGTGGCGGCCGCAGCGGTGCCGCCGACGTGCGGGCCCGCACCCTCACCCCCGACGACGCCCTCATCGAGTACCTGCACGACCACGGCATGCGGCGGATCTCCAAGCGGCTGATGAAGTCGGGCGCCGTCGACGTCGTCTCGACCGCCGTGCCTGGCATCCGCGACATCCTCGTGCTGGGCAAGGTCAAGGCCCTCGAGCGCGATGCGCACGCCGACCTCATCGTCCTCGACGCACCTGCGGCCGGCCACGCCGTCACCTTCCTCATGAGTGCCACTGGTCTCCTCGACGCGGTGCGCGTGGGGCCCATTCGCACGCAGGCCCAGGAGGTCGTCGACCTGCTGAGCGACCCCAACCGCTGCCAGGTCCTGCTCGTCACCCTGGCCGAGGAGACGCCGGTCAACGAGGTGGTCGAGACGGCCTTCAAGCTGGAGGACCGCGTCGGCGTGAGCCTGGCGCCGGTCGTCGTGAACGGCCTGTACCCGACGCTCACCGGGCTCGATATCGACCCGGTGGAGGCGGCGTCGAGGAGCAGTGCCCACCTGCGCAACGGCGAGGCGGAGACGCTGCGGGCGGCGGCCGACTTCCGCCGGCACCGCCAGCAGCTGCAGGCCGAACAGGTGGCGCGCCTCGCCGACGCCCTCCCCCTGCCCCAGCTGCACCTGCCGTACCTCTTCACGACCGGCCTGGGGCCGGCGGAGGTCGACGTGCTGGCCGCCGCCCTCGGCGATGCCGTGCGGGGCCTGCCCGAGCCCGTCGCCCGCTGAGCCGTGGACATGCGCGAGCTCCCCGACCAGGGGGTTGTCATCTGCTGCGGTTCCGGAGGCGTGGGCAAGACGACGGTTGCGGCTGCCCTTGCCCTCGAAGGGGCGCGGCGGGGCCGGCGGGCGTGTGTGGTGACGATCGACCCGGCCAAGCGCCTGGCCGACGCACTCGGGCTGGCGGAGCTCACCAACACGCCCGGGAAGATCGAAGGCGACTGGTCGGGCGAGCTGTGGGCGCTCATGCTCGACACCAAGACCACGTTCGACAACCTCGTCGTGCGCTACGCCGGCGGCGAGGAGCAGGCCCGCCGCATCCTCGCCAACGGTCTCTACCGCAACATCTCCGGCGCGCTTTCGGGCACGCAGGAGTACATGGCGATGGAGAAGTTGTACGAGCTGCACGACGAGGACCGCTTCGACCTCGTCGTCGTCGACACGCCGCCGACGCGGAACGCGCTCGACTTCCTCGATGCTCCTCGCCGGTTGACGCGCCTGCTCGACAACCGCATCTTCCGCCTGCTCGTGATGCCCACCCGCGCCTACCTCAAGGCGGTGAGCGCGGCCACGCAGGCGTTCCTGCGTACGGTCGCCAAGGTGGTCGGGGCCGAGGTGGTCGGTGACGCGGTGGCGTTCTTCCAGGCGTTCGAAGGAATGGAGCAGGGCTTCCGCGAGCGCGCCCAGCACGTGAACGACCTGCTGGCCGACCCGGCCACCGTGTTCGTGCTGGTGGCGTCACCGCGGGCCGACACGGTGGAGGAGGCGCTGTTCTTCGCCGACAAGCTGCACGAGGCGGGCATCGACGTCGACGCCCTCGTCGTCAACCGGTTGCACCCGCGCTTCGGCGACACCAACGGTGCCGAGCGCGAACGTGCGGACACGCTTGCCGGCAGCGACCTCGGCACGCTCTACGCCAACCTGGCCGACTTCCGCGAGGTGTCGGCGCGCGAGGAGAGCCATTTCGCCGAGCTGGCCGCCAAGGTGGCGCCCGCACCCGTGGGCCGGGTGCCGTTCCTCTCAGACGACGTGCACGACCTCGACGGACTCACCGCCGTCGGCAGCCACCTGTTCTAAGTAGGCGTGCTGCTCCCGAGGGCGGCGGCGGCTTCTTCGAGGGTCTCGGCCACGGTCACGATGCGGTCGAACCCGGTCGTGCGCAGCAGCCGGGTCAACGTGGGCCGGTTGCAGCACACCGCGACGTCACCACCGAGCTCACGCGCCCGACGGATGCCGCCGATGAGCGCACCCAGGCCGGCCGAGTCGACGAACGGGACCGACGACATGTCGATGAGGATGCGGGGGTTCGATGCGAGCTCGGCCAGGGCCTGACGGAACTGACTGACCGTGAATGCGTCGAGCTCCCCGACCGGACGGCAGATGACGTGGCCATCGGCGTGGTCGATCTGTATGTCCAGCACGCAGCAGTCCTCCGGAGGGCGGGGGGCGCCTGATGCTATCCCGCCTCCCGGCGTCCTCCGGCGGGGTAGTTTCGCCCCGTGCCGAGGGTTCTGATCGTCAGTGACGCACCGTGGGTGCGCGAAGAGGTGCGCTCCGTGATCGTTGCGCCGGATGTCACCGTCGAGGAGATCACCCGGGGCGCGGAGGTGCGGGCCGCGGTCGAAGACGACGCGCCCGACCTGGTGGTGCTCGACCTGCAGATCGGCAACATGGGCGGCATGGCCGTGTGCCTCGACCTGCGCCTGGAAGAGGGCGCGGGCCGGCTGCCCCACGTGCCTGTGCTGATGCTGCTCGATCGCCGCGCCGACGTGTTCCTCGCCCGCCGTAGCGAGGCCGAGGGGTGGCTGGTCAAGCCGCTCGACCCCCTCCGGCTGCGCAAAGCGGTTCACACCCTCCTGTCCGGGGGCACCTTCCATGATCAGGCGTTCAAGCCCCAGCCCGTGTAGAACTCGCTCCCATGAAACGGCGGCTGGTCCTTCTTTGTGCGGTGCTGCTGACGGGGGCGATCACGTTCGCGTGCAGCAGCGGGTCGAGCAGCAACACGCGCCAGGTGCTCGTCGACTACAACAACCCCGATTTCGCCAACCTGGTGCTGGCGTACTTCCCCGACACCGTCAACGTGCACCCCGGCGACACCGTGCACTTCAAGCAGGCGTGGAACGGCGAACCGCACAGCGTCACCATGGGCACGTTGGTCGAAGAGGGACTGAAGGTCGTCAACCCTCTCCTGCAGAAGTACCCGGGCGGTGAGGGCGCTCCCCCCGAGGCGGAGGAGCAGTTCAACAAGGCGTTCGAGCACCTGCCGTTCATGTTCGGCGACGGTCCCGACCAGATCAATCAGGCGGCGGCGCAGCCGTGCTATCTCGACACCGGCGACCCGCCGACCGACGCGGCCAAGGCGTGCGCGAGGCGCGTCCAGCCCGCGTTCAACGGCAAGCAGTCGTACTACAGCAGCGGCTTCATCCCCTATACCGGCAACAACGGGAACAGCTTCAACGTGAAGCTGTCGCCGGACATCAAGCCGGGGACGTACCACTACTACTGCGACCTCCACGGACCCGAGATGCAGGGCCGCATCATCGTCAAGCCCAAGGGCGCCGCCATCCCGAGCCAGTCGCAGGTCGACAAGGCGGCGCTGTCGCAGGCCAAGTCGCACGTGAAGCCTGTGGCCGACGCGCTCGCGAAGGTCGCGGCCTCGGGGCCGTTCGACATCGTCAAGGCCGTCGACATCGCCAAACTCGAACCGCCCCCCGACGACCAGCTCAAGGCGGCCGTCAAGGGCTTCGCCCTCGCCGGCTACGGCGTGCAGGCCGAGCAGTCCGTCCTCGCCAACGAGTTCCTCCCCCGCACGATCCACGCCAAGGTCGGCGAGAAGGTGACGTGGGCGTTCTTCGGCATCCACACGGTGAGCTTCGACGTGCCCCGCTACTTCCCGCTGCTGACCATCGAGAAGAACGGCACGGTGAAGTTCGATCCCCGCGCCAGCAACAAACGGGGCGTGGGCTTCCCCGACCACCTGCCCGACAGTCCCCCGAACCCGTTCGTGGCCGACGGCGGGTCGTGGAACGGCTCCGGGTTCCGGTCCTCGGGCTTCCCGCCCGACACCAACGGGCCCAACCAGGTCACGGCCTACAGCCTCACGTTCACCAAGGCAGGCACGTACCAGTACGCGTGCCTCATCCATCCCAAGATGGTCGGGACGGTGATAGTCAAGTAGTGATGCGAGCGCGCACAACGCTCTCGGGGGTCCTGCTGTTCGCGGCGGCCACCGCCTTCGGCTGCGGCGGTGGGAGTGGGAGCACCCGGCAGGTCCTCGTCGACTACAACAACCCCGACTTCGCCAACATCGTCCTGTCGTATTTTCCCGACGCCGTCACGGTCCACCCCGGCGACACCGTGCACTTCAAACAGGCCTGGAACGGCGAGCCCCACAGCGTCACCATGGGCACGCTCGTCGACAAGGGCCTGGCAATCGTCAACCCGCTGATCGCCAAGTACCCGGACAAGAGCTCCGCGCCGCAGGAAGCGCTCGACCAGGCCGACGCCGTGTTCAAGACGCTGCCGTTCATGTTCGGAGATACGCCCGACGACGTGAACCAGGCCGCCGCCCAGCCGTGCTACCTCGACTCGGGCACGATCGCCGACCCGAAGAAGCCCTGCCCGAAGCGGGCCCAACCCCTCTTCACCGGGAAACAGGCGTACTACAGCAGCGGGTTCATCCCTTACGCCGGTAACAACGGCAACAGCTTCGACGTGAAGCTGGCACCCGACATCAAGCCCGGCTCCTACCGCTTCTACTGCAACTTCCACGGTCCCGAGATGCAGGGCCAGATCATCGTCAAGCCCAAGGGGGCCGCCATCCCGAGCCAGAGCAAGGTCGACGAAGCGGCACTGTCGCAAGCCCGTTCGAAGACCGGCAAGCTGAAGAAGAGCCTCGACAAGGCCACCGCCGGGTACAGCCTGGAGAAGGCGATCGGGGTGGCAGGCTTCCCGATCAGCGACAACCAGAAGGCAAAGCTCAAGGACGCATATCTGGCCGGCTTCGGCACCCAGGACAACAACCCGGCGCTGGCCAACGAGTTCCTCCCCCGCACCATCCACGCCAAGGTCGGGGAGAAGGTGACGTGGGTCTTCGTCGGCGCCCACACGGTGAGCTTCGACGTGCCCCGCTACTTCCCGATACTCGCCATCAACAAGGACGGCACGGTCAGGACCGACAAGCGGGCCAACTCCGGCAACGGGCCGAAGTTCCCCGACAACTACCCCGACAACGCGGGGGACGTCTTCATCGTCGACGGCGGCTCGTGGAACGGCACCGGCTTTCACAACTCGGGCATCAGCCTCGACACGCCCGAGAACGCGGCGGCGGCCTACAGTCTCACGTTCACCAAAGTCGGCACGTATCAGTACGCGTGCCTGATCCACCCGAAGATGGTGGGAACGGTGGTGGTCAAATGATCCGCTCTCGTGCGCTGTTCGCCGGCGTGCTGGTGCTCATCGGCACGGTCGCGTTCGCGTGTTCGCCGGGTGGCGGCAGCAGCAGTCGCCAGGTGCTCGTCGACTACAACAACCCCGATTTCGCCAACATCGCCATCGCCTACTTCCCAGACACCGTCAACGTGCACCCCGGCGACATCGTGCACTTCAAGCAGGCGTGGAACGGCGAGCCCCACAGCGTCACCATGGGCACGCTCGTCGACCACGGCCTCGACATCGTCAACCCACTGCTCCCGCAGCTCAACGGCAACGGGCCGCCCCCCGACGACGTGCAGGCGAAGGTCCAGGCCGCCTTCGAGCATCTCCCCGACATGTTCAACGGAGATACCAACACCGTGAACCAGCCGGCGGCGCAGCCGTGCTTCATCGACAAGGGCGGCGTGCCGCCGTCGGATCCGAAGAAGCCGTGCGCCAAGCGCGTCCAGCCCGTGTTCAACGGCACGCAGGCGTACTACAGCAGCGGCTTCATTCCCTACGCCGGCAACAACGGCAACAGCTTCGACGTGAAGCTGTCAAAGGACATCAAGCCCGGCACCTACCACTACTACTGCACCTACCACGGCCCCGGGATGCAGGGCCGCATCATCGTGAAGCCGGCGAGTGCCGCCGTCCCGAGCCAAGGCGCCGTCGACCGGGCCGCACTGTCGCAGGCCGCCAGTCGCACCGGGCCGGTGAAGAAGGCGCTGCAGAAGGTCAACGCGCTGCGCCCGTTCGACATCATCAAGGCCGCCGACATCGCCGGCTTCGAACCGCCGCCGACCGACAACCAGAAGGTGAAGCTCAAGGACGCCATCTTCGCCGGCTACAGCACCCAGAACTCCGACGGCGTGCTGGCCAACGAGTTCGTGCCCAGGACGGTCCACGCCAAGGTCGGTGAGAGGGTGACGTGGGCATTCGTCGGCATCCACACCGTCAGCTTCGACGTGCCCCGCTACTTCCCGTTGTTCAAGATCGACAAGAACGGCACCGTCGCGCTTGACACCAGGTTCGACTCCGGTGCCGGGCCGAAGTTCCCCGACACCTACCCGGAGAGCGCCGGCGACACGTACATCCTCGACGGCGGCACCTGGAACGGGAGTGGGTTCCACTCCTCAGGCCTCATGAAGCTCGACTCCGGCGCCAACGTGGTCGGCTACAGCCTGGCCTTCAGCCAGCCGGGCACCTACCAGTACGCCTGCCTGATCCACCCCAAGATGGTCGGCACGGTGGTGGTCAAGTAACCGTCACGTACACTCTCCCTCCGCAACACGGGAAGTAGCGCAGCTTGGTTAGCGCGCAGCGTTCGGGACGCTGAGGTCGCGGGTTCGAATCCCGCCTTCCCGACTGGGAAACAGCCTGGTCACCGCCTCTTCCGACGCCCACACGTCCGATCGCCGGTGGCCGGCGCTCGACGGCGTGCGGGGCGTCGCGGTGGCCGCCGTGCTGCTCTTCCACCAGGGCTTCGGGTGGGCCAAGGGCGGCTTCCTCGGCGTCTCCACCTTCTTCACCCTGTCGGGCTTCCTCATCTGCACCCTGCTCGTGGACGAGCACCGCCGGCGGGGCGCGGTACGGCTCGGCCGCTTCTGGATCCGGCGGGCCCGCCGATTGCTGCCGGCGTCGGCCCTCACGATCGCCGGCATCCTCGTGTACACCGCCCTGTTCGTGCCGGGGCGGGAACACCCCAACGTGGTGGGCGACATCCGCGCCGCACTGGCCTTCGTCGCCAACTGGCGGCTCATCGCCACCCAGCACACCTACGCGGGCATCACCGCCGACCCGTCCCCGGTACAGCACTACTGGTCGCTCGGGATCGAGGAGCAGTTCTACCTGGTGTTCCCATTGCTGGTCGCGCTGTGCCTGCGCTGGCGGCGCGCTGTGTTGGCGACCGCGCTGGCGGTGCTGGCGGGCGGCAGCCTGGTGCTGCAGATGGTGGTGCAGGACCCGACCCGCACCTACTTCGGCACCGACACGCGCGCCTTGGAGCTGTTGGTCGGCACGCTGCTCGCCCTGTGGTGGGCGCGCCCGTCGCTCGCGGGACGGGCGCCGGTGTCCGGTCGCGTCGCCGACGCGGCCGGCGTCGTGGGTCTCGTCGGAACCCTGGCGCTGTTCGGGCTGGTGGGCGAGAGCGACCGGTGGCTGTACCACGGCGGCTTCGCATTGACGGCGGCCGCCAGCACCGCGCTGCTGATCGGCGCGCTTCGGGGCCCGGTGACGACACGCGTGCTCGGCGCCCGTCCGCTCGTCCACCTCGGTCGCATCAGCTATGGCGTGTACCTGTACCACTGGCCGGTGTTCCTCACGCTGAGCGAGGCGCGCACCGGGCTCGGCGGCTGGCCGCTGTTCCTCGTTCGCCTCGCGGTGACACTGGCGATCGCCGAAGCCTCGTTCTGGCTGATCGAGTGGCCGATCCGGCGGGGCGGCATCGTGCGTGGCATCGAGGGCCCGCTGGCGATCGCCATCGCCGCATGCGTCCTCCTGGCGTTCACCGTGCCGGTCGGCAAGCTGCCCACCTACCACCTGGCCAGCGCCAGCGGCGGCCCGCTGCGAGTGCTGGTCATCGGCGACTCCACCGCGGCCGTGATCGGGCCCGAGGTCGAGAAGTACGGCCGCGACTCCGGCCGCCTCGTCGCGCAGACGGCGGCCAAGGTCGGTTGCGGCTTCATCCCCGAGGCCCAGGTGCGGTACCGACTCGGTTTCGAGGAGACGCGGCACTGCAGCCAAGCTCTCCCCAACGCGATGAAGGCAGCGCGTGCGTTCCAGCCCAACGTGATCCTGCTCATCATCGGGTACCCCGACATGGCCGACCTGCGCCTGCCCGGCCAGACCCAGTGGCACCACATGGGCGAGCCCGTCATCGACAACGCCTACCTCCAAGCTGCGCGCTCCGGCCTGGCGCTCATCACCGCCCTGGGTGTGCCGGTGGTGTGGCTCGACACGCCCGACGCCGACTGGGACCCCGATCGCACCACCGCGGGTGTGAAGCTGGCAGGGAGCGGCCCGGTGTCACTGAACCACCCGGCGCGCGCCCACCGCATCAACCAGCTCGACGCCGAGCTGGTGAAGTCGTTCCCGCTGGTGCGGATCGCCCCGTTCGCGGCGCAGCTCGGGAAGGACGGCACCGACGCGCCGACGTTCGACCCCACCGTCCGCTTCGACGGCATGCACATGGCGCCGGCCAAGGCGCTGGCGCTGGCCCAGGGGTGGCTGGGCGACCAGCTGCTGCAGGCCTACGAGGAGCACAAGGGCACCTCGGGCTGAGGGCCCCCGACGGGTCGCCCGCTAGCGAGACGAGCGGAGGCGCTGGTACAGGCGGGGCATCACGGCGCGGAAGACCGTCGCCCACACGATCGCCCGTGCGGCGTTGATCTCGAAGCGGGGCCCACCGAGCTTGCGCACGACCAACTTCGACACCTGCTCGACCGTGCGGCGGGCGAAGAACGGCGGCGTGCGCAGGCCGCGGTCGAGAGCGGCCAGGCCCATCGCCGTCGGCATGAACGCGGGGTAGACCAGGTGGACGCGCACGCCCTTGCGCCGCACCCGGTACGAGACGCTCTCCGCGAACGCCCCCAGCGCCGCCTTCGACGCCGGGTAGGCGCCAGGACCGGAGCCGGGCAGGCGGCCGCCATCACTCGACACCATGGCGACGACGCCGCTCCCGCGTTCGATCATGCCGGGCAGCACGGCGAGGGTCGCCGACACGGCCGAGAGGAAGTTGGCCTCCATCAGGTCGCGGTAGTCCTCGACGGTGATGTCGCGCAGGCCCACCTTGAGGTCCATGGCGGCGTTGTTGACCAGGACGTCGACCGGCCCGTAGGTCTCCTCGATGGTCGCCATGGCCGCGCCCAGGTCGCCGGCGGCCACGTCGAACACGACGTAGCCCGACCGGGGCGACGTGCGCCGCATCTCCTCGGCCAATTGCTGCAGCTCCGGCTCCCGGCGGGCGACGCCGACCACGACGGCCCCCGCCGCGGCCAGGTCGAGCGCCAGCTGCCGCCCCAGGCCCGACGACGCCCCGGTGACCACCGCCACCTTGCCCCGATAGTCCATCGCCACCCCGACGATACTCAGGGCTATGGATTTGGCTGCCTTCCAGGACCAAATGGCCCGCACCTACGGCGACCGCGACACAGCGCGCGGTATCGCGGCCACAGTCGCGTGGCTCACCGAGGAGGTCGGTGAGCTCGCTCGCGCAGTCCGCAAGGGCAGCCGTGACGACCAGGTGCACGAGGTGGGCGACGTCCTGGCCTGGCTGGCGTCACTCGCCAACCAGCTCGGCGTCACCCTCGACGAGGCGGCGTCCCGCTACGCCACCGGCTGCCCCAAGTGCGGGGCGACACCGTGCCAATGCCGTTCTGGCCAGCAGAAGGGCAAGGATTAGGCGAGATCCGCTGGCCAGAACGAGTGGTTAGAGGTTCAGCAGGGCTTCGGCGATCTGGACGGCGTTGAGCGCAGCGCCCTTGCGCAGGTTGTCGCCGCTGACGAACAGGGCCAGCCCGTGGGCGACGGAGCCGTCGCGGCGGATGCGGCCGACGAAACACGCGTCCTGCCCCGCCGCCTGCAGGGGGGTGGGCACGTCGACGAGCGTGACGCCCGGAGCGCTGGCCAGCAGCTGCTTGGCCCGCTCGGGCGTGATGTCGCGATCGAACTCGGCGTTGATCGCCAACGAGTGGCCGGTGAACACCGGGACCCGCACGCACGTCACCGACACGCCGAGGTCGGGGAGCTCGAGGATCTTGCGAGCCTCGTTGCGGAGCTTCTGTTCCTCGTTGGTCTCGTCGTCGACGAAGGAGCCGGCATGCGGCAGCACGTTGTAGGCGATCGGCTGCGCGAACACCGACGGCGCCGGCAGCTCGACGGCGGTTCCGTCGAAGGCCAGCTCGGGCGCCTTGTCGCCCGCCGCCTTGACCTGCTCGGCCAGCTCGTCGACACCCACGCCGCCCGCCCCCGACACCGCCTGGTACGTCGACACGATCAGCCGGGTCAGCCCCGCCTCGGTGTCGAGCGGCTTGAGCGCCGGCATGGCGACCATCGTCGTGCAGTTGGGGTTGGCCACGATGCCCTTGGGGATCGACGCCAGCGCATGGGCGTTGACCTCGGGCACCACCAGCGGCACGTCGGGGTCCATGCGCCACGCCGACGAGTTGTCGACCACGGTGGCGCCGGCCGCGGCGATGCGTGGCGCGTGCTCCTTCGACGCGGTGGCGCCGATCGACATGAGGGCGATGTCGATGCCGGCGAAGTCGGCGGTGGCGACGTCCTCGACCTCGATCTCGCCACCCGCCCATGGCAGGCGCTTGCCCGCCGATCGCGACGAGGCGAAGAACCGCACGCTATCGACCGGAAAGCCGCGGTCGAGGAGGATCTGGCGGGTGACCCCACCGACCTGGCCGGTCGCGCCGAAGACACCGACGTTCACTGACGTGCTCACCCCTCCAGCTTGAACGCTTCGTGCAGCGAGCGCACGGCAGTTTCGAGCTGCTCCTCCCGCACGATGCACGAGATGCGGATCGAGGACGTCGAGATCATCTCGATGTTGACGCCCTGGCCGGCAAGGGTCTCGAACATCGTCGCAGCCACGCCCGGGTGGGTCTTCATACCGGCGCCCACCAGCGACACCCGGCCGATGTCGCGGTCGGCGCTGACCTCGCCGCCGCCGATCTCGGGCCCGAGCACTCGAGCCACCTCGAGGCTGGTGTCGACGTCGTCCATGGGGACGGTGAACGAGATGTCGGTCGTGCCGTCGTGGGAGACGTTCTGCACGATCATGTCGACGTTGACCGAATGGTCGGCCAGGGCCCGGAACAGGCGGGCGGCGATGCCGGGCCGGTCGGGCAGGGCGGCCACCGTGACCTTGGCCTCCGACGAGTCGTCGGTGACGGCCGAGATTATTGCTTGCTCCATTGACGGGTCCTCCTTGTCCACCATGGTGCCCAGCTCCCATGTGAAGCTCGAGCGCACGTGCAGCGGGACGGCGTGGTTGCGGGCGAACTCCACCGACCGCAGGGCGAGCACCCGGCCGCCCGTGGCTGAGATCTCGAGCATCTCCTCGAAGGAGAGATGCGGCAGCTTGCGGGCGTTGGGGACGATGCGGGGGTCGGCCGTGAACACGCCCGAAACGTCGGTGTAGATCTCGCAGGCATCAGCCCGCAGGGCGGCGGCCAGCGCCACCGCGGTGGTGTCGGAGCCACCCCGGCCGAGGAAGGTCACGTCCCGGTCGGTCGAAACGCCCTGGGCGCCGCCGACGACGGGCACCTTGCCCTCGTCGAGGGCCGTCCGCAGGCGGTCGGCCCGGACTTCCAGGATCTTGGCGTTCTGGTGGGCGGTGTCGGTGATGATGCCGGCCTGGGAGCCCGTGAACGACGCCGCGGCGACCCCGAGGTCGGCCAACGCCATGCAGAGCAGGGCCACGCTCTTGCGCTCCCCAGCGGTGATGAGCATGTCCATCTCGCGGCCGGGACGGGTCTTCGACACCTGCGTGGCCAGGTGCAGCAGGTCGTCGGTTTCCTTGCCCATGGCACTCACGACCACAGCCACCTGAGCGCCCTGCTTGCGCGTGCGGGCGATGTGATCGGCCACGGCCCGCATCCGGTCGGGGTCGGCGACGGACGTGCCGCCGAACTTCTGTACTACGAGATCCACAGGTGGCGAGGCTACCTTGGCGTCCCGTGCCGACCGACAAGCGCCAGCGGCAGAAGCGCGCGCACCGAGCCCGGGCCCAGCAGGTGGCCCGGCTCAAGCGCAAGCAGCGGCGTAGCCGGATGGTGACCGTCCTCGCCGTGCTCGGCGCCATGGGCTTCATCCTCGCCCTCGCCATCAACTACTCAGCCGGCGACAAGCCCAAGGGCGTCTCCGCCAAGGGCACCACGTCCACGTCGAGTGACCTCGGCCTCGACGCGCCCTGCCCGCGGGCCGACGGCCGGTCGGTGCGCGAGACCAAGTTCCGCCGCGCCCCACCCCTCTGCATCGACCGGGCCAAGAACTACACGGCCAAGGTCGAGACCGACCTCGGCAGCTTCGACATCCGGCTCGACCAGTCGCGCGCCCCGGACACCGTCAACAACTTCGTGTTCCTCGCCCGCTACCACTTCTACGACGGCTTCCAGTGGAACAAGATCATCCCCGGCTCGTACATCCAGGGCGGCAACCCGCCCGGTGATCCCACCGATGCCGGCTACCTGTTCGCCGACGAGCTGCCGCCGCCCGGGCTCTACAAGGTCGGGTCGGTCATCATGGCCAACAACGGGCCCAACACCAACGGCAGCCAGTTCATCGTGCTGACGGGGCCCGACATCATCTCCAAGCTGAACCCCCCCAAGTTCACGCTGTTCGGCGAGGTGAGCTCGGGTATGGACGTGGTGCAGCAGCTCGGCTCCAACGCCAACGCCACCCACGTCATCAGACAGATCACGATCAGCGAGTCCTAGGAGGACCCTTGCCCACCGACTGCCCCGCGGCCGACGGCTCGAGCCCGAAGCAGCAGCGCTTCGACGGCCC
>Ga0070741_10013674_pt1 | contig 14255 bp, 13 predicted proteins | sample Coa_R1_4_FD_66440 | JGI IMG/M metagenome (GOLD analysis project Ga0070741, IMG submission 66440) | Surface soil microbial communities from Centralia Pennsylvania, which are recovering from an underground coalmine fire - Coalmine... | ecosystem: Environmental > Terrestrial > Soil > Unclassified ... | reverse complement strand
GCCTGCCCCTTCGTCTACGCGTACGAGGAGTTCGGGCACACCTACATCGGGTGCATGCAGAAGGTGTACGACGTCGAGATCGACATCGACCTGCTGCGTGAGGCGGAGCGGCGCCGCGGCGGCTTCGGAGCGATCCGGTCGAAGCGGCGGCCGCTGCCGATGTGCCGCGTCGAGGTCGAGGAGACGTACCACCACCGGAGCGGCGAGCTCGGCTGCGTCAACCCCGAGTTCTCCGAGCTCCCGGTCGGCCGCCCGACGTTCCGCGTCTTCGCGCAGCTGAGCTAGCCCGCTCCCACCCCGCGGGCGTGCAGCTCGCGGAGCTTCCGCATCTCCCCGGCATCTGCCCCGTGGTTGTCGGGGCCCGGAACCTCGAGCACGGCGGGCAGCCCCTGGAGCTTCGGATGGCCGAGGAAGACGGCGAGCCGCTCGCCGATCAAGCCCTCGAGGATGTTCGCGTGGCGGTCCCGGTTCGACCCGAGCGGGGCGTGGGCGTCGTTGACGTGGAGCGCCCGCAGGCGGTCGAGCCCGATTCGCTCGCCGAGCTCGTCGAGGAGCGCGTCCAGCGCGTGCCGGTCGGTGACGTCGTATCCGGAGACCCAGAGGTGGCAGGAATCCAGGCAGACGCCGAGGTGGGGGTGGCGGTCGAGCGCGTCGTAGAGCGCGGCGAGCTCGTCGATCGACCGCCCGATCGTGCCGCCGGCGCCGGCCGAGTTCTCGACGAGCAGCCACGTCGTCTCCGAGCAGCGCTCGAGGACCTGCGCCAGCGCCGGCACGACTCGCTCGAGGCCGGCCTCGAGCCCGGCGCCCTGGTGCGAGCCGACGTGGAAGACGACTCCGTCCGCGCGGATCGCGCAGGCGGCGTCGACCGTCGACCGCATCGTCTGGACGCTCTTCTCGTAGAGGTCGTCGTTCGGGCTGGCGAGGTTCACGAGGTAGAGCGCGTGGACGAGGACGCCGCCGATCCCGCCCTCCTGACGCCGGACTCGAAACGCCTCGAGGTCGGCAGGGTCGTGGTCGGGGAAGCGCCAGGCGCGCGGGCTCTGGACGAAGAGCTGGACGGCGTCGACCTCGAGCTCCGCGGCTCGGTCGAGCGCCTTCTTGACGCCGCCCGAGCAGTGAGCGCCGAGGAGCACGCGTCGTACGCTACCCGCGGTGTCAGCGATCCCCCTGCGCGAGCGTCTGGGGCCGCTCGTCGAGCGCGAGTACCGGTTGCTGTTCGCCGCGACGACGATCACCACGCTCGGCGACGCGATCGCGGCGATCGCGCTCGCGTTCGCGGTCCTCGACCTGCACGGCGCGGGCGCGACCGACCTGGGGATCGTGATCGCGACCCGCCAGGGGGCGAACGCCGCCGTGCTCGTCCTCGGCGGCGTCCTCTCCGACCGGCTGCCGCGGCAGCGGGTGCTCGCGGCCGCCTCGCTCGTCCAGGGCGGGGCCCAGGCGGCGACGGCCGGTTTCGTGCTCACGGGCCGCGCGTCGATCGCGCTGCTCACCGGCCTCCAGGCGCTCTACGGCGCCGGCCAGGGCTTCGTCCTCCCCGCCGAGATCGGCCTCGTACCGCAGACGGTCAGCGCGGAGCGGCTCCAGCAGGCGAACGCGCTCCGCGGGTTGACGAGGAACCTGCTGTGGGTGATCGGGCCCGCGGTCGGCGGCGCGATCGTCGTCGCCGGCAGCCCCGGCCTTGCGCTCCTGATCGACGCGGCCACGTTCGCCGCCGCCGCGGCGCTGCTCGCCCGTATCGTGCTCGTCCCGCGCGTCGCCCTCGCCACCTCGCGATTCTTCGGGGAGCTGCGCGAGGGCTGGCGCGAGTTCGTCTCGCGCACGTGGCTCTGGGCCGCCGTCGTGCTCTTCGGCGTCGGCAACGTCTTCTTCATGTTCTGGAACGTGCTCGGGCCGGTGGTCGCCAAGGAGGACCTCGACGGCGCGGGGGCGTGGGCGACGATCCTGGTCGCGAACGGGGCCGGCGCGGTCGCCGGCGGCGTCCTCGCGTACCGGCTTCGGCCGGAGCGGCCGATGGTCGCCGCGGTCGCCTGGCCGATGCTCTACGCGCTCCAGCCTGCGTCGCTCGCGGCGGGCGCGCCGACGTGGCTCGTCTCCGGCGCCGCGTTCGTCGGCGGCTTCGCGATCGCGGTGCACCTCACGCTCTGGGTGACGATCCTGCAGCACGAGGTTCCGGAGCACGCGCGATCGCGCGTGAGCTCTTACGACGCGCTCGGCTCGTTCGTGCTCACCCCGCTCGGGACGGCGATCGCCGGGCCGCTCGCGGCCGGGCTCGGGACGGCGAACGCGCTCTGGCTCGCGGCCTCCGTCGCGCTCGCGACCAGCGGCTCGATCCTGCTGATCCCGTCGGTGTGGTCGATCAGGCGCCGCCAGGCGGCCACTACGCTTGGGGCATGAGCGTAGGCTCGACGGAGCTCATCCGGGAGCGGAGGTGCCGGCTTGGCCGGCGCCGGAGCGGGGCATGACCGTCCGCGTGCGTATGGCGCCGAGCCCGACGGGCTTCCTGCACGTCGGCGGCGTGCGCACGTTTCTCTTCAACTGGCTGTTCGCCCGGGGCCGCGGCGGCGAGTGCCTGCTGCGGATCGAGAACACCGACGTCAGCCGCGAGGTCGCCGAGGCGACGGAGCAGATCCAGCGCTCGCTCCAGTGGCTCGGGATCGACTGGGACGGGCCGGTGAGCTTCCAGCTCGACGCGATGGAGCGGTGCCGCGAGCTCGCGCAGCGGCTGGTGGCCGAGGGCAAGGCGTACGAGGACGAGGGGGCGATCCGTTTCCGCATGCCGGACGAGGGCGTGACGGCATGGGATGACGCCGTCCGCGGCCGGATCGAGTTCCCGAACGAGCAGCTCGAGGACCTCGTGCTCGTCCGCTCGGACGGCCGGCCGACCTACAACTTCGCCAACCCGGTCGAGGACGCCGAGGACGCGATCACCCACGTGATCCGCGGCTCCGACCACGTCTCGAACACGCCCAAGCAACTGCAGATCCTCGCTGCGCTCGGCCATGCGCCGCCGGTCTACGCGCACGTCCCGGACGTCCTCGGGAACGACGGCAAGAAGCTCTCCAAGCGGCACGGCGCGACCTCGGTCGACGAGTTCCGCGCCGCCGGCTACGTCCCCGAAGCGCTGATGAACTTCCTCGCCCTGCTCGGCTGGGCGCCGGACGGCGAGACGACGATCATGAGCCGCGACGAGCTGCTCGCGCGCTTCTCGCTGGAGCGGGTCGGCTCGAGCCCGTCGACGCTCGACTACGAGAAGCTCGACTGGATGAACGGCGTCTACCTGCGCGCGCTCCCGCCCAAGGAGTACGCCGGGCGCCTCGTCGCCTACCTGCGCGAGCAGGGCTACGACTGGCCCGAGGAGCGGATCCGGGCAGTGGCGCCGCTCGTCCAGGAGAAGATCGAGCGGCTGGGGCAGTTCCCCGACTTCGCAGGCTTCTTCTTCGTCCCCCCCGGGAGCGGCTCCGACGCCGACGAGCTCGACGCCGCGATCCTGGGCGCGGCCGCGGAGACGCTCGGCTCCGTCGAGCCGTTCACGGCCGAGGCGATCGAGCAGGCGCTCCGCGAGCTCGCCGACCGGCTCGGCGAGAAGCCCCGCCAGGCCTTCCAGCCGATCCGGGTTGCGGTCACGGGCTCGAGGGTGTCGCCCGGGCTCTTCGAGAGCATCGAGTTGCTCGGCCGCGAGGAGACGCTCGCCCGGATCAGGAGCGCGCAGGCGGGAGCGGCCTAGGCCGCGCGAGCGGGTCGAGGGCGCGCTGGAACGCCTTCCAGGAACGCCTGCGAAAGCGCGAGGTCGGCTTGGGCAAGGGCGCCTTCGGCTTGTTCTCCTCAGCCGGATTCCCCATTTCTAATGAGGAAACGGGCCGGCCGGACGACCGGTTACGGTCGGTAGACCAGGCACCCTCCGGCGACGAGGCCGAGGCCGGCCGCCCAGAGCGGCCACAGGACGAGCACCGCTCCGGCCGCGAACGCGCCGACGCCGGCGACCGTCAACGCGGTCGCGAGGGCGGCCAGGACGGGGAAGCTCTCGGCCGGCGGCTCGCGGCGGACCGGCGGCCGTGGCACGAGCCGCATGCGCGCCAGCCGGACCCGGAACAGCGCGCCGCGCCACTCGAGCACCGCGGCCTCGCCGGCTCGGCCGTCCTCGAGCGCGTCGGCGATCTCGCCGGTCGCGTCGCGGGCGTCGACGAGCGCGCTCGCGAGCTCTTCGTGCGCCTCCCGGGCGCCCGCGGGCGGATCGACGCCGGCGAGGAGCTCGCTCGACCAGTGCAGCCGGTACTGCAGCCCTCGGAGCTGGTCGCCCACTCGCTCGTCGAGCCGGCGCCGGTCGGCCGCGAGCGTCTCCAGCGCGCGCAGGGTCGCGGACAGCCCGCTCCAGAAGCCGGCCATCGTGCCCGCGTACTCGCGGGCCGCGCTGGTGCCGGGACTCGGCCTCAAGAGAGCGATCATAACCGCCGCCGGCCGCGCTAGACTCGCGCCGCCGTGGCGGCCGGTGGGGGAACCGTCTTGGTCGTGGACGACGACGAGTCGCTCCGCATGCTCTGCCGCATCAACCTCGAGCTGGACGGGTTCGACGTCGTCGAGGCGGGCTCGATCGCCGACGCACGGCGGGTGCTCGAGCACGGCGGCGTCGACGCGATGCTGCTCGATCTCCACCTCGGCGACGGCGACGGGCGCGACCTGCTCGCGTCGCTCGGGCCGGAGCGGCCGCCGGTCGCCCTCTTCACCGGCTCGGAGAAGATCGGGCCCGACCTCGAGCGTGCGGCGGAGGCGGTGCTCCCGAAGCCGTTCGGGATCGAGCTCCTGGCCGAAACCGTGCGCAGGCTGATCGCCGGCGCCGGCAGGTAGATTCGCGGCGTGTCGACGACCGAGGTGTACGCGCCGCCCGCCTACGAGGAGCGGCTGCGAACGTACCTGCTCGAGCGCTCGGAGGAGACCCGGGCCGTTCGCGTCGGCGAGAAGGAGGTCTCGGAGCAGGCGGAGATCGTCGCGCGCTACGCGGATCTCTTCACCGGCGAGCAGCTCGAGGCCCTCCGGACCGCGGAGGAGGGCGCCGCCGGCGACGAGCGCGAGCAGCTGTACCGCCTGCGAAAGGTCTGCGAGAGCGGGATCGTCTCCGCCGAGCTCGTCGAGCGGGAGGACGCCCTGGAGAACGCGCAGCTCGCCGCGCGCGTGACCTTTCGCGGCGAGGAGCTGCCACTCCGTGCGGCGCAGGCGCGCCTGGCCGTGATCGACGACTACCGCGAGCGCGAGGAGCTCGGCGTCCTCCACGCGGATGCGAACGCGACGTTCAACGACGAGCGGCTCGAGCTGATCCGGGCGGCCGAGGCGCTGTCGGCCGAGCTCTCCGAGGAGCCCGACCCGATCGCACGCAACGAGGAGGAGAAGGGGATCGACCTGCGGACGGTCGCCGACGCGGTCTCGAGCGCGTCCGAGGCGGAGGAAGCGGCGTTCCTCCGCCTGCGCGAGAAGTGGTTCGACCGGGTGCTCGGGCCGGAGCGCGACGACCTGCCGTGGTCGTATCACACGTCCTACGTGCGGAGGCTGTCGCCGCTGGAGCCGATTTACACGAAGGAGCGGGCAACCGAGGTCTGCCTCGAGACGCTGAAGGCGCTCGGCTTCGACCTCGCGGCCGACCCGAACATCAGGCCCGACCTCGACGACCGGCCGCAGAAGGCGCCCCGGGCGTGCGTGATCGCGTCCGACCCGCCGCACGTCGTCCACCTGATCACGCGCGCACAGGGCGGGCTGCACGACTACCAGGCGTTCCTGCACGAGGCCGGGCACGCGCTCCACTACGCGGGCTGCGACCCGTCGCTGCCGTACACGTTCCGGCGCCTGGCCCGAGACCACGCGCTGACGGAGATCTACTCGTACATCGTCGAGGCGATCTCGCGCGAGCCGGTGTGGCATTCGCACTACTTCGGCCTCTCGGACGAGGAGGCGGCCGAGAACGCGGAGGCGACCACGTTCCTCGAGGCGCTGCTCTTCCGGCGCTATGCCGCGAAGCTGGCATTCGAGCTCGAGTTCTGGGCTCGGTTCGGCGACGACGGCGGCACGCCGGCGGGGTACGCCGAGCGCCTCACCGCCGCGATCGGCGTTCGCTACCGGGCCGACGGCTACCTCTCCGACATGGACGCCGGGTTCTACTCGGCGGACTACCTCCGGGCGTGGATCCGGTCGGCGCAGCTGCGCGCCCGGCTCGTCGAGGAGGTGGGCGCGGACTGGTGGCGAAGCCCGGAGACCGGCGAGCGGCTCAGGGCGCTGTTCCGCGAGGGCACCAAGCCCTCGAGCGAGGAGATCGCCGATCGCCTCGGCTTCGACCCGCTCGACACGCGGCCGCTCCTGCACGAGCTGGGCGCGTAGGAGTCTCGAGGCGCGCGGAGAAGAAGCGCGCGAATGGACGAGAAGAGCCAGATCGAGGCGATGCGGGCCGCAGTCCGCGGGGATCTCGAGCGCGCCCGCGAGCGCCGCGGGAGCACGCTCCTCCAGCCTGCCGGGCCCCCGGAGCCGGAGCCCGAGCCCGAGGCGTCGTCGGTCGCGGAGCCGGAGGCCGTCGTCGAGGAGCCGGCGCCGGCGCCCGAGCCGGAGCCGGTCGCCGAGGCAGAGCCCGAGTCGGAGCCGGTCGCCGAGGCAGAGCCCGAGCCGGAGCGGGTCGCCGAGGCAGAGCCGGAGCCCGTCGTCGAGGAGCCGGCGCCGGTGGAAGTGCCCGAGGCCGCGCCGCAACCCGCCGAGACCGCGCCGGAGCGGAAGCGCCGCTTCTTCTTCTGGCGGCGCTAGCTCTCGGCTTCGATCCCGGCCGCTTCGAAGGCGGCCTGGAGGTGCGGGTAGTCCTCGACCCGCACGACCCGGCCGTCGCGGATCGTCACGACCGCCGAGTAGCGCTCGACGCTGAACTTGCGCCGCGACTGGAGCGGGCGCGGGTCGTCGGCGTCGCGGGACTCCTTCGAGGCGCGGAAGCCGACGACGACCTGGTCGCCGACGCCGACGCAGCGCTCGAGCTCGACGCGGTACTGCTCGCGATAGCGCTCGGCGACGACCGAGAGGGCGTCCTCGTGGTCGACGAACGAGAGCGGCCCGGCACCGAGCGGGTACCACTCGACGTCCGGGTGGAGCAGCTCGGCGATCGCCTCGAAGTCGCCGTCGATGAAGGCGCGGTACCCGCGGACGACGACCTCGACCGACTCGATGCTCACGTCCTGAGCGTAGCCGTCCGGAACGCGCGATCGGTGGGCGCGGCGCGGATCTCGCACCGCGCCCACCGACGTACGGACTACGCGCCCAGCGGGTAGTAGCCGAGCGTGTCGCCTGCGAGCGCCGCCGGGAGGACGATGCCGTTCTCGTTCACCACCTGCCCCGGCGTCGCCGCGGGCGCGTTGCAGACGAGGTGGTAGTCGCCGAGGTTCGTAGCGCCCGGCTCGTTGCCCTTGACGGCAACGGGGTAGTAGTAGCCGTCGGCGAGGAGCGCGCGAGCCTGCTCGGGGCTCCACACACCCGGGACGACCTGGAACTTCGAGTAGCAGAGGAACACGTTGTCGGGCTCGTCGACGATCTGCGGGGATCCGCAGCCGCCGCCGGCGACAGCAGTCGGAGCCTTCAGGCTCGGCGCCGTGGCCGGCTGCTCCGGCGGCGGGAGCTCGATGACCGTCTTGCTGGTGCCGCAGTTCGGCGCCCCTGCCGAGACGAGCTGCGGGCTGATCAGGCCGATCGCGCCGACTGCAAGCAGCGCAGCCAGGACTAGAAGTCGCTTCACGTCACTCCCTCTTTGCGTGCGTTCCGGCGCCGAGACCCTCTCCTCCCCCCGGGCGCCCTTCACCAGGAGCCTAGGCGAACGGTCATGCAGTCTCAAGCGGCGCTGCGACGCCTTGGACTTCGCGCCGCGGCTCCATGAGAGGCGCATACGGGATTCGAACCCGTGCCGCCGCCGTGAGAGGGCGGTGTCCTAGGCCACTAGACGAATGCGCCGCGGTCGACCAGTGTAGCTACGGGGCGGCCGGATCGGGTCGTGGGCCCGCGTCCGGGTAGCGCTCGGTGAGGAGGAAGACGTAGGCGTTCACCTGGCCGCCGTAGCGGAGCGCGTAGGCGCCGAGGTTGCGCAGGCCGTCCGGCATCCGCGCGAGGAAGAGCCCGACGAACCAGCCGAGGATCCCGACCGTGGTGAGGGCGCCGTAGAGGCCGCACGCGACGATCAGCGCGGGCACGGCGAGCAGGAGCCTGAACAGCGTCTTCGGCCTGCTCTGCGGCCCGGGCTGCGGCAGCTCGAGGTCGACCGGGTACGTGCCGGGTGCGCCGGTGAACCCCGGGAACGGGTTCCCGACGAGGAAGAGGAAGGCGCCGACGTGCGTCCCGTAGCGGACGTAGCGCGAGAGGAAGCGATGGAACGGCTCGGTGGCACGTCCGAGGACGAGGGCGCAGAGCCAGTTCGCGACGGCGACGAGCACGGCGGCGAGCGTCCACAGCAGCAGCCAGACGACGTGCGGAATCGCGATCGGCAGGCGGAAGAGGACGAGCAGCCGTGAGCGGCGCAGGTCGTCGGCCACCGTCGCCCGCACCGGGTGCGGCGGCTCCTCGTCGCGCGCCGAGACGAAGGCGTTCGGCCCCGAGTACGGGTAGCGGTCGGTGATCAGGAACAGATAGGCGGAGAGCTGCGCGCCGTAGCCGATCGTGTAGGCGACGAGGTCGCGCATCCCGCGCGGCACGCGCCCGCGGAGCACCGCGACCCACCAGAGGAGGAAGGCGACTCCGAGCGCGAGCCCGCCCCCGCCGTAGCCGCCCGCCCGCGCTCCGCCCCAGAGCAGCTCGGCGCTGAGACCGATCGCGGGGACGGCGAGGAACAGGCGGAAGAGCGTCTTCGGCCGGCTCTGCTCAGCGGGCGGGTCGATCTCGAGCGTGACCGGGTACGAGTCGTCGCTGCTCGCCGGGTAGAAGGGCGGGTAGGGGTTGGCGGCGAGGAACAGGTAGGCCTCGAGCTGCGTCGAGTAGCGGATGTAGCCGGCGACGAAGTCGTGCAGCCCCTTCGGCGTTCGTGCCGTGGCAAGGAGGATGAACCAGTTCGCGACGACGCAGAGGAACACGGCGACGCCGATCAGGCCGGCCCAGACGAAGTGCGGGATCGCGAGCAGGAGACGGAAGAAGACCGTGAGTCGCGACCGCCCGAGGTCGTCCGTGACGACGAGGCGGATCGGATGCGGCTCGGTCACGGACCGCGAGCATACGCCTTCTCCTCCTCGCGCACGACGATGCGGCGAAACCGCAGCGTGCCGAGCATGAAGAAGAGCGCGGCGAAGCCGGCGACGACGTTCAGCGCGGTCGTCGCGATGTACATCCCGACGCTGAAGCTGAGCAGGAGCGAGCCGGCGATCCCCGTGCCGGCGCGGTCGAAGACGTAGACGAGCAGCCCCTGCTGCGTCCCGACGCCGCCCGGCGTGAACGGGAACAGCGTCGAGAGGCTCTGGACGACGAGCACGAGCAGGCTGTTGTGCAGGGTCGCCGGGACCCTGAACGCCTCGAGGAAGAAGTACGTCGAGGCGAGCCGGAAGGCCCAGGACAGCGCCTGCCACGTGACCACCTGCCAGAGAAAGCGTCGCGGTGTGCGCAGCAGCGCGAAGCCCTGCGCGACCCGTCGCTTGAACTCGCGCACGCGCCGAACCGCGACGAAGCCGAGCAGGATCAGCACCACGAGCCACACCGCGCCGATCACGATCGCCTCGCGCTCGTGGCGGAGCGGCCAGCTCCAGTCGACCTGCGGGAGGTGGGGGAGGACGTCGAGGCTGGGGAGGACGCCGATCGTCACGGCCCAGACCAGGATCCCGCCGGCGACGACGCTGTCGAACAGGGTCTCGACGATCAGGGTCGACCCGAGCGTCGGGTAGGAGGTCTCCTCGACGCGGTGCCGGACGAGGTACAGCTTGAGGAAGTCGCCGCTGCGGGCGGGGAGGATCGCGTTCACGCCGACCCCGGCGAGGTAGGCGCCGAAGACCGTCCGCCGGGGAACCTTCAGGCCCGGGTAGGCGGCGCGGACGATGTTGCGCCAGGCCGGGACTCGGGCAAAGAGACGCGCCAGCTGGAACCCGAGCGCGATCGCGAGCGGCACCCAGTGGACCTCCGCCAGATGGTGGACGAACTCGCCGGCTGCGTCGATGATCCGACCCACGCCGGACGCAGCGTAGCCCTCCGCCGAGCGGATCCTCGACGCGCTCGGCGGCGACGTGTCCGGTCTGGGCTCGCAGGGAAGAGCGCACGGGTGAGCGCGCAGGAGCTCGACGTCAAGACGGGTCGGCCGAGCCGGGCCTTCGCGTGGCTCGTCGTCGTGCTCGGGTGGCTGGTCGTCCCGGCCGTCTGCCTCGCCGCGTTCCTCGCATGGCACTCCCTGCCCGGGATCTCGACGCTGCCGGAGTCGGGCGTGACCGCGCTGCTTCCGGAGGGCACCGCGGCCGGTCGCGCGGAGCGCGAGGCGACGAAGCTCTTCGGCTCGGCGCTGCTACCGCGGATCGCGGTCGTCCAGCGCAACCCGCGCGGCCTGACGACCGCCCAGCAGCGGCGGATCGTCAGGCACGCGATCCGGCTCGACCGCGACCAGCTGCCCGGCTTCCCCGCGGGCTCGCGTGCGCTCCCGTACGTGAACACGCTCCGGTCGGTCCCGGGCGCTCGCGAGCGCGGGACGACCGCGATCACGTTCCTCGGCTTCCCGGCGGATCTCTCCCCGCACGAGCAGAACGCGCTTGCGCAACGGTACGCCGAGGCGGTGTCGGTTCCGGGCGCCCGTGCGCAGCCGACCGGCTTCATTCCCGGCTCCGTCGAGCAGTCGAGGGAGATCGACGCCGGTCTGTTCTGGGTCGAGCTCGCGACCGTCCTGCTCGTCGCGCTGATCCTCGGCCTCTACCTGCGCTCGGTCGTCGCCCCGCTCGTCGCGCTCGCCGCCGCCGGGCTGACCTACCTGATCGCGATCCACGTGATGTCGTACCTGGCCGGCCGGCTCGGCGTGCACGTCCCGCACGAGGTCGAGCCGATCGTGGTCGTGCTGCTGCTCGCCGTCGTCACCGACTACTCGGTCTTCCTGCTCTCGGGGATGCTCGGGCGGCTGCGTGCGGGCGAGGCGCCGCGGCGCGCGGCCCGCAACGCGACCGCGGAGGTGCTGCCGATCATCGTCACCGCCGCGCTGCTGATCGCCGCCGGCCTGTTCACGTTGCGTCTGGCGAGCATCGGCTTCGTTCGCGCGCTCGGGCCGGCGATGGCGATCGTCGTGCTGGTCGGCCTCGGCGTCTCGATCCTGTTCGTCCCGGCGGCGATGGGCATCCTCGGCCGCTGGGCCTTCTGGCCCGGCCTCGCCGAGGGCGAGGGCGAGCCGCTGCTCAGCCGCATCGGGCACCGGATCCGCGGCGCGGTCGCGACCGGGACGAGCCACAGGATCGGCGCCGTGCCCGCGCTGATCGTGACCGGCGCCGCACTCGCCCTCTGCGCCGTCGGCCTCGTCCACGTTCACCTCGCGCTCACCCCGGTGCGCGGGCTCTCGCCGGACACGCCGGTCGCGGACGCGGCGACCCAGGCGGGCCGCGGGTTCACGCCCGGGATCGTCGCGCCGACGGAGCTCGTCCTCCGCGCACCGGGCATCGGCGCACGGGACACCGCGCTGAAACGGTTCGCGCGCGCCTTGAGAGCGCAGCCCGAGGTCGGGGGCGTGATCGGCGCGGCGCTGCCCGTGCTCCCCGAGCGCGCACAGGTCGCGTTCCGCTCTCCCGGCGGCGGCGCCGTCCGCTACTTCGTCGCCCTGCGGCACCACCCGTACGGGTCCGCCGGGATCGACGACTTCCGCCGGCTGCAGACGGCGGTGCCGGGCCTGCTCGCCCGCGCCGGCCTCCCGCACGCCCGGGCGAGCTTCGCGGGCGACACCGCCCTGGCGGCGGAGACGACCGACATGATCACCGACGACCTCGTCTCCGTCGGGCTCGCGGCCTTCTTCGTGAACCTCCTCCTGCTCTCGCTGTTTCTGCGGTCGCTCGTCGCCCCGCTCCTCCTCCTCGGGGCGAGCCTGCTCGGAATCGCGGCGACGCTCGGGCTGACGGCACTGTTCCAGCGCGCGGCGCTCGGCGCGCCGGACGTCACCTACTACGTCCCGCTCGCCGTCGGCGTCCTGCTCCTCTCGCTCGGCACGGACTACAACCTGTTCATCGTCGGCCGGATCTGGCAAGAGGCCGGCCGGCACGACGTGCCGTCGGCGATCCGGCGCGCGGTCCCGCGTGCCAGCCGGGCGATCTCGATCGCCGCGCTCGCGCTCGCACTCTCGTTCGCGACGCTGGCGATCATCCCGATCGACCCCTTCCGGTCGTTCGCCTTCGCGGTCTGCGCGGGCGTGATCATCGACGCCTTCCTCGTGCGCACGCTGATGATCCCGGCGCTCCTCTCCGTGTTCGGCGAGAAGAGCTGGTGGCCCGGACGGCGCCGCGTCGGGACCGAGGCCGTCTGAGCGCGCGGCCGGCTTGACAGCGAGGACGAGCGGCCTAACGTGTCCTGGGCGGATCGAGGCGTCCGGGGCTGCATTCCGCGGCGCCGGAAGGAGGCGACGGCAGGCTGAGAGTTCTCTTCTTCGTCCACCGGAGGGGAATCGCCCTGAACTACGCGTCGCTCGTCGCGGAGCTCTCGCAGCGCGGCCACGACGTCCATCTGGCGTTCGAGCTGAAGCGGGGGCTGCTCCCCCGCCGGGCGCTTCCGCCTCGAGTGACGGCCGGCTTCGCGCCGGATCGCGGCCGGTTCGACGGCTGGCGGTCGATCGCATGGCTCGTCAGGGCGGTCGGCGACCTCGCCCGCTACACCGATCCGCGGCTCGGGCGCGCGCCCGTCCCGCGCAGGCGCATGCGCAGGCTGGTGCTCGATCGGCTGGAGAGGCCCGACCAGTTCGACCCGGTGGCGCGGTGGGTTGCCCGGCGCGTGGCTCGTCGGCTGGTCGCCACGACCGACGCCGAGCTCTCGGCGCGGACGATCCGCGCGACGGCGAAGCTGGAGGCGGCGATCCCGACGAGCCGGCGGATCGACCGCTACCTCCGGGGGCAGCGGCCCGACGTCGTCCTCGTCAGCCCCGTCGTCAAGATCGCCTCGAGCCAGGTCGAGTTCCTGAAGAGCGCGCGCAAGCTCCGGATCCCGGCGGCGACCTGCGTCGCGAGCTGGGACAACCTGACGAGCAAGGGCCTGCTCCGCGTCGTCCCGCAGCGCGTCTTCGTGTGGAACGAGATCCAGCGGCGGGAGGCGATCGAGCTGCACGGGATTCCCGCCTCGCGCGTCGTCGCGACGGGCGCCCAGTCGTTCGACCACTGGTTCGAGCAGCGGCCTCGGTTCGCGCGCGAGGAGCTCGTCACCCGGATCGGCCTCGATCCGGCCGAGCGCTACGTGCTCTTTCTCGGCTCGAGCCCGTTCGTGACGCGACGCCCCGAGCGCGAGCTCGGCTTCGTCACGCGCTGGATCGAGACGCTACGGGCGAGCGGCGACGAGCGTCTCCGCCGGATCGGCATCCTCGTCCGTCCCCACCCGACCGGCAGGCACTGGCGAGACGCGGACCTCGGCCGCTTCGCGAACGTCGCTGTTTGGCCGAGGCGCTCCGCTGCCCCGGTCACCGACGAGGAGCGCGCGGAGTTCTTCGACTCGATCGTGCACTGCGAGGCGGCAGTGGGGATCAACACGACCGCGATGATCGAGGCGGCGATCCTCGGCAAGAGCGTGCTGACGATCCTCGACCGGGAGTTCGCGCAGGAGACGACGCTGCACTTCCACTACCTGCTCGAGGAGAACGGCGGCTTCCTGCACGTCGCGAGCTCGCTCGAGGAGCACGCAGAGCAGCTCGCGCGCGTCCTCGAGGAGGGCGACGACCGAGCCGAGACGCGGGCCCGCTTCGTCGAGTCCTTCGTGCGCCCGCACGGGCTGAGCCGCCCGGCGACGCCGATCTTCGCCGATGCGGTCGAGGAGCTCGCCGGCGTTCCGGTCGAGGAGGAGAGCTACTCGCGCCGGCTGCGCGTCCTGCTCGCGCTGGACTTCCCGCTCAGCTCCCTGGCGCTGCTCGCCTACCCGGTGCGCCGCCGGCTCCGCCGGGGGCGGCGCCGACCAGCTGCGCCGCCTGCAGCGCCGCCGGCCTCCGCCGAGGTGCCGCCGCGGGTCGAAGCCGCGGTCGAGTCCTGACCCAGGACGCCCGCGTCAGGAGCTGCGGCCCGGAGCGAGCCAGTCGGCCCGTGCGATCTCGCCGGCGAGGCCCGACTTCTCGACGATCTCGTAGC
>Ga0070741_10013673_pt1 | contig 14259 bp, 13 predicted proteins | sample Coa_R1_4_FD_66440 | JGI IMG/M metagenome (GOLD analysis project Ga0070741, IMG submission 66440) | Surface soil microbial communities from Centralia Pennsylvania, which are recovering from an underground coalmine fire - Coalmine... | ecosystem: Environmental > Terrestrial > Soil > Unclassified ... | reverse complement strand
CTATCACGCGAGCCTGTTGTTCTCGCGCAACCTGACGGCGTTCGTGCTGGCGTTCACGAAGGACCGGGCGTTCCAGCTCGACCTCCACGACGACATCCAGCAGGGCGCGATGATCACCCACAACGGCGGGGTGACGCACGCGCGGACGCGCGACGCGCTGCAGAAGGCGGGACTATGACCAGCGACATGTGGGCCACGCTGTACGTGTTCGTCCTCGCCTCGTTCATCGGCCTCGGCGTGATCCGGCGCGTCTCGCGCCTGCTGCACACGCCGCTGATGTCGCTGACCAACGCCATCTCCGCGATCGCGGTCGTGGGCGCGATCCTGATCACCGGCGGCGACTACCCGCTGCGCATCCGCCTGCTCGGCGCGATCGCGCTGTTCGCGTCGATGACGAACATCGTGAGCGGGTTCCTGATCACCGATCGCATGCTGAAGATGTTCAAAACCGACCAGAAGAAGCCCGCCGCGAACGGAGTCGACCGATGACGTTCGGTCTGGTCCAGCTCGCGTACCTGGTGGCCTCGGCGCTGTTCATCTTCTCGCTCCACTGGATGAACACGCCGACGACGGCGCGCAAGGGCGTCTATGCCGGGGTCGTCGGCACGACGCTCGCGGTCGTCGCGACCTGGGCCGAGCCGTCGGTCGGCCATCATCTGTGGATCATCGGCGCCATCGCGCTCGGGTTCGTCGTCGGCATCCCGCTGTCGATGGTGCCGCTGACCGCCGTGCCGCAGCGGACGGCGCTGTCGCACGCGTTCGGCGGCGTCGCCGCGGGCCTGGTCGGCACGGCGGAGTTCTACCTCCGCCTCGCCGAGGACCCGGGGTATCTCACCCCGTTCCGCATGACGGCGCTGATCGCCGAAATCATCCTCGGCTACCTCACCTTCACCGGCAGCCTGATGGCCACCGGCAAGCTGCAGGAAGTGAAGTGGGTGCCGCAGCGGCCGGTCACCTACCCGGGGCAGAACATCATCAACGTCGCGTTGTTCGGGCTGGCGCTGGTGATCGCGACCGCGATTGCGATCAATCCGACCGCCGCGTGGGCTCCCTACGCCTTTCCGGTGATCATCGGCCTGGCGCTGCTGTTCGGCGTCCTGTTGATCATCCCGATCGGCGGCGCCGACATGCCGACCGTCATCGCGATCCTCAACTCCTACGCCGGCCTGTCGGCGGTGGCGATGGGGTTCGTGCTCGACAGCAAGCTCCTCATCACGGCCGGCGCGCTCGACGGATCGAGCGGGCTGATCCTCGCGATCATCATGTGCAAGGCGATGAACCGCTCCTTCACCAACGTGCTGTTCGGCGCGTTCGGCCAGGTGCAGCAGGCGAAGGCCGGCGGCGAGGAGAAGGTCTACAAATCGGAAACGATCGAAGGCGCCGCGCAGGTGCTCGAGCAGGCGAACTTCGTCGTGATCGTCCCCGGGTACGGCATGGCCGTCGCGCAGGCGCAGCACAAAGTGCGCGAGCTGTACGATCAGCTGAAGAAGCGCGGCATCACCGTGAAGTTCGCGATTCACCCGGTGGCCGGCCGCATGCCCGGTCACATGAACGTGCTGCTGGCCGAAGCCGACATCCCGTACACCGATCTGGTCGAGATGGACGAGATCAACCCCGACATGCCCCAGGTCGACGTCGCGCTCGTCGTCGGCGCGAACGACGTCGTGAATCCCGCGGCGCGCAGCGACAAGACGAGCCCGATCTACGGCATGCCGATCATCGACGCCGACAAGGCACGCAGCGTCTTCGCCATCAAGCGATCGAAGAACCCGGGGTTTGCCGGCATCGACAACGAGCTCTATTTCTCCGACCGCACGTGGATGCTGTTCGGCGACGCCAAGAACGTGATCGGCGAACTGGTGAAGCAGCTGGCGGGCGGATCGGGGATGCACTAGTCCCCGTTCGGCATCGAGCGGCGGCGCCTACAGCGCCGACAGCAGCGTGTCGCTGACGAAATCGATCTGAGCGTCGGTCAGTTCCGGATACATCGGCAGCGACAAAATCCGGTCAGCGGCGGCCTCCGTCACCGGGAAGTCGCCGCGGCGGTATCCGAGCGACGCGCACGCGTCCTGCAGATGAATCGGCACGGGATAGTGGATGCCGGTGTCGATCTGCGCCGCCCGCAGCCGGCGCTGCACCTCGTCGCGGCGGTCGACTTCGACGACGAAGAGGTGGTAGACGTGGTCGCGGTCGGGCGCGGCCGCCGGCAGGTGGACGCGTCCGCACAGCCTGCGGCGATAGCGATCGGCGTGCGCGCGGCGCGCCGCGTTCCAGCGGTCGAGATGCGGCAGCTTGACGCGCAGCACCGCCGCCTGCAGCGTGTCGAGCCGCGAGTTCGTGCCGGCGTGCGCGTGGAGGTACTTCGCGCGTTGCCCCACGTTGCGCAGCGCACGCAGCCGCTCGGCGGCGCCTTCGTCGTCGGTGACGATCATGCCGGCGTCGCCCCACGCGCCGAGATTCTTCGAGGGATAGAAGCTGAAGGCGGCCGCGCGACCGAAGGTGCCGACGCGGCGGCCGCGAAACGCTGCGCCGTGCGCCTGCGCCGCGTCCTCGACGACGAGCAGGCGGTGACGCGCCGCAAGCTCGTCGATTGCGGCCATGTCGGCCGGCTGGCCGTACAGGTGGACCGGCACGATCGCGCGCGTGCGCGGCGTGATCGCGGCAGAGATGCGGTCGACGGCGATCGTGTACGTGTCGGGATCGGCGTCGACCAGCACCGGCGTGGCGCCGACGGCGCCGACCGCGAGCGCCGTGGCGATGAACGTATTCGCCGCCGTGATGACTTCGTCGCCCGGTCCGATGCCGTGCGCGCGCAGCGCGAGCTCGATCGCGCCGAAGCCGCTGGCGACGCCGACGGCGTGACGGGTGCCGACGAACGCCGCGAACTCGCGTTCGAACGCCTCGACCGCGGCGCCGAGGATGAAGTCGCCGCGGCGCCCGACCTCGGCGACCGCCGCGTCGAGCTCGGCGCGCAGCGGATCGTGGTGGGCGTGGAGGTCGACGAACGGCACACGCATCGGCGAGCGCCCATCGTACTACCGCCGCAGGTTGTGCGCTAGAATGGCGGTAATTGCGCATCAAAGTGAACGGCGATCCGTACGAGATCGCCGCACCGTTGACTGTCGCCGAGCTGCTGCAGCGGCTCGAGATCGACGCGCGCCGCGTCGCTGTCGAACACAACCTGGTGGTCCTCAAGCGCGACGCGTTCGATCGCACGGCGATCGGCGACGGCGACGAAATCGAAATCGTCAACTTCGTGGGCGGCGGCTAATGGACACCTTCACGATCGCGGGCAAGACCTTCTCCTCGCGGCTCATCGTCGGCACCGGCAAGTACTCGTCGCCGCCGGTCATGGTGCGCGCGCACGAGGCGTCCGGCGCCGACATGATCACCGTCGCCGTCCGCCGCGTGAATCTCGATCGGACGACGGAATCGCTGCTCGATTACATCGACACGTCGAAATATTTCATCCTGCCGAACACCGCCGGCTGCTACACGGCCGACGAGGCGATCCGGACCGCGCGCCTCGGCCGCGAGGTGGGCCTGTCGAACTGGGTGAAGCTCGAAGTGATCGGCGACGAGAAGACGCTCTTTCCCGACAACGAGGCGCTGCTCGACGCCACGCGCGTGCTCGCGAAGGAAGGGTTCGTCGTCCTGCCGTACACCAACGACGATCCGATCGCCTGCCGCAAGCTCGAGGATGCGGGCGCGGCGGCGGTGATGCCGCTCGGTGCGCCGATCGGATCGGGCCTCGGCATCCAAAACGTCAACAACATCCGGATCATCCGCGAGTTCGCGCGGGTGCCGGTCATCGTCGACGCCGGCGTCGGCACCGCGTCCGATGCCGCGCTCGCGATGGAGCTCGGCGCCGACGGCGTGCTGATGAACACCGCCATCGCCGGCGCCCAGGATCCGGTCGCGATGGCCGAGGCGATGAAGCTGGCGGTGCGCGCCGGCCGGCTCGCGTTCCTCGCCGGGCGGATTCCGCGGAAGATGTACGCGAACGCGAGCAGTCCCGTCGAGGGGTTGGTTGGACGGTAACCTCCTCGACGATCCGGCGCGGCTCAAAGCGGAGCGCGACGCCGCCGACCGCGCATACAACGAGGCGCTGACGCGCCTCGATCGCGCCCTCCAGCAGCTGCCGGCCGACTTCCCGCATCCGCCGCCGCCGCCCGACGAACACCAGATCACCCCGATCAACACGCTGTGGAAGATCACGCCGTCGGCCGGCACGGGGCTCAAGCGGCGCCTCGCCGCGGCGGTGCAGCGCGCCGTCGCGCCGCTGTTCGAACAGCAGCAGGCGTTCAACTCGGCCGTCGTCGATCACATCAACCGCAACGTGCGCGTCGGCCGCGAGACGCACGCCGCCGCCGCGACGACGCTGCGGCTGCTGCACGACACCATCGCCGACCTCGTGCGATTCCAGAGCGTGCTGGTCATGTACGCGCAGCAGATCACGCCGTACGTCGACACGCGGGATCGCGACGTGGCCGGGCTGCTGCGCGGCCTCTCCGGCGCCATCAACGCGGTCGCCGACGAGCTGATGAAGCGATCCGAGGCGCTGCTCGCGCGCGACATCCGCCGCGACGCGCAGATTGCCGCGCTCGAAGCGCAGGTTGCCGAACTGCGCACGCGCCTCGAGGCTCTGCCGCACTCCACCGCGCCGCGCGCATGATGCTGGTGTGGGGCGTGCTCGCGGCCGCCGCGCTGCTGTGGCCCGGCCGCCTGCACGGCCCGTTCGACGGCATGCCCCTGGACGGCGTCGCCGAAGCCGTCGCGATCGGGGCCGTGTTCCCGCTGCTGTGCGTCGTCCACCCCGAATTCCTGCGGACGCGCGTCGCCCGCGCCGCGATCGCGCCGCTGCTCGCGTGGCACGTCGGCAGCGCGATGCTGTTCGCGCAGGACGGATGGTGCGTGCGGTTCGTGCCCGAACGGCCGTACGCGAAGGACGCCGCCGGGGCGCCGCACGCGTGGGACGTGCGCGCCGACTGGCGCTCCGCGGACCCGGCGTGCTCGGCCATCGTCACGCGCCCCTATCGCGACCTGCACGAGTTCCCCGCCTGGTTCTTCAACCTGCCGCCCGCGAGCGACAGCTGGCCCGGGCCGCTCGACCGCCCGCCGGGGGCGTCGGTTGCGATGACCGTGCGCGGATTCCTGCGCGTCGCCGCCGCCGGCCGCCTGCGCATCGAGCAGGGCCCCGATACGCCCACCGAGATCTTCGTCGACGGCCAGCGCGCGTCTGCCGAGACCGACGTGGCCGCCGGCGCGCACACGATCGACGTGCGGACGGCGCTTTCCGGCGATCGCTGGGCATTCGTGCCGACCTGGAACGGGGGCGATCCGTGGAGCGGCGCCGTCGCGACCGTCACGAAGCCGACACGCGCCGACGTCCTCGCCCGCCGCTGGATCGCGTGGCTGCCCACCTCGCTCGTCGTGCTCTTGCTCGGCGCGTGGATCGCGTCCGCGATCTGGAGCATCGCCGACGCGTCGGTGCTGTCGTGGTCCGCTGCGGCGTGCATCGCCATGGCCGCGCTCGTCGCATTCGATCGCGCGGATCTCGCGCGGCGGGCCATGCCCCTCCTCGCGCTCGCCGCGTTCGTGCCGGTGCCGACGCGCCTGCGCACGTGGCGCGGCGCATGTCTGATGATCGCCGTGCCGTGGATGGCGTTCGCCGTCGCGTGCGCCGCGCCCGCGATCGGCCGCTGGGTCCTGTACGAAACGGGCCACGACTACTGGATGTTTCAGCGGTACGCGTACCGCATCGTGATGCAGGGCTACTGGCTCGAGGGCGGATCGCCGACGTTCTGGTTCCAGCCCTTCTACCGCTGGATCGCCGGCGCGCTGCACGTCGTCTTCGGCGACTCGAGCGCCGGCGAGTGGTACTGGGACGCCGCCTGCCTCGCGACCGGCGCGCTGTTCGCCTTCGCCGTCGTCGAGCGCGCGGCCGGATTCCGATGGGCGATCGTCGCCGCCGTCCTGCCGCTCGCCACCTTTACGTACGGCACGGCGCAGTACTTGATCGGCCGCGGTCTCGGCGAAATCTCGTCGGCGGGGTTCGTGTATGCGGGGGCGCTGTGCGCGCTGCGCGCGCGGCAGGCCAGCTGGCGCGCGGCGCTTGCCGCCGGCGTCTTCGCCACCCTGGCGTTCTACACGCGGCTGAACAACCTCGTGATGGCGGCCGCCATCGTTTTGTTCTCGATGCCGTTCCGGCGGCGGCCGCTCGCCGCCTGGCGCGAACCGGCCATCGTCGCCGCCACCCTCGGCGCCGGCGTCTCGTTCTTCGCCTGGCGCACGTGGCACTACACCGGCGTGTTCAGCATCTTCTACGGCACGCAGTGGAAGCTGCTCGGCATCTGGCAGCCGGGGCTCGATGCGGCGACGCTCGTCGCCCGAATGGCGTCCAGCGTGGCGATGGTGCTGACCGTCAACGACCCGCCGCGCTTCGACGTGTTCGCCCTGCCCGTCCTCGCCGGCGCCGCCGCCGCGGCGCTCGCCGCGTTGCGCGTGTGGCGGTTCAAGGCCGTGCCGCCCCGGCTCGTGCTCTTCTTCGCCGCGTCGATCGCCGGCGCGCTTGTCGCGCGGGGGTCGTCGTATCCGGGCCGCTTCTCGGTGCACGTGATGCCCGTCGCCTGCGCCGTCGCGGTGTGCGCGGCGTTCGCGCTGGTGCACGGCTACCTGCCGCGCAGCCGTCCCCGCGTCCAGTAGTACGCGAGCGCCGCGTACTCGTATGTCGCATCGTCGGACAGCGCGAGCGACTCCACGTTGGGCAGCAGCAGCGGCGGCGCGGGCGAGCCGTCCGACCGCAGCGGCGCCATCGATCCGACGGCGTCGAGCTGTTCGCTGCGAAACAGCTCCAGCGCCCGCCGCATGTGCGTCGGCGACGTGACGACGACGATCCGCCGGACGTTGCGGCCGCCGATCAGCTCGCGCACGAAGGCCGCCTGGCCGGCCGTCGTGGTCGATCGCGATTCCTCGATCACGTCCCCGGGCGGCACGCCTGCTTCGACGACGATGCGGCGCAGCACCGCGCTCTCCGACATCGCCTGCCGATCGGGCCGCGGCGTGCCGCCGGACGCAATCAGCAGCCTCGCGCCGATCACGTTGAAGACGCGCGCCGCCTCCAGCGCACGCAGCAGGCTCGACGCGGTCGGCACGCCGGCGGTTCGGCCGCCGACGGTCGCCGTCGCGACGCCGCCGCCGAGCAGCACGATGGTGTCGGCGCCGCCGGCGTCCTGCCGCGACTCGATGCGCGAGGCGGTCCGCACGAGCGGCCACGCGAGCAGCGACGCACCGAGCGGCATCGCGGCCAACGCGTAGCACGACGCCACCAGCGCGACGTACACGCGCGGCGCTCTCGACGCGCCGCGGCGCCACAGCCAGATGGCCCCGATCGCGAGCGCGACCGCCATCGGCAGCGGGAGGCTCGGGCGGCTGTATGCCTTGAGGAACTCGAGCACGAAGGGCGGGTCAGGAGCCGATCTGGCGGATGCGCGCCGGCTCGGACGCGGCGGGCCGATCTTCGCTCTCGACCAGCGGCTCGAGCTTGACCTGCAGCCGCGACAGCGCGACGCCGTACTCGGCGCACAGGACCTGCAGGTTGTTCAGGCGCTCGGGCGTCAACGACCGCGTGCTGATGACGATGCCGTCGATGCTGTTCGCGTTGAGGAGGACGGTCAGCGCGGAATATCCGCCGAGGACCGGGTAGCCCATCACGCGGACGCCGGTCTTGCGCGGATCGTCGTCGATGAACCCGGCGACGCGCGCGCCCGCGCCCGTGGAGAGCACTTCGCGCACGACGAGGCCGGCGGCATCGCCGGCGCCGTAGATCACCACGCGCCGGCCCGTGCGCCGCTGCCGCTGGATGAACTCGTCGACCAGGCGCAGCGACGCGCGCGACAGCGTCATGGTCATCACCAGGAGCACGGCGTAGATCGCGAACACGGTGCGCGAGTAGGCGTACAGCCGGTAGCCGCCGATGATGATCAGGAGCGACCCGGCGGTGCCGAACAGGACGCCGCGCGCGATGACGAGCGTGTCGGGCATGCCGAAGTGCCGCCACAGGCCGCGGTACACGCCGACGACGAAGAACGCGACCATCTGCACGGCGACGACGACCGGCAGCGCCTTGACGAACATCTCGAAGTTGCGCAGGAAGTCGACCGGGTCCTCGAACCGCAGGCGGTGCGCCGCGTAGAAGCACATCACGACGAGGCAGAAGTCGAGCAGCACCTCCGCGACGCGCCGCTTGTACATGAACTCGACGACGATCGGCGTGAACGTCCCGGTCCGCACGCGCTCGTCCGACTCGTCGTACACGCGAATCCCCGCCAGGTACGCGGCGAACAACACCATGGTCAGCAGAAACGCGCTGCCCGCGAGGAGCGCCTGCGCGCGGTAGCCGGTGTGGTCCACCATCACGCCGAGCAGGCCGCCCATCGCCGCGAGCGCCCACAGCAGCGCGACGGCGCGCCGCTCCGAGAGCCCGATCGCGACGAGGCGATGCGAGCTGTGATCGCGGCCGCCCTGCGTCGCGCGGCGGCCGGCCACCCAGCGCGAGATCGTCACCAGCGTCGTGTCGAAGATCGGAAACAGCAGCACCAGCACCGGCCCCGCCACGATCGAGAGGATGTCGGACCGCGACGACACGCGCGCCGCGTTGCTCAGCGTCACCGCCGCCAGGCTGAAGCCGACGAACAGGCTGCCGCTGTCGCCCATGAAGATCGATGCGGGATGGACGTTGTAGATCAGGAATCCGCCCGTCGCACCGAGCAGGACCGCCAGGTACCGCGCCTCCCACCAGCCCGGCGTGCCCGCCGCCGCCGACGGCGCGAGGTGCAGCAGCAGCGCCGTGCCGACGATGACCACGACGCCGGCGCAGAGGCCGTCCATGTTGTCGATCAGGTTGAAGGCGTTGGTCAGACCGACCACCCACACGAGCGTGAGCAGCGTATCGATCGTGACCGATTCCACCCAGTGGAGCCGGTAGCCCGACAGCAGCAGCACCGACGCGAGCGCGATCAGCGCGATCAGCTTGGTCGTCGGCTTGAGGGAGAGGATGTCGTCGACGAGGCCGACGACGAAGACGGCGACGGCGGTGCCGGTCAGCATCGGCAGGTGCCACGCGACGCCGCACGCCGCCGCGCCGGCGATGAACACGAGCGCGATCGCCGCGCCCCCGAACAGCGCCACCTCGCGGCGGTGCCACCGATCCTCGCGCGGCCGGGCGATCAACCCGGCGCGGCGCGCGAACGCCCGGCACAGCGGGACGGCTGCTGCCGAGGCGCCGAACGCCAGAACCAGCGGCAGCACGAGAGTCATCATTGCGGACGGGGCGAATGGTACCGCGTCAGCGGGGATCAAACAATGGGCGCCAGCAGGCGCTCCCGCTCGAGCCAGGCGACGATTTTGGCGCGGCTCTGCTCGACCGTTTCGCGATCGCTGCAGACGTGAATCTGCGGCGCGACCGGCGGCTCGTACGGATCGGAGACGCCGGTGAAATGGGCGATCTCGCCGCGCAGCGCCTTCGCGTACAGCCCTTTCACGTCCCGGCGCGTCAGCTCGTCGATCGAGCACTCGACGAACGCCTCGACGAACGGCGCCTCGTGCGAGCGGCGCACCTCGTCCCGCACGTCGCGATACGGGGAGATCGCGGCGGTGATGACGGCCACCCCGTTGCGCGACAGGAGCCGCGCCACGTAGCCGATCCGGCGGATGTTCGTGTCGCGATCCTCTTTGGAGAATCCGAGCCCCTTGCTGAGATGGGTGCGCACCTCGTCGCCGTCGAGGACCTCGACCCGGCGGCCGCGCGCGATCAGCTCGTCGCGAACGGCCGACGCGAGCGTCGACTTCCCCGCGCCCGACAGGCCGGTGAACCACAGCGTGAAGCCGCCCGGCGCCGCGGTCACGCGCGCATCCCCTCGATCAGCACGGCGGCGACCTCGCGGCGCGTGAATTCCGGCGGCGGCACTTCGCCGCTGCGCAGCATGTTCCGCACCTGCGTGCCGCTCAGCGTCACGCGGCTCGACGCGTCGTGCGGACAGGTTTTGTCGGATGCCATGCTGCCGCACGTGCGGCAGAAGAACGTGTGCTCGAAGAACAGCGGCGTAATCCCGAGCTCGCCCGGCTCGAACTCGTCGAAGATCTTCTGCGCGTCGTACGTGCCGTAGTAGCTGCCGACGCCGGCGTGATCGCGGCCGACGATGAAGTGGCTGCAGCCGTAGTTCCTGCGCGCGATCGCGTGGAACACCGCCTCGCGCGGTCCGGCGTACCGCATCGCGGCCGGGAAGACGCTGAGGAGCACGCGGCCCTTCGGGTAATAGTGATCGATCAGCACCTGATAGCTCGCCATCCGCGTCGACGCGGAGATGTCGTCGCCCTTCGTCTCGCCGACGAGCGGGTTCAGCAGCAGCCCGTCGCAGATCTCCAGCGCCGCCTTCTGGATGTATTCGTGCGCGCGATGCACCGGGTTGCGCGTCTGGAACCCGACGACGCGGTGCCAGCCGCGGTCGACGAACAGGCGCCGCGTGTCGACGGGATCGCGGCGGAACTCGGCGAACGGTTCGTCGTGCGGCCGGTCGATCAGCGCGATGGACCCGGCCAGCAGGACGTCGCCCTGGCCGTACAGCCGCGCGACGCCCGGATGCGCGGACTCGGTCGTGCGATAGACCGCGGCCGCCTCGCGCGCCTTGTCGTATCCAAACTGCTCCGCCAGCGCCATCGTCGCGACGACCGCGCCGGACGGATCCGCGAGCGCAATCGTGGAGGCGCCGCGCACGCTCTGCGCGACGTCGGACGAGACCGCCAGCGTGACCGGGATGGTGAAGATGGTGCCGTCCTGCAGGCGCATCGAGTCGAGGATCGACTCGTAGTCGGCGCGTCCGACGAAGCCGGTCAGCGGGCTGAAGACGCCCGTGGCGATGCAGATGAGATCGGCGTGCTGGACCGCGGTGAGGCGCACGGTCGGCAGGCGCCGTGCGGCGGCGAGCGCGTCCTCGCGCGCGGTCGCGTCAACGATGCGGTCGACGAGCGCACCGCCGTGGGGAGAAATCAGGTCGCGGCGCATCGGGCTGAGAATACAATCAATCCTACTATCGATTCATCTGCCTCGCGACCCGCGTGGCCGTGGCGATCGCCGGCGGCGCGTTGTGCGCTCGCGCTGATTCCCGGCTGGATCACGCTCGCCGCGCTCGTCTTCAACGTCGGATGGCCGACGAAGCTGATCGTCGGCGCCGCGCTCGCCGTGTCGGCGATCGATCCGATCGCCGGGTTCCTCCTCGTCGCGGCGTTCGCGCCCGTGGGACATCTCGTCGCGATCGGCGTGGCGGTCGAGAACTTCCGCATGACCGAAGCGGTGACGCTCGCGTTCTTCACCGGCTGGCTGCTGCACGGCTGGCGCGATCGCGACGGGCCGCGGATGCCGCGGGCCATCGGCGCGCTGCTCGCCGCCACGATCGTCGCGTCGATCGCCGGGCTGGCGTGGCAGCTCGGGCGGAAGCCCGGCGAGCTGGCGCGCGACGTCGACCTCCTCGTCCGCGCCTACAACATCGCCGAGGACCGCATCGGCGTCACCGCCGGATTCCGGCTGATCGAAGGGATCGCGCTGGCGGCCGCGTTCGTCACGCTCTTTCGGCAGCGGCCGCGGCTCGCGACGATCGTCCCGGCCGTGCTCGCGGCGGGCGGCGTCGTCGTCGCGGCGGCGAGCTGGCTCCTCTGGTACGGCATCGCGCCCGCCGCCGTCCTGCGCGATCACGCCCGCAACGGCTATCGCGTGGTCGCGCACGTTGCCGACGCGAACGCCGCCGGGAGCGGGTTCGCGATGCTCGCGTGCCTGTCGCTGGGGATGGCGCTGCGCGCGCGCGGGCGCGGACGCGCGGCGTGGCTGCTCGCCGCGGCCGCGAACGCCAGCGGCGTCTGGCTGTCGACCTCGCGCAGCGCGCTCGGCGTGACCGTCGCGGCCGCGAGCGTGCTGATCGTCTGGTCGGCGGCGGCGCGACTCCGGTCGCGCCTCGCCGCGGGGATCGCGGCCGCGGCACTGGCGCTGGCCGCGATCGGCGGCGCCGGCTACATGTGGCGCACGAGCCACGACCAGCTGACGCGCGGCGGCAGCCTGCGCGCGCAGTTCACCGAAACGAGCGTGCGCATGATCGCCGAACGGCCGATCGTCGGCGTCGGCATCGGCCAGTACTACCGCCAGTCTTCGCTGTTCATGACGCCGCAGCTCGCCTGGTTCTACGGCGCCGAGAACGCGCACGACTACTTCCTGCAAATCGCCGCCGAGCTCGGACTCCCCGGCCTCGCGATCTTCTCGGCGCTGTTCGCAGCCGCGCTGTGGCGCGCCGGCCGCGCCGCCGCGGCGCATCCCGGCGACGTGCGCCTGGTCGCCGTCGGGTGCGGCGTCGCGGCGTTCCTCGCGACGGCGTTCGTCGGACACCCGTTCCTGGTCGACGAAGTCGCGGTGCCGTTCTGGATTCAGTTCGGACTGCTGATCGGGCTGGCCGAGGCGTCGACCCTCGCGGCGGCGGCGACAACCGCCGCGCCGACAACGGCGGCGACGGCCGTCCCGCCCTCGGCGGGTGCGGCCGCGCCACCGCGGAACAGGCCTCCGGCGCTGCGCCGCGCCTCCGGCGTGGGCGTGGCCGCCGCGTTCGTGTACGTCGCGCTAGTGCCGGTGCTGCGGGTGTGGCGGGGCGAGCCGACGCCGCCGGTGGGCGCGGCGGTGGACGGATTCTACGGGTGGGAGACCGATCGGCAGGGCGCGCGCTACCGGTGGACGGAGGAGTACGCGAGCGTGTTCGTCCCGGCCGATGCGGACCGCGTCGACATTCCGATCCGCATTCCGGAAGGCGTGCGCGGACTGCCCGGACTGATCGTCACGCCGTCCATCGAGGGGAGCCACCGCGCGCCGGTCCGGGCGCGGCCGACCTGGACGACGATCGCGATCGACCTGCCGCCGGCCGATCCGACACGGATGCGCCGCGTCGATCTGCGCGTCAGCCCCGGCGCGTGGCAGCCGGCGCTGCAGATCGCCGGCAGCGCGGACATGCGCCGCGTCGGCGTCGAGGTGGGCGAGTGCACGTTTCGCCGCTGACTCACGCGCCGGCGCCGAACCGGCACTTCAGCAGCACGTAGACCGCGTCGAGGCCGTCGGTCCACCGAATCTTCTTGCCTTCGTTGACGTCGCGAGGCCGATACGAGATCGGCACCTCGACGATGTGGTGCCCCTTCAGGAGGACTTTGGCGGTGAACTCGGGCTCGAAGTCGAACGCGACGCACCGGAGGCGCACGCCGTCGAGCACCTGACGCCGGAACACCTTGTAGGCGGTCTCCATGTCGGTCAGGCGCGATCCGAACAGCAGGTTCGTGAGCGACGTCACCGCGCGGTTCGCGATGCGCGCGCGGAACCGCACGCGCGTCACCGGCTTCAGGAACCGCGATCCGAAGACGATGTTCGTGCGTCCGTCGACGATCGGCTGCAGCAGCCGGTTGTACTCCTGCGGATCGAGCTCGAGATCGGCGTCCTGGATCAGGATGACGTCGCCGGTCGCGTAGCTGAGCCCGAGCCGAATCGCGCAGCCCTTGCCGACGTTGATGCGGTTGGCGCAGACGCGCACGCGAGGATCGGTGATCCACCGGCTGCCGTCGATCGCCGCCTTCGTCCCGTCGCTCGACCCGTCGTCGGCGATGATGATCTCGGAGTCGATCGGCCCGAGATCGACGGCGAGCACGCGGTCGACGACCTCGCTGATCGTCTGCTCCTCGTTGTAGACCGGGATGATGATCGAAAGCTTCACGTTATGATGCCCGGAGATGACCCGCCGGATCGTGGCCGCCGCGTGCGTCGCCTCGCTCGCGATCGGCCTGCTGTTCATCTTCGTCCGGGCGCCGCACCCGTGGGGCTGGGACGGCTTCGACGAGTATCACACGATCGCGCTGACGGTCGCGCGCGGCGGCCCGTTCCCGACCTTGGATCGCCCGTGGGGCTACGCGTACTTCCTGGCGGCGTTCTACCGGCTGTTCGGCGATCGGCCGGTGATCCCGCTCGTCGTGCAGGCCGCGATCAACGCGCTGCTGCCGCTGCTCGTGTTTCAGATCGCGCGGACCGAGTTCGACGAACGCGTGGGCGCGGTCGCCGCGCTCCTGACCGGGCTGTTCTGCTTCAACACGGTGTACGCGTCGACGCAGGCGTCCGACGCGATCTGCACCGTGCTGTTCACGGCGGCCGTCGTCCTGGTGACGCGGGGGCGGCGTGCCGGCGACCGC
>Ga0070741_10013672_pt1 | contig 14260 bp, 15 predicted proteins | sample Coa_R1_4_FD_66440 | JGI IMG/M metagenome (GOLD analysis project Ga0070741, IMG submission 66440) | Surface soil microbial communities from Centralia Pennsylvania, which are recovering from an underground coalmine fire - Coalmine... | ecosystem: Environmental > Terrestrial > Soil > Unclassified ... | reverse complement strand
CTCGTCGCACTTGGGCAGACCCCTGAAAATACTGCCCTCCAAATGATTCTGCGACAGCCGGTCGGCCCCTCCGGTGACCTCCAGGGTCGTAAGATGCGCGGCACGCAAACTTTCACGGGTGTCTTCAAATTACTTGGCGCTTCGCCAGTCGTTTTACCACCCGCCGAAATCTATTCGTCACTTGAGAAGGGAGTCGTCGATGGCGCTGGTTGGCCTGTCATCGGCGTGCTCGGCTATCGCTGGTACGAGGTGGCAAAATATCTCGTTCGCCCGACGTTTGGCCGCCTCGTATATCCTGTCTTTTTCAATCTTGATGCTTGGAACAAACTCACCGATCGACAAAAAAATATCATCTCAGAGGAGGCCCGAAAGGCCGAGGATGCGTTCTACGTCGAATGGGTCAAGCTGGCTAACGACGAGGAAACGCAACTGAAAGCGAAAGGCGCCCAGATCACAGAGCTCAAAACTGGTAAGGACAAGCTCAACAAAGAACTAGGCGATGCAGAGTTCGATATTGCGATCAAACAAGATCCTAAAAGCATTGGTGAGCTACGCAACTTTGCAAAATCGAAGGGTCTCTATTGATACTTGTGGCGGGAGGTCAAAAACCCTCCTGCCTTTCTTCGTCAGAAGAGTATCGGACCCGTCCTTGAGATCCTTGGACTCGGGAGGTTTCAATGAAGTTTCGAATATCGCTAGTGGCACTTGGGTTCTTAACTCTCGTAGGTCCGCAGGCGAACTCGACAGAATTTCGCGTGTTAGCGAGTTGGGATGACAGCCACCCCGCGCGGCGTACCCTGCTGACAACTTATTTGAAAAACGTGGAAGTGGCATCTAAGGGCGATTTGAGTTTCAAGCTCAGCGGCCCGGAGACTGTTCCGCCATTCGAGCAGCTTCAGCCGGTCAGCGCTGGCATTTTTCAAATGCTCTTTACCCATCCTGGCTATCACACGGGCTCTACAACATTTCTTATTCCGATCGATGGCCTCAAAGGCGACTCGAAAACTGCGCGCGAGGCCGGCCTGTACGATTTGATAGACAAACACTATCAGCGTTTTGGCATGAAGCTGATTTTCATGACCAAATCGATTGAAAGTAGCGGCTATCAAATCATTCTGCGCCAACCAGTTGGAGCGTCGGGAGACCTAGCAGGTCGCAAAATCCGCGGTACACAAAACTATGGTGGGGTATTCTCGCTGTTGCACGCGTCGCCAGTTGTTATGCCTCCAGGGGAGGTTTATTCAGCGCTTGAGAAGGGCGTTGTGGATGGTGCCGCATGGCCCGCCGTCGGTGTCCTTGATTACAAATGGAATGAGGTTGCGAAGTTTTTGATGCGGCCTCTATTCGGTTCATCCCCTTACTACTTGTTTGTGAATTTGAATAGTTGGAACAACCTATCTAAGGCCCAACAAACGGTGCTTCTCGAGCAGGGCAAAAAGATTCAGGGATTCTGGGATCCCGAGTGGCTGCGGCTTAGCAAAGTTGAACAAGAAAAACTAATTGCCGCGGGCAGTCAGGTAACCGAGGTCAATCCGAAGGTAGGAGCGCAACTTAACTCAGCGTGGGCGTCGGGGTTGTGGACTCTAGCCGCTACCAAAGCGAACGCAAAAGATCTCGATGAGCTCCGGGCCTTTGCTAAGACCCACGGTCTGGAGTAACCACTGCTACCGAGATCGAATTGGCTTTAGGTTCGCTGCGTAAGTTGCGCGCAGGCCGCCAGAGCAGGCTCTTTGCTAAGCTTTTTTGGAATTAGGAGCAAGCTATGCCCGAAATATCGAATGGTACTATCGCCGTCGTCGGAGCAGGGTTTATGGGCACCGTTATTGCGACATTGTATGCACATTACGGCTACAAAGTTATTTTGACCGACTTGATGCCGAAACCACTTGAAGCTTACCGAACGCGTGCGGAACCAATCGCACGATCGCTAGTTGGTGCAAACAAGAAAATGGACGTCATTTTCGCCAACGTCGTGACCGAGATCAATTTGGAAAAGGCGGTCAAGGACGCATTCTTTGTTCACGAAGTCATTCACGAAGAAATCAATGCAAAGCAATCTCTTTTCGAGCGACTGGATCGCATCTGTCCGCGTGAGGTAGTGCTTGGGACGAATACGTCGTCATTAAAGCTTTCTGACATTTGCGCTAATGTTGCGAACCGCGATCGCGTCATTGGAGTGCACTACATAACGCCGGCTCATATCATCAAATTGGTCGAACTCATAGTTGCGGATTTTACGCCGAAGGAATTGATTGATTGGAGCAAAAAATTTTTGAAAACAATCGATCACGTGGGCGTCGTTTGTACGGACACGCCGGGATTTCTCGTCAACCGCTTGCAGTATGCTCTGTTGTCCGAGGCCTATCGCATTGTTGAAGAAGGCGCGGCATCACGCGACGACGTAGATACCGCCATGAAGCTGAGCCTTGGACCACGGCTGGCACTGTGGGGGCCGTTGCTTACCGAAGACCTCGTGGTCAGCAAAAAAACTTCCGCCGACATCTGGGATTACTTGTATAGAAAGACCAATCTGGAGAAGTTCCAATGCCCACCAGGCATCACCCGTTTTGTTGAGCAGAATCGGCTCGGAGCAATTTCCGGAGCAGGTTGGTATGACTTTGCGCGCGACTACGCCTCCGTAGTGACAGCACGAGACAGTCAGCTAAAATCAATTTTAGACTGGTTGGAAAAAAACGATCGCGTTGAGGAATTCAAAGTGTCCTAGGATTACACGACGAACGCGTTGTGGACGCGAAAGAACAGTCGCTCCGATGAACAAGTTCACCGCCCACAGATGAACGGCCTTCAAAATGATACCGGTCTTGGAGATTGCGCCCCAGCGGCAAAATATCGTGCGCTACGAGCAAAAGCCGAGCGGGTTCTTCGGCGGCGATCTAAGGCGATCTAATTAGCTATTTGACGACGCTTGCCCGCGATAGCTTGATTGTTGTGAGCAATTGCGTCCGCGCAACGGTCATTGATACGTTCGGCCAAAGCTGCATTAAGGATGGTTGTTTTGACCGAACTGAAGCAAGCCATGCGATCGGTCTTTGCGGCATGCATGAAAGATACGGGGATGTCATCGATTATGAAAATGCAGCATCACGGTAGGTATGATTATTCGCCTATTACGGAACGAAAGTCTTTTTACTGGCCAGACAGAAAACGCTTAGCTTTTTACATCGCGTTGAATGTCGAAGATTTTAGTTTTGGCGAAGGTCTGGGCCACACGCCGACCGCGCTAGGCCCTCCGCCAGATCCGCGCAATTTTGCTTGGAGGGATTATGGACTTCGCGTCGGCATTTGGCGGATTTTTGATCTCGTTGAAAAGTACAAACTTCCAATGTGCCACCTGCTCAATGCCGCAGTATGCGAACGGTGCCCCCAAATCGTCGCTCGCATTCGTGATCGAGCAGACGAGGTCATCGGCCACGGCTACACCAATTCAGAGCGGCAGTCCGAAATGGATGAGGCCAGCGAAGCGAGGATGATCGCCGACGTCACGCGGACGCTAACGAAACATATTGGCCGCCGCCCGCTAGGCTGGATGGGCCCGTGGATCGCCGAGACCTTGCTAACCCCAGATCTCCTAAAGGAAGCAGGATACGAGTTTGTGATGGATTGGCCGGCTGATGATCAACCATTCTGGATGATGACGCGGGCAGGGCGCCTTCTTTCCGTTCCCTATCCAATCGAGATCAATGACAGTCCGACCATGCTGAGCCGCCATCAGCCGGCAACTGATTTCCATCAGATGATTGTGGACCAATTCGAGACCATGCTTGAGCAGTCTCGCATCAACGCGTTAGTGTTCGGCGTTTCTTTACATACTTTCGTAGCTGGACAACCATTTCGTTTGCGCCAGATCACCAGAGCTATTGACCATATTGTGACGCATGACGGGTTTCGTGAGCATGTTTGGGTGACGACACCCGGCGAAATAGCTGCTTATGCGGCTAGTTTGCCAAACGGAATTATACCGTGAATATTCCGGCAACGATGGATCTGGCGAACACTCTCTCAGCCGTTGAAGTCGTCTCTCAGACAAGTTCGGGGGCGTTGCGGTGTGAAGAGATAGCTCGCGCGTGCCTTGACCGCGTTTCGAGGCGCGACTCCGTTACGCAAGCTTGGTCTTTCCTCGACGCCGATCTGGTGGTACGCCGAGCGAAGGAGCTCGATGCGCGGGCCGTGCGAGGGCCGCTCCACGGGGTGCCTGTTGGCGTGAAGGATATCGTTGAAACTTGCGATATGCCAACGGAAATGGGCTCGCCGATCTATCAAGGCTATCAGAGCATTGGTGATGCCTCATGTGTCGCGCTCTTGCGTGCCGCGGGTGCGTTGATCTTCGGCAAGACCGTCACTTGTGAGTTTGCAGGCGTCACGGCTGGCCCTACAACAAACCCGCACGATCCGGCGCGCACCCCAGGGGGCTCGTCCAGCGGGTCCGCTGCAGCTGTTGCCGATTTTATGGTGCCGCTCGCAATCGGCACACAGACCGGCGGTTCGGTTCAACGACCGGCATCTTATTGCGGCGTTGTTGGCTATAAACCAACATTCGGTTTGATTAATTCGGGGGGAGTAAAGCCCGCCGCCGAAAGTCTAGATACTGTCGGGTTATTTGCGCGCACGGTCGAAGATATTGAACTGTCGGCCCGAGTCCTGACCAATAGCGCGCCAGTTGTTTGGTACACGCAGTGTGTGCCCCTCCGGATTGGCTTGTGCCGTACGTTCGTCTGGGACTCTGCCGAGCAGCCAACGCGCGACGCGATCGAAGACGCCGCACTTCGTCTGGCAGGCGCGGGCTTTCAGATTCGCGATCTCGATCTCCCGCGACCCTGCAAGGATCTCACAATCACGCGTGAAATAATCAATGATTTTGAGCGTGCTCGCAGCATGGCCTACGAGTGGAATGCTTTCCGCGAGAAGCTCAGCGAGCGATTAGCGAAGACGATCGCAAACGGATGGACCATACCGCTGGAGCAATATCTTGATGCAGTTGCTCACGTTGACATGTGCCGGCGACTCGCAGCAGAAGTGTTTGCCGATTTTGATGTTCTACTGGCTCCGACAGTTCAGGGGGAAGCGCCTACCGGTCTTACCTATACAGGTGACCACCGCTTTCAAAGCATTTGGACACAGCTACGGACTCCAACGGTGTCATTGCCCACGCATGCTGGTCCGAATGGGATGCCAATCAGCATTCAGCTGGTTGGCCGCCCTTATGCTGACAATGATGTTCTTAAAGCGGCGCAATTGATTTTTCGAACGCTCGGCCGTGGACCGGCTGTCAAAAGTTAAGGTTGGCCAAGCCTTTGACCGCCGGGAGTGATTATATGTGTCTAGGCTGGCATGCTTGTCGCCTGCACCCGCAGGCAGGCGCGTGGACGTTCCGCTCTACAAAAGATCCGAGTATTTGCCGCGGGCGCTACGAAATGTTTGACAGAGTCAATTGGTCAAATCGTACTGTAAGCGCCGCGGCTAAGAGCGATCTTGCGCCCCCGTGAATCGGTGATCTCGACGTCAACACGCGCGACCGAACGGCCGGCTTGAATCAACGTCGCCACAGCGGTGAGAGCGGAAGCGTCTACGGGCCGCAAATAGTCGATCCGCAAATCGATAGTTGGCGCCATCTTGCCGATCTTGATGGCGACAGCGGCGTGGCCTGCCAGATCGGCGAAAGCTGCGATTACGCCTCCGTGAAAGGTCTTTTCGCCCGGCGTTCGCGCGAGCTCGTCGCGATATTCGAGTGCGATCGTTACCATATTCTTTTGTATGTCGACATCAACGGCGCGCGGACGCAAGACCTGATGAAACGGTGGACGCGTCAATTCCTCGTTTAGCCGCGCGAGCGCGGTTTCGTGATCCGCCATCATCAAGCTTTTGGCTCCCAGCGAATAGAAAGGGGCGTCGCGCGGCCCTCCAAAATCCACTCAACGATATCCCGCTTACGCACTTTTCCGCTTGCGGTCAGTGGGATATCATCCACTTGAAGGAAATATTCGGGCATGTCGAATTTCGACAAACCGGCATCGTCCAGGTGCTCGAGAATGGTCTCGGGTCGGGCGTCCATGCCCGGCTTGAACATGACAGCTAAGCACACGCGCTCGCCGAGCCTGGGATCAGCTACGGGGACAGCGGCCACCCGGTGAATTGCCTGATGGGTGGATGCCAGCGCCTCAATTTTAGCAGGATAAATATTGTGCCCGCCGCGTATGATAACGTCTTTCTGGCGACCTGTGATACGAAGATAACCGTTTTCGTCAATCCAACCGAGATCACCGGTCATAAACCAGCCATCACGATTGAAAGCCTCCTCCGTCGACTTCTGGTCATCGAAATAGCCGAGCATTAGGCTAGCGCCACGGCCGCCGATTTGGCCCATCTCGCCCGGCGGCAATTCTCGATTTGCGTCCTCACGATCGAAGATACGGATTTCATAACCAGGGCACGATTTGCCGCAGGTTTCGACGATTAACTTCGGATCATCACCAGGCAATGTATATTGGTGGGAACAGGTTTCTGTCATACCATACCCGCTCTGCGGGATAATGCCGTGTTTGAGAAGGCCGGCAACAAGCTCAGCCGGAGCGGCGGCTCCTGAGATACGAAAACCCTTTAACTTGCCGATGCCAGACAATTTGCGTGTCTTGACTTCAGCGAGGAGATCGATGGCGTGCGTCGGCACACCGACCAGAAAAGTGGTGTCAGTTTCAACCAAACGATCGACTAGACTGGCTCCGCGGGGCAAGTCATGTATGATGAGCTGCCCTCCGACGGCGAGCGCTAGGATCATCGCCCCAAAACCAAGATTATGGCTGAGTGGGCTGAGGGAATAGACAACAGCCTTTTCGTCGATATGCCAATCAGCGGACAATGCGCGAGCATTCGCGAGCAATGTATTATCGCTGTGCATAACACCTTTAGGAATCCCCGTCGTTCCCGACGTGAATGCAAGATAAAGAACGCGGTTGGCATTGGACGGCGCAGGCGGTGCCGGTTCTTTCGCGAATTCTAATTTACCTATGCCGGAGGCGCGCCCGCTACTCGCCTTGTCGAGTCTGTAAACTCGCTTGATAGTCTCGACTTCGCAAAGCCGCGCAAACAAGTCGTTCTTTCCTGCATCGGCCCCATAGCCGGTTTCGGCGACGATCGCGGTTGCGCGCATGCGGTTAAGAAGATCAACTATCTCGCCGACGGTATGGTCGCGGTGTAGGGATGGGCAGCACACATAACCATTTCGGCTACAAGCGAGCAATGCGACGATCGTTTCGGGGCGGCTCGGCAGCCATACAGCGACACGCTGACCGGCAATGATTCCACTGCGGGCGAGGTCGTCTGCGAATTTGTCCGCTTGAAATACCAGCTCACCATAGGTGAGGTCGCCTTGCACACTTCGTACGGCGACGCTGGCAGGATCGCGCTCGGCGTGCCGGCGCACTAGGGAATAAAGTGTTTCGTCCCGCCAGAAACCTGCTCGATAATATTCCTGATAGCGTTCAATGTTGAACAGCGTCAGCAATGTGTTTGCCATGGACACCGAAACCTTTCGACTTTTTTCCAATTTCGGGATACTCGATGTTCGGTGACTAAGGCCTGCTCTAAAGCTATTTTCAAGCTTTTCGGAGACAAACTTGTGAAGTCGTCCCATTTTTGATACAGTTATTATAAAAGGATTACAAGCATTAGATAGGGGAAGAAAATTATGAACCAAAGTCTCGCCCAGGGCCTCAAAATTGAATGCGTCAACCTCTCTCCTCATATCGGGACCGAAGTCCGTGGCTTGGATCTTAGCCAACCTTTAGATCAGCCGACGCTCGATGCGTTGCGTAAGCTGTGGCTCGAGCGAGCTTTGTTGGTATTTCGCCGCCAGAAGTTAACTCAGGAAGGCTTGGTGCGCTTTACTTTATATTTTGGCACACCCGGAGAGCGTCCGCCATCAACCAATACCAATTATGCAAAGGCGCATATGCTGCCGGAGATCATGTTGATCTCGAATGTGCGCGAGAATGGTCAGACGATCGGCGCGTTACCCGATGGTGAGCTCCAATTCCATCATGATATGATTCAAACTGACGTGCCGCACAAGGCGTCTATCCTTTATGCGGTAGAGGTGCCAACTTATGGAGGCGAAACCTGTTTCGCGGCAGGCTTTGCCGCCTACGATACGCTCGACGCCACGGTCAAAGCGAGGCTCGAGGGTAAGCGAGTCTTCCATACTTATCGGTATGGCACGACCAAGAGGGGCGATGTCACCGGAGCCCTCAACTTTGTTGACCACTCGGTTCATCCGGCTTTCCGAACTCACGACGAGACCGGCCGGAAGGCGATTTACGTCAATCGCCTAATGTCAGTGAAAGTTGAGGGGCTGGATGAGAAGGAAAGTGAGGAGCTTCTCAATAGCGTATTCGAGCATGCTGAAAAGCCAGAATTCGTCTACTGTCATAAGTGGGAGGTCGGCGACCTGCTGCTGTGGGACAATCGTAGCTCGATGCACGCTCGCAAGGACTTCCCGTCCGATCAACGACGGGTGATGTGGCGAACGCAGATTCTCGGAACACACAAGCCGGTGTAAGTCTTGGCTTTCCACAAAAAGGGGGTAACGCCCTATAGACTAGGGGGATAGTGCTGCGCCGCTGGTAGTTTTGTTAAAGGGCCGTGACTTGCTCCCCTTAAATGCCTGCTTCCAATAGGAGACGGACAGATGCGTAAGAGCAGTTCACCGAAGAGCAGATCATCAAGGTTCTGAGGGAGCACGTCGCCGGGCTGTCGGCGGCAAGGTGTGCCGCAAGTACGGCGCCAATGATGCGACGTTCTACAAGTGGCGATCGCGGTACGGTGCGATGGGGGTTTCCGTCGGCTCAAGGCGCTGGAAGACGAGAACCGCCGACTGAAGAAGCTGCTGACGGAATCAATGCTGAATGCATCGACGCTGAAGAAGATGCTCGGAAAAACTTCTGATGCGCAGCTTGCACAAGCGTGCTGTGACCTAGGCAGTCCAAGACAACGGCGATTGGCAGCGACGGGCTTGGGGGGCTCGTATCTGGCTGCACCCCATGACCTATCACTATGCGAGAGCTGGCCGCACATCGGCGGCGGTTCGGCTATCGTCGCCTTGGGCCTGTTGCTGGCTCGCCTGGCCGGCCGGCATCAATCACAACACGCTCTGTCGCCTCTACAAGGAACAGCGGCTGTCCGAGCGCAAGCGCGAGGGCCGCAAGCGGGCTCTAGGGACTAGGGCGCCGATGGCGATCCCGCAGGGAACCTGCGCTGGTCACTCGAGTTCGTCATGGACACATTGGTGAGCGGTCGCCGTTTTCGCGTCCTCACGATCGTCGACGATTTCGCCTGAGAGTGCCTAGCCCTAGTCCCAGGTACTCCACTCACGGGCCCACGGATCGAGCGCGAGTTCGATCGTATCCTCGAGACCAGAGGCGGGCCCGGCATGATCGTCAGTGACAAGGCCACCGAGGTTGACCTCGAACACCATCCTGGCCTGGCGGCACGAGCACAATGTCGAATGGCACTACATTGCACCGGGTAAACCGATGCAGAAGGCTTTCGTGGAGACGGCAGCGGGACGAGTGCCTCAACGAGCATCTGTTCGCCAATCTCAATGAAGCCCGCCAGATCACCGAAGCATGGAGGATCGACTACAGCACCAACCGGGCGCACACGAGCCTTAACGGGTTCATACCAACCGAGTTCGCAGTGGGCCAAAACAGGGGCTCTCTTTGGCAAGTTGGAGAGCAGGGCAGGTCGGCCGAGCACCAAAAATGTTAGCGTCAGACGTGCTCGCGACCGGTCATTTACTGAGACTTGATGGTTTATTGCGCGTCTTTGTCATCGGCGGTCCCTCCAATCTCTGAAAATTCTTTATCCTCGGTCGGATATCTCTTATTAGCGAGCAGATGTCGCACGAGTTTAGCGGCGACCTCTCCTTTTCGTGCGCGGCCCCACATCTCGTGGACCGCGGCTTCGTGGAACTCGAGTGCGTCTGGCGCTGAGGTGATCATCGCAACGCCAACACGCACATTCGGTTCGCTACCCAGGCGGAAGGGGCTCAGGACAAGAATTTTGCGATCGGGTTGACGAAAAATCTGGAAACCAGTTTGGGGAAGCGTCTCGGTAACGATGCCTATCTGCACGCCAATCGGCGGGCATTCGAGCAGATTTGTAAAGTGCTCAATTTCGGCGCGTGCTAAAGCTTTGCGTTTCGCCACGACAGCCGCGGGGAGGCCGCTGCGCCCAATCAGCCCGTGGTCAAGAAAACGTTCGATCTCCATGGCGGACATTAGATTGACGATAGTCGGCCGCCGGCGCCGGTAAGTCGCTTTGCGCTCTCGCAAGATCTGCATGATTTTGGGAATATCACCTAGCGCACGGTCTCGGTCGGCTACATTCTGGGTTACATTTTCTTGGAGTACCTCCTCGAGGGTACCTTCGAAATTGTCGGATGCGAGGAGGAATGAGATCGGTCCCGCAAGCACCATAATGTGCTCAGAGGTTTCTTCGATTTGTCGCATGCGTTCAAAATAGCTGACCGCCGAAGGGACGTATTCTATTCCTACACCGAGCAAGGTTGGAATTGATACTCCAAGCAGTTCCGCGAGCCGTTCCAATGTTTCAATTTTCGCCAGTTCGCCCTTTTCAAACCGATAGAGGGCCGTGCGCGAGATGCCAAGCTTGCTTGCAATTTCATCTGCGCTCAGCCCCGATCCGAGCCGATAGGCCTTAAGCCGGTCACCAATTTCGTCGTAACGAAAAGCCACGGCTCTCTCCCAACTAAGCAGTAGGCACGAGCACGATACGCCCGCTGGCGCGCCTTTCCGTGATTTGCTGCAAGGCTTGAGCAAACTGCTCCAAAGGATAGGTGACAGTCGTGGCGGGTTTTAGCCTGCCACCCTCAAACATCGCGAAAATTTCGCCAATACATTGTTTCATGAGATCGGGAGTGCGCTTGCGGTAATCGCTGATCTGAAGACCGTTAACCTCAATATTCTTAAGAAGTAGATAGTTGACCTTCACGCTCGGGATTCGGCCCGAGGCAAATCCAATTACGACTAGTCGCCCACGCCACGCCAAAGCGCGCAGCGCCGCCTCGAACGCATCTCCTCCAATGGGATCTAGGATGATGTCGACGCCTTTCCCGCCATTTTTTGCGAAAACCTGCTCGCGGAGGCCGTCGCGCAGATTATGCTTCGACAGGTCGATGATCTCATCGGCGCCGGCTTCGACCGCAAGAGACGCCTTACCTAGGCTTGATACGCCTGCAAAAACTTTAGCACCCATCGCCTTGGCAAGCTGAACCGCTGCCGACCCGACGCTCCCAGTGCTGCCAAGTACAAGTACGGTTTCGCCATTGCGGATACGGGCACGCTCGCGGAGAGCGAACCAAGAGGTATCGTAAGCGAGCGCCATGGAAGCCGCGTCGACAAAAGTCATTGAGCGCGGCAGTTTGAAGCATTGTTGAGCGTCCACTGCAATTTTTTCCGCGTAGCCGCCTTCTTCGGCCAGCGTTAGGACTCGATCGCCAATCCTGAAGTCGGTCACACCAAGTCCTACTGAGCTAACGACGCCTGCTGGAAGTTTTCCCGGCACGAACGGTCGTTCGGGAAGAAACTGATATTTCCCGCTAACAACTAGACTATCGACAAAATTCACGGCAGTTGCCTTGATCGTGATCAGTACCTGACCCGTTGCGGGAATGGGGTCAGACCAATCTTCAATCTTGTGCGTTTCGACGGGCCCAAATTCTTTGACAAGCACTGCACGCATGAAGACAAAAACCGATAATGATTAGTATTTTATTTTTAGTACAGATTGCCTGCTGGAGCAACTAGACCAGGAAGCGGTGGAGACGAAACACCTGCGTCCATAACGCTTTACGTTGTATTCGAATTGTGCAAATTCTGTCGTCTGGACTGTACCAAATAGTTTACAATTGAAATGGTGCGGGCTACTTAATGTCGCTAAATTGGGTCGATAGATCGAATGAAACCAGCTCCTTTCAGCTATCACTTGCCGACCTCGATTGAACAGGCGGTCGCACTGCTCGCTGAACTGGCACCCGAAGATGGCCGCATACTCGCGGGCGGACAAAGTTTGGTCCCGACAATGGCGTTCCGCATGGCGCGCCCAGCTCATCTTATTGACATCAACGCAATAGGAGAACTAGCTCGATTAGAGGTGCGGGCCGACGCAGTAAGGATCGGTGCCTGCGTTCGCCATGCCGTCTTCGAAAATGACATTGAGCCGGGACCAACTGGTGCGCTGCTGCGCAAAGTTGCCGGAAATATTGCGCACTATCCTGTTCGCACGCGCGGCACCTTCTGCGGCAGCATTGCTAACGCCGATCCAGCCTCCGAGTGGTGCTGCGTTATGGTTGGGCTCGATGGCATTGTTGAACTACGCAGTGTTAGAGGAACACGGCGCGTTCCTGCCGCGGAGTTTTACAAAGGCGTGATGACCACCACGTTGCAGGAGGATGAGTTGTTGGTTGCGGCCGAATTACCGTTACTGCAGCCAGGAACGCGAACTGGGTTTATTGAGTTTAGCAGGCGAAAAGGCGATTTCGCGATTGTGATGGTCTTAGTCGCCTATCGTCTTGAGAATGGGCGGATGGTAGATGCGCGCGTTGCCGTAGGTGGTGCTGAACCGTATGCGCGACGCATCGCCGAGGCTGAGGCAGTACTAAACGGGCAAGTACCGGGCATCGACGTGTTCGGGGAAGCAGCAGGAGCTGCGGCGGCGGCCGTCGACCCGATGGAAGATAACAATAATTCGGCAAGCTATCGACGCGGACTCGTACGCGCGCTGACACAGCGCTCCCTTGAAGGTGCAAAATGACTCAGCGACACGAGATTACTCTTACGATCAACGGCACGAAGTACATGGTAAACGTAGAGCCGCGTCATACTTTAGTCGATGTAATTCGGGACGAGTGCGGACAGACTGGCACGCACATCGGTTGTGAACACGGCATATGTGGTGCATGCACCGTTCTGGTTGACGGCGAGCCCGTACGTTCATGCCTGATGTTCGCAGTGCAAGCTCAGGGTTGCAAGATTCGCACGGTCGAGGGCTTACAACAGGGCGATCAACTTCATCCGCTGCAAGAAGCATTCATGCGACATCATGCTTTGCAATGCGGCTTTTGCACGCCAGGTTTTTTGATGCTTGCAGTCGGTGTTCTGGAAAAGCGGCTAGATATCGAGGAGGAAGAGTTGATCGATATTCTCTCTTCCAACCTCTGCCGCTGCACCGGCTATCAAAATATTATAAAAGCCGTTCGAGTCGCGGCCGCTGAAATGAAAGTGCGGGCGTGACGGCAAACGCCGCATCATAGATCGGAGCCTCGAGCGGCTTGAAGATTTGCTTTCAACGGACGGATCGTGGTCGTTTCGCCGGCGACGTACCATTTCTACATCAGCTGTACGTGCTGGTAGTCCGTTCGCTATTTACTCACGGTTTGACTAAGGACGTCGATACTGCCAAGGCGCGCCGCGCTTTCCCGGAGCGCCCGGTGGAAATGTCCGGCAACCGAGTAAATTGCAATCAAGGCAACTTGGCGATGTTGTGTTTTTCATCGGATAAATTGTGCGATCCCGAAATCCCTTTGGATATACTGCACAGTGTCGACGCGATGAAAGCCCCTGCTTCGTTGGACAGGGGGCGGCCGCTGTGGTCGTTTAGAGCCCGACCGTATCGACTGGAGGTTACTGCTTCAGTAGAAAATAGTTTACATAGATCGCTGGCGCCGGTCGAAAATGGCTAATGACGATCCGGGCAAGCAAAGCCGAATTGATGATGAAGGACTGATTAAATCATCAGTTTTGGCGATACTTTGTCGCGCTCCCAGCTCAATCGACATCGCGTCACTTGAGCGCGAGGCAAGCTCAACTTATGTCGCCATCAACTTTGTCCGATCAGCTGCCGGCCTGCTCACCATGGTCTGGCTCGCGCTGCTGATCTGGGCCTCCTCCGGCATCGCCGACTTGATGTGAGCCAAGCCCGTGCAGCTTGCAATCAGCGCGAGACTTGAGCGATCTGCACCACGGGGATTCCAAGCTTTTCGGCCTGCCAACAGGTGTGTGCCGTTCCGCGCCCGCCGGGAAAAGCGATGACCAGGTCAGGGGCGCCTTCACGCAGCATCCGCTCATTGCGGATCAAGGCTGCGTGGCGCCCCTCGTGCTGCCAGTCAGCTGGAAACTCCATGAGCTCGATGCCTCTGCCGCGCGCCCAGGCGCCAGCTATCCGATCA
>Ga0070741_10013671_pt1 | contig 14261 bp, 12 predicted proteins | sample Coa_R1_4_FD_66440 | JGI IMG/M metagenome (GOLD analysis project Ga0070741, IMG submission 66440) | Surface soil microbial communities from Centralia Pennsylvania, which are recovering from an underground coalmine fire - Coalmine... | ecosystem: Environmental > Terrestrial > Soil > Unclassified ... | reverse complement strand
GTATATGCCGCGCTCGTTTCTGTCATGCGCGGCGCGCATGAAAGCCATGCAAACAAATCGTTTGAGCGCGTTGCACGCGGTCCTCACACTCTCCGCACGCCCCCGAACCGGAGACATGACATGAAGACTCTGCTGACCCGCTTGACGACAGCCGCGCTGCTGTCGCTGTCGCCCCTGGCCATGGCGCTGGCCGCCGACTGTGAGAAGCCGCCGGTGACCCACGCGGCCGACATCGGCGCCGCCATCGATCACCAGGGCCATGCATCGCCCACCGTGGTGTTCGAGCGCGGCACGGCGAAGCTCGCCCCGGCTTCGCGCGATCAGCTCGAGGAGCTCGCGAAGCTGCTCGACGACGAGAGCGACCTTCGCATCAAGGTCGGTTTTGCCGCCGAAGGCAACGTCACGCCCGAGCTCGCCAACGCGCGCGCGAAGGCGCTGCGTGAAGCGCTGCTCGACCTCGACGCGCCCGCCGAGCGCGTCGCGCTGCGAGAAGTGAAGGGCGACGCTGAAGTCGCCAAGCTCGAGCTCGCCAACGGCCCCGCGCAGTGCGAGATCCCGAGCGCTGCCGGTAGCTGACGCGGAAAATCTCTTCGCCAGTCCCGGCGTGAGAGCGATCTCACGCCGGGTTTTTTATTTCAGCGGGCTACGGCGAAGGCGGGACGGCCGCGACGCAGGCGTCGAACACGTGCGCGACGTCGTCGAGCACGTCGGCGTTGGCGCCGGTCGCGCTGAACTCGATCTCGAGGTGATCGTACGGCTTCTGGTTCACGAAGCCGATCAGATGATGATCGGTGTCGCCGAGCAGGCCGAGCAGGTTCAGCGTCTGTCCGCTCGCCAGCTCTTCGGACACCGTCGAGCCGACGAACGTACGCACGTTGATGTCCTGCAGGATTGCCGCTTCGACGAGCATGCCGGGCAGCGTCACGTCGAATGCCGCGACGCGCCCGGCCGGAACGGTGCCGGTCAACACGACGTCGATCTTCGCGGTGCCGTTCAAGCCGAGCGCATCGACGACCAGCGGGCCGAGCGCCGCGACCGGGAAGTCGACGACCGCGAAGCTGTCGGGATTGCTGTCGACGACGCTTTCCGGATCGGTGACGACGCAAGCCGAGACGAGCCCGACGAGCTGGCACAACGCGCCGTCGGTCGTTCCGGTCGCAGCGCCTGCGGGTCGATTCGTGCAGGTCCAGTTCGAGATGTCGGTGTCCGGCGGCGGGATGGTCCCGCCACCCCCGCCGCTGTCGCTGTCGCAAGCGTCACCGATGCCGTCGCCGTCGGCGTCGGCCTGATCCGGGTTGGGCGTGTCGGGACAGTTGTCGGTCGCATCGGGAATGCCGTCGCCGTCGCGGTCGGGCAATGCAGCCAGCGGTTGCGGTCCACCATTGGCAGTGCAGCCCATCATGGCGACCCCGGCGAGCGCGCAAGCGGCCGCGAGGATCCTTCGAAGCTCTTTCCCCATCGTGAAACTCCCTGTGGTGTGGCGAAGATGCTGCGACGGACCTGCGGGACTTCGTTCAACGTCGCGCTTTACGGAAATTTAAGGCCGCGGGATCGCGAGGAACATCGTCGCGCGCGCAGGTATTTTCGCGATGTGGTCGCCGGAGCTCGGGAGAACCCCTGATGAAACGTCAGGATCGGTGCGGAACCGGCAAGCGGAAGGGCGTGTCGCGGATCGAGCTCGGATACAGCCGGTGATGCAGCTCACCCGCCGCCGCGAAGCGCACCAGCGCTTCTTCGCGCGTCTGCACGTTGAGCTTCTCCATCGCCCGCACGACGAGGTAGCGCGCCGTGCTCGAGTGCACGCGCATCTTGCGCGCGATGCCGACCAGCGCGTGGCCGCCGGCGAGCAGCGTGAGCGCGCGACGCTGACGCGTCGTGAGCGCGCGGCGCGGGCTCGCGCTCCAGCTCGCCTGCATTGCGTCGAGCAGACGCTCGAACATCTGCACCGCGGCCCAATGCGCATCGCGATAGAGCACGTCGCGCACATGCTGAGACTGCGGCAGCGGCGATTCGTCGCCGAGCACGAGCAAGCCGTGGGCGCCGCCGGGTCCGTGGATCGGCACCGCGACGCCGTGGCTCATGCCCGCCTGATTGCCGCGCTGGAGCAGAAGCTCGCCGGCCTTGCCGGTCGACGCCATCGCCTTGCGCCAATCGAAGGGCGTCAGCGCGTGGCCGGGCGCGGGTGGTGCGTCCTCAGCGGAGTGCGCGAGCAGCTCGAAGATCTCCACGAGCCCTTCGGGCGCGCCGTCGATGAACACCTGCACCGGCGCGCCGGGTCGCAGCGTCGCGCGCACGCCGAAATGGAAATAGCGAAAGCCGAGCCGATCCGCGATGGAGCGGCATTCGGTGCCGGCGTGATGGATGGCGACGTGCATGCCGTCCTTGGCCGCACGCTGCCCACGTCGAGTCGGTGATCGTTCGCGCACGTCCAAGCGGGTCTCCCGTGACGGCCGCAAGAATCAGGCTCCGGTAGCTTGCATGCGGACGATGGCGCCCGTGCGACGACCGGTAAGGATTGTCTATTGCGCAGGCTGCACGATAATACGCACCCCTTTTCGCCACGCACGCCATGACCGACGCCGCCAATCGCCGCTCGCGCACCATCACCGCCGGAATCCCGCGCTCGCCGAATCGGGCGATGCTGCGCGCGGTCGGCTTCGGCGACGGCGACTTCGACAAGCCGATCGTCGGCATCGCGAGCGGGCACTCGACGATGAATCCGTGCAACGCGGGCCTCGGCGGGCTCGCCGATCGCGCCGAAGCCGCAATCAAGAAAGCCGGCGCGATGCCACAAACGTTCGGCTTCCCGACGGTGACCGACGGCATCTCGATGGGCACCGAAGGCATGAAGTACTCGCTGGTGTCGCGCGAGGTGATCGCCGACTCGATCGAGACCGCCGTGCAATCGCAGTTCATGGACGGTGTGCTGTGCCTGGGCGGCTGCGACAAGAACATGCCGGGCTCGATGATCGCGATGCTGCGCATCAACGTGCCGGGCATCTTCTGCTACGGCGGCACCATCAAGCCCGGGAACTGGAAGGGCGTGCCGCTCACCATCGTGTCGCCGTTCGAGGCCGTCGGCGCATTCACCGCCGGCAAGATGAGCAAGGAGGATTTCGACGGCATCGAGCGTAACACCTGCCCGGGCTACGGCGCGTGCGGCGGGATGTACACGGCGAACACGATGTCGTCGTCGTTCGAGGCGCTCGGCATGTCGCTGCTCGGCTCCTCGCAGATGGCCAATCCCGATCCGGAGAAGGGCGACTCGGTCGCGCAATCCTCCGAAGTGCTGGTCAACGCGATCAAGAAGCAGATCCTGCCGCGGCAGATCGTGACGAAGAAGTCGATCGAGAACGCGATCGCGCTGGTGATGGCGACCGGCGGATCGACCAACGCGGTGCTGCATTACCTCGCGATCGCGCACGCCGCCGGCGTCAAGTGGACGCTCGACGACTTCGAGCGCATCCGCAAGCGCACGCCGGTGCTGTGCGATCTGAAGCCCTCCGGAAAGTATGTCGCAGTCGATCTGCACAATGCCGGCGGCGTGCCGCAGGTGCTGAAGATCCTGCTCAAGCAGAAGCTGATCCACGGCGATTGCCTGACGATCACCGGCCGCACGCTCGCAGAAGAGCTGAAGAACGTTCCGGACGAGCCGCGCAAGGATCAGGACGTCATCCGGCCGTTCGACAAGCCGATGTACGCGCAAGGCCATCTCGCGATCCTGAAAGGCAACCTCGCGCCGGAAGGCTGCGTCGCGAAGATCACGGGGCTCAAGAATCCGTCGATCACTGGACCCGCGCGCGTGTTCGATTCCGAAGACGCCGCGATGGCCGCGATCCTCGGCGACAGGATCAAGGCCGGCGACGTGCTCGTGATCCGCTATGAAGGTCCGCGCGGCGGGCCCGGCATGCGCGAGATGCTCGCGCCAACCTCCGCGATCATCGGCAAAGGGCTCGGCGAGAGCGTCGGCTTCATCACCGACGGCCGCTTCTCCGGCGGCACTTGGGGCATGGTCGTCGGGCACGTCGCGCCGGAAGCGTTCGTCGGTGGTCCGATCGCGCTGATCAAGAACGGCGACGTCATCACCATCGACGCGAAGCGGCGTCTCATCGAAGTGAAGCTCTCCGCCGCCGAGCTCAAGAAACGTCGCGCGAAGTGGAAGCAGCCGAAGCTGCGCTACACGTCCGGCGTGATGGCGAAGTACCAGAAGCTCGTGTCGTCGGCGTCGACGGGCGCGGTCACCGACGGCTGATCGTCACGGCAGCGCGGCGGAGATCTTGACCAGCGAGTTCCAGGTGAATTTCCGCAGCTTCGCGAATTCCTGCATGTAGGTGATCCCGTTGGGAGGCTTCGTCGGCGCGGCGCTCTGGCCGAGCAGCACCTGGACTGCGCGATCGGTATCGCCCGCGAGCGGGAATCCCCAGCCCATCTCGGACCACGGCGCGAGCGGGGCCGGTTGCGGCGGCGTCATCCCATGCAGCGCGAATTCGGGCTCGCACAGCGGGTTGTAATCGCGTGGCTTGAAGTAGCTCGCGACCGATGCCATCAGCTGATACATCTCGGCGCCGGTCAGCGCGCCGTCCTTGAGCAGCGGCGAGTTGCGCGGCGCGCCGGCCCAGAGCTTGCCGGGCGCGCGGGTATCGCCCAGCGCAGCGCGGAGCTTGCGCAGCGTCTCGGCAAAGCGGGCTGCGACCTGCGGCGTGGCGAACGAAGTGCCGGTCAGCACGAGATCGTCGTTCGTCGTTTCCGGCGTCGGCAGGTTCTGCGCGAAATCGCCGACGAAGTCGCTCGGCTTGCTCGCATCCGGGTCGATGCCGCGACAGTCGAAGCTGCCGTCCGCGAAGTCGATGCGGTCGATCGCGCCGCCGACCACGGTGACCCAAGGCGGCAGGTTGTAATCGGGATAGGCGACGGAGAGCTCGTCGAGCAGCGGATACACGACGAAGTTGCCGGAGCCGACGAATTGCAGGCGGCCCGAGTCGACGAACGCTTTGCTGGCCCACGCGTAGCCGGGCCCCTCGGTGTTGCTTCCCGGGAAACTGGTGTTGGTGATGAAGTCGACCCACGGCAGATGATCGACGACGTACTGCGTGCCTTCGCCGTTGCCGCTCGCAGCGTCCTGGACGACGAGCACGTAGCAGTCGGGACAGGCCGCGCTCACCGCGCCGGAAGTCCCGACGCCGTGGGTGCCCGTCGCATCGACGTGACCGTCGGGGATGCCGGTGCCGTCGGCGTTCACGAACGAGCGCGTCGTCAGGAGCAGAAGGTTGGTGTGCGGAACCCAATAGAGCGTGCCGGGCCGGTACGAGGCCCAGGTGGCGCGATCGGCGGCGAGATCGGCTGCATAGTCGGCGCCGAAGGTGAGGTTGAGCGCGGGCGTGTCGCAGGAAAATCCTGGAATGACGGTGCAGGGATGCTCCGTCCACGTCGGGCGGCGGAACGCCTGATGGTACGGATTCGTGCCGGGACCGATGTCGGCGACGACGGCAGTGGCGCGGCTGACCGCAGCGATCGCCGGCGCGCCGTGCGCGAGCACGACGAGCAGCAGCGACAGCGCGAGCTGTCGGGAAGGCTTCATGGATTTCCCCGGTTATTGTTGTTTCCCCACATTCTAGCCCGCGCGCTAAGCTCTCGGGGCAGGAGGCAACATGAACGCACGAAGCGTTACTGGCATCGCAGCGCTGCTGCTCTGCGCTTGCGGAGGCGGCGGCGATTACGGCAGTCCGGGCACGACGACGCCACCGACTTCGTCGGGCGACAGCTCCGCGTTCGTCGATCAGGTCGACGACAAGGGCTGCTATGTCCACTACGGCGATCCGCCGCGCCCGAAGACGTCGTCGCTCGACGGCGGCGTGTTCGGCCTCGTCAATCTCTGCGCGACGCTCGGCGGCGAGCTGCTCACGGATTACACCGACAGCGACGGCACGCCGCGCTTCGCGTGCCTGTCGACGCCGGCGAACGCGTCCGAGCAGACCAAGCTGCCGCTGCTCGTGTGGGCGCATCCGTCGCTGTTCCCGATCGACACGGTCCACATCACCGACATCCCGCTGAAGATGTCGAGCGCCGATCTCACCGGCGATCCCGCGCGGCCGGGATTCATCCTGCTGCTGCCGGCCGGCCGCGACACCAGCCACTACTATCCGTCGATCGACGCGAGCGGCCTCGGCTGGGACAACTGGTATCGCAATCTCGACCGCGGCAGCCCGTACCTGAACGTCGACGTCGCGACGCTCGATCACTTCATCGCCGAAGCCGTCGCGCGCAACAACGTCGATCCGGATCGCATCTACATGTCGGGTTGGTCCAACGGCTCGGCGATGACCATCCTCTATGCGCTCAACACGCCGCAGATCGCGTCGGCCGCGGTTTACTCCGCGCCGAATCCGTTCGGCGAGTTCGACGATCCCTGTCCGCAGGCGCCGTTCGGCGACAACCCGTTGCCGATCTATCACGTGCACAACGACTGCGACGTGTTCGGCATCTGCCCCGGCGGTGAGAAGCTTTTCGACGACCTGCTGACCAGCGGCGTCGATGCGAACCTGCAGGATCAGATCATCAACTCTGCGTTGCAGGCGGCGTCTGCATGCAATGCGCTGTGCGATCCGGGACAGCCGCTGGGCGAGTCGCTCGGCACGACCAATCACGTGCGCTGGCCGGTGAACTGGACGCAGTCGATGCTCGATTTCCTGCGCGATCACCCCAAGGGGAGCACCGCGCAATGACGACACCGGTCGCCGTCCGCAGCGGCACGTTCCAGCACAACGGCTTCGAGCTCGCCTACGAGGTTTACGGGGACGAAGGCATTCCGTGCCTGCTCGTGCACGGCCTGCTGCTCGATTCGCTGCTCAATCGCGATCTGGCTCAACGCTTCGTCGGCGAAGGCTATCGGGTTGTGCTGCTCGATCTGCTCGGTCACGGCCGCAGCGACAAGCCGACCGATCCGCGCGACCATCGCGTCGATTTCTACGCGGAGCAGGTGCGCGCGTGCCTCGATCATCTGAAGATCGACAAAGCGCTGGTCGGCGGCATCTCGCTCGGCGCGATCACCGGATTGCAGTTCGCGGCCGTCGCACCCGAGCGCGTGCTCGGGCTCTTCCTCGAGATGCCGGTGATGGAATGGTCGACGACCTTCGCCGCCGTGCTGCTCACACCGATGCTGACGGCGGTCGGCTACGGCAAATTCTTGTTCCGGCCGTTCGCGCGCTTCATGCGCCGGCTTCCGCGGCCGCGCGCAGACTGGGCCGCGAGCGGCATGAACGCGCTCTCTGCGGAACCGGAAGTGATCACGGCGGTGCTGCACGGAATTCTCGTCGGACCCGTCGTGCCGCCCGCGGCGAAGCGTCGCGCGATGGATGTCCCCGCTTTCGTGATCGGCCATGGTGGCGACAAGCTTCACGAGCTCAGGGACGCCGAAGCGTTGGTGCGCGAGCTGCCGCAGGCGCGGCTGCTGAAGGCGAAGTCGATCCTCGAGCTGCGGATCAACCCGAGCCGGCTGTGGCCGGAGATCCAGGAGTTCCTGCGCGATCTCCGCGAATCCGTCGTGGGCCGGCCTTCAGGCCGGCAAGCGTCGGGCTGAAGCCCGACCCAGCGCTACAGCATCTCGATCGCGACCGCGACGGCCTCGCCGCCGCCGATGCACAGCGTCGCGACGCCGCGTTTCTTGCCGTACTTCTTCAGCGCGCCGATCAGCGTCGACAGGATGCGTGCGCCGGAAGCGCCGATCGGATGACCGAGCGCGCACGCGCCGCCGTGCACGTTGACCTTGTCGTGCGACAGGCCGTGCTCCTTCATCGCCGCCATCGTGACGACCGCGAACGCCTCGTTGATCTCCCACAGATCGACGTCGCCGACTTTCCAGCGCGCCTTCTTCAGCACGTCGGTGATCGCATGCACCGGCGCGATGGTGAACTCGGCCGGCAGGCGCGCGTGCGTGGCGTGCGCGACGATCTTCGCGAGCGGCTTGATGCCGCGCTTCTCGGCCTCGCCCTGCGTCATCAGCGTGATCGCGGCGGCGCCGTCGGAGATCGAGCTCGCGCTCGCTGCGGTCACCGTGCCGTCCTTCTTGAACGCGGGCTTGAGCGACGGGATCTTGTCCGGTTTGGCGCGCGACGGGCCTTCGTCGTTCTTGATCTGCTGCGCGCCGTCCTTGCCGCCGATCTCGACCGGCGTGATCTCGAAATCGAACGAACCGTCCTCGTTCGCCTTCTTCGCGCGCGTCACTGAGGCGACGGCGAATTCATCCTGCTGCTGGCGCGTGAAGCCGTACTTCTCGACCGTGCGCTCGGCGTAGACGCCCATCGGCGTGCGCTTCTCGTAGGCGTCCTCGAGACCGTCGAGCGCCATGTGATCGAGGATCTCACCGTGACCGTACCGATAGCCGCCGCGGCCCTTGGTGAGCAGATACGGCGCATTCGTCATCGACTCCATGCCGCCGGCGACCATGACTTTGTTGGTGCCGGCCTTGATCAGATCGTTCGCGAGCATCACGGCCTTCAGGCCGGAGCCGCACATCTTGTTGATCGTCGTCGCGCCGGCGGAGTCGGGGAGTCCCGCGCCGCGCGCAGCTTGCCGCGCGGGCGCCTGGCCCTGACCCGCGGGAAGCACGCAGCCCATGATCACTTCGTCGACGTCGGTCGGCTTCAGGTGCGCGCGGTCGACCGCGGCCTTGATCGCCGCGGAGCCGAGCTGCGCTGCGGTGAGCGGCGACAGCACGCCCTGCATGCTGCCCATCGGCGTGCGGGCAATGGAGGTGATGACGACGTCGGTGGCCGACATGGAACGCTGCTCCGGAAAGGAAATCGGGGATGTGTTTATTATCGCGCATCCACTTCATCGGGGGGTGAGACGTGGCGGAATCGACTTCAATCCGGCGCAGCAACGGCGAAGTGACGTGGCCTGCGCTGCTGGCGCTGATCGGTGCTCTCGCGATCGGCTTCTGGCTCTACCAGCGCCACAACGCCGCGAAGATCTACGGTCCCGCGGTCGTCGCGGCCTCGATCGCGACGATCCGGACGCCGATGATGCAGGTCGAAATGGCGGTGCAGAACGACGGCGAGCTGCCGAAGACATCCGACCGCGCAGGCTTCACGCCGATCGACCAGAAGGTCGGCGCATCCGATCGCATCGTGCGGCTGCGCGTCGAGATGCTGCCGGAAGGCGAGTTGGTGATGCACTACGACGGCTGGCAATTCCATGACGGGATCCTGCGGCTGACGCCGATCGCCGCGGACAACACGCTGCGGTGGAAATGCGATTCCGTCGGCATCCCGCACGAATGGATCGATGGCTATTGCCAGCAATTGGCGCAGCGCACGGTGCAGGTCGCGCTTGCCGATCCGCAGGTCGCCCGGGACGCGCAGGCCGCGCGCGATTCCCAGGATGCGCAAATGGCGGCGCAAGCGGCGGAGCAGGAAGCGAGGATCTGGGATGCGCCGTTCCGCTCGAAAGGAACGCTCGGCGGACACTCGGTGGTGATCGCCGAAGCGCTCGCGCGGCTTCGGCCTTACCAGGATGCGATGCAGGACTACTTCAACGCCAACGGGAGCCTGCCGGGCAGCGGGGAGCCGATGAATGCGAGGTTCGGCGGGGAGCAACGTCACTTCGACGTCATGGGTCATCCGGTCGAGATCTCGTTCGGGCCGGGAATGATCATCGTGTCGGTCGAAGGCCTGTCGCCCGAGAGGATCGACCTGGACGTGGATGCGGTGATCCAGGACAAGCTGCTGCGCTGGACGTGCCGACCAGCCGGTGGTCCTGCGCCCGTGGAAGTCCCGCAGGAGTGCTATCGCGCCGAGTGACCCTCGGCGAGGCTCGCCGGGAACTCGATCTCGAACTCCGCGCCGATGCGATCGCGCCGATTGTGCGCGCTGATGCGGCCGCCGATCGCCTGCACGAGGCCGCGCGCCACGGCGAGCCCGAGCCCGATCCCCGCGTGCTGCTGGCCGGCGACGCGCACGCGGTAGAGGAAGTCGAACACTTTCGGCAGCTCCGCCGGCGGAATGCCGGGTCCTTCGTCGCGGACCGACAGCGTGATCGCAAACCGGTGCTGCGCGCCGCCGATCTCGATCGGGCTGCCTTCGCCGGAGAACTTCGCCGCGTTGTCGAGCAGATGGATCAGCGCCTGCTCGAGCAATTCCGGATCGACCGAGACGCTCGGCAGGTCGGCGGGCAGGCTGATGCGCACTTCGCGGCCGGCGAGGATCTTCTCGCTGCGCCGCACCGCGGACTCGACGATCGAGCGCAGGCTCACGGCTTGCGGCTGCGTGAGCAGGGTGCCGGCGTCGATGCGCGTGATCAGGACCAGGTTGTCGAGGAAGCGCGTCATGCGCTCGGTCTCGTCGAGCGCTTCGTCGAGCATGTCCTCGCGCGTCACCGCGCGCCGCAGGCGTCCCTGCGAGCGCAGCGTCGCGATCGCTTCGTGCACGACGGCCAATGGGCTGCGCAGCGCGTTGGAGATGGCGTCGAGCAGCGATCCGCGCAGCTTCTCCGCTTCGGCTGCGAGCTTCGCCTGATCCTTGTCCTTGGCCAGCCGGATGCGCTCGAGCGCGATCGCGGCGAGATCGGCGAGCGCGTCGAGGAGCCGCCGCTCGTGCGGCGCGAGCGCAGGTCCTTCGCGACGCACGCCGAGCACGCCCAGCGTCGCGCCGCCGCCGCGCACCGGCAGAAACAGTCGCGACGCCTCGGGCAGCGTGTCGGTGCCATGCCCGGCCGGCAGTCCCTGCTCGAAGCACCACTTCGCCGCCACGAGATCCGCGCCTTCGACCTTCGCACCCTCGGGCTCGATCGCGCGGAGGCGCAAGCCGTCGCCGTCGGGCGTGAGGATCGCCGTCTCGACCTTGAGCGTGTCGAGCGCGTATTGCGTCGCGGCCTTGAGCACGTCGCCGATCTTGCGCAGCGCCGTGAGGCGGCGGCTGAACATCAGCAGCCCGGCCGCGCGCTCGGCGCGACGGGTCGCCGCGCGCGCCAGCAGGCGCGATTGCACGGCGCGGGCGGCGGCGAAGATCAGCGCGGTGGAAAGCCACAGCAGCGCGAAGATCGGCATGTTCGCGAAGCGCTCGAGCGCGAACGCGATCGCCATCATCGAGCCGACCAGCAATCCGGCGCGGATATGCGCGGCGGCGACGCTCCATTCCCAGCGGGAAAGCGTGAGCGCGCTCTCGGCGGGCGCGTCCTCCTGCGCCATCAGCTGCACGGTGATGTTGCCCGCGCGGTTGGTCAGCTCGCGCACGACCGAGCCGTAGAAGAGCTCGTACCACCGGCTGCGCCGCGACTGGCCGAGGATGATCTGCGTGACGTTGTGCTCGCGCGCGATGCGCAAGAGCTCTTCGGCGATCGAGCCCGACGCCGGGATGGACAGCGTCTCGGCGCCGAGCGATTCCGCCAGACGCAGCGTCTCGCCGATGCGGTCGAGCTCGGCTTGCGAGAGGCGCGCGTCGCGGGAGGTTTCCAGATGCACCGCAAGCCACGGCGCGGCGAAGTGATCCGCGACGCGTCGCGCATAGCGCACCAGGGAAACCGAGCCCGGCATCTCGTTGACGCCGACCAGCACGCGATCGCCGGCGGCCCAGATCTCCGACACGCCGCGCCTGCGCCGATGCTCGCGCAGCCGCTCGTCGACGTTCTCCGCGGTGCGGCGCAACGCCAACTCGCGCAGCGCGGTCAGGTTCGACGGCGTGAAGTAGTTCGCCAGCGCGCGCTCGCCGCCTTCGCCGGGATAGACCTTGCCTTCGCGCAAGCGCTGCATCAGATCGTCGGGCGTGAGATCGACGACTTCGACTTCGGCGGCGTCGAGCACGGAGTCGGGCACCGTTTCGCGCACGCGCACTTGCGTGATCTGCGCGACGACGTCGTTCAGGCTCTCGACGTGCTGGATGTTGAGCGTCGTGTAGACGTCGATGCCGGCGGCGACCAGCTCGTCGATGTCCTGATGGCGGCGCGGGTGCCGGCTACCGGGCGCGTTGGTGTGAGCGAGCTCGTCGACGATCGCGAGCTGCGGCGCGCGCGCGATCAGCGCGTCGAGATCGAGCTCGTCGACCGACTGCTCCTTGTGCGTCACGCGACGCGGCGCGATCGACTCCAGGCCGGCGAGCAGCGCTTCGGTCTCGCGGCGGCGGCGCGTGTTCAAGGCTCCGACGACGACGTCGATCCCCTCGGCTTTCTTGCGGCGCGCCGCGGTGAGCATCTCGAAGGTCTTGCCGACGCCGGGCGCGGCGCCGAGGAAGATTTTCAGCTTGCCGCGCACGGCCTGGGCAGGCTCGGCGGCGATCGCGGGGGCTGACCCGTCGTTCATCGCACCATTTTACGCCGCGGCTCGCAGGGCTTCGTTGCGCGATGCCGGTTGGTAAAATGGCGAATGCCCGTATTCACGCATCCGGAATTCGACAGCCATGAGCTGATCGCCTTCCGACACGACCGCGACAGCGGCTTGAAGGCGATCATCGCCGTCCACAACACGCGCCTCGGTCCCGGCCTCGGCGGCTGCCGCATGTGGCCCTATGCCGACGAAGGCGAAGCGCTCACCGACGTGCTGCGCCTGTCGCGCGGCATGACTTACAAGGCCGCGCTGGCCGGCTTGCCGCAAGGCGGTGGCAAGAGCGTGATCCTCGGCGATCCGCGCCGCGAGAAGACCGAAGCGATGATGCGCGCGATGGGCCGCTTCGTGCAGACCCTGTCGGGCAAGTACATCGTCGCGGAGGATTCGGGCACCAACGTCGACGACATCAAGCTGATGGCGCAGGAGACCTCCCACGTCGGCGGGCTCGCCGGTGAAGCGGCAGTGAAGGCGGGTCGCACGGGCGATCCATCGCCGGCCACCGCGTACGGCGTCTTCGTCGGCATCAAGTCGGCGGTGAGTTTCAAGCTCAAGCGCGAGGATCTCTCAGGATTGCGCGTCGCGATCCAGGGCGTCGGCAACGTCGGCTATCGGCTCGCGAAGCATCTGCACGACGCCGGCGCGAAGCTGTGGGTGACCGACATCTACGCGCCTGCCGTCGAGCGCTGCGTGAAGGACTTCGGCGCGATTGCGGTGCCGATGGATGCGATCCACGCCGTCGACGTCGACGTGTTCGCGCCGTGCGCGCTCGGCGCGATCCTCAACGATCGCACCATTCCCGATCTCAAGGCGCCGATCGTCGCCGGCGCCGCGAACAACCAGCTCGCGCGTCCCGCGCACGATCGCATCCTGCTCGACCGCAAAGTCCTGTACGCGCCGGACTACGTGATCAACGGCGGCGGCATCATCGAGATCTATCACGAGACGGTCGGCTACGACCACGCCAAGGCGCACGCGCATCTGGATCGCATCGGCGACACGCTGACGTCGATCTTCGAGCGCTCGGAGAAGGAGAAGCATCCGACCGGCGCGATCGCGGATCGGATGGCGGAGGAGATTTTCCGCAAATGATGTTTCCCCTCTCCCTCTGGGAGAGGGTCAGGGTGAGGGTTTCTTTTCCAGCGACAGAATGAAATTCCAATGCTCCGGCGTCACCGGCATCACCGACAGCCGACCTGCCGAGAGCAGCTTGAAGCCGCCGAGCTTCGCCGCGTGCTCGCGCAATTCCGCCAAAGCCACCACGCGCTTGAAGTGGCGCTGGTACTTCACGTCGACGAGATACCAGCGCGGATGCTCGGGCTTTGATTTCTCGTCGTAGTAGTCAGATTTCCTATCGAACTGCGTCGGATCCGGATACGCGTCGGTGACGATCTCGCAGATTCCCGCGACACCCGGAATCTCGCAGCTCGAGTGATAGAAGAAGGCGAGATCGCCCGGCTTCATCTGCTTGATGAAGTTGCGCGCCTGGAAATTGCGCACGCCGTTCCAGGGCTCGGTCTGCTTCGGCCGCGCCTCGAGATCGTCGATGCCGAAGGTGTCGGGCTCGGACTTCATCAGCCAGTAAGCCATCGCTTCACTTCCTCTCGAACCAGGTGACGCCGCGCTCGGTGACGATCGCGTCGAGCCGCTGATCCCAGGGATCCGTCGGCAGCTGCGATCGCTCCTGCATCGCGTAAGCGTAGCCGACGACGAACGGCCGGCGGAACGGTCGCGGACGCGCGAGCAGTCGATCGTAGTAGCCCGCGCCCGAGCCGAGGCGATGACCGCGCGCGTCGAAAGCCAGCAGCGGGACGACGATCGCGTCGAGCTCGCTCAGTCGCGACGCGGCGCCCCGCGCAGGCGTCGCGATGCCGTGACGCCCGCGTCGGAGCGCGGAAGTCGCGCGCAGTTCGACGAACTTCAACGTCGTGCGCGCCGTGACGACCGGGAG
>Ga0070741_10013670_pt1 | contig 14261 bp, 10 predicted proteins | sample Coa_R1_4_FD_66440 | JGI IMG/M metagenome (GOLD analysis project Ga0070741, IMG submission 66440) | Surface soil microbial communities from Centralia Pennsylvania, which are recovering from an underground coalmine fire - Coalmine... | ecosystem: Environmental > Terrestrial > Soil > Unclassified ... | reverse complement strand
CGCCGCCCAGACGCGCTCGGCGCTGTAGGGCATGTCGAGGTGCTTGACGCCGAGGGGAGCGAGAGCGTCGGCCACGGCGTTCATGATCGGCGCCGTGCCGATGATCGTGCCCGACTCGCCCACCCCCTTGGTGCCCAGCGGGTTGAGCGGCGACGGCGTGACCTGCTCGGCTACCGTGATGGGCGGCATGTCGGTGGCGCGGGGCAGCGCGTAGTGCATGAACGAGCCAGTCGTGAGCGTCCCGTCCGGCTCGTAGACCACCTCCTCGAGCAGGGCCTGGCCGAGCCCCTGCGCCGTGCCGCCCCAGACCTGCCCTTCGACGAGCAGGGGGTTGACGATCGTGCCACAGTCGTCCACGGCGACGAGCCTTTCGACGTGGACGTGGCCGGTGGCCGGGTCGATGCGCACCACCGCCAGCGCGGCGCCGAAGCCGAAGGTCTCGCGTGGCGTCTCGAAGAAGGCGGTGCTCTCCAGGCCGAGCGTCTCGCCAGGCGGCAGCTTGCCGCGGCCGTAGGCGACCGCCGCGACCTGGGCCCAGCCCACCGCGCGGTCCGGCGCGCCGGCGATGCGGAACTGGCCGTTCTCCAGGTGCACGTCGTCGGGGCTTGCCTCGAGCAGCCCCGCAGCCAGCCGCCGCGCCTTGGCGATCACCGCGTCGGCGGCCTGGACGAGCGCCGTGCCGCCGAGGACGGTGCTGCGGCTGCCGAAGGTGCCCACGCCCGGCGGGCAGATGGCCGTGTCGCCGTGGCGGATGACGACGTGCTCGAAGGGCACGCCGAGCCGGTCGGCCGCGATCTGGGCGAAGCTCGTCTCGTGGCCCTGGCCGTGCGCCGACGAGCCGGTGGCGACCGTCACCCGCCCGGACGCCTCGACCCGCACCAGGCCGGACTCCCAGCCGCCCGCGCTCGGCTCGACGAAGCTGGCGATGCCGATGCCCATCAGCGTTCGCTCGCCGCGCGCCCGCTCCTGCCGCTGCTGCTCGCGCAGCGCTGCCAGGTCCACGTTCGCCAGGAGCTTGTCCAGCGCGCCCGCGTAGTTGCCCGAGTCGTAGGTGACGCCCGTCGCCGTAGTGTAGGGGAACTCGTCGGGCCGGACGAAGTTGCGGCGGCGCAGCTCGACCGGGTCGATCCCCAGCTCGCGCGCCAGGTGGTCCATCAGCCGCTCGATCGTGTCGGCCGCCTCGGGCCGCCCGGCGCCGCGGTAGGGCGCTGTGGGATTGGTGTTCGTGAACACCCCCGTGAGCAGGCCGTCGTAGGCCGCGACGCGGTAGCAGCCGGGCAGCATCTTCAGGATCAGGGGCGCGGGGGTGAGGGTGTTGACGTGCAGGAAGCCGCCGAGGTTGCTGTAGATGCGCGAGCGCAGCGCCTGGAGCCGCCCGTCGGCGTCGGTGGCCGCCTCCAGGTAGACGACCTGGTCGCGGCCGTGGGTGGTGGTGGCCACGTCCTCGGAGCGCGTTGCCACCCAGCGCACCGGCTGCCCGAGCAGGCGCGACGCCCAGGCGGCGACGATGTACTCGGGGTAGACGGCGCCGCGCGAGCCGAACCCGCCGCCCATGTCCGGCGCGATGACGCGCACGTTGGCGTCCGACATCTCCAGCGCCAGCGCGACGATGGCGCGCACGCGGTTGGGGCTCTGGGTAGTGGCCCAGAGCGTCAGATCGCCGGTGCCGCGGTCGTAGGACGCCACGACACCGCGCGGCTCCAGCGGGGCCGGAGCAAGGCGCGGGAAGGCCACGCGCAGCGACGTCGTGTGGGCGGCGCCGGCGAAGGCGGCATCCACGTCGCCGCGGCTCAGCGACAGCATGTAGCAGGCGTTCGTGCCGAACTCCGGGTAGAGCAGCGGCGCGCCCTCGGCCAAGGCGGCCTCGGGGTCGGCGACCGACTCGAGCGGCTCGTACTCGACGTCGACCAGCGCCGCCGCGTCGACCGCCGCGCTCCGCCCGTCGGCGATCACGACCGCCACCGGCATGCCGACCATCCGCACCACGCTCGTCGCGAGCGGCTCGTAGGCAGGCACCTTCAGGTCGGGCGAGACCGGCTGGACGGGTAGGCGGGCGATCGGCCGGACGTCGGCCCCGACCAGCACGAGCCGCACGCCGGGCGCGGCGCGCGCCGCCTCGGCGTCGACGCGCGCGATGCGGGCGTGAGGATACGGACTGCGCACGAAGGCCAGGTGCAGCGTCCCCGGCAGTTGCAGGTCCTCGACGTAGCGTCCCTGCCCGGTGACCAGCCGTGGGTCCTCGACGCGGGTACGCGCTCGCCCGATCTCTCCGCTCGGCGCATGCTGCTCGGTCGCGCTCATGCTACGATCTCCCTGCGTGGGTACTCGAACGACGTGGAGCAATCCTCTCCTCTAGCATATAGCGCAGGTTGTCTGGAAAGGTCTCCCTTCGTCAGACTATCAACACCAGTCCATCGAATTGCCGGTGCCAGAATCAAGCAGCCTGTTGGGCGACGTGGATCTGTAGGGGCGGTTCGTGAACCGCCCGCCGGCGGACGGGACGTGGGGGGCGCGAACCGCCCCTACCGTGATGAGCGAGGCGCGGAGAACACGTGAAGGTACGGATCGGCCTGGCCCTGGGCACGCAGGGGCTTGACGACGAGGCGGGCTATGGCACGCTGGTGGATGATCTGGAGCGCCTCGGCTTCGACTCGTTGTGGCTCTCCGAGCGGCTGACGCACAACGGCCCCGACCCGCTGGTGGCCCTGGCCTATGCGGCGGGCCGCACGCGGCGCCTGAAGCTCGGCACCAGCGTGCTGGTCCTGCCGGGCCGCAACCCCGCCATCCTGGCCAAGGAGCTGGCCAGCCTCGACCGCCTCTCCGCGGGACGGCTGCTGCTCGTGCTCGGGCTGGGGGCGTCGGATCCGGCCGAGCACCAGGCCTTCGGCGTCGCGTCCCGCGAGCGCGGCCCCTGGGTCGAGGAGGCGCTGCCGCTGCTGCGCCGCCTGTGGACCGAGGACGCCGTGGACCACGACGGCCCCCGCTTCCACTACCGCGGCCTCACCGTGCGCCCCCGGCCGATCCAGCAGCCGATCGACCTCTGGCTGGGCGGGCTGGCGCCCGCCGCGCTGCGCCGCATCGGCCGCCTGGCCGATGGGTGGCTGCCCAGCACCTGCACCGTGGCCGAGGCCGCCGCCGGCCGCGCCACGATCGAGGAGGCCGCCGCGGCGGCCGGCCGCCGCATCGATCCTGAGCACTACGGCGCCATCGTGGTCTACGCGCGCGAGACGATCCCGGCCGCGCTGGTCCGCACCCTCGCGGCGCGCCGACCCGCCCTCGATCCTGCCGAGCTGGTGCCGGTGGGCCTGCCGGCGCTGCGCGCCACGCTGGAGCGCTACGTTGCGGTGGGCTTCTCGAAGTTCGTGCTCCGCCCGGCGGAGGAGCCCGCGTCGTGGACCGCCGAGCTGGAGGACCTGGCCGCGAACGTGCTGCCGCTGCAGCACTGAGCCCCGCACAACCGCAGCGCGGGCGGGTGCAAACCGAACGCGTGGTGCTTCGCGAGTTTTTCTGGTAGCGACGTAGCGACGTAACGCAACAAGTCTGCTATACTGAGCGCTATAGTTGGTAGGGTTATCGCGCGCGCTGTGCCGAAGTGGTCCTCCCGAAAGCGGTCGGGTCGAGAACTTCCTCTCAGCTCACGATAGTTGCCCGGGGCCAACTCTATACCCGAGGGGAGAGATACGTGAGCTACGCCGACAAGACCTTGACCTGTCGCGACTGCGGGATCAACTTCACCTTCACGGCGGGGGAGCAGGAGTTCTACGCCCAGAAGGGCTTCACCAACGAGCCGGGCCGCTGCCCCGAGTGCCGCTCCGCCCGCAAGGGCCGCATGGGCGGCGGGATGGCCTACGACAGCGACCGCGGCTACGGCGGGGGCGGCTACCAGCGTGCGCCGCGCCAGATGTACTCGGTAACCTGCTCCCAGTGCGGCGGGCCGGCGCAGGTCCCCTTCGAGCCCCGCGGCGACAAGCCTGTGTACTGCTCGAGCTGCTTCGAGCAGCAGCGCAGCTACCGCTAGGCGCGCTCGAAGGAATGGCTCGTAAGCAGAAGCGCCGCTACTTCCCAGTTCGCCGCAACACCGGGCGCGGTCGCCCGGATGCTGCCGAGCGCCAATCGCAGATCAACGCGGCCGCGCAGCAGCTCGCGAGCGAGCGCTCGCTCGACGAGCTGCGCGCGCTGCTGGCCGAGCGGACCGCCCTCTACGAAGAGGCCGATCGGGCCGGCACGAACGATCCGAGCCCGGCGAACCTCGCGCGGTATCACTCGACCCGCCAGGCCTGGCAGATCGCCCAGCGCGCTGTGGAGCTAGCCAGCGCGCCGGACGGTTCCTGAGCCGCGCGACGATCGCGCATTCGCCGCACGCGCTGCCACGAACGCCGCCGATCCAGTGCCGGATCGGCGGCGTTCTCGGGTCGGCGCTGCTATCCTACCTCGCGGCCCCCCGGACGTATCTGGCTCCTACTGGCCGCGGGTGCGCGGGTCCACCTGGGCGAAGGTGAGGAAGTCGACCATGCGGAAGCCGCCTCGGTTAGGCGACGGCAGGGTCGGCCGCCAGTTCGGCGCCGCTGCCAGGTACGAAGTCCGGTCGGCCTGCAGCAGGCCGATGAAGACCTCCCCGACGATGCGACCGCCCACGGGTCCCAGGTGCTCGCCGTTTGCCAGGACCTCGGCTTCCTTCAGCACGTAGTACCACAGGGGGGTGGACTCGTCGAGCTTCAGACCACTGTAGGCGCCCAGCTCGCTGAGGTCCCGCCGCGAGAGGCGCTCTCGCACCCCCATGGCCTGCGCGATGGCTTGCCCGGATGGGAGGCCCCAGGTCACCTGGCGCAGCAGGTTGCGCTGCGGCAGCGACGTAGGCGTTTGCTCGGGGCCGGCGATCGTACCGGGCGTCAAGTTGAACAGCGGCGTCGAGATCTTGGTGTCGATCTTCTTGTTCGGCTTCACCTCGGCGGCCGCGGCCGGGTCGTCGAACTTGAAGAACGTCTGCCAGCCAACGAAACGGCGCGGGGCTCGCTTGCCGCCGCGCAGGTCGTCCGGGTCGTCTTTCCCGTTCTGACTCTGGTCGAAGATGATGCCGAAGAAGGGGCTGCCGTCGCTGTTGCCCTTCAGGTTGGCGCGGTACGACGGCCGCACCATGCTGTGTCCGAAGCGGTAGGCGGCCCCCTGGAACTCGACCGGGATGAAGCCAGTCTGGGGGCGGAAGTAGCGGGGGCCGCGCTGCAGGATGTCGTTCACCAGGTCCTGGCCGATGATCTGCGGCAGGAACTCATGGACCACGATCCACTGGTAGTGCCAGGTGGTCAGGCGACGGGCGCGACGGAACCCCGTTTCGAGGCCGAGACCGCCGGCGTCGAAGTGCCGGTCGTCGTCGTCCTCGCGGTCCCGCTGGGCACGCACGTAGTCTACGGCGCGGTTGTGGAACTTGAGAAAGGCGGCGTGCAATCCCGCGATCATCAGATGCTCGTCGTTGCGCGGGTCGCCGATAATCGCCGATTTGTCGGCCGCGCGGGGGAGGTCCTCGAACTTGCCGCCGGATTCGACCTTCAGCTTGGCGCGGTCGGACGGATCGTACAACTGGGAATCGATCGCCGGACCGCGGCCATAGACCGCGTCGAGGTCGAAGGCAGGCGTGCGCGCGTTGGGACTGTCCTGAGGCCGCTTCGGCACACCAAGCAAGGAAGAGGTGTCGAAGGTCAGGTCGTGATCGATGAACTGCCCCAGGAAGGTGGTGCCGGCCGTGTGCGTCGAGTTGTTCGGGTTGTTCTGGCTCAGCGTCAGGTCGGTGATGAGCAGGATCGGGCCTTTCGACAGGTCATCCTTGGCGTCGAGAATCCCGCCCGGCTTTCCGATGTCGAGCAGCGCGGCCTGCAACGCCGGGCTGGCGGTAGCGAAGGGTTGGAGCTGAGGGAACATGCGGCCGAATCGCCCCGGCGGGGGGGCATCCTGATCGTCGGCATAGGCGGTGCCCGAGAACGGGCAACCACCGATGGCTACCGCCGCGGCGCCTGCTGCACCGACCCCGACGGTCCGCAGGAAGGCGCGGCGGTTGAGCCGGGGCCGAGAGGTCTGTTCGGTCGATGCTCTGGTCATCGAACTCTCCATGATCGCGATCTTGCCGGCTCGCTGTGCCTCGCTCATGTTCCGACATAGTTCGATCATTGGCGGGTTGACTTCAGTGAACGAAGAGTGGAGTCAGGCCTGCGCGGATGACTGGCGATGGGTGTTACAGACCGCCAGGTTGTCCTTGAATGGCAGCACAACAACCTGTTAGCAGTCAGAAGGCGTACTGATAGAGCGACGTTGTCAGCAGTGGTGGTTCACGCGTGTCGCAGCCGTACAGGCTGCGGCCTGAGGTGAGCCGAGAGTTCTAGCGCAACTGTGCTTGGCGGGGATACGGCGTCTGATGACGGGAGACATCGCGCACGCCGAGCACCCTTTCTTACAGCCTCATCTTCGCGGGAAAGCAGCTCCTCTACGTTACCGGGTTACGCTACAGATCAGTTGCCTCCGGTGGCTTGCGCATCCTATCAGAGAACATCTCGATCCACAATAGTGAGAATTCACTATTGTGGGCGCCTTTGCTCGATAGTGTTCGGCAGATGATCTCCAGGGCGGCTCGATGCGCACAGGGAGGTACACGTCGCCGTTGGGATGGACGACTACGGCCAGGAACGGGGTCGGTAGCGAGGCGACGGGCAGAAGGAATAGGGGCGCTAACCTAATTGGGGGATCGCGCGGGAACCTTACACCGCTGCCGTGAAGCGCTCCGGGTCGGCCACCAGCGCCTCGCGGGCGCCATCCTGGAAGGGCACGTCCCTGGGCAGGACGATCGACACCGAGCGGACGCGCTGGCTGGCGGCGACGAGGCCGGGTGGGTCCGCGCCCCGCTCCAGCCCGCGCACCGCTTGCAGCAGCGTCCGCCGCGCCCGGATGATCGCCGTGTCGCTGCTGCCCAGGTACTCCTGCGAGCGGTCCATGATCGGCCCCTGGCTCTCCTGCAACGCAGTGTCCTGGGCGGCGATGCCGTCGATGCCGCTGAGCGACCGGCCGCTGCGCTGCGCCTCGCGGTCGATCAGGTAGTCGTTGCGCGCGTTCCGCTTCGGCGTCCACGTCCCGGGGAGCAGCTCGGCGTAGAACACGCCGCCGGCGCGGTAGTTGTCCACTTCCTCGGCCGTCAGCTTGCGCGCCGGATGCCAGCTCACGCTCCACGCCCAGCACGTCTCGTCGTCGGCCGGCACCCAGGCGTGTCCCCCTATCGGCCGGTCCCCAAACGGCGGGATCATCGTGTACCAGGGCATCAGCCACTGGGTGATCCGCCAGTAGTAGTGGTCCTCGTCCGCGTTGCGGCGCGCGCCGATCAGCAAGCCGTAATCGGTGTCGACGACCTCGAACACCGGGTGGCGGTCGGCCCGCGCGTAGTCCGCGCCCTGGCCGGTGGCGGCCGCCGTGCGGTTGGGTCCGGGGTCGCCGTGCAGCCAGGAGATGTGGCTGGAGTCGATGCCCCCTTCCATCGCCTGCAGGTAGTTGCACTCCTGCAGACGCTTGGACACGTAGCTGTGGCTCGCCGGCACGGTCGCCCACTCTAGCTCGGGCAGCTCAGGCATCTGGTCGGCCGGACCCAGGTAAGCCCACACCACGCCCCCACGCTCGCGGCAGGGGTAGGCGCGCAGCCGCACCTTGTGGGCGAAGCTCGTCTCCGGCGGCTCGGACGGCTGGTCGACGCATCGCCCCTCGACGTCGTACTTCCAGCCGTGGTAGGCGCAGCGCAGGCCATTCTCGCGGTTCTGGCCGAAGTACAGCGAGGCGCAGCGGTGCGCGCAGCGCTCCTGCACCAGGCCGATCCGGCCGCTGCTGTCGCGGAAGGCGACCAGCTCCTCGCCGAGCAGCTTCACCCGCACCGGCGCGCAGTCCGGCTCGGCGACCTCCGGCGCCAGCAGCGCCGGAACCCAGTAGCGGCGCAGGAGCCGGCCCATCGGCGTGCCGGGCCCCGTTCGCGTCAGCAGGGCGTTCTCCTCGGGAGAGAGCATCTCATCCTACCTCGCTACGACCAGGCCGTGATCGGCCGCTCCTGGAGCTCGCCGTCGACGTAGATGTCCACCTTCTCGTTGAAGAAGGAGAGGTAGCCCTTGATCCGCGGGCACTCCGCGATCGGGTCCAGGTAGCTCCAGACGATGTCCCGTAGCTCGGCGTCGCCGACCTTCGCCGTCCAGTAGGAGGCCTCGCCCTTGTACGGACAGCGCGTGTGCGTCTCCGTCGGGGTGAGCAGGTCCATGCGGACGTCCTCGGGCGGGATGTAGTAGCGCGTCGGATGGGTGGTCTCGAACAGCAGACGCGGTCGGCGGGTCTCGGCCACGGTCTGGCCGTCGATGACGACGCGGACGTGCCGCGTGCTCTCCAGTACGTCGACGCGGTGGTACGGGTCGCGGGCGTGCGCGTAGATCTGCTCGGCCTCCTCGTACCAGGCGTCCATCTTGTTCCAGTAGAACGCGACGTACCCCTTGATGTCCTCGCGCTCCGGGAAGGGGTCCTCGTAGCTCCAGGCGGCGTCTTCGGCCACCCGATCGCCGACCCGGACCGACCAGTAGGAGGCATCGCCCTTGTAGGGGCAGTGCGTGCGCTGGTCGGTGCGCTCCAGCAGGTCCATGCGCACGTCTTCGCGCGGGAAGTAGTAGATCGGCCGAGCCCCCGTCTCCCGCAGCAGCTTGGTCCGCTTACTGTCGGCGATGGTCTCGCCGTTGAACACGACGCGCACCCAGCGCGGGCTCGGCTCGACCTCGACCTTGTGCCCCGGATCCCGTTCCCGCCGCCCGGTCGGTACTGCCTGGACCATGGCTCTCCTCCTCTCGCCTTGGCACCCGCGCACGCCCGAGTTATAGCCGAGATGAGCCGCGCCTCACCGCGCGTCGACCGCGCCGTCGATCATGGCGACCTCGTCGAGCGGCACCAGCCCGACGTGGGCGGCGTAGAGGGCGGCCTGGGTCCGGCTCGCCAGCGACAGCTTGGCCAGGACGTTGCTGACGTGGACGCTGGCCGTCTTCTCGGCGATGCCCAGCGCCTGGGCGATCGCCCGGTTGGTGAGCCCCCGCGCCACCAGCACCAGCACCTCCTGCTCGCGCCGGGTGAGCCGCTCCGGCACGGGATCGGGCCGCGTGGTGGCGCGCAGCAGGTGGCGCGTCGCCTCTGGATGGAGGTAGGGCTGGCCGGCGTGGACCGTGCGCAAGGCGCGCGCCAGCTCCTGCACGTCGACGTCCTTGAGCAGGTAGCCGTCGGCGCCGGCCTGGACCGCGCCGAGCACCAGCTCGGCCTCCGCGAACGTCGTCAGCGCGATCACGCGGACCGCGGGCCACCGCTGCTTGATGGCCGCGATCGCCTCCACGCCGTCCATCCCCGGCATCACCAGGTCCATCAGCACCAGGTGCGGCCGCGTGGCCTCCACGACGGCGAGGGCCTCCTTGCCGTCGCGCGCCTCGCCCACGATCTCCATCTCCGGCAGCGTGCGGATGACCGCGCGCAAACCCTGCCGCACGATCGGGTGATCGTCGACGATCACGATCCGAGCTGGCTCCATCAGCGGCCTCCGCCGGCGGCAGGAGCGGGCCAGTCCAGCACGACCCGCGTGCCCTGGCCCGGCGCCGAGCAGACCGCGAGCCGCGCCTTGATGCCGGCGGCGCGCTCGCGCATGGACAGCAGGCCGAAGCAGCCCTCGCTCACCGCCTCCGCGGCGAAGCCCCGGCCGTCGTCCACGATCGCCAGGCGCACGGGCGGTCCGCTCTCGAGCGTCAGGGTCACTCGACGCGCCGCCGCGTGGCGGGCGACGTTGGCGAGCGCCTCCTGGGCGATGCGCGAGAGGGCGTAGGCGACGGCGTCGGGAAGGGCGGCCACTTCGGCCAGGTCGACCGCCACCGCGGTCCCCGTGCGTCGCTCGAAGGCGCCCACGTGGTGGCGCAGGGCGCTGGGCAGGTCCCAGCCACCCTGGTCGGCTGGCCGCAGCTCGAACAGCAGCGCGCGCATCTCGGCCAGCGCCTCGTGTGTCTGGTCGCGGATCTGGGCGAGCGAGCGGTGCGCTTCGGCGCGGTCGACCTCCCAGAGATCAGGCAGCGACTGAGCCAGCAGGCTGATGCTGAACAGCGACTGGGTCACCGAGTCGTGTAGCTCGCGGGCCAGCCGGCCGCGCTCTTCCAGCACCGCGAGCTGCTGCGCCTGCTCGGCGAGCCGCAGGTGCTGCTGGCGACTGTCGATCGCGGCGGCGAGCAGCGCGGCCGTGACCTGGTAGGGCTTCAGCTCCGCCTCGTCCCAATCGTGGGGCTCCACCGAGCCGAGGTTCACCCGTCCGATCCGCCGGCCCTGGACGATGAGCGGGATGAGCGCGAACGCGCGGCGGCCGACGCTCGCCTGCAGCCGCGCCAGCTCGTCGGAGACCCGTGGGTCGGCGCGATAGTCGCGGATCTTCACCACCTCGCCGGCGTCGAGGAGGGCGTCGAACTCGCCGATGGTGTAAGGCAACCGCTCCTCCTCGAGCCGCACGCCCGCCTCGGGAAACCACCGCCCGTGTACGATGACCGCCTGGCGCTCGCCGCGCGCGTCGATCTCGTCGAGGCGCACCGAGCAGTAGTAGCGCCCCCCGGCGGCGACCTGCTCAAGGTAGGCCGCGACGACCTCGCGCACGGTCATCGCCGTGCTGATCCGCTGGCTGGTCTGATAGAGGAGCTGGAGAGTCTCGATCTCCATGGGCTCACTGACGATCATCCACTAGCCCGGCGCCGCTCGGGACTGGCTGTCCGAGAATCGGTCCCGAAACGAAGTTGGATTGGTCCCACGGGAGTTTGAAGCATTCTCGCTGAGTGATAGGCGATGCCGGCCGCTCGGTCAAGAACGGGTCGCCTGGCGAGTGGGACACCACGGACTGGACCGAGGACCAGGCTCTCCGCTGACGAGAAGTCGAGCCAGCGCGTACAGGTACCGCTACGAAACACCCTTAGAGCGTCCTAAGGCGATCTCCCGTCGCCGTTTCTGGGCCACAGCCGTATCGTAGGTGCAGATAGCAGGGCCTTACCGCCCGCTCAGCACACAAGACGATTGGCGGAGCGCGGAAACCGCTCCTTGCCGCGGGAGGCAGCATCATGGCGAGAGAGGAGACGACTACTATGGCGATCCAGCAGCGCAACGATCTGTCGACCCCGGCCCAGAGCCCCGAACCCCCTATGGCAGCCATCGACGAGGCGCGGCTGCACGAGCTTCTCGGCAAGGCGATCGTCGACTTCGGCGCAACCCTCCAGGCGCCGCTCGTGGTGATCGGCGACAAGCTCGGGCTCTACAAGGCGCTGGCTGCCGCGGGGCCGCTCACTCCCGCCGAGCTGGCGGCCCGCACCCACACCGCCGAGCGCTACGTTCGGGAGTGGCTGAATGCCCAGGCGGCCGGCGGCTACGTGGACTACGATCCCGTCTCGGGCCGCTACAGTCTCTCGACCGAGCAAGCGCTCCTGTTCGCCGACGAGTCCAGCCCGGCCTTCCTCATCGGCGCCTTCCAGACCGCAGTGGCCGCCGCCCGCATCGAGCCGAAGCTCGTGGAGGCCTTTACCAGCGGCGCGGGTGTTGGCTGGCACGAGCACGACGACGGCTTGTTCCACGGAGTCGAGCGCTTCTTCCGCACCGGCTACCAGGCCCATCTCGTCCAGTCCTGGATTCCGGCCCTCGATGGCGTGGAGGCGAAGCTGCGGGAGGGCGCGCTGGTGGCGGACGTCGGGTGCGGCCACGGGGCGTCCACTATTCTCCTCGCCAAGGCCTATCCGCGCTCGACGTTCATCGGTTTCGACTACCACGCGCCGTCTATCGCGGCAGCGCGCCGCCGCGCCGAGGCCGCCGGCGTCGCCGACCGGGTCCGTTTCGCGGTAGCCAGCAGCAAGGACTACCCCGGGGCGGACTACGATCTGGTGGCGACCTTCGACTGCCTGCACGACCTGGGCGACCCGGTGGGCACCGCTGCCCACATCCGCCAGACGCTGGCCGCCGACGGCACCTGGCTGATCGTCGAGCCTTACGCCGGCGACCGCGTGGAGAACAACCTGAATCCGGTGGGCCGCGCCTACTACTCCGCCTCGACCCTCGTCTGCACGCCTAGCTCGCTCGCCCAGGAGGTCGGCCTGGCCCTCGGCGCCCAGGCCGGCGAGGCACGCCTGCGCCAGGTCGTCACCAGCGGCGGGTTCACCCGCTTCCGCCGCGCGACGGAGACGCCCTTCAACCTCATCCTCGAAGCCCGACCGTAGCCACTCCCGCGGAGAAGGGGGAGAGGGGCGGCCGACGGGCCACCCCTCTCCTTCCTGCTGCCCTGGCTTCCGAGCAGGCCTCCGGCCGCGTCCTGGCCTATAATCCCCGTGGCCGGGCCCGTCGGACCCACCCGCGGGTCGATCCGCCGGCCGCCTGGCTCGATAGCCCAATTCCGCGAGCACCGGTATAGAAAGGCGCTGCATGGCCGAGACATCCCTGGACCCGACGCCGGCCGCTGGCGACCCGGACTTCGTGCCGCCGACGCCCGAGCTGCTCTACGAGCGGCGCGGCGCCGTCGCCTTCCTCACCTTCAACCGCCCCGCCGCCCGCAACGCCATGACCTTCGCGATGTACGAGGGCCTCTACGCCGCCTGCGAGCACGTCGACGCCGACGACCGCGTGCGCGTGTTCGTCCTGCGCGGCGCGGGCAACAAGGCGTTCGTGGCCGGCACCGACATCTCCCAGTTCCAGGCGTTCTCCACCGCCGCCGACGCCCTGGGCTACGAGCAGAAGATCAACCGCTACCTCGGCCGCCTGGAAGCCGTGCGCAAGCCGACCATCGCCGCCATCCGCGGCTACTGCGTCGGCGGTGGCGCCGTGATCGCCCTGGCCTGCGACCTGCGCCTGGCCAGCGCCGATGCCAGATTCGGCGTGCCCGTCGCCCGCACGCTCGGCAACACGCTCGCCACCCAGAACGTCGGCCGCATGGTGGCGCTGCTGGGCGACGGGCTGACCAAGGAGCTGCTGTTCACGGCGCGGCTGCTCGAGGCCGACGAGGGCAAGGCGGTCGGGCTGTACAACGAGGTCGTGCCCGCCGAGCGGCTCGAGGCCCGCACCCTGGAGCTGGCCGAGCAGATCGCCGCCAACGCGCCGCTCACCCTGCGCTCGATCAAGGAGGCCGTGCGCCGCATCCGCGAGCAGGGACGGCTCGAGAGCGCCGACGACCTGGTCCTGATGTGCTACCTGAGCGAGGACTTCAAGGAGGGCGTGAGCGCCTTCCTGGAGAAGCGCCCACCGCGCTGGCAGGGGCGCTGACGATGGCCGCGCCGCCGCGGCGCCCGCTCGACGGCGTGCGCGTGCTCGAGCTGGCCAACTTCATGGCCGGCCCCTACTGCGGCATGGTCCTCGCCGACCTTGGCGCCGACGTGATCAAGGTCGAGTCGCCCCGCGGCGGCGACTTCAGCCGCGCCACCGGCCCCTTCGTCGGGGGCGAGAGCGCCGGCTTCCTGACCCTCAACCGCAACAAGCGCAGCCTGGCGCTCGACCTGAAGACCGAGCGCGGGCAGGCCATCTTCCTCGACCTCGTGCGCACCGCCGACGTGCTGGTCGAGAACTTCCGGCCCGGCACGATGGACGCCCTCGGCCTGGACTACGCGACCCTGGCGGCGCTCAACCCGCGGCTGATCTACAGCTCGGCGTCCGGCTTCGGCCAGAGCGGCCCCTACCGCGAGCGCCCCGCGCTCGACCTGATCGTCCAGGGCCTGAGCGGGCTGATGTCGATCACCGGCGAGCCCGGCCGGCCGCCGGTCAAGGTCGGCGTGCCGATCGCCGACCTCACCGCGGCGCTGTTCGGCGCCAACGCCATCCTGGCCGCCCTGTACGTCCGCGACCGCACGGGCGAGGGCCAGCGCATCGACGTCAGCTTGCTCGAGTCGGCCCTCGCCCTGGAGGTCTGGGAGACCAGCGGCTACTTCGCCACCGGCGAGGTGCCGGAGCCGCTGGGCTCCGCGCACCGCGTCACCGCGCCCTACCAGGCCATCCGCACCGCCGACGGCTACGTCACCATCGGCGCCAGCACGCCCAAGAGCTGGACCGCCCTTTGCGCCGCCCTGGGCCTGGAGCACCTGGAGCACGACGAGCGTTTCGCTACCGTGCCCGCCCGCCGCGCGCGCTACCAGGAGCTAGCCGCGCTGATCGAGGCCGTCACGATTACCCAGCCCAGCGAGCACTGGCACGCTCTGCTGGAGCGAGCCGGCGTGCCCTGCGGCGTGCTCAAC
>Ga0070741_10013669_pt1 | contig 14261 bp, 22 predicted proteins | sample Coa_R1_4_FD_66440 | JGI IMG/M metagenome (GOLD analysis project Ga0070741, IMG submission 66440) | Surface soil microbial communities from Centralia Pennsylvania, which are recovering from an underground coalmine fire - Coalmine... | ecosystem: Environmental > Terrestrial > Soil > Unclassified ... | reverse complement strand
GGGAGTTGATCCAGCCGATTGCGTTGGAGGAGGGATTGCGGTTTGCAGTGCGGGAAGGCGGTCACACGGTGGGAGCCGGCGTCGTGACCAAAATCCTTGAATAGTGCGGTCAAATGGCCGGTCGTCGGCAATACCTGAGACGACCGGCCCCTGTTTGTGTCCATTGGAAATACCTGGCTTTCCCTCCATTCCAAATCCGGGAGCGGGAGCAGGTAGGGAGAGAGGTATGGCAAATCTAGCACGTCAGGATAAGGTGCGAATCCGCTTGCGCGCGTTCGATCACCGTATTCTTGACCAGTCGGCGGAAAAGATCGTGGATACCGCCAAGCGCACTGGCGCACGAGTCGCGGGGCCGGTGCTGCTGCCGACCGAGAAAGCGATCTACTGCGTCAATCGCGGCACCACGATTGATAAAGAGTCTATGGAGCATTTCGAGCAGCGGACGCACAAGCGCCTGATAGACATCCTCGAACCCGGCCCCAAGACGATTGACGCGCTGATGCGGCTCGACCTGCCGAGTGGCGTGGACATCGAAATCAAACTGTAGTGGAAGCGTGGCAGCAGTGGCGCGAGATGGCGCGCGAGTCGGCCAAAGCTGCGCAACAGGTGGAAGCGGAGGGATGCTTGCGATCCAGCGCCAGCCGCTACTACTATGCAGCGTATCAGGCTGTAACAGCCGTACTGCTCTATCGTAAATTGACGCCACCGGATACAGAAGAGGCTTGGAGCCATGCAGTCACGCCTCAGCTTTTGGAAGAGCATTTCGAGCCGCTGATTCGCTCGAAAGATCGGCGGCAAAATCTGGCTTACCGCCTGAGTGAACTATATAAACTGCGTATACTGGCGGACTATCGCGGCAGCAAGAGAATCGACGAAAAACAGATGAATGCGGCTCGCAGAGACGCCGGATATATCGTGAAAGTTGCAGAACGCATATTGCCGGAAGGGTAACGCGGATGCCAAGAACAGTACAAAAGCGGCTAAGTCCAGAGGATGTGTATGACTGGTTGCGCGCTGAAGCCGAAGCGCGCCATATCAAAGCAAGGATTTACACGCATCTGGCAAAGCAGGAAGGCAAGTTTTTGCATCTTCCTGTCTTTATCGAGGGTGACCTGGATGCCTACGAATTCGCTTCCCGGCTTCAAGACCTCGAAAGCGCATGGAACGATCAGGAACCAAAACCTGACTGGCTGCTGTGGTTGATACCCGCAGCGAAATAACATGAGGAGACTCTTGTGGTAGACACAATCCTGGGCAAGAAAATCGGCATGACCCAGGTCTTCGATGAGACAGGCGAAGTCGTGCCGGTTTCCGTGATAGAGGCAGGCCCCTGCATTGTCACGCAGCTCAAAAGTGTTGAAACCGACGGCTATGTGGCCGTCCAGGTCGGGTTCGGCGAGATCCGCCCCCGGCTTGTCAACAAACCGGAAACGGGGCATTTCAACAAAGCGGGCGTGAAGCCGCTCCGCTATGTGCGCGAGATACGCACCGACGACACCTCGGACTACAAGCTGGGCGACGCCATCAAGTGCGACATCTTCCAGCCGGGGCAGCGCGTCAAGGTGACGGGCATCTCCAAAGGCAAAGGTTTTCAGGGCGTCGTCAAGCGGTTCCACTTTCACGGGGCCGACATGACGCACGGCTCGATGATCCACCGCAAGCCGCAGTCCAGCGGCGCGACCGACGCGGCCCGCACCTTCAAGGGAACCCGCAAGCCCGGACAGATGGGCAACAAGCAGGTGACCGTGCGCGGCCTGCGCGTCGTGCGCGTGGACCCGGAAAAGAATTTACTGCTGATCGAAGGCGCGATTCCCGGCGCCAACGGCGGCCTGGTCACGATTCAGCGCCTTGCGCAACGCTAGGAGAGATGCAGACAATGGCAACCATTCCTCTATTCAATACCGATGGCAAAGAGATCGGTACGTTGCCCCTGCCGGATTCCATCTTCGGCGTTGCCTTTAACGAGGCGCTGGTCCATCAGGCCATCGTGACCGAGGAGGCAAACCAACGGCAGGGCAATGCCGACACGAAAGGCCGCTCCGAGATACGCGGCGGCGGCAGAAAACCCTGGCGGCAGAAAGGCACGGGCCGCGCCCGGCAGGGTACGATCCGCGCCCCGCACTGGCGGCATGGCGGCGTCGTTGGCGGCCCCACCCCGCGCAGCTATCGCAAGGCGTTCCCGGTCAAGATGCGGCGCGGCGCGATGCGCTGCGTGCTGTCGGCCAAAGTCAACGACGGCGCGATGCTCGGACTGGAGGCGCTCCAGTTCGACGCCATCAAGACCAAGCACGCGGTCGCGCTGCTGAAGGCGCTCGGCCTGGATAACACGCGGCGCGTGTTGATCGTCATTCCTGACTACGATGAGACGATCCTGAAGTCCACGCGCAATCTGCAAGGCGTCGAACTGCGATTCGCGCCCAACTTCTCCGTCCGCGATGTGCTGACCGCGCACAAGATCGTGCTGGTCAGGGACGCCGTCGCCCGGATCGAAGCGGTATGGACGCCGACGAACGGCAATGCCCGTGCCGAAGCGGCAGAGGAGGCAGCAGCATGAAAGACCCGCATCTGATTATCGTGCGGCCCCTGCTGACGGAAAAAAGCACGGATCAGGCCAGCATGAACAAATACCATTTCCGCGTCGCGACGGATGCCAATAAGATCGAGATCGCGGAAGCCGTCCAGCAGATCTATGCGCGCGATGGCGTGCGTGTGCTGGCCGTCAACACGATGATGGTCAAGGGCAAGAAGCGGCGCGCGATGGTGCGCGGCAGCAAGCCCGGCTACTCCCCCAACTGGAAGAAGGCCATCGTCACGACCGACAAGCCGCTCGTGCTGTTCGAGGGTGTCTAATTAGCCTCCACCCCTAACCCCTCCCCCACGCTGTGGGAGAGGGGAACCTGAACTTCCCCTTCTCCCGCAGCGTGGGAGAAGGGAGTCGGGGGGATGAGGGCCAACCAGGAAACAGAAACTATGCCACTGCGACAATACAAACCGACAACCCCGGCGCGGCGCTTTCGGTCGGTCTCGACCTTCGCGGAACTGACCAAGAAGGAAGGCAAGAACCAGCCTGTAGACCCGCACAAGCCGCTGCTGGAGCCGCTCAAAAAGAGCGGCGGACGCAACAACAAAGGCCGCGTCACCGCCCGCTTCCGGGGCGGCGGACACAAGCGGATGTACCGCGTCATTGATTTCAAGCGCGACAAGTACGACATTCCGGCCACCGTGCGGACCATCGAGTACGACCCGAACCGCTCGTGCCGCATCTCGCTGGTCGAGTATGCCGACGGCGAGAAACGCTATATCCTGACGCCCATCGGCCTCAAGGAAGGCGACACCGTCATCGCCAGCGACACCGCCGACATTCAGCCGGGCAACAGCCTGCCGCTGCGCGCCATTCCGATCGGAACTACGATCCATAACATCGAACTCCATCTCGGCAAGGGCGGGCAGTTGGTGCGCTCTGCGGGCGTGGGCGCGCAGTTGATGGCGAAAGAGGGCAAGTACGCGCAGGTGCGCCTGCCTTCCGGCGAGACGCGCCTGATCCTGCTCACCTGCCATGCGACTATCGGCCAGGTCGGCAACCCGGAACACGAGAACGAGTCGCACGGCAAGGCCGGTAAATCGCGCTGGTTGGGACGCCGCCCGCATGTGCGCGGCGTGGCGATGACCCCGCGCGATCACCCGCACGGCGGCGGCGAGGCGCAAAGCCCGGTCGGGCGCAAGAAAGGCCCGGCGACCCCGTGGGGCAAACCGGCGCTCGGTCATAAGACCCGCCATAATAAGGCGACTGATAAATTCATCCTCCGCAGACGCGGCGCGAAATAGAGTGGGCGTTAGGCGTTAGCAGACCCCACCCCAGCCCTCCCCTTGCGAAGGGGAGGGAGCAGCAAGGCGTTCGTCCTTCCCTTCACAAGGAGAGAGCCGCCGACTGGCTCCCCCTCCTTACGAAGGAGAGAGTCGCCGACTGGCTCCCCCTCCTTACGAAGGAGGGGGTTGGGGGAGGTTCATAGCGCCCAACGCTCAACGGAGACACCGATGGGACGTTCACTCAAGAAGGGGCCGTATGCCGACCCCAAGCTGCTGGAAAAGATACGCGGAATGAACGCGCGCAACGAGAAGAAAGCGATCAAGACCTGGTCGCGGCGCTCGACCATCTTCCCCGATTTCATCGGGCATACGCTGCTCGTGCATGATGGGCGCAAGCATATTCCGATCTTCATCACCGAAAACATGGTCGGACACAAGCTCGGCGAGTTCGCGGTGACACGCCTCTTCCGGGGCCACGCCGGGCAGCAGGTCGAGCGGCGCTCCGGCATCAAATAGAAAGGGACGCGCATAGAATGGCAGATGAGACTCTCACGCAAGAGCCGGAGCCGGTACGCGAACACCGGGAAAACCGCAAAAAGAATCTGGGCCGCAAAGTCCTGCCGACGCAGGCCCGCGCGGTCGCCAAGTTCATCCGCGTCCCGCCCCGTAAGGCCCGCCTGGTGATGGATGAGGTTCGCGGCAAGTACGCGATGGAGGCGCTGGCGTTCCTGCGCTTCATCCCCAATCGCGCCGCCGGTTACATCTCGAAAGTGCTGGCCTCAGCGGTCGCGAACGCAGCCAACAACCACAACCTTAACCCGGAGAACCTGAAGCTGGTGGAGGCGCGCGTGGACGAAGGCCCGCGCCTGAAGCGGATGCAGCCGCGCGCGCAGGGCCGCGCCTACCGCATCCTCAAGCGCACGAGCCATCTCACGGTGATCGTGCAGGAGGTCGCGCCGAAGCCGCGCAAGCCGCGCGCGCAGGCGACAGGTCGCCGGGCGCAGGCCGCCCGCGCCGCGCGCCAGCCGCAGGCCGCGCCTGCTCCTGCTCCCGCGCCGCAAGCGGCAGAGCCGGAGACGGCAACGACCCCGACGGCGGTGGAAGAGACCACCCCGGTAACGGCGGCAGCCGAGACGCCGGAGGTCATCGAAGCGATCACGACGACACCAGAGACGGAAGCGGAGACACCCAACGAAGGCGCAAGCGAAGCTTGACGCAGATTACCTAACCCCCCGGCCCCCTTCCCTAATGCGTTCACTACGCTCACAGGGAAGGGGGTGACGAGAACGGGTACGTTGGATTGCAGTTTTTTCTTCCCACCCAGTGGGAAATCAAAGCAAGGTGCGAAGGTACAAGCTACCGTCACCCCTTCCCTACCCGCTCGCAGGCTCGCTAGGGAAGGGGGCCGGGGGGTTAGGTCAAACCGAAAGGATAACGATTTGGGACAGAAAATACACCCCATCGGGTTTCGGATCGGCGTCATCCGCGACTGGGAGAGCAAATGGTATCTTCCGGATCGCGGCTTCGCCGACGCCCTGTATGAAGACTACAAGATACGCCGCTATGTGAAGAAGAACCTCTACGCCGCCGCCATTTCGCGCGTCGAGATCGAGCGGGCCGGAAACCGTGTCAAGGTCACGCTGCACACGGCCAAGCCCGGCATCATCATCGGGCGCGCGGGCAAAGGCGTGGACGACCTGAAGGCGGCGCTGGAGAAGCTGACCAAGAAGCAGGTTCACGTCAGCGTGCAGGAGATACGCCATCCCGACCTGGACGCGCAGTTGGTGGCCGAATCGGTGGCGCAGCAGATCGAGAAGCGTATCGCCTACAAGCGCGCCATGCGCCAGGCGGTCATGCGGGCGATGAAGCTGGGTGCGCGCGGCATCCGCGTCATCTGTTCGGGCCGGTTGGCCGGAGCGGAGATGGCGCGGCGCGAGCAGGATCGCCAGGGCAAGATTCCCCTGCACACCCTGCGCGCCGATATTGACTACGGCTTTGCCGAAGCCGCCACGACCTACGGCAACATCGGCATCAAGGTCTGGATCTACAAAGGCGATGTCCTGCCGGGCCAGCCGCGCCAATCCGAGATCGAGCCGCCGCGCGCCGCGCGCGGCGAAGGCCGCCCGGATCGCTCCAGCGAGCGCTCGGATCGCGGCGGACGCGGCGGACGCGGCGGACGTGGCGGGCGCGGCGGACGTGGCGGTCGTGGCGGCGGAGGCGGCGGCGGAGAACAGGGCGGCCAGCGCAGTGGCGGGGGCGGCGGTTCCCGTCCCGGCGGCGGGCGCGCGCCGCGCAGCCAGGAAGCGTCCGGCGGCGATCAGGGCCAGAAGGAGTAACCGACCATGTTGATGCCGAAGCGCGTGAAACATCGCAAACAGCACCGGGGACGCCGCGCGGGCAAGGCCCATAGCGGCAACACCATCAACTTCGGGCAGTACGGCCTGCAGGCCCTGGAGTCGTGCTGGATGACGGCCAACCAGATCGAATCGGCCCGTATCGCCATCAACCGCTATATCCGGCGCGGCGGGAAGATATGGATTCGCGTCTTCCCGGACAAGCCCTTCACCAAGAAGCCTGCCGAGACCCGCATGGGTTCCGGCAAAGGCGCGCCGGAGGGCTGGGTCGCCGTCGTGAAGCCGGGCCGTATTCTATTTGAACTGGCGGGCGTGAGCGAGGAGTTGGCGCGGGAAGCGATGCGCCTGGCCTCGCATAAGCTGCCTATCGCGACCAAGTTTCTGGTCAAGCAGGAACCGACTGCCATCCTGGAGGAAGCCGAAGCCGAGGCGAGCGCCGCCGAGGAGACGCCGCCGGAGACAGCCGAGGCCGAAGCGCCTGTGGCGGTCGGCGCGACCGAGACGACAACGGAGGAGACGGATGGCGGAGCTTAAGCTATCTCAGATCCGAACGCAACTGCGCGAGATGAGCGAAAGCGAACTCCATCAGGAGATCGCCAAGCAGCGCGCGGCGCTCTACGATCTACGCCGCCGCAACGCCATGCGGCAACTGGACAATACGGCGGCCATTCGCGCCGCGCGCAAGCAGATCGCGCGCGCGCTGACGATTTTGCGTGAGCGGGAACTGGCTGCGCAGAGAGAGGCGAAATAAGTATGTCGGATGAAACAGTGAACCCGGTCGAGCCGGAGGCCGCTCCCGCCGAGGAAGCGCCTCCCGCAGACACCACGCCCGAAACGCCGGAAGCGGTCGCGGCGGCAGTCGAGGAGACGGCTCCCGCCGCGCAGGAGGAGACGCTCCCTGCCGTTGCGGAGGAGGCTGCCCTGGCGGCTCCGACGGAGACGCCGGAGCCTGCGCCGAAACCGCGCGCCCGCGCCGCGAAAGCCGCCGCGCCTGCGGAACCCGCTCCGGCTCCTGCCACGCCGGACATCCTGGATTTCGGAACGAAGAAATCCGGCGAGCGCGGACGCCGCAAGGTACGCATCGGGCGGGTGGTCAGCAATAAGATGCAGAAGACGGTCGTTGTCGCGGTGGAGAGCCAGGTACGCCATCCTCTATACGGCAAGATCATCCGGCGCACCACCAAGTTCAAGGCGCACGACGAACAGAACAGTTGCGGCGAAGGCGATACCGTCGAGATCATGGAGACGCGCCCGCTCTCCAAAGAGAAACGCTGGCGTGTCGTGCGGATCGTCGAAAAAGCGAAGTAGTTCGCCCCTCCCCCGGCCCCTCCCCCACAGGGAGAGGGGAGCAAAGGTGGAAGCGTGTGCCGTTGATTGTCACTCTGGAACAAACTTTTGTCACCCTGAGTGAACGAAGGATCTGTCTGAGATTCTTCGCTGCGCTCAGAATGACAGGATAGGGACAGAATGACGACAAGACGCACTCGTGACTGTCTTGCTCCCCCTCCCTGTGGGGAGGGGGACGGGGGGTGGGCTAACAGGAGAGGCGGATAGCCCTATGATTCAGATATATACCCGCTTGCGCTGCGCCGACAACTCCGGCGCGCGCGAGATTCAGTGCGTGCGAGTCCTCAAAGGCTCGAATACACGCTATGCCCATGTCGGCGATATCTTTGTCGGCGTCGTCAAGTCGGCGACGCCCAACCAGCAGGTCAAGAAGAGCGATGTGGTAAAATGTGTCGTCGTGCGCACGAAGCAGCCGATCCGTCGGCCCGACGGCTCCGTGCTGCGCTTCGACGACAATGCCGCCGTCGTCATCCAGAACAACCTGGAGCCGCGCGGCACGCGCATCTTCGGCCCGGTCGCCCGCGAACTGCGCGAACGCGATTTCATGAAGATCATTTCGCTGGCCCCGGAGGTACTCTAAATGGAGAAGCTGAAACGGAGCAAGCCGGCAGAGCCGGTCAAGCTCAAAATCAAAAAAGGCGATACCGTCGAGATCATCTCCGGCAAGGACAAGGGCAAGCGCGGTGAGATTCTCGCGGCCTATCCGAAGGAGAACAAGGTCAAGGTGCGCGGCGCGAACATGATCATCCGCCACCAGAAGGATCGTCCGAGCCGACGGCCCGGCGCGGCGGGCGTCAACCAGGTGCAGAAGGGCGGACGCATCGAGAAGGAAGCGCCGCTTTTTGCCGCCAAAGTAATGCTGGTCTGCCCGCAGTGCGGCCGCCCGACCCGCGTCGGCTACGCTTTCAAAGAGGGGACGGAGAAGCTATCCCGGCGCAAGTTCCGCGTCTGCAAACACCCCGACTGCGGCAAACCTATAGACAGTTGAGATCAACCACCCGCTGCCGAGCGGGTGGTAGTTTACGTTCCCGTCGCCGGTCGGAAATCGGCGGCCTGGAAAGGGAGAGTAACGCAGAATGGCCCGTTTGAAAGAGCGTTATCAGAGCGACGTGATTCCCAGCCTGACCAAGCAGTTCAATTACAAAAATATCATGCAGGTTCCGAAGCTGGAGAAGATCGTCGTCAACATGGGCGTCGGGCGCGCCGGGCAGACCGGCGGCGATGCAAAGGAACTCGATGGCGCGGTGCGCGACATGGCGACCATCACCGGCCAGAAGCCCGTTATCACCCGCGCCCGTAAGTCCATCTCCAACTTCAAGCTGCGCGCGGGCGCGCGTGTCGGCTGCAAGGTGACGCTGCGCGGCGAACGGATGTACGAGTTCTATGATCGCCTCGTCAACGCGACGCTGCCCCGTATCCGCGACTTCCAGGGCATCTCGCCCAACTCGTTCGACGGACGCGGCAACTTCGCGATGGGGATGCGCGAACAGATCGTCTTCCCGGAGATAGACTACGATAAGATTGACAAGGTGCGCGGCATGGACATCATCGTCTGCACCACCGCCCGCACGGACGAAGAGGCCCGCGCGCTGCTCAAGGCGCTCGGAATGCCCTTCCGGGAGAAATAGCCCCTTGCCGGGCCGTGAACGCCCCGTCCAGGGAGCCTGCGGCTAACATGCCCTCACCCCCGCCCCCTCTCCCACGCTGTGGGAGAGGGGAGAGGTCCGCCCGCAGGGCGGTCGGCGGCGTAGCCGCCCCTCAGACAGGCCGTTCACGGCCTGGCAATAACAACCAAATACCGTAAAAAACACTCTGCCTTCGCCGCCGCGTTCGCTCGGCTTCGGGTGGACGCGACGACGCTGGGATGAGAAGAAGGGCCTTCCGTTAATCCTGGACAGTTCGCCGCGCCGCCCTGATGCTGCGCCGCATGTCACACTCTAGGCGAGGAGAGTTACGCGATGAAAACCTACGGGATCAAGGCGATCCGCAACGTCGGCCTGTTCGGACATCAGGGCGTCGGGAAGACGTCACTGGCGGAAGCGCTGCTGTTTACGTCCGGCGCCATTGACCGCCTGGGTCGAACCGACGACGGAACGGCGACCAGCGACTTCGACCCCGAAGAACAGAAGCGGCACATCAGCATCAACGCGGCGCTGGCTCCCTGCGAATGGCACGACACGAAGGTCAACATCATAGACGTGCCGGGCTATCTCGATTTTCAGGGAGAGGTGAAGAGCGTGCTGCGTGTCGTCGAAGCGGCCATCCTGGTCACGCCCGCGCAGGGCGAACCGGAAGTCGGCTTCGAGATCGCCTGGGACCTGGCGGTGGAGCGTAACCTGCCGCGCGCGGTCTTCATCAATAAGATGGATCGCGAAAACGCGGACTACGCTCAGGTCGTGCAGACGCTGCGTTCCCGTTACGGCAACAGCATCGCGCCACTCCAGATCCCCGTCGGTTCGGCGGAAAGCTTTCAGGGCGTCGTGGACCTCGTCGAGATGAAGGCGTTCCTCGGCAGCGGCAAAACCGTCCAGTGCGTCGAGATACCGGCGGAGTGCCAGGCGGAAGCCCAGCAGTATCGCGAACTGCTCATCGAATCGGCGGCGGAGGGCGACGACGAACTGATCGAGAAGTTTTTGAATGGCGAGGCGCTGTCGCACGACGAGATCGTGCGCGGCCTGCACGAGGGCATAGACGCCGGGAAGGTGGTTCCTGTGCTGTGCGGCTCGGCGACGCGCGACATCGGCATGTCCGACCTGCTCGACATCATCGTGCATGAGTTTCCGAATCCGCTGGAGTACGGCACGGTACACGGCAAGCGCCCGCAGAACGGGGCCGAGGAGACATGGGAGCCTTCCGACAGCGCGCCGTTCTCCGCGCTGGTCTTCAAGACCATCGCCGACCCGTTCCTGGGAACGCTCAACTACTTCCGCGTCATGTCCGGCGTGCTGAAGGGCGGCGCGACCGTGCTGAACAGTTCGCGCGGCAAAGAGGAGCGCATCGGCCAGGTCTACTTTGCGCGCGGCAAGAACCAGGAAGCGACCAACGAGATTCACGCGGGCGACATCGGCGTGACGGCGAAGCTGGCGGACACGCACACCGGCGATACGCTCTGCGACCCGGCCAAACCGATCATCCTCGACGGCATCGAGTTCGGCGCGCCGATCTTCGAGCAGGCTGTCGTCGCCAAGACGAAAGTGGACGAGGACAAGATGGGGCCGGCCCTGCAGCGCGTGGCCGCCTCCGACCCGGCATTCCAGTTCCATCGCGACCCGGAGACAAGCCAGACCATCATCGCGGGCGCGGGCGAGACTCATCTCGCTATCGTCGTCGAGCGCCTGAAGAAGTTCGGCGCGAACGTCGAGGTCGTGGACAGGAAGGTTCCTTACCGAGAGACGATCACGCAGAAGGCCGAAGGTCAGGGCCGCCACAAGAAACAGACGGGCGGGCGCGGCCAGTTCGGCGACTGCTGGATACGGATGGAGCCGAACCGGGGCGGCGGCATCGAGTTCGTAGACGCCATCGTGGGCGGCGCGATCCCGCGCCAGTATATTCCGGCGGTCGAGAAGGGTGTCCGGCAGGCAGCAGAGACGGGTATCCAGGCCGGGTACCCGGCAGTGGATTTCAAAGTCACCTGCTACGATGGCTCCTACCACGACGTAGACTCCTCAGAAGCGGCCTTTATCATGGCGGGTATCCTCGCCTTCAACAATGTCGCGCCCAAAGCCGGGCCGATCCTGCTGGAGCCGATTGTCGAACTCGAGGTACTGATTCCCGAAGGGATGCTGGGAGACGTGATGAGCGATCTCACCGGCAAACGGGGGCGCATTATCGGCACGGAATCCGCCGGGGCGGGCAAGACTCGCCTGAAAGCGACCGTGCCGCAAGCCGAGATGCTGCGTTACGCGATTGATCTGCGCTCCATTACGCGGGGGCGCGGCTCGTTCTCGATGCGGGTATCTCACTATGAAGAAGTGCCTGCGCACATCGCGCAGACCATCATCGCGAACCACAAGAAGGAGCGCGAGTCGGGCGATCACTAGCCCGAACAGTTCTTGGCGGGAAACCTGACCCCCGTCCCCCACTGCACGGCCTGTCTGAATCCGAAACGATTCGGGACAGACCGTGCGCCCCTCATTCGCTTCGCAGGGAAGGGGGCAGGGGGGTTAGGTTCTCCATGACAGGGCGCAAGCCCGAAAACACCAACGGAGGTTCTTTTTGGCAAAGCAAGCATTGATCGAGAAAGCGAAGCGCAAGCCCAAGTTCCCGGTGCGCGCCTACTATCGCTGCAACGTCTGCGGACGGGCGCGCGGCTATATGCGCCGGTTCGGGCTGTGCCGTATCTGTTTCCGTGAGATGGCGCACAAGGGACTGATCCCCGGCGTCACCAAGTCGAGCTGGTAGGAGGAGAAGCATCATGGCCTATACGACCGATCCTATCGCCGACCTGCTGACACGCATCCGCAACGCCAACCGCGCCAACCACGACTCTCTGGAGATCGCCTCCTCCAATCTGAAGGTGGAGATCGTCAAGATTTTGCAGAGGGAAGGCTTTATCAAAGGCTTTGAGGTCATCAAGCAGACGCCGCAGGACAAGATCAAGATCACGCTGAAGTACGGCGCGAAGCGCGAGAAGGTGCTGACCAATCTCAAGCGCATCAGCAAGCCGGGCCTGCGCGTCTACTGCGGCAAAGACAAACTCCCGCGCGTGCTGCGCGGCCTGGGTATCGCCATTCTCTCCACGTCGCAGGGCATCATGACCGACCGCGAGGCGCGCAAGCACGGCATCGGCGGCGAAGTTCTCTGCTACGTCTGGTAGGAAAGACGAAAGGACTGACACCATGTCACGAATTGGCAAACGTCCGATACCGGTTCCGGCAGGCGTGACCGTCACTCCCGGCGAAGACGGCCTGCTGACCATCAAAGGGCCGAAAGGCACGCTGGCACGCCGCTTGAACCCGGACATTCAGATAAAACAGGACAATGGGACGCTGCTCGTCGAGCGCCCGAGCGACGGCAAAGAGCATCGCTCGCTGCACGGCCTGACCCGCACGCTGGTCGCCAACATGGTCGAGGGCGTAACGAAAGGCTACGAGAAGCAGTTGGAGATACAGGGCGTCGGCTACCGCGCCACGATGCAGGGCCAGAACTTGCAGCTTTCGGTCGGCTTCTCGCACCTGATCGAAGTCTGGCCGCGCGAGGGGATCACCTTCGCCGTCGCGAACGACCCGCAGAGCCGCAACCCGATCATCACCATCAGCGGCATAGACAAAGAGAAGGTCGGCCAGACCGCCGCCGAGATCCGCAAGCTGAAGAAGCCGGAGCCGTACAAGGGCAAGGGCATCCGCTACAAAGGCGAGGCCGTGCGGCGCAAGGCAGGCAAGTCGGGCGCGAAGGGCAAGGGCGGCAAGAAGTAGATGGGCCGGGTACTGAAAGTACCCGGCTGTGTGGCCTGCGGCCAACCGTCCTTCGGACGAGGTGCGTACTCAACGCTTCTCCCTTCGTATACAGGCGAGTGCGATACGAAGGGACAGGCTTTCCAAACGGAGGCGTCCGTGAGGACGCTTGGCGGCGCAGCCGCCCTACAGACGGGTACTTTCAGTACCCGGCCCATGACCCGCGCTTTTGTGGTATAATAGGTTCTTGCGTGTCCGGTCTCTGGCTGGACACGCAAAGTCATGCGTTGGGTCGGAAATCCAACGCGAGAGGACAGACGACGGAATGCGAATTGAAGAGAAAGAGCGTCTTCGGAAGAAGCGCCATCGCCGGGTGCGCGCGAAGGTGAGCGGGACGGCGGAGCGCCCGCGCCTGAACGTAGCGCGCAGCCTCCAGCATATCTATGCGCAACTGATTGACGACGCGGCCGGCCACACGCTGGCCGCCGCTTCGAGCCTGGATAAGAGCCTGCGCACGCAGCTCAAAACCGGCGGCGACGTCGCGGCGGCCAAAGAGGTCGGCAAGCTGATCGCCGCCCGCGCCAAAGAGAAAGGCATCCAGGCGGTCGTCTTCGATAGAGGCGGTTATAAGTATCATGGCCGCGTGCAGGCGCTTGCGGAGGGCGCGCGCGAGGGCGGCTTACAGTTTTAAGGTCAACACTGCCTGCACGCAGGGGATTGCGGTGCAGCAAGATGCGGGTGGACTCTGAAGGAGTGACCATTGGCAAAGATTAATCCGGATACGCTCAACCTGGAAGAGCGCGTCGTTCGCACCAATAAGTGCCAGAAGACGACCAAAGGCGGGCGCAACATGAGCTGGAGCGCGCTGGTCGTCGTCGGCGATGGCAACGGCCATGTGGGGGCCGGGTTGGGCAAGGCCCGCGCGATCCCCGACGCCATCCGCAAAGGGGTCGAGGCGGCAAAGAAGAACCTGATCGAAGTTCCTATCGTGGGCGGCACGATCCCGCACGAGATCCTGGCGAACGAGGGCGCGGCGGAAGTCCTGCTGAAACCGGCGTCGCCTGGAACCGGTATTGTAGCTGGAAGCAGCGTCCGCACCATATTGGAACTGGCGGGCGTCCATGACGTTTTGGGCAAGTCGCTCGGCTCGTCCAACGCGGTCAATATCGCCTGGGCCACCATCCGCGCGCTGAAGAACCTGAAGCGCGTCGAAGAGGTCGCCCGGCTGCGCTCGACGACGGTGGAGATGCTGACGCCCTGGATGAAGAAGCTGGAGGAGGCCCATGCCAGCTAAGCTGAAAATCACGCTGCGGCACAGCCCTATCGGCAGCCAGCAGACCCATAAAGACACCGTGCGCTC
>Ga0070741_10013668_pt1 | contig 14262 bp, 12 predicted proteins | sample Coa_R1_4_FD_66440 | JGI IMG/M metagenome (GOLD analysis project Ga0070741, IMG submission 66440) | Surface soil microbial communities from Centralia Pennsylvania, which are recovering from an underground coalmine fire - Coalmine... | ecosystem: Environmental > Terrestrial > Soil > Unclassified ... | reverse complement strand
TGCGATGGCATAGAGCTGATGGCCACTGGCGAGCACGGCGACCGGGTTTTTGCCCTGCCGGGTCGCCTCGATGAGCGCGGCGGTGGGCGGCATGCCCGCCCAGGCGGAGCCGTCGCGTGAGACGAGCAGCGGCTCTTCCCCGGCGTTCGCGGCCGTTGGACCGACCGCCAGCACCTGACGCGCGGCGCCGCGATTCCCGGCCGCGAATGCGGTGGCAAGCTCCGGCACGCTGGCCAGGGCCTGGGCATGCATGACCATGGCTTCACCGATCGCGGCATTCCGATCGGCCAGGATCCTTGGCGCCGCCGCCAGATCCTCGCGGGCGCGCTCCTCGAGCGCGCCGGCGAGCCAGCGGTCGAGAATGATCCCCGCGGGCACCGTGCCGGCGAGCACGGCGAGCGCGATCAGTAAGAGCAGCGTGCGTTGAAAAGACAGAGCGCCTCCCGCCGTAAGCTACGACCCTGTTTCATGGCCCCGTTTCGTCGGCTCGCTCCGGCGTTTCATCGAACCGGCCGTGGATATGCCAAGCTTTTCCCCCGCCTCACTTTAGCCGGTGGCTTGGTGCAGCGCGGCGCTTGCACATAGGGCGAGCCGAGTGCCACCCATGGACTTCGCCGCGACGCGACTCTTGGTCCTGGCCAAGCGTGTGGTGACGTGTAATTAGATTTAGTGGAGGAGATGACCATGCTACGCTACGCCATACTCGGTGCCGCCCTCAGCCTCACGGCCGCGTTCGGCCTGACGCACCACGGCCTCCCGGACGAAGGCCCGTTCCCCGGCTTCGACGGGGCGACCGGCTGGATCAACAGTCAGCCACTCACCCCGGGCGCCCTCAAGGGTAAGGTCGTTGTCGTCGACTTCTGGACCTTCATGTGCCGGAACTGCCTGAACGCGCTGCCGCACGTCAAGGAGCTCGAGGCGAAGTATCGGAGCAAGGGGCTCGTCGTCGTCGGCGTGCACACCCCCGAGTTGCCCGAGGAAAAGTCCGCCGCGAATGTCGAGGCGGCCGTCAAGCAGCTTGGCGTCGCGTATCCCGTCGCGCTCGACCTGGACCACAAGATCTGGGATGCGTTTCACAACCAGTACTGGCCTGCCGTCTACATTGTCGACGCGAACGGTCGCATCCGCTATCACCACGCCGGCGAGGGTGATTACAAAACCCAGGACAAGATCGCGGCGCAGCTGCTCGACGAGGAGCTCAAGGCGCGACTGACGCCGGCGCAGTACGAGGTCACGCAGCACGCCGCGACTGAGCGGCCGTTTGACAATCCGTACTGGAACAACCACGAACCCGGCATCTATGTCGACGTCGTCTCGGGCGAGCCGCTCTTCTCGTCCAACGACAAGTTCGAGTCGGGCACCGGGTGGCCGAGCTTCACGAAGCCGCTCGAGCCGTCGAACATCAAGACGGACGCCGATCACTCGCTCATGATGGACCGCACGGAAGTGCGATCGGCCGGCGCCAACTCGCACCTGGGGCACGTGTTCAACGACGGTCCCGCGCCGACCGGCCTCCGCTACTGCATGAACTCGGCTGCGATGCGGTTCATCCCGGTCGACAGCCTGCAGGCCGAGGGCTACGGCAAGTATCTGTCCCAGTTCAAGAAGTAGACAGTATGCGGTGGGTGGTGCCACGCTGGGCGCCGGTCGCGCTCCGGCTCGTCATGGGCGTTGGCTTCATGGCTCATGGCTGGGCGAAACTCAGCCGAGGACCGGAGAGCTTCGCGAAGCTGCTGGGCTGGGCGGGCGTCCCGTTCCCCGCCTTGGCGGCGTGGTCGGTTACACTGCTCGAATTGCTCGGGGGCCTCGCGCTCTGTGTCGGCGCATTCGTGGCCATCGTGAGCATCCCCCTGATCTGTTCCATGATCGGCGCGATGCTCACGGTCAACTTTCACTATGGATTCAGTGCGGTCAACACGATCGGCCTGACGCCATCAGGTCCGGTGTTCGGGCCACCGGGCTGGTCGCCCTGATACTGGCCGGCCCCGATGCACTCTCTATCGATCGGTGGCGACGCGGATAAGTTATCCGCATGCCGACCGTTCATCTGGGCACTATCGACTACGCCATTATCGGCGTCTACTTCGTTTTCGTCCTGGGCGTAGGCTGGGGCCTCCGCCGGCAGACGAAAACGAGCAGCGACTTCTTTCTCTCGGGTCGCTCGCTCCCCGCCTGGGTTACCGGCATCGCATTTATCTCGGCCAACCTGGGCGCCCAGGAAGTGATCGGCATGGGCGCATCGGGGGCGAAGTACGGTATCGCGACGAGCCACTTCTATTGGGTGGGCGCAATCCCGGCGATGGTGTTCGTCGGGTTGTTTATGATGCCGTTTTACTACGGCTCCCGTGCTCGCTCGGTGCCCGAGTATTTGAGATTGAGATTCGACGAAAAGACGCGGGCGCTGAATGCGTTCACGTTCGCGATCATGACGATCATGTCATCGGGGATCAGCTTGTACGCGATGGGCAAGCTGTTCAACCTGCTCCTCGGTTGGAACTTCAACGTCAGCATCTGGGTCGGCGCGCTCATCGTGCTCGGCTACATCATCCTCGGTGGGTTGACGAGCGCGATCTACAATGAAGTGATGCAGTTCGTGCTGATCGTGTTCGGATTTCTGCCGCTCGCGATCATCGGGTATCTGGCCGCGGGTGGGTGGCAGGGACTCCAGACGCGACTGAGCGAGCTGTCGGTGTCGCACGGGCTCCCCGCTGGGGCGTTCACGCATACGTGGAAGTACATGGCTCACGCGTCCGAGAATCCCATCGGCGTGGAGTGGTTCGGGCTCGTGATGGGGCTCGGGTTCGTGTTGTCGTTTGGGTACTGGACGACGGATTTTCTCGTCGTGCAGCGCGCGCTGGCGGCCGAGTCGATGACGGCGGCGCGGCGTACGCCGCTCATCGCCGCGGTGCCGAAGATGCTGTTTCCGTTTCTGGTGATTCTGCCCGGCATGATCGCGGCGAGCATCGGGATCATTCCGTTTAAGGGCGCCCCTGGCCACCAGGTCCTCGATTACGATCTGGCGACGCCGATGATGCTAATCAAGTTCTTTCCGACTGGCATGCTCGGCATCGGCATGACGGCGCTGCTCGCGTCGTTCATGTCGGGAATGGCGGGCAACGTGACCGCGTTCAATACCGTCGGGACGTACGACATCTATCAGGCGTACATCCGGAAGGAGGCGACCGACGAGCACTATCTGCAATTCGGCCGGATCCTCACGGTTGCGGGTATCGCCCTCTCGGTGGCTGCCGCGTACGTCGCGGCCTCGTTCAACGACATCATGGATCTGCTGCAGCTGGTGTTCGCGTTCGTGAACGCGCCGTTGTTCGCGACGTTCTTTCTCGGCATGTTTTGGCGGCGGACTACCGGGCACGGTGCGTTTATCGGGCTCTTGTCCGGCACCGTCGCCGCGGCCGTGCATCATGGGCTGACACTGCCGGCCGGCGCCGTGCCGGGCATCAAGGGCGGGTATCTCGGCGTCTACCACACGTACGGCAGTGAGCTGGGGCAGACGTTCTGGACCGCGATCGTGGCTTGGACTACGTGCTTCGTCGTCACGATCGTCGTGAGTCTGCTGACGAAGCCGCGGCCGGACGAGGAGCTCAAGGGGCTGGTCTACTCGTTGACGCCCAAGATCACCGAGAAGCATTTGCCGTGGATCGAACGGCCGGTGACGCTTGGCATCATCGTCCTGGCTCTCGCTGCCGCGCTGAATCTCATCTTCTATTGACGCTATTGACGGCGGCTGAGCTTTTTCGGCGGCAGTTCGGGGTTGAGCCGCGCGTTATTGCCTCGGCGCCTGGGCGGGTCAATCTGATCGGGGAGCACACCGACTATAACGGTGGCGATGTGCTTCCGATCGCCATCGCGCATCGTACGACCGTCGCGATCGCACCGGTGGAGAGTACGGGCGTCAGCACTGCTGTATCGGCGCAGCAGGCACTCCTCGGTACGTTCTCGGTCAATCACCTCGCGCGGGCGAAGCAATGGTGGGATTACGTAGCCGGCGTAGCCGGCGCGTTTATTGATTCGGGTTACGAGATCACCGACTTCCAGATCGCGGTGACCAGTGACGTCCCGGTGGGTGCCGGGCTCAGTTCGTCGGCCGCGCTCGAGACCGCGACGGCTTTGGCGCTCGCGAACCTCTTCGGTCACGAGATTGCGCCGAGCAAGCTCGCGCTGCTCGGCACGCGGGCGGAGCGTGAGTTTGTCGGTGTGGCGTCGGGTATCATGGATCAGCAAGCGTCCGCGCTCGGCGCGGTGCATCAAGCGGTGCACATCCGATGTGATACCGGCGGCTACGATCACGTGCCGTTCGACGACGCGGTCCTGATTTACGACACCGGCGTCCGCCGCGCGCTCGCCGACTCGGCGTTCAACGAGCGGCGGGCCGAGTGCCAGGCGGCACTGACGCGGCTGCGCGTGCTCCGGCCAGCGCTGCCGAATCTGGCCGCGGCCGATCTCGAGTTGCTGCACGAAGCGCATCTGCCACCGCCGCTCGATCGGCGGGCGCGCCACGTTGTCACTGAGATGGCGCGCGTGCGGCAGGTCGTGGACGCGCTTCGTATCGGTGGCTCGATTCCCGGCGAGGCTTTGTTTGCCTCGCACGAATCTTTACGCGTGGACTACGAGTGCTCTTCGCCTGAGCTCGATGCATTTGTCGAGCGTGCGCGCCGCACCGAGGGGATCACGGGTGCGCGGCTGACCGGCGCCGGGTGGGGCGGGTGCGCTATCGCCGTTGGCAATCCGCGCGCGCTTGCGACGCTGGGCGCGGGAGCCGGGTGGATTACGCATGCGGCGGCTGGTGCGCGGATCGAGCACGGCTGAGTCGCTCATTCGCCGCGGCATAACCGCTCGGCAGTCCGACGTCCAAGAAATCGCCTTCGATTACCCGGCCTTCCAGTTGCCCTCGCGCCAGCAGCCACTGCATCAGTGGTACGTCGTCTAATTCCGCTCCACTTGGAATCGTGCGTTCGACGACATCAATTGCCTCGAGCGCTTCCGAGAAAAACACAAATCGGCCCACCGCTGTATAGCCGGCGCTGGCGCCTTTGGCGCCCTTGTCTGGGATGTGTGAGATGACATAAGTGGTCCCGTCACGCACGCCCTCCAGAACCGATGTCGCCCCCTTGCGAGCGGCTGCACTTGCGCTCACCTCGACGACGGCAACGGTATTCGTCCGGGCGCCGTCTATGATTTGCGCGAGTGCCGGGCGGTTGCCGAGAAAGATGTTATCGGGCAGAGCGACAGCGAGTGGCTCATTGCCGGCGAAATCGCGGCCGAGCCGGATTGCGTCGGCGAGACCGCGAGGCTCGGTCTGTGTGACGACGCGCACATCGGGTCGATGCGAGACATGAGAGACGAGAGCGTCCTTACCGGGGGCCGAGACGATGAGAATCTCGGTAATGCCGCTCGCGGTGCACTCGTCGATCACCCAGTCGATGGCAGGGCGGCCGGCTACTGGGACCATTTCTTTTGGGCCGTCGCCGGCAATGGAACGCATGCGGGTGCCACGCCCGCCACAGGGAATCAGTGCTTTCACTGCCTTCACTTATGCATCGAGAAACGAGGTGACGGCTGGGATGAGCAGCGGCGATGTGAACACGGTGAGATGCGTGGCTCCAGGAATGATCACGAGTTCTCCCTGCCGCAGCAGTTTTAAAAATTGATGTGGATGCTCTGGGCGCACGCCGTCATTTTCGCCGAATACCAGCAAAGTGGGTGCTGAAATAGCCGAGACTTCGGCGGTCCAGTCATAGTCGACCTTGATCCCGTCGGCGATCCTGGCGACGAGCAGCGGCCAATGCTCGGGGTTTGGTGCGATCTGAGTGTAAATCTGATACAGCGGGGTCTGCTTCATCTGCTCGGCGAACTCGGGCCCAAGCGCGTCCATTTGCGCGAGCGTCTGATCAGACCACCCGCGCCGCATGTACGCCCTGGATACGACGACCAGCTTGCGGACGATCTCTGGATGCCGAGAGGCCACGTGCACAGCGACGCCGGCGCCGAGCGAGTAACCCATGATGTCGGCCCGCTCGATGCCGAGTTCCTTCAGCACGGCCGCCACGTCGTCCGCCGAGGTATCAGGCCGCATCGGCCGGCCGGCATCTGGCGTGTGCCCGTGCCCTTCGAGTTCGATCGCGATCACGCGCCGCGTTGCCGCGAGCGACGGTAGCACGTCGCCGAGCATGGGGATGTTGCCGAAGGCGCCATGCAGGAGCACGAGCGGCGAACCAGTCCCATGGACTTCGTAATACGGTTTCATATCTTCACCGCATGCCTCTCGTCTTGTGTTTACTGCTCGCGCTGCACGACAGCGCGGCAGTCGAGCGCCGCGTCGATAGCCTCATGGCCAAGATGTCGATCGAGCAAAAGGTCGAGCTCATCGGCGGTATCGATGACATGTTCATCAAGTCGCTGCCGTCCATCGGATGGCCGCGCCTCAAAATGTCGGATGGTCCCATGGGTGTGCGCACCTGGGGGCCCACGACCGGGTACGCCATCGGCATCGGGCTCGCCGCCTCGTGGGATCCCGGCCTGGCACAGGTGGTCGGCCAGCATATCGGCCGCGATGCGCGCGCTCGCGGCGTGCACATTCTCCTTGGGCCCGGGGTCAACATATATCGCGCGCCGATGAATGGGCGCAACTTCGAGTACATGGGGGAGGATCCGTATCTGGCCGCGCGGACGGCGGTCGGGTACATCCGGGGTGTGCAGTCCCAGGGCGTGGTGGCGACGATCAAGCATTATGCGGGGAACAATGAAGAGTACGATCGTCACAATATTTCGTCGGACATTAGCGAGCAGGCTCTGCGTGAAATTTATCTGCCCACGTTCGAGGCCGCGGTTCGTGAGGCGCATGTTGGGGCGATCATGGACTCGTACAATCTGCTGAACGGCGTGCATGCGACGCAGAATGCGTGGCTCAATGACAGCGTCGCGAAGCGGGATTGGGGGTTTGACGGCGTCATCATGTCGGACTGGTGGGCGACGTACGACGGGGTCGCCGCGGCGAATGGCGGGTTGGATCTCGAGATGCCATCGGGGCAGTTCATGAATCCGAAGACGTTGCTGCCGGCGATTCAGAACGGCCAGGTGTCGGTCGCGACGATCGACGACAAGGTTCGGCGCATTCTGCGGCTCGCGATTCGGTTTGGGTTCCTGGATCATGCTCAGACCGACGTCGCGATTCCGCGCTACGGCCCCGACGACCGGGCGGTGGCGCTCCAGACGGCGCGTGAGGGTATGGTGTTGCTCAAGAACGAGGGCGGCATCCTTCCATTGAATCCAACGCGTGTGCGCACGATCGCGGTGATCGGGCCGGATGCGTGGCCGGCGCGGCCGAGTGGGGGAGGGAGCGCGCAGATCGAGGCGTTTGATCCCGTCAGCATTCTCTCCGGTGTGAGTGAGTACGGGCATGCGCACCATATCAAAGTCCTCTATGCGCGGGGCATCCCGACGGATACCGATATCGTATCCACCACCCGTATGCGACTCCATCAGGAGATCTTTGACAACGACTCGATGAGCGGCGCGCCGATCGACACGGGCAGCGTCGATAATCTGCCGCCGGATGGCATGACGCCGTTGCCGCGGAATGCGCGGGGTGTGCGTTGGACCGGGACCTACATACCCAAGACGACGGGGCCGTATCTCGTCATCGTCCGAGCGTATGACGGATATCGTCTCAAGGTGAACGATGACGTCGCGGTGGATCAACCAGCCGCCGAGGGGGCATCGATGAAGTGGGCGGTCGTGAATATGACCGCCGGTCAGCCTGCGCAGGTGCAACTCGCGCTGGTGCCGCGATCGCAGTCGCCGCGGGCGATTCTTGGTATTCGGGCTCTTGATAGTCTCGTCAGTCCTGAAGCAGTTCAAATCGCCAAGCAGGCCGACGCCGTCGTGCTGTCAGTCGGGTTTGATCCATCAAACGAGAGCGAAGGATCCGACCGGACGTTCTCGTTGCCGTGGGGGCAGGATCTGCTGATCAACACGATCGCCGCCGCCAACCCTCATACTGTCGTCACGCTCACGGCCGGTGGCGCCGTCGCGACTGAAGGCTGGCTTTCTCACGTTCCAGCGTTGCTGGACACGTGGTACCCTGGACAGGAGGGCGGGACCGCGGTGGCCGAGGCATTGTTCGGCGTGACCAATCCGGAAGGCCACTTACCTATCAGCTTTGACCGGCGCTGGGAAGAGAATCCTACGCACAACAATTATTACGCTACCAAGGGTCACGTGAATTACGCCGAAGGCGTGTTCGTCGGGTACCGATTTTACACCGGTGAGTCTACGAAGCCGCTTTATCCCTTCGGCTACGGGCTTTCGTATACTTCGTTTGCGTTCAAGAACCTGGCGGTGAACGACCAGCACACCGTCTCGTTTGACGTGACCAACACTGGCACACGTGCGGGTGCAACCGTGGCGCAGGTTTATGTTGGAGATCCTTCCGCGCACATCAAGCGGCCCACGAAGGAATTGAAAGGATTCGAGAAAGTCAGGCTCGCTCCGGGAGAAACGAAGCACATATCGGTGACATTGAACGCGCGCGCGTTCTCGTATTGGGACCACGGCTGGCACGTGGACCCGGGGCAGTTCGTGATCTACGTCGGTGACTCGTCAGAGCACACGCCGCTCAGCGCGACTCTGAATGTCGGGCCGGAAGAATCCGCTGGCCGCGCGCCGCGTCGGCAATGAGCTTGGCTCACGGCAAGCGTCTCGGCGCGTCTCCTTTCGTGAATAGGACGCTGCCGTGGTCGGTCATCACGATATTCACCTGGTCGTCGAAGACGTCGAACAAGAGGCGATCGATCAGCGTCAGGCCGGACGCGCCATGTGGAGCGCTGGCGCGGAGGCAGAGCCAAACTACATCGCCCTCGTGACGGGAGCCACACCAGGCGGTGGGCACGACACGGCCTGTCTCATCCCTCAGCTCGATCGCGGCTCGAGCGTAGTCGGCGATTGTCGTGTCGGTTCGCTTCTTTACGGCTTTGTCCAGGTCCGCTGAGAACGCTCGGACCATCGCGGTGAGCTGTGACGTCGGTCTGTCGAACGTCACATTCGTCAGACTGCTGTGAATTGGGTGTGCCAAGCACCAAACCAGACACGCGATTACCATGGGCGTCGCTCGATGGCCCAACCCGTCGCGACAATGGCGACGACGGTGGAGACGGCGACTACGCGCCAGCGAAGTGGGATCAGGCGATCGACGCCGACTAGGACGATCGCGATGGCTGACAGGACGACGATCTGGCCGAGCTCAATGCCGACGTTGAAGCCAAAGAGTGGCAAGGCTACGTGATCGACAAAGAGACTTCTGAGATAGTTGGCGAATCCGGCGCCATGGACCAGGCCAAATACTCCGGCGAATACTGGCCGATACTTGCCGCCATCTTTGACTATCAGGTTTTCGACCGCGGTCAGCATGATCGTCACCGGGATCAGGAACTCGATCACCGGAGAGGGGAACGTCGCGACGCCCGTGACCGCCAACGCTAGTGTTACCGAATGACCTACCGTGAAGGCTGAGATCACGGTTAGAACTTTTCGCCAGTCACGCGGCTGATAGATAGCGGCCAGGGCTAGCAAGAAGAGGATGTGATCCAACGCGCTGATATCGACGATATGACGGAAGCCCAGTTGCTCGAAGGTCATCATTGTGCCGCCTGGATCATGCGCGCGTGATCGAGTAGTAGTGGGTCCTTCGTACCCTGACTCAACGCCAGTGTCATCGCCCGTCGGGCCTCCGCGTATTGCCCGTTGTGATACAGCGCCCAGGCCAGCACGTCGTAGCCATAGATATCGCGCCGCGTCTTGAGCTCAATACGCGCCTTTCGGAGTACCTCGGCGACACGGCGATGGTGATCCAGCAAGAAGAGGCTCCACGCGCGATGGTACGCGCCGGGTTGGTGTGAGACCGCGATCTCCATCCCGTGCTCGAACTCTTTTGCCTGCGCGGTGTCGCCGAGCGCGAGGTAGGCGTCGCTGATTGTCCCGAACGTGGTCGGGTCAAAGGGCGCTGCCGCGATCGCGCGATTACCGTCGTCGATCGCCGCGCGCCACTGATGCAGCGAGGCATCGAGTCGCGCCCGAGCCGCGAAGATGCGATAGTCGCCGGGATGCAGCTGGAGCCCCATCGCGTAGGCCCGCGCGGCGCTGTCGGGCATGCCCATGCGCTGATCCAGATCGCCGAGGCGCAACCAGAACCACGCGCGTTGCTCGGCTGGCAGATCCGGCCGTAGCTGCGCGCCTGCGATTGCGTGCCGGAGCAGGACGCGCGCTTGCTCTGGGTGACCTTCGATCTCCTCCCATCGCGCCAGCCGCGGCGCGACGGAGAGGCTGCCGGCATCGTGCTTCAGCGAGTCGAACGTCGCGCGCGCTTCGTCATAGCGTCCGAGCTCGACCGCGATCTCACCGGCCATCGCTCGGTAGGAGAGTCGGTCCGGGTCCAGCGACTCGAGGCTGCGCGCCATGCCGAGCGCCTCGGCGAAGCGATGCTCTGACAGTAGACTGGACGCGAGGACTTGTGCGGCTAGTGCATTGCGCGAGATGCGGTTGCGCAACGAGCGTCTCGCCGCGTGCTCGGCCGACAGAACATCGTCATAGTTGCCGGTCTCGCGGCTTCTGGCGAGATACAGCTGGGATACGCGCGCTAGATCCATGGCTCCGGTAGGATCACGTCGCGCTCGTGCTTCGTAAAACTGAATATCAAGGTCACGGACCTCCGCCTCGCTTCGCTTCGGCGTCGTGGGCGCCGCAATGACTAGCGGGGCACTCCCTTGCGAGACGCCGACCGGCCTTCCGCCGCGAATCGCGTCTTCGTGTCGGATACTCGGCGAATATCGTCGCAACCCGTCAATCCACGCGTACCGCGACGGATTCGGCGAAACGAACGAAGCGATTCCCGCCGGGTCGAATCCGATTCTCGACGCGTACCGCGAAACGAGAGAAACGAGTTCCGCGCGATGGAGCCCGGTTCTCGGCGCGTACCGCGACAGAAATGGTGAAGCGAAAGGAGCCGCTGCCACCACCCCTATAACGCCGACGGCGAGCGAAGCGAGACGGAGGCGCATAGTTAGTTCGGGTTCCCGAGGTAAGGGAACGAAGTCTGGTAATCCGTGTGAGCGGGCACGTTGTCATTGCACAACGCGGGACAGCTGTTGCCTGCCGTTTCGATGAGGGTCCCGAAAATCGCGTCGAGCCCCGCGGCCGTAACGTCGTCCGACAGCTTGCGGCCGCCGTAGCCGTTCGCGAGCGCCCACGTTAGCCAGCCGGCGGTCGATGGATCTTTGTCGGTCTGCACGATGAGCATATCGGGCAGCAACACCGCCGCGAGCGTGTTTTGCACGGTGCTGTCACGGCCGGCGACGGTCGCGACGAAGTTCTTGAGCTCCGGCGCAATGATCGTATCATCGGCCGGTCCGAGCGACCCGTGCACCGGGTGGCTCCGCTTAGCCAGAAAGACTTCGCTGACGAGCGGATTCCCGAGTCGCTGAACTTGATCATAGGCGCGCACGGTACTCGGCCCCGTGGCGGTCGGCCTATTGTTGTCACTGGAGCACGCGGCGCCGACGAGAATCAAGGCCGCGAGCGAAAGACGGCGATACATGGTGGTGTGGTCTCCGATGGTTAGCGGCTGATGGTTCCCCAGAGGCCGAGCTTCGCGTTGCCACTGGCGGTCAGCATGGATGCCGGGACCTCGACGACGATCGACAGGACGTTGTGTCCTTTCACGAAATCGATACCGGGATTGCGGAAGGAGCTGGCCGACGGCGTCGACGGCAGTTGGGCCAAGGGGCCGGTGACCGGCTTCCGGTCAGGCAGAATCCGGAAGAACTGTTCGAGGTCGATGAAGAACGGATCGCTGCGCGGGCCGGCGAACAGCTGAATCGCCGTGTTCGAGCCCAGGACCGTGTTGACCTTGCCGGTCAGGACCGGCTTCGCGGTGGTCAGCGTGTTCCGCATCGCGCCGACGACTGACGGCGCCATGGGGCCGTACAGCGACACGGTCTGATTCGCGCCGGTGCCGGTGAATACGACCTGCATCACCAGGTCTTCCTTCGCGTCACCGGTGTTGTCGATCTTGAACTGGTACAGCAAGTTCGGATCGAACGAGGTGTTTGGTGTTTCCGCTGGCGTCAGGAACGCCCAGCTATTGAGCACGAGCGCAATGCGGCCCGGCGCGGAGCCGGGGAAAGCGTAGAAGTCCGTCATGTCCATCGACGGGTTGAGCTCGACGTCGGGGCTGTCCTGATGGTCGGATGCCCAGACATGCCGCGTCGTGGCCAATATGCTGGCGCCGAGCGCGGCGACGAGCCCGGCAGCGAGCAGACTGCGGGCGCGAAGCATGAAACTGCCTCCAGAATTTGTGAGAGTGATGTGCGGTGGGGTTACGCCGTGGGAGGGCGATCGGATTTGAGATCCGATCGGCCGGCGTGCGCGTAGATGATTATCTTCTGGCCGTGCCCGGGCCTCGATTGACGCTCCGTGCAGAACGGCGATATCCTGCGCGTCGACGGTAGCACTGGTCGTGTCTTTCGCGAGAGATAAGATGCTCAAGCTCAGTACCCTGTTCGCTCTCGCCGCGCTCGCGGCGCCACTGCACGCGCAACGCATTCTCGTGGGCCTGCCCGCGAAGGCCACGTCGCTGCCAAAGGACGGGCGACTCCTGCTGCTGCTCTCGACGGATAGCGCGTCCGAGCCGCGCTTCGAGATCAACTATCACGACAACACGCAGCAAATCTTCGGGATCGACGTGCATGATCTGAGCGCGTCGCACCCCGGCGTGTTCGATGCGCATGCGTATGGCTATCCAAAGGAGAGCCTCGCCGACGTTCCACCTGGCGACTATTGGATCCAGGCTGTCCTGCATCCGTACGAGGTCTATCACCGTGGCGACGGGCACACGGTGGAGCTGCCGCCTGATCGTGGCGAGGGCCAGCACTGGGAGCGCGCGCCCGGCTCGCCGATGAGTCGGCCGACGTTCATCCACTTCGATCCGCGGAAGAGCAACCTGATTCGCATCACGCTCGATACCGTGATGGGGCCGTTGCCTGAGACGCCGGATACGAAGTACGTCAAGCACATTCGCATTCAGAGCGATCGTCTCACGAAATTCTGGGGGCGGCCGACGTACCTGGGCGCGATCGTCGTATTGCCGGAGGGGTTCGACACACATCCCGAGTCCCACTATCCGCTCGCGATCGAAGAGGGGCACTTTCAGCGCGAGCCCTCGGATTGGCGGGAGGAGCCAGCCGCCGCGAGTTTGCCGGCGCCGAATCTGGCCGAGATCGCGCATGATTGTCCGAATGGGAGCTCGCTCGAGCACTGCAATCGGGCGCAGCTGCGCCGGCTGGCGCAGGAGCACGAGTACGAGTTCTACCAGAAGTGGACGGGGCCCGGGTTTCCGCGCGTGATCATGGTCACGATCCAGCACGCGAATCCGTACTACGATGATTCCTACGCGGTGAACTCGGCCAACGTCGGGCCGTACGGCGATGCGATCACGTATGAGCTGATTCCGTACATCGAGAAGCAGTATCGTGGCCTCGGGCCATGGGCGAGAGCGCTCTACGGAGGCTCCACTGGCGGCTGGGAAGCTCTCGGCGCTCAAGTCTTCTACCCTGACGAGTACAACGGCAGCTGGGCGTTCTGTCCTGATCCCGTGGACTTTCACGCGTACACGAATATCGATCTGTACCACGACAAGAACGCGTACTTCTCCGAGGGCTACTGGCGCCGCACGCCGCGGCTTGGCGAGCGCACGTACCTGGGCCAGGAGCTCTCGACCGTCGAGCAGCAAAACCTCGTGGAGCTGGTCCGCGGTACCCACTCGCGGTCGGGCGAGCAATGGGACATCTGGGAAGCCGTGTTCTCGCCGATCGGCACCGACGGGTATCCCCAGCGGATCTGGGATAAGAAAACGGGCGTCATCGATACGACCGTCGCGGCGTATTGGCGCGACCATTACGATCTCGTGCACATCATGCGGCGCGACTGGCCGACGCTCGGGCCCAAGCTCAAGGGGAAGATCCACCTCTACGTCGGGCTGTCCGATACGTGGATGCTGAACGATGCCGTTTATCTGGCCGACGATTTCCTCAAGTCGACCCAAAATCCATCGGCCGATGCCGTCGTCGAGTATGGCGCGCGTGACGAGCATTGCTGGACCGGGGATCACGATCACCCGAACACCATCGCCCGCGGTACTACCAGCGGGCGTATGATCCCGTTGATGGTGAAGCGCTGGCTGCAAAGCGCTCC
>Ga0070741_10013667_pt1 | contig 14262 bp, 13 predicted proteins | sample Coa_R1_4_FD_66440 | JGI IMG/M metagenome (GOLD analysis project Ga0070741, IMG submission 66440) | Surface soil microbial communities from Centralia Pennsylvania, which are recovering from an underground coalmine fire - Coalmine... | ecosystem: Environmental > Terrestrial > Soil > Unclassified ... | reverse complement strand
ATACACTTCAACTCTCACGTGCTGACTGTCGGACCGCCGCCCGCTGCTGGAACACCTCCCGCTGCGTACCAAGGATATCCAGTCGATTTCCCGACCATTCAGGATGCGATGGACGCAATTCCCTTAACAGATCCTGAGACCGGAGATTTTCGCGAGCGTTGGACGATCCTTGTCACGAACGGCTATTACGAAGAAGTGATATATTGCAAACCGCACGTCAACATCGTCGGCATCAACAAGGAATCGGTCTACATTCAGCCTCCTCCTCCATCGATACTGCGGCCAGTGGGGGAACGGCGTCCGACGGGCGCCAACATCTACTTAAACTCGTTCAGCCTACTGAGCAACGTGACCCTGCTTAATCGGCAGGATTCCAAACCGGGGCACGTTGTCGTGTACGGCTTCGATAACTTCTACGAAAAAGGCGGGGAAGTGCACGATCTTGGGCTGTCGAATGTCGATATCATGCCATTTTCGCCATACCCAGAGCATCCGGACAGTCTGGGCGGTTACTCGAAAGCGAGCTTAATTCGATTGGAAGGGGAGAAGTGGCATACCGCAATCTTTAGAGACGTCGGTGGCAACTACATCGCACCCTGGGGATACGGAATCAATCTTATCGGGGCTGGCCACAACGCCGACTGTCATTTCATCAATTGCTTCTTCGACGCCCTCTACCTTACCGAGACTCAGGGAGACTGTGGGATTCTGCGTGTTCAGGACTGTTTCGAGGTACATCTGCGCAATTCATTTCTCAGAATCAACAACATACAGCCCTACCACCGACAGAAAGACCCACTAGAAGCACAGGCTATAGTTCCGGCTCATGGTAGCGCCGCTGCCATGCGAAGCACGCGAAATAGACAAACGCATCTTTTTGTGGAGGGAAGTTCCTTGGAATGCAATGCCCCAGCCGGTGCAGAAGGTCTCCTTGATATCGGCCCAGGGACGGTTTGTTTTTTTAAGCACTCCTCAAGCGATTCGCGAACGGCTGGCGGGACTTTCATACCGTCGGGGCCTGACGGCATCGGGTGAAAGCCGGCACTCTTCCGGTCGTCGGGTGGACTTGATACTATACGTGATTCCCGTATAGCATTTAAGATGGGCTTCGGGACGCTTCCCTATCACGTTCGGCATCAGAGGTTCGCGGCCGGTGCGTTTCCGCGAAGACTGCGATCCTGGCGTGAGCGGAATAATCTCTCGCAGAGCGAGGCGGCTTTGAAGTTACAGATCTCGAAACGAACACTGCAAGAGTGGGAGCAAGGTCGAGCTGCGCCACGGGGTTTTGCGCGAACAGCGATTGAAAAAGCCATTCGTGGCTAGCGAGTCCACGGGAGTTTCGTGGCGGCAATCTCTGGTATACGTGAGTCACGTATAGCATCACAATAGCAAGTCATGCAAATTCTTGCCCGGTAGCGGGGATTGATGCTACAAAATTGGCCTGAAAGAAAAAGGTTCACGACCTGCAATCGAAGAAGAATCAGTCAATATACTTTATGCCCAGTCTAATCAGGAAACTGTTCCATAAATCGGAAGCGTCGAAAGAGGGCCTCACCCAGCCCCAGCGCTAGGCGATAGTCGACTTGCTAAACTATTGCATGTACGCCGACAATTTGATCTTCCTCGCGGAGGACAGGCTGATTGCGGATACGGTCGCGAAGTTCAATTGGGACCCGAAAATACCATTCGATCAATTCGATGCGAAATCGATTGGTAACGCGCGGAACGCGAGAGAAAGTCAGGTGTACAGAGACCAATTCCTGGCTTCGATAAGAGACAGGCTCGGTACCGCTGCAGTGAAGGGGCAGGCATTGGACCTGTGCCAGGAGCTCTTTCTCGCCGATGGCGCGCGCTCTGACGAAGAAGACGCAGTGCTTCAAAATCTGAAGCAGTTGCTCGAATAGAAGTGGTGGTCCCGGCCGTTGAAGCCGAGCTTCAGCACGGGACGCTGGTTGTGCAGCCTGCGGACAGTTCGCTTCAGTCGAAATAAGTTTACCCGTCCTGGTCGCCGCGGCGACCGTGGCGGGCTCGAGATGTTCTTCCACAAATGGTCATGATCCGGAACAATCTGCGTTCCGGGGAGCGCGCGCGTCTCGCGTGCTGGTGTTCCTTGCCACGCCGAAGCGCTGCGAAGGCGGGTCGTCATCGCGAACTTTACCTGCGCTTCATCGTTTAGTACAAACGTCCGGGTGCGAATCGGCCATCGATGAAAACGGAAGCATCTAATCACTCGACACGGTCAAATAAAATTGACCTGTTTTTGCGACATCCTCTCACGCTCTCCCTTATCGGTGCGTTATTGGGTTCGCTGCTCATCCCGTGGGTTGCTGGTCGAGCCAATAAACAAGCGGTCCTTGCAGAAACGAGGGTCAAACAGGCCATCGACATTATGGCTACATCCAATTCGGTTAACGTGATGTTGAACAAGGTGAAGACAGGATTTGAATCTTTTGAGAAGGATTCGCTGTCAACGGCCTCACCAGAGGAATATCAAAAGCGACGAGAGGAATTGCGCCGGCAAATATACGCGCTCTACGCGGATTTCAATAGCGTAGGGTGGTGGTGGACATGGAACGCGTACAATCAAGCTCGAATTCTGCGCCTGATCAGTCCAATGGCCCTTAAGCAAATGAAAGCGGACATCATGAAGTACGATAGCAATCTGCAACAGACCGTGCACTTACTCGACCGACCGTGGCGCGACTATTTATCGGATAGCCCGCAAGAGTTGGTTCCCGCTGATCAGCGCAAACCTGTGATGCCCGATATCGACAAACCATTCGGAACTCTCAGAGAGCAGCGCGACGCGATAGTTGAACACATGGCTAGCCTGTTTCAATGAAGAACCCTGGTTAGGCAGCCTGCGGACAATCAGTTTACCCCGCCGTGGCGGGCCCACTACGTCCGATATCCTGTTCAAAAACAAGGACGACCAGTCCCGAATCCGTTGAAAGTGCGTGAGCTTTTCAATTAACGTCGCCATAGAATTCGAAGAAGCGAATGTCAAATGTTTTAGACGCGAGCTCATTTCTCACAATCGCAAAGTGAACGGTGCGAAAAATCCGCCGCCGGCTGGATTCCGGCGCTAATAGTGCATCGTCACACATTACTCCCGTGACACCGCGTGGCGCAGCTTTACGCGGTCACAACGCTCGAGTAGCCGCGGCGCTTCCATCCGCTCCGCCCAAGCCGCAAATGCCGGCGTGGCACCGCGCCAGCGCAGCGTCTCGACCTTCTTAAAGAGCGGCGCATCGGTGCGCAGGGTCGCTAGTTTCTTGAAGAGCAGCGCGAGATCGCGCTGCTTGCCAAGAACGTTTGACGGAAACTTTTCGATCGGACCGAACCGATTCAAAAGCTGGGCGGCGGTCCTGGCCCCGATCCCAGGGATGCCGGGGTAGCCATCGGCGGCATCGCCCACCAGCGCGAGCAGGTCCGGAATGAGCTGCGGGCTGACGCCGAACTTTTCGCGGATCCCGGCCGCATCGCGAATGATTTTGCGCCGGCCATCGATCTGCACCACGCGCGTGCCTCGCACGCATTGCGCCAGATCCTTATCCGGCGTCCAGATCGCGACGCGCTCGACCTTTTTGTCTTTCGACGCGATGTGCGCGGCCGAAGCGAGCGCATCATCGGCTTCGAGCTCAATCATCGGCCAGACGACAACGCCCATCGCCGCGAGCGCCTCCTCGAGCGGATGAAATTGCGCGAGCAACGCGGGCTCGATGCCGGCGCCGGTCTTGTAGTCCGCCCAAAGCCGATTGCGAAACGACTCGATCACATGATCGGTAGCAACACCAATGTAAATGGCATCGTTCTCCAGCATTTGCAGAGCAGTCTGCAGCACGCCAACGACGGCGCCGTAGGGGCGGTCCACGCCTTTTGTGAACCGCCGTAGTCCGTAGAAATGACGGAATAATTCGTACGTGCCGTCGATAAGATTAATGATCACAACCCGTTAGGGTAAACCGCCAAGACCGCGTGAGGCGAAGCCTTTTACGCGGTAGAAGTGTCGGAAGAGCTCGTAGGTCCCGTCGACGAGGTGAACCACGTAAAAGCGTTCGCTCACGTGGTCGACTAGGAGGCCTTCGGGACATCATCATTAGAGCCGCGTGAGGCGAAGCCTTTTACGCGGAGATAATGTCTAAGTTGCGCTCGGAGAAATCGCCTGCCGGATCCACTCTTAAGATATTTTTCGCGCCCTAGAGCATCTTCCTGATTCAAGTAAGCCTCATAATAAATCAGCTTCCATGGACCGCGTGATTTCGTCGCGAGCGACGCGCCTCGCATATGCTCTGACAACCGTCTCTTCAAGTCCGTCGAGTAACCGATGTAAAAGCCATTGTCCCTCGCGGAATGCAACAGGTAGACATAGAACACGCTCCAAGGCTAGAATGATCAGACCGCGTGAAGCGAAGCTTTTTACGCGGTAAAACCCGGAGTCGCTCTCCGACCGCAAAACATACACATAGAACACGCGCTCTTTTTACCGCCCCAGCCGCGTGAGGCGAAGCCTTTTACTCGGTAAAAACCGGAGTCGCTTAGCGAGCGTAACACGTACATACAGAACACAACGTCAGGATAAAACGATGAGACCGCGTGAGGCGAAGCCTTTTACGCGGATGAATCGCACGACCGCCACCTGCAGCGGCGGGATCAGGAGCAAAACCAGCAGCAGGCCAGAATCCATGTCTTCGTGACACCGCGTGAGGAGAATCCTTTTACGCGGTTCCCGCGACCGCGTGAGGCGGAGCGCGCCGCAAACATACCAAATGCGTACCCTGAGGACCGCGTGAGGCGAAGCCTTTTTACGCGGGCCAAGAGACTGCGATGGCGACCCGAGCGCAACCCGTCGTCCTGTCGCGCTGCCGCGGATCGCGAACTTGGAGCCGCGTGAGGCGAAGCCTTTTTACGCGGATTCGAGTTGCGCGAGTGCAGCGAATCCGTCATCATCGTCAGGCTTACCGCTGACCCCTATGACTTTTCTGCGCGCAATACCATGTCCGCCGTCTCGCCACATCGTAGCTTTTCAGCGAAAATGGGAGCCTTAACGAAGGCTGATGCTCAATGTGCGGCCCTGACTTCTGTTTGATGAAAATAACTGAGGACGTGCGGAAGTTTGCAGCGGAAGAGGGGATCAGTGAAGAAGACGTATTTGAACAGGGGCTGAAACAGGGTACGAGATTTACGCGAAAGCCTAGCGGCTAGTCACGTCTGCTGACAGCATGGGAATTCCCCAGCAAACTGACGAGCGCTTAAGACATTGGTTGGACGCAAACCAATTGGCACATGAGCGCATGTGCCAATCTATTCTTTCTCTCGACAAGCGTTTTACCGATGTAAGGCCGCGTCATCCGAGAGGTGGACCCGATGGAGGGCGTGACCTCGAAGCAGTATTTGAAGGTGAGAGAACGGCGTTCGCCGCTGTTGGTTTTCTCAACTCCGTGTCTGACTCGGCACAGGAGAGAAAAAAGATCGCGAAGAAATTTGATGCCGATGTCAAAGCAGCGCTGGAGGCGCAGCCTGATTTGAAAGTCTTCGTTTTTTTTACGAACGTCGCACTTACGGTCGGCGATAAGGAGTCGCTGGAAGACGGTGCTCGCAACCAAGGGATTGAGGTAATCGATATTTTCGACCGTGAGCGTATGCGTATCGCTTTAGACAGTACCGACGGGCTGACGGCCCGCTATCAGTACCTGGGCATTCGTTTGTCAGATGCTGAACAGGCCGCGTTCTTTGCAAGGTGGGGCCATCAGGTGGAGCAATTAACGACTGGATCTGCAAGTGATGTTAGGTCGCGATTAGATAGGCTAGAATTCATTCAGGAACGAATTCGACCGCTTTATAGTATTCATTTCGGTTTGAAGCTTTCTCGCGAAGTGACGACCAATGAACTTCCGAATTTCCGAGCGCTCATGGCGATAACATTTACCCCGATCACAAATCGGATAGATGGGAAATTGCATATGCTCGTCTCGAATGATCATGGCGAGTGGCAGGCGGATGGCCAAACTCCTCTTCCCGGCGGAACAGGGCAAGTAGCCTATGCCTGGGGTCGAGATCCACGTTACTTACTTCAGAGAGATCTCTACTACCAGAATCCAACGATTAACGCGGTTTCGACTCACATTTTTGCCAGTCGCTTCGGCCCGGCAATCATGGGAAAGCAGTTGGGTGATCTGGATCATGCTTTGGTCGGCTTCTTCGTGAACAAGGCATTAGCCGATCTTGTTAGCGGCGTCTCAGTCATCGCCAACGAATACATAATTTGGAAAACACGTTCCGCGCCAGAAGTCGAGGAGTCCGACCCTCAAGATGTGACGTTTCCACTTCGGTTCACGGCGACCGAACTCCAAGATCGATGGGTTCAATTGAAGGGCGACTTAACGAGCGGATGGTTTGATTTCTCGCGCTTCACACCACGCCGCCTATTTACGGCCGAGGAAATTACCAGCGGGTTCTGATTTCTAAGGCTCTTTGATGTCTGCGATGCTGATTATTCGATTCTTAAATGGGTCCGCCATTATCGGACCTTCGTAACCGCAATAAGCGGCGACGAACGTCAAGAAAGCGCATCCGAGTCGTGCGTGATCGGTGAAAAATTCCTGCGGGTCTAATTCTTCTCCCAACCACAACCAGCCGTGCGCGAGTAGGCGTCGGTGTTTTCCCCAGACTTCAAACACTTCTTTCGTCCATCGATCCCAGGAAAAACCGACAGTCTCACTTGCTTTGCGCCAGGTTTTGTCCGTTGCAGCATTGTTCGGGTCGCGTGCTTGCGCGATTAGCTTCATCAGTCCATCGATGACCGCGCACAGAATCAATAAGCGAGTCGACGAAGGTAAGCTCCGAATCTGACCAGATCGAAAGTGCCATAGGAGAGTCGTGAGCTTCTTCCTTTCCGTTTCCGCAATACGCGCTAAACCCAAAGCAATCACTGGGATGATTCGATGGAACGCGTTGCTCCGATCATTCATGAAGTGCGTCCACATCGATTCGGAGACGGGCGCAAGATAGGTGGTTGGTAAGTCGAATTGCGGGCTTATCCATCGTTCGAATACTTGATGATCTATTCGAATCTCGCGATATGCCGGCCACGGGTTAAATCCGAGCACAAACCCAATTGCTTGGTTTGCGCTCTCAACAACGCTGATTATGTCCTCGACAGAAAGATCGACATCCACATCTTCGCGGGATCTTAAGTGTAGATGGAGCTCGAGTTCGTTTTGAATCAAGGCGCCTTCCCACGCGTCGGACTTAAACTGATGTGTGTCCGCCGAAGAACTTGCCGCTTCGCCTAGAAAATCATTTTTTGTCGTAACTTCCGTTCCCGCTTCAAACATTTTTAGTTTTGGTCCGTGGTAGATCAGATGTGCATTGAAGCCCGCTTTGTTGTCAGGCCCTTCTTTCGTTGTTCTTTCAATGAGCTTGCGGACTTCATTTGTTGTCATCGCGTCCGTACCTTCGGCAACCAACTGCATCTTATGGGAATCCAGAACTGTGATGGATGTTCCTCTACTACGGGTAGTCATCGTGGAAGGTGGGAAAATGTCATCACAGCGGAAAGAGATTTCCCCATTTATCTGCCCGCGTGCTGTCCTTTGGTCAGCCCTGTTGAAGAAGCCGCCACGAATCGATTGCAATTCCGGCGGAGGCTGCCCGGTGTTGAAATGAAGTATGAACCTAAACTCGTCGTCATGACGGACGAGTTGAGCAGGTGCTGAGATTTCTTGATCTCCAGTGTTGAAAACAAAATCTGGGATGATCGCGCCGAGAGTGTTTTTTCTCAGTGGTTCGAACAAAAGCTCACGAACGCGCTTTTCCATATTAGCAGTGATCCGGCGTAACATGGGGATAGTCAATCAGACACCACATTCATTCGCCGCAGCGGGGAACGGGTTCGCGTCTTTGACCCCAACTTGGAGCCGCTCTTCGGCTGTCAATTAAGACGCGGGATTCGGAAGCACAGGTTTGGGTAAAGTCGCCATAATGCGATCGAGCAAACTGGGTAGATTAAATGACCTGAGAAGCGCATCAGTGGCGGTTTCGAAGGTTACCTCTCCCGCGTGTAACCTCTCCACTTCGATCGGTTTCAGCTCGTACGTAGCTGGTTCCCATGACGCAATCCAATCGACCTTAAAATCTGCAATTCGGATCTGTTCTAGCTCTCCGACTGCGGATGAACGGATTGCGCGACCTACGCGAACGGTTGAGGTGAACAACAACCTTTGTGTTTCCGACTCATACGTCCGGACACTTGTCACCCCAAGCTGAAATCCGTCATTAGTAGCGTCGCTGTACGTTTTCGGGGCAGTACCCGCCACGAAAACATCTAGTGCACTAACCGCGGGTTTTCGCGCGAGCTCCTGAGGGAACTCCGTCAGAATTCGATGCGGAATATTAAACCGAGTGTAAATACACGTCGGCTCTCCTGCCGAGTAGAATGCCTTCGCACCCTCGTCAAGTATGTATCGTACCAAGCTCTGCAGGAAATTTTTGCTCTCGAGCTGCAGGTATGACAGATACTCAGCGGCTGATTTGTAGATGCGAAGATCATGGCCAGCACCGCAGGCGTCGGCTGCTTGTGTTACCAATTCGTCATCGGAAATGAGAACCACCTTTTTTGTCCCACGGTTACTCAATTCGTACTTCAATGTCTCGATTACTAATGCATCACGAAAACCCTTCTCAGACTTACCGTTCGGATCGAATGGGCTGAACGGCACGCGTCGGTGCACTGATGCCGAGCACAACTTTTTCCAGTTGATGTGGTTGAACGGAATTCTCGCCACTCTGACGCCATGCGCTGAACTCCACTTCTTCCATCGCCGAACCATACGCAACATCAGAACGAAACGGGACGGAACCGGTTCCAGTTCTTTGTCCGTTAACCGCGCCGCGGTCGTTAGATTTCGCCGCAACTGCGTTTCGAGGCGACGCAAGAAGACCAGCTTTCTAAAAAATATCTCACGGATGACGATCTGAGGAATTACGAACTCAGTGCCATGTTCTCGGAAATCTGCTACGGCGCTAGCGAACTCCGGATTGATTACTTCCACATCATTTTCAGTGAATAGGGCGTTCGAATCTAAGATCGCTATGGCGGATAAATCGGGTCGGGAGGGCCGCGTCACAATTAATATTGTGTGTAGCGGAAGCAGGAACCGCAAGTACTACGCCTCTTCACCGCGGACTTCTTTGCGCTACTCTTGGAAAGCCCGGCCGTTTGACTTCGCAAGCCGTTACGGGAAAGCCCGGTCGAGGACTCGCCGTGGTGAGCCGCTCCTTCACCCGCGTTACGGCCCTTGCCCATGAGCGCCCTGGCCGCCTGGTAATTGGCCATGTGCTCCTCCGCAGACACGCGAGCAACGGTGCGGCCAGCCACGTCGAGAGCCAGGTCTTCGAATTCGATAAAGCCGCGATACTATTTCTTGAACCTTCGAATCCAAAGATCGTTCCTGTACAGTGTAGATCTGCTGATGCGTTTTTCTGGGTCTTTAAAAGCCTGTCGCAGGTAGTTTTTGATCGTGACGTACACTTGGTACGGCATCTTTTGGCTAATCGTAATGTTCTGGATACTCTGCAAATCAATAGGTATGTCGTAGTGGTCTTCTTCAGTGTCGCCTTCCCAGACGACGCGGTATTCCTCTTCACAACGATATGGCCAGCGCTTTATGAACGGCATCTCAGATACGGGTATTTGCCGTCGCTTTAGTTGTCTTATCTTTTTGTACTTCACGGAGCCAAAGCGAACACCGACGTGCCTTGAAACTTTTGGAATGAGTTCTTCCGCATTGAACCGGATGCGACACCCGCTGATGCCATCTGCGAATGTACGCCAGCTGTGGATTGTTTCATCGCCCTGACAGAAGCAGACCGCTAAAATCTTACCGACGCCTCTGCGTCTCTGATATTCTAGCATAACTTCACTATCATTTTTGTCTTCCCATGACGCAGGGCTGAGAAGTACCAGCCGCTTGTTCTTTAGCATGTCAAGCAGCACCGGCAGAGACGTGTAGCGATCTAAGTGGCGTGGGGGATCTACGGCTGACATTGATCTTGTCTCCCGATCTTACTGCGAATTCGTTTCACAAAGTCATACCGCGGACTTCTTGGCGCCCTTCTTTGCGCTGCTGCCCGCTCGCGAACCCTTTCGGAGTTTTCCCTTGCCTAGTAGCGTTCCCAACCTAAATGCGAGTTGAACGGCGATACTGCGCCAACTCTTCGGGCGTTAATTGGTCCGGCGCGACTAAACGGTAGTGCTTTTCGTCGCGGACAGTTACTTGCTCGTCGGTCACTTCAAACTCGAATAATGCTATCACCTCATCGCGCATGAATTGCGCGGCAATCGGCCGACACACAAGTGATGGAAATTTCTCAGCGCACAGAGCGATGTCTTGTTCAATTTGTACAACGCCTAACTTGTCTCGCCCGCCCTTTGCCTGAACGGGCAAGACGTAGTGGACCCCGTTTCGATCTACGCCAACATAAAGTTCGTCGGTTTCTACTCCACCAAGCTCAGCGACAGATGTCCGCAAGTGACTTTGCAACGAATAACAAGTGATTGCCGCAAACAGGTCAATCAAACGATTGTAACGCAGTATGGCGAGAAGAGCTTGTTCGTCTGTTAGTGCGTACTTTGAAATCACTCCTGGCGTTGCATCTGGCACTTTGATCACGCTGCGATGAGAATCAGGAGCTACCGACCATTGCTTTCCCAGGACGAACCGATAGCGACTTGACCCAGCCATGCGAAGAATCCACTGAAGTCCTTTCGGCGCGGTCTTTCTAATCGATTCTGGAAAGGCTTTCCGAAAGCGGAAGGAGTACAAGACATCGCCGACGTTCTTTGGTCGCGGCAGACCAAGTTTTTGCGCAGCTTCGACAATTTCTTCGCGATCAAATACGACTTCCTTCGCGCCGCGTTTGTAATGCTTCGCGAAGACGTGCGCGATTATCTGCGAGTATTGAGCTTCGATTGCCATCTCACTTTTGTCCGGGCCAGCGCAAGACGACGACTTCTTCCCGGAGTTGTTCTTTTGTCGCCGTTGCCAATCGGGTCCGAAATAGATCGATTGAGATAATCTCGTAGCCTAGCTGTTTCGCAATCGAAGCGAGAATCTGTCCCGTGCGAATCATCACGCGGAGATATGATGCTTGGTCTCCTACGACGTAACCGAGCAGTGCCCCTTTCTTCAACGCCGGACGAAGATCAGCCAAATGGCGAGCCATACCGCCGAAGTAAAGTTTGGTGACTGTTGCGTAAAGGCGTTCAAAGCCGCTTGTTTTGAGCATGGCGATCCGACGCGCTTCGATTTCATCGGCAATGCGTGCGATCTCTTTGAATTCGCTGATCCATTGATGGTCGTCGTCTCCTTTGTAAACCCCGCGCGTGTTGGAACGCACCATCGTGCGCTTAAGTTTTCGCAACTCGTGTTTGTCACGAAGAAAACCTAACAGAACGCTCTCAAGCCGCGTTGTGCGCGTGTAATCTTTTTCGTTTGGATACGGGGGCGACGTGAAGACTGCGTCGATTGATTTGGGCTTGAGCAGGGACTTCAACATTCGTGAATCGGCATGACGCGCTGCAGTCTCAACCCGAGGCAGCTTCTGCAGAGTACGCAAGTCATGCGCGATTTGAAGGACACGGCCAAGCCATGTCGAGACGACCGGCGCATCTTCTTTTGGGGGCCCGACTCCAACTTCGGGGCCAAAATGTAAATTGCTGATTGTACTGACGACAGCGCGAGCGAGAGCGAGTCGCAAATGGCTGTGGTACTCTGGCGCAGATTCAATCGCAGTCAGCAAGACAAGCGTCTTGTGCAGCGGAAGCGGGCTAATGGAATTGCTTAAGAGTAACTTATAAGCGTCGGCTGGAAGCGTACGCAGCGCCAGTAATGGCGGACTTTCTTGAATCAAATTTGGTTGCGGATCATCAATGATCCCGCTGCGATCGAGATTATCGATTGCACGTTCGGCGACCGTCGCCGCGATTTTTTCAAGTCGATCGGGATCAGGAGACCAATCGATTTTCGTTGCCGACGCGAAGTGCGACATCGGATGCGCTTCAATGCCGACACTCGGAAATCCGAGCTTCTTACACTCGACAATGGTTGTGCCTGTTCCGCAGAACGGATCTAAAACACATGCGCTTGAATCCAACTCGAACTTTTCAACGTACTGACGAACAAGATGGGGCGGGAATGACAAGACGAAGCGATACCAATCGTGAGCAGCCCGGTCAGATATATCGAGTCGATTCGAATCGCCACGCGAGATCGCACGGCGAGGAGAAGGTTGAGCAACCGACGGCATTGCCAAAGTTAACAGCATGGCGATTTCGGGGAAAGCCCAATTGTCGATCTTGCGCGCGTTTGGTACGCTGGTCGACCTTGTTCGATTCGAAAGCGTGCCATTTGCTTTGCGCGATCACTTCTTTGGTTTTGCCTTCTTCACCGCGGACTTACCTCCTGAAATGCTGAAACACTGAAAACTGAAACGCTGAAACGTTGAATGGAGCGCCTCATCGGCCTAACGATTGAGCGCGATCCCAGGCGGCTTTGGCCAAACGGGCGATGATCGCATCCCGCATGTCATCGTTGGCGGCGGAATCGGAGACGAATGCAGCCACGGCCAGGTGTCGACCATCGGGCAGCGTGATAATGCCGATGTCGTTAGTCGCGGAGGTGATGCCGTTTTGAGTGCCGCCGGTGCCGGTCTTGTGCGCGACCACGGTCCCAGCGGGCAATTCTCCTTTGAGCCGCTTCGCGCCCGGAATGGCTTCGGTCATCAGCTTCAACAATAAAGACTGGCTCTCAGCCGAGAGTTTTCTCTTCGATTGCAATGCCGCAAGGAGTGCGAGCGCGCCTTTGGGAGTTGCCCAGTTCCGATACTGCGTTTCCCAATCCCGGCCGATTTCCTTCTCGTAGTTAACGACCTGAATGTCCGGCACGTGAATCTCCTCCAGGAACAACATGACCTTGCCCGGACCGCCGATGAGTTTCATGAGCACATCGCTGGCGCTGCCATCGCTTTCGCACATGGTGTAGCGAAGAAGTTCCGCGACGCTCAGCTCGGTGCCGTCCGGATATTTATCGCGCACCGGGCTGGACATTCCTTTTCGCACGAAATCGCCCGGCTCGACTCTCACCAGTTGATCGAGCTTCAGCTCTCCGCGATCAACGCGCTGCAAGACCGCCATCGAGATCGGCAGTTTGTAAACGCTATGCATCGGGAAATGCTCGTCGCCATGGAGGCTGGCCGTTTCGCCCGACTCGAGGAGCTGGGCCGCGACGCCGACGCGCCCTTTCGCCGCGAGAGCAATTTTTTCGAATTCACCTGGCAAGTCAGCGAAAGGGAGCGCAGCGGCGAGAGTGGCAGCGACGAAGAAATGTCTCATCCTCGCCGAACACTAGCCGGGTGTTGCGTCTTCAACAATCACCGAACAAGCGTGAATTGATGCTATACGTGAATCACGTATAGCATTGGTTTTCGGGCGGACATAAGGGTCAACAAGGGATCAAAGGGATCAACAACGGTCAGAGCTTGCTATGGATTGTTCGCCGCGATGAACAGGATCGCAAAGCTCGTCTGATTGGCGAGCGTACTTGCTTCTGGCGAAGCTGTCCGGCCTCGCCCTGCATTCCGGAAAGGTTTACCATCAAGGTATGAATCAGCTTTCGAGATTCGTCAGTTTGCATCCCTACTTCAAGGTGCCTCCGGATAAGATGCCGTATTTGAAGGCGATCCTGCCGGAGTTTGCGGCCAGGACGCGGAACGAAACGGGTAACCTTTTCTATGAGTTCACGATCAACGGCGACGAAGTATTCTGCCGCGAAGGCTACGTCAATGCCGAAGCGCTCCTCGCGCACTTGGAAAACGTGGGTGCGATGCTAGAGCAGGCGCTGGCGATGGCCGACCTGATTCGCATCGAAGTTCACGGACCAGCCGCGCAGCTCCAGAAACTAAAAGAGCCGCTGGCTCATCTGAAACCTGCCTGGTTCGAATTGCACAGCTGATTGGATTGGTGGCGCCAATTAACTTCAGTTAAACCACGAATGAACACTAATAGACACGAATTATTATTGCAGAAAGAGGTGTACGCGGTCGTGGGATGCGCCATTGAGGTCCTAAACCGTATTTAGAAATAATTCGTGTTTATTCGCGTTCATTCGTGGTTAGTCACTTAAAGCATCACTTTGTTTATCGTGGAGACTGTGCGCGGGCAGCGCGAGCACGCATGCAAAGGTTCCGGCGCTCACTGCAATC
>Ga0070741_10013666_pt1 | contig 14264 bp, 11 predicted proteins | sample Coa_R1_4_FD_66440 | JGI IMG/M metagenome (GOLD analysis project Ga0070741, IMG submission 66440) | Surface soil microbial communities from Centralia Pennsylvania, which are recovering from an underground coalmine fire - Coalmine... | ecosystem: Environmental > Terrestrial > Soil > Unclassified ... | reverse complement strand
ATGCTGCGCTTCTTCGGCGAGGCGACGGGCGTGCGTTACCCCTACGCGAAGTACGCGCAGACGTTCGTCACCGACTTCATCTTCGGCGGCATGGAGAACATCAGCGCCACGACGCTGACGGACACGTCGCTGCTCGACAAGCGCGCGTCGCTCGACGCCGACTCCGACGGCCTGCTGGCGCACGAGCTGGCGCACCAGTGGTTCGGCGACCTGCTGACGTGCCGCGACTGGTCGCACGGCTGGCTGAACGAGGGCTTCGCGACGTACTTCGAGGCATTGTTCACCGAGCACCACAAGGGCATCGACGAGTTCCGCTACGAGCTGTACCAGAACGCGCAGATCTACATGGGCGAGGACGCGAACCGCTACCGCCGCCCGATCGTCCACAACGTCTACCACGAGCCGATCGACCTCTTCGACCGCCACCTGTACGAGAAGGGGTCGCTCGTGCTCCACATGGTGCGGACGGTGCTGGGCGATGCGCTCTGGTGGAAGGCGATTCGCCACTACGTGCAGAAGCATCGCAGCACGAACGTCACGACCCCGGACCTGCAGCGCGCGATCGAGGTGGCGACGGGGCGGAACATCGACTGGCTGTTCGACGAGTTCGTGTACCGCGGCGGCCATCCGGCGTTCCGCCTCGGATACGAGTGGGACGAGCAGGCGAAGCAGGCGAAGCTCTCCGTCCAGCAGACGCAGGACGAGAAGGAGTCATCGGTCTTCCGGCTGCCGGTGACCGTGGACTTCACGGTGAACGGCCGGGCGCACAGCTTCACCGCGGAGATCAGCGAGAAGCAGCACAACTTCTATTTCGCGCTGCCGGCGAAGCCGCAGATGGTGCGCTTCGACCCCGGCCACAACTTCCTGAAGACCGTCGAGTTCAAGCGCGGCAAGGACCTGCTGCTCTACCAGCTCCAGCACGATGACGACGTCATCGGCCGTATCGACGCCGCGAAGGAGCTGGCGAAGCTGGGCTCCCGCGAGGCGATCGACGCGCTGGCGCGCGCGGTGCGCGAGGACGGCTTCTGGGCGGTCCAGGCGGAGGCGGCGCGGGCGCTCGGCGGGATCCGCACGTCGGCGGCGCGCGACGCGCTGCTCGGCTGCGTGACCGTCAAGCATCCGAAGGCGCGGCGCGGCGTGATGGCGGCGCTCGCGAACTTCCGCGACGAGGAGGCCGCGGCGGCGCTCGAGAAAGTCGTGCGCAAAGGCGACGCCTCGTACTACGTGGAGGCGCAGGCCGCGCAGTCGCTCGGCATGACGCGCTCGCCGCGCGCGTTCGCCGCCCTCGCCGACGTGGCGATGAAGCGCGACTCGCAGAGCGACGTCATCCGCTCGATGGCGCTCAACGGCCTCGCGGAGCTGAAGGACGAGCGCGCGCTGCCGATCGCGATCGAGTGGACGAAGCGCGGCAAGAGCAACCCGGTCCGCGGCGTGGCGACGGCGATGCTCGGCAAGATCGGGCAGCTCAGCGACCGCGCGCGCGACCGCGCGTACGACCGGCTGGTCGAGCTGCTGGACGACGAGTGGCTGCGCGTGCGGCTGAACGCCGTCGCCGCCCTGGCGGAACTGAAGGACCCGCGCGCGCTCGGCGAGCTCAACCGCGCGGCATCGCGCGACCTCGATGGGCGGGTGGTGCGCGCCGCGCGCGAGGCGATGGCTCGCATCCGGGAGGGGACGGACCGCGCGGACGAAGTGCGCAAGCTGCGCGCCGACCTGGACCAGCTGCTCGAAGAGAATCGCGCCCTGCGGGACCGGCTCGACCGCATCGAGGCGCGTGGCGACGGCGCGAAGCCCGCGCGCAAGCCCGCGGCCGCGCGACGCACGAAGGCGGCGGCCCGCGCGACGCCGCGGCGGCCGGCAGCCGCACCGAAACGGCGCGCCGCGGCCGCGCGCTCGCGCCGGAACGGGCGGTAACGCCCGGCCCGGCTGCCCGCGGTCCGTCGCCGCCGCCGCTACGGCGGTGCCGGGTCGTACTCCATGAACTTGCGCACGTTCGCGCGCGCTTCGGGCGAGATGAGCTCCCCGACGACGTAGAGCGCCATATCGATCCCGGCGGACACGCCCGCCGACGTGATCACATTGCCGTCGTGCACCCAGCGGGCGCCCTCGACGACCTCCGTGCCGCGGCCGAGCGCCCGCAACTCGCCGATTGCGCCCCAGTGCGTCGTCGCGCGCCGGCCGTCGAGGAAGCCGGCGCTGTGGAGCAGGAGCGCGCCCGTGCACACGGAGGTCACATGCTGCGCGGCGCCGCCCGTCCGGCGGATGTACCCGATGAGCGCCTCATCCTTCATCGCGGCCCGCGTGCCGACGCCGCCGGGGACGCAGATCAGGTCCGCGGGCGGCGCCTCGCCGAAGAGGAAGTCCGGCTCCACGGTCATGCCGTGGAACGCGCGCACCGGCCGTTGGGCGGCGACGCTGTACACGCGCCACCCCTGGTCGATGTAGCGCTCGACCATGCCGAACACCTCCCACGGCCCCGCGAAGTCCAGCTCTTCGAAGTCCGGGAAGAGCACGAGCGCGACGTTGAACGGCATTCCGCCTCCCTTGTATGGTCGCTCGGAGGTTAGAGGCTAGAGGTTGGAGGGGCGGGCGTCCAATCCTCGCCGCCGGCGCACTCCGGCGGCGTCGCTGAGTGACGGCGTTGCCCACCCCTGGGCGGTCGCCTGGAAGTCCGAGGTTGGAGGCTTGCGTCCAGATCCAGCATCCAGCTTCGCATCGTGTCCGGCCGCGGCGCGTCGTCGTCGCCCGCGCGCTACGATCGGCGCGTGGAGTACGACGAGGCGCTGCGCTGGCTCGCGGGGCTGCCCGACTTCGAGCGGTCGGGGGAGTTCAGCGACCGCCCGGACCTGGCGCCGATGCGCGCGCTGCTCGCCGCGCTGGGCGACCCGCACCTCGGCCGGCCGACGCTGCACGTCGCGGGGTCGAAAGGGAAGGGCAGCACCTGCGCGATGGCGGAGCGCGTGCTGCACGCGGCCGGGCGGCGCACCGGCTTCTACAGCAGCCCGCACCTGCACCGATACAACGAGCGCATCCGCATCGACGGCGAGCCGCTGGCGCCCGGGCGATTCGGCGCCGCGCTCGCCACCGTGCGCGAGGCGATGGCGCGCGTCGAAGCGCAGTTCCCCGGGCGGACGCTGATCGCCTTCGACGCGCTGACGGCGGCCGCGTTCCTGGCCTTCCGCGAGGCCGGCGTGGACGCGCAGGTCGTCGAGGTCGGCCTTGGCGGCGCGCTCGACTCGACCAACGTCTTCCACGACGCGCCCCACCGGGCGCACGTCGTCGCCATCACCCCGATCAGCCTCGAGCACACGGCGATCCTCGGGCGCACGATCCCGGAGATCGCGGCGCAGAAGGCGGGCATCATCACGCGCGGGTGCGTCGCGGTCGCCGCGCCGCAGCGCGAGTCCGCGCTCGATGTGATCCGCGAGCGGGCGCGCGCGCAGGATGCCGCGCTGCTCGAAGTCGCGGCAACGTGCCAGATGGCGCGCGGCCGCGTCTCGGCGGAGGACCAAGAATTCAAGCTGCGCACCGCGCGCGCGACGTACGCCGCGCGCCTGCCGCTCAGCGGGCGCCACCAGCTAGACAACGCGGCGACGGCGGTGATGGCGTGCGAGGGGCTGGCGCAGCGCGCCGGGTTCGCGCTCGCGCCGGCGCACGTGCGCGATGGGCTCGCCGGCGTCCGCTGGCCGGCGCGGATGGAGGTGCTCCAGCGCCGGCCGCTCGTCGTCGTCGACGGCGCGCACAACGGCGACTCGGCGAAGCGCATGGTCGAGGCGCTGCGCGAATACGTCGGCGTGTCGCAGGCGGTGATGCTGTTCGGCACGCTTGTGGACAAGGACGCCGGCGCGATGGCGGCGGCGGTGGCGCCGGTCGCGCGCACGGTGTACGTCAGCGGCTTCCCTTCGCGCCGCGCGGCCGACGTGCGCGCCGTGGCCTCGGCGTTCGCCGGGGGCGACGCGGCGGTGTTCACGTTCGGGAGTCTGCCGCAGGCGTGCGATGCGGCGCTCGCCGATGCGGGGCCGGGCGGCTGTGTGCTGGCGTTCGGCGCGCTCGCGTTCGCGGCGGCGGTGCGCGAATACATCCTGGGGATCGAATCCGATATGATCCGGGTGGCATCTGCGGCCGCGCGCGAGGCGGCGCAGACACGGGGAGGCGAGGCCGCGCCGGGCCAGACGCATGGACAGTAACGGGACGAACGGACGCCGCCGCGTCGTGATCACCGGGATGGGCACGATCAACCCGCTCGGGCACACGGTGCAGGAGTTCTGGGAGAACGCGCTGGCCGGCAAGTCGGGCGTGCGCTGGCTGACGCAGGTCGACTCGACCGGCTACAACACGCACATCGCCGGCGAGGTGCAGGACTTCAAGCCAGAGGACTACATCGACCGCAAGGAGGCGCGCCGGATGGCGCGCTTCGCGCAACTGGCGGTCGCGTCCTCGCGCGAGGCGCTCGCGCAGGCGAAGCTGGACATGGCCGACATCGACCCGTACCGCATCGGCGTGCTGTTCGGGAACGGCATGGGCGGCTACCCGGACACGGACAAGGCCGTGAAGGACATCGTCCAGAAGGGCGGCAACCGCGTCGACCCCTTCTACATGGTGAAGATGCTGCCGAACATGGCCGCCGCGCAGGTGGCGATGCAGATCGGCGCGAAGGGCTACAACGCCACGATCTCGACGGCCTGCGCTTCGGCGGGCAACGCGATGGGCGAGGCGCTCGAGATGATCCGCGCCGGCCGCGCGGACGTGATGATCACGGGCGGCACGGAGGCCGGGCTCTCGGAGCTGGGGCTGGCGGCGTTCCAGGTGATGAAGGCGCTCTCGACGAACAACGACCCGCCGGAGAAGGCGAGCCGCCCCTTCGACGCGAAGCGCGACGGCTTCGTATCGTCCGAGGGCGCGGCGGTGTTCGTCATCGAGTCGCTCGAGCACGCGAAGGCGCGGGGCGCGGCGCCGCTCGCCGAGCTCGCGGGCTACGGCTGCACCTCGGACGCGCACCACGTCGTCGTGCCGGTCGAGGACGGCGAGACGACGGCCGCGGCGATGACGCTCGCGCTCAACGACGCCGGCGTGAAGCCCGAGGACGTGGACTACGTGAACGCCCACGGCACGTCGACGCAGATGAACGACAAGTACGAGACGATCGCGCTCAAGCGCGCCCTCGGCGAGATCGCATACGACATCCCGATGAGCTCGACGAAGTCGCTCATCGGCCACACGCTCGGCGCCAGCGCCGCGATCGAGTCGGTGGCGTGCGTGCAGTCGATCCTGACGGGGCGCGTGCACCCGACGATCAACCAGGAGTACCCGGACCCCGACTGCGACCTGGACTACATCCCGAACGTCTCGCGGGAGGCGGACGTGCGGGTGGTGCTGAAGAACAGCTTCGGGTTCGGCGGGCAGAACGCTTGCCTGGTGTTCAAGAAGTTCGAGGAGTAGTGGTGCTCGCCGCGCCGGCCGGGTCGCTGCGCACCTCCGGCGCGCTGCTCCGTTCCCGGTCGAAGAATGGGCGGCGGCGCCACACCCCCGGCGGGAGACGGCCGACGCCCAAACGCGCGAACTTCGCGGCGGCGCACGCGCGCCGGTTCGCTACGAACGCGGGGCGGCCCTAGTGCGCGTGCTCGTCACCGGCGGGGCGGGGTTCATCGGGTCCGCGTTGACGCGCGTGCTGCTCGAGGAAGGGCACGACGTCACCGTGCTCGACAACCTGAGCACCGGACATCGGTCGGCGGTACCCGAGGGCGCGCGCTTCATCGAGGCGGACCTCGCCGACGCCGATGCGCTGCCGGACGCGCTGCGCGGGCACGACGCCGTGATCCACATGGCCGCGTTCATCGAGGTGGCGCGGTCGGTCGAAGAGCCGGTGCTCTTCGCCGAGAACAACATCGTCAACTCCGTCCGCCTGCTCGAAGCGATGCGCCGCGCCGGCGTGCGCAAGATCGTCTTCTCGTCGAGCGCGACGGTGTACGGCGTGCCGGAGCGGCTGCCGATCCGCGAGACGGACCCGCTCGGCGTGCAGTCGAACCCGTACGGCGCATCGAAGGTCGCGACGGAGGCGTTCTGCGCCGTCTACAACCAGCTGCACGGCTTCGACGCGATCATCCTGCGGTACTTCAACCCGTATGGGCCGGGCGAGCGCCACGAGCCGGAGACGCACGTCGTGCCGAACTTCGTGCGGGCGGTGCTCGAGAAGCGGCCGGTGCCGCTCTACTGGAAGGGCGAGACCGTGCGCGACTTCATCTACGTCGATGACCTGGCGCGCGCGCATACGGCGGTGCTCGGGCTCTCGGGCCTGCAGGTGTTCAACGTCGGCTCGGAGACGGGCACGAGAATGATTGACCTCCTGCGCGAGATCTTCCGAATCGTCGGTTACGAGACCCCGGTCGACGACCTGGGCGAGCGGGCGGGCGACGTCATGGCGACCTACGCCTGGTCCCGCAAGCTGGCCGAAGCGACGGGCTGGCGGGCCCAGGTCCCCCTCGCCGAGGGGCTGGCGCGGACGATCGAGGGGTTCCGCGAGCGCCGATAACCTGACGTCCCGGCGGCCGAGTGCGCCGGGCAGGCGCGCCGCGTCCCCGTCATCTGAGCGCAGGAAGCACCGCCGGGGATGAGTCGCGCCGCGCACCGCCCGATCGTCTACCATCCTACGCGCATGAAGCTGCTCACCGTCGTCGGCGCCCGCCCCCAGTTCATAAAGGCCGCGCCCTTTAGTCGCGCCGTCCGCACGCGGCACGAGGAAGTGCTCGTGCACACGGGCCAGCACTACGACCCGCAGCTCTCCGACGTGTTCTTCGACGAGCTCGATCTGCCGCGCCCGGACCTGCACCTCGGCGTCGGCTCCGGCTCGCACGGCGCGCAGACGGCGCAGATGCTCGAGCGGATCGAGGCGGCGATGCGCGACGTGGCGCCGGACGCCGTCGTCGTCTTCGGCGACACGAACAGCACGCTCGCGGGCGCGCTGGCCGCCGCGAAGCTCAACATCCCGGTCGCGCACGTGGAAGCGGGGCTGCGCAGCTTCGTGCGGACGATGCCGGAGGAGATCAACCGCGTCGTCACGGACCACCTCGCGACATGGCTCTTCGCGCCGACGCAGACCGCGGTCGACAACCTGCGCCGCGAGGGGATCGGCGGCGAAGCGCCGTGGCCGGCCGTCGTGCTCACCGGCGACATCATGGACGACGCGCTCCGCCTCCACGCGCCGCTCGCCGAGCGGCGCTCGACCCTCCTGCGCGACCTCGCGCTCGAAGCGGGCGGCTACGCGCTCGCCACGGTGCACCGCGCCGCGAACACCGACGACCCCGAGCGCCTGGCCGCGATCTTCGATGCGCTGATGATGCTCGGCGAGCCCGTCGTGCTGCCGATGCACCCGCGCACGCGCGCCGCGCTCATGTCCACGGACATCGAGGTCGAGCCGCCCGTGCGCATCACCGACCCGGTCGGCTACCTCGACATGCTGCAGCTCGAGCAGCACGCGCGCGTCGTGCTCACCGACTCGGGCGGCGTGCAGAAGGAGGCCTACCTGCTCGGCGTGCCGTGCGTGACGCTGCGCGAGGAGACGGAGTGGGTCGAGACGCTCGAGGGCGGCTGGAACGTGCTCGCGGGCGCGGTCCCCGCCCGCATCATCGAAGCGGCGCGCCGGCCCCGTCCCGCGCAGCCACCCGCCCCCGTCTTCGGCGAAGGCGAAGCCGCCGAGCGGATGGCCGCGGCGCTCGCGTCCCTGCCCCCGCGAGAGTGACGATGCCCCCGACGATCCACCCGAGCGCCGACGTCTCGCCCGCCGCCACGGTCGGCGACGGCACGCGCATCTGGCACGAGGCGCAGGTGCGCGAGGGCGCGCGCATCGGCGAGCAGTGCGTGCTGGGGAAGGGCGTCTATGTCGACCGCGACGTCGTCATCGGCGACCGCTGCAAGGTCCAGAACCGCGCGTCGCTGTTCCACGGCGTCACACTGGAGGACGGCGTCTTCGTCGGCCCGCACGCGGTGTTCGCGAACGACCGCTTCCCGCGCGCGGTGAACCCGGACGGCGCGCTCAAGTCGGACGACGACTGGACCGTGGATCCGGTGCTCGTGCGCCGCGGCGCCTCCGTCGGCGCCGGCGCGGTCGTGCTGCCGGGCGTCACCGTCGGCGCCTGGGCGATGGTCGGCGCCGGCAGCGTCGTCACGGCGGACGTCCCGGCGCACGCTCTGGTGCGCGGCAATCCGGCGCGCATCGCCGGCTGGGTGTGCGTCTGCGGCCGCCCGCTCGCCCGTGCCGAGACCGGCATGTACCACTGCGCGGCATGCGACCGGCCGTGGCACCTCGCCGAGCTCACCGGCTGAGCGAGCCGGTCACGCCGAGCGCCGCCAGTCGTCTTCGCGCCCGCCCGGGCGCGGCGCCGCGCTCTGCAGGCGCGCGCGGGCCAGCTCCACCTCGTGCTCGCACCAGCACTCGCGGCAGAGCGCGCGCGTGCAGCGCGGGCAGCGCCGGCTGGCCGTGTTCGCGCATCCTCGTACCGAGCAGGGCGTCTCCATCCGCACCTCCATCCCCGCACCTACGCCCAGTCTCGCGCGCGCAGGTTGGGCGCGGGTTGACCGTCGATGAGAATTTCGATCACCCCGCGCGCACCGGCCGGATAGCCCTACCGCCGCCGGGGGCGCACAATACGGCGGGAGGCGCCATGACCATCGCGCACGCCAACGGCATCGACATCTACTACGAGGAGCACGGCCCGGCGGACGCCGACCCGGTGCTGCTGATCATGGGGCTCGGCGGCAGCGCCGCCGCGTGGGCGCCACAGATCCCCGCGCTGGCGGACCGCTACCACGTCATCGCCCTCGACAACCGCGGCGTCGGGCGCACGTCGAAGCCCGCTGGCCCGTACACGATCGCGCAGATGGCCGAGGACGCCGTCGCCGTGCTCGATGCGTGCGGCGTCGCCTCCGCGCACGTCATCGGCGCCTCGATGGGCGGCATGATCGCGCAGGAGCTCGCGCTCCGGCGCCCGGAGCGGGTGCGGTCGCTCGTCCTCGCCTGCACGACCCCCGGCGGCCCGCACTCCGCGAGCTACGAGCGCATGGTGGAGCGCGCGCAGGAAGCGCAGGCGATCGAGTCGCTCGAGATCGCGCCGGAACGCATGCAGGAGATGATGCTCGAGCTGTTCACGCCGGAGTTCATCGCCAGCCCGTCGGCGAGCTTCATGCAGTGGGTCGGCGCGAGCCTGCAGTACCCACCCTCGCTCGAAGGCCTGCGCGCGCAGCTCGATGCCGTCGCCGCGCACGACACCTACGACCGGCTGCCGCAGATCGCGGCGCCCACGCTGGTCATCGCCGGCGACGCCGACACGCTCGTCGACGCGCGCAACGCGCCGATCCTCGCCGCGCGCATCCCGGGCGCCGAGCTGCGCCTGTTCCCGAAGCTGCGCCACGGCTTCACCGCTGAGCAGCCGGAGCAGGTCAACGCCGTCCTGCTCGACTTCCTCGGCCGCCACGCCGGCGCCGCCGCCCCGGCGCAGGGGGCCGCGCATGCGTGACCTCGCGATGCGCGCGCTCGACACCGCGCGCAGCCGCGGCGCCGCCTACGCCGACGTCCGCATCGTGCGGTTCGCGTCGGAGTCCGTCGTCGTGCGCAACAAGAACGTCGAGGCGTTGACCGCCGATGAGTCGCTCGGCTTCGGCGTGCGCGTGATCGTCGATGGCTTCTGGGGCTTCGCCTCCAGCCACCGCATGACGCTCGAAACCGCCGACGAGGTCGCGGCGGAGGCCGTGCGCGTCGCGAAGGCCTCGGCGCGCGTCCCCGGGCCCCGCGCCGACATCGGCCCGCCACAGTCGGTCTCGGGCACGTACCGCACGCCGGTTGCGAAGGACCCGTTCGCCGTCTCGCTCGACGACAAGATCGCGCTCCTCCTGCGCGTCACCGAGACGATGGCGCGCGTACCGAACATCATCTCCGCCGAGGGCAACCTCTATTGCCAGCGAGAGCGGAAGTCATTCGCGAGCACGGAGGGCGCCTGGATCGAGCAGGACCTGTACGAGACCGGCTGCGGGATCGAGGCGACCGCCGTCGACGAGGGCGAGGTGCAGAACCGCTCGTACCCCAACAGCGTCGGCCGCCACCAGGGCACCGAGGGATGGGAGTTCATCGAGCGCTACGACCTGGAGGCGCACGCCGGCCGCGTCGCCGAGGAAGCGGCGGCGCTCCTCCGCGCGAAGCCGATGCAGCCGGGCGTCACCACCGTGATCCTCGATGGCAGCCAGGTCGCGCTGCAGATCCACGAATCGTGCGGGCATCCGATCGAGCTCGACCGCGTGCTCGGGACGGAGGCGGCGTTCGCCGGCACGAGCTTCCTGACGACGGACAAGCTCGGCTCGTTCATGTACGGCTCGCCGATCGTGAACCTGACCGCCGACGCGACGATCCCCGGCGGGCTCGGCACCTTCGGCTTCGACGACGAAGGCGTGCCGGCGCAGCGCGCGCCGATCGTGCGCGACGGCAAGTTCGTGGGCTACCTGACGTCGCGCGAAACCGCCGCGGCGCTCGGCGAGCGCAGCAACGGCGCCATGCGCGCCTCCGGCTGGGACCGCATCCCGCTAATCCGCATGACGAACGTCAGCCTGGAGCCCGGCGAGTGGACGCTCGACGACCTGATCGCCGACACGGACGAGGGCGTCTACATGGAGACGAACCGCAGCTGGAGCATCGACGACCGCCGGCTGAACTTCCAGTTCGGCACGGAGATCGGCCGCGAGATCAAGGACGGCAAGCTCGGCGACCTGATCAAGAACCCGACGTACACGGGCATCACGCCGCGCTTCTGGGGCTCGTGCGATGCCATCGTGAACCGCGACGGCTGGGTGGTCTGGGGCACGCCCAACTGCGGCAAGGGCCAGCCGGAGCAGGTCGCGCACACCGGGCACGGCGCCTCTGCCGCGCGCTTCCGCAACGTGCAGGTCGGCGTCATGAAGTGAGCGCGGCGCGCACGGCGAACAGCAGACATCAACCAGCAAGATGTCTGGCTGAGAACGACGTCCAACGACCCACGGCCCACGACCGGCGACCAACGCACCCCACGGGAAGCAGGGGTGCAGGGGGCGCAGGCCCCGCCGCGGGCTTGGGGGTGTCCCCCAACCGCTCCTCACTTCCTTGAATTGCACCGCCAGCAGCGCGCCAGCGATGCGGTGACCCGCTGCGGCGCGTGATGCCCCGGGACGGCCGCAGGGCACGTCGGCTGACGCTTCGTCGTGCCGCCGCGCGACCATCCGGCGAGCCGGCAGGCGGCGGCCGCCCTATGCCTCGAACAACGTACGCTGCGCAGACGGCGCGGCCGCGCGCGGCGCCACGCCCAGGTGCTCGTACGCGAGCCGCGTCGCCTGGCGGCCGCGCGGCGTGCGCTGGATGAAGCCGAGCTGGAGCAGGTACGGCTCGTACACGTCCATGATCGTGTCCGCGTCCTCGCTGATCGACGCCGCGATCGTCTCGAGCCCGACGGGCCCGCCGTCGAACTTCTCGATGATCGTGCGCAGCACGCGCTCATCGATCTGGTCGAGCCCGAGGTGGTCGATCTCCAGCCGCGCGAGCGCGTCTTCGGCGACCGGCCCCGTGATCGCGCCGTCCGCGCGCACCTGCGCGAAGTCGCGCACGCGGCGCAGCAGGCGGTTCGCGACGCGCGGCGTCCCGCGCGCGCGCCGCGCGATCGCGTCGGTGCCGGCGTCGTCGATCGGCACGCCCAGGATCGATGCCGAGCGGCGGATGATCTGCGCCAGCGCGTCGACATCGTGGAAATCGAGCCGGTAGACGCCGCCGAAACGGTCGCGCAGCGGCGGCGACATCAGCGCGTAGCGCGTCGTGGCGCCGATCAGCGTGAAGGGCTTGATCGCGAGCCGAATCGAGCGCGCGCCCGGGCCCTTGCCGGTCACCCAGTCGATCGCCGACTCCTCGAGCGCGGGGTACAGGAACTCCTCCACGACGCGCGACAGGCGGTGGATCTCGTCGATGAAGAGCACATCGCCGGCCTGCAGGCTCGTCAGGATCGCCGCCAGGTCGCCCGTGCGCTCGATCGCCGGCCCGGACGTCACGCGGATGCTCACGCCCATCTCGGCGGCGATGATGTAGGCGAGCGTCGTCTTGCCGAGGCCCGGCGGGCCGTACAGCAGCACGTGGTCCAGCGGCTCGCCGCGCGCGCGCGCCGCCTCGATGCTGATGGCGATGTTGTCCTTGACCTTCTGCTGGTTGATGTACTCGTCGAGGCGGCGCGGCCGCAGCGACGTGTCGGCCTGCGCGTCGCCCTCGAGCTGATCGCCGGCGAGGATGCGCTCGGACGCTGCGGCAGGGGTGCGCTTGGGCATCGCCCGCATTGTAGAGGAAGGCGCGGTACGCCCTCGCACTACGGACGTCGCAGATAGCAGCGATTGGTGGCCCGCCGGGCGCACCCGGGCGTGGCGCAGGGCCGCGCGGGTGAGTCCGGAGCCGGAGTGACGCGGCATTCGCGTCCTGCCCGTCGAGAGCCCGGGTGCATCGCCGGGCGTGCGAGCGTGCCGAGCAACGCATCCGATACACTGCGCTTACGTGAAGTCCGCTCCGGGCCGCCATCCGGGGGTCGCAGGTGTTGTGGATGAGGCCCGGTAACCGCTTGCCCTCCCCCCGCGCGCGTCCCACGCGACGTCGCGCCGCCGCGGCGGTGCTGCTCGCGCTCGTATTCGGTGGCGGCGTGCTCGCCGGGTGCAGCGGCGGCCGCGGGGACGGGAAGCAGTCCGCGGCCGAGGCTTCGGGCGCCACGCCGACGAGCGACGTCGCGGGCGCCACCAGCGCGGCGACGCCGTTCGCCGTCGCGTCGCCGCAGACGCTGCCGGTCACGCCGGTCCACATCGACTATGTCGCCGCCGACCCCTCGTTCGAGGCGCTGCCCGGCGCGCGGGCGATCTTCGGGCGCTACGACGGCGGCGCCTACCAGATCGAGGTGCCGGACGCGTGGAACGGCGACGTCGTCTACTTCGCGCACGGCTTTCGCGGCAATCCGCCGGAGCTGACGGTGACGCCGCCGCCGATCCGCGAGTACCTGGTGGCGAGGGGCTACGCCTGGGCAGCATCGAGCTACAGCAAGAACGGCTACGAGCCGGGCGCCGGCGCGCGCGATACCTACGCGCTGCGCGACATCTTCGCGCAGAAGGTCGGCCGGCCGAAGCACCAGTACCTCTACGGGCAGTCGATGGGCGGACACGTCGTCACGTTCTCGCTCGAGCAGTACCCGGACGCATACGACGGCGCGCTCACGGAGTGCGGCGTCGTCTCCGGGCACGAGGTGCTGGACTACTTCCTGAGCTGGGGCGCGCTCGCGGGCTACTTCTCCGGCGTCGACCTGGAGAACATGACGACCGACGCCGGCGCCTTCGGGACGACGATCCAGTCGCGCATCCTGCCGGCGCTGGGTGACGCGCCCGACGCGCTGACGGCGAAGGGCCGGGCGTTCGAGGACGTCATCGAGAACCTGACTGGCGGGCCGCGCCCGTTCTTCCGCGAGGGCTTCGCGGCGAACTTCGGCTTCAACTTCGTGATCCTCGTCAACGCCGTCGGCGCGGCGGGCCCCTCGAACGCCGCGGCCGACAACACGACCGCGCGCTACCGGATCGATGACGGCTACGGCGCGACCTCGGCGCAGGTGAACGCGGGCGTCCCGCGCGTCGCCGCGAACCCCGCATACCGCGACCCTGCCGCGTACCCGGAGTTCGCGCCGATGACCGGGAAGATCGACCGGCCGCTGCTGACGCTGCACGACACCGGCGACCTCTTCGTGCCGATCGCGCTCGAGCAGTCGTACCGGCGCACGGTCGAGGCGGCCGGGCGCGGCGACCTGCTGGTCCAGCGGGCCGTGCGGCGCGCCGGGCACTGCAACTTCAGCGAGCAGGAGCGCGAGCGCGCGTTCGATGACCTGGTGCGCTGGGTGCAGACCGGAGCGAAGCCGGCGGGCGACGACCTCTCCGGCGACCTGCGCGACGTCGGTACGCGGTTCACGGACCCGCCGGAGCCGGCGGACCCCGGCGGCGTCACGCCATGAGGCCGGGCCGCTGAGCGCCAATCGCCGTCCGATACAATCGCGCGGGAGCCGGGGGATGCGAATCACCGCGCGCGCCGGCGCGCTTTCGGCGCTCGCGCTCGTCGCCGTCGCGCTCGCCGCGTGTGGCGGCGGCGGCCGCGGCCGCGGCGACGCCAAGGGTCCGCCTCGCGACTTCATGATGGGCTTCAGCACGGTGCCGCGCGCGCTCAACGCCGACGCCTACGCCGAGGCGTTCAA
>Ga0070741_10013665_pt1 | contig 14264 bp, 14 predicted proteins | sample Coa_R1_4_FD_66440 | JGI IMG/M metagenome (GOLD analysis project Ga0070741, IMG submission 66440) | Surface soil microbial communities from Centralia Pennsylvania, which are recovering from an underground coalmine fire - Coalmine... | ecosystem: Environmental > Terrestrial > Soil > Unclassified ... | reverse complement strand
ATCCGCTCCTGCTCGAAGACCTGATGGACGCGGCGGCGCCGGTCGAGGTCGCGGACGATCACGAAGTCCCACGGCTGGGTGAACCCGACGCTGGCCGCATGATGGGCGGCGATCAGCACCCGCGCAAGGACGTCGTTGGGAACCGGGTCGGGCAGGAACTCGCGCATGTCGCGGCGGCGGAAAATTGCCTCATACAGCCCGCGCTTCATCCCTGCTCCAAAGGAAAGATCAGGCGCGGAAGCATGCGGGCGCTGCTCGCGTTGCGACAATTCCGTCCTCCTTATTGATTTGCCGATGGGCGCGCGGGGGGACGCGCATCAGGCGGCCCGCCGATGCGCATCCCCGCGCGGTTTTCGATCCTTCAGGCGCCGGCCGCCTTGCGCGCGGCCTCGAGCGCCGCCTCGTAGTTGGGATGGTTGGCGACTTCCGGCACGTACTCCGCGTAGGTGACGTTGTCGTTCTTGTCCACCACGAACACAGCGCGCGCCAGCAGATGCAACTCCTTGATCAACGCGCCGTATTTCTGGCCGAACTCCGCCGACCGGTAGTCGCTCAGCGTGGTGACCTTGTCCACGCCCGCCGCGCCGCACCATCGCGCCTGCGCGAACGGAAGGTCCATCGACACGGTCAGGATCTGAACGTCGCCGGGCAGCTTGGCCGCCTCCTCGTTGAACCTTCGCGTCTCCGCATCGCACACCGGAGTGTCGAGCGAGGGAACGGTGCTGATGATTTTGACCTTGCCCTTGAACTGGTCAAGGGATGCCGGCTGCAGTCCCTTGCCGACCAGCGTGAAGGCGGGAGCCTTCTGACCGGGTTTGATCTCGGGGCCGACGAGCGTCATCGGGTTGCCCCTCATCGTAACGGCGCCCTTGCGTTCTTCCGCCATGAAAAATCTCCTTGTTAGAGGATGAAGTTGTAAAGAATGGAAACGTCCGAGAAGCCGACTTTAATAGGTCGGCGCGGATCTGCCAAGCGAGTGCAGCACGAACCCGGTTTCGCTCGCGCGCGGCCGGCGCTCCGAGAGCCGCCTAATGCGCGCGGAAGTGGCCGACGATCGGACCGAACACGGCGCCTATCAGAAGGATCGCGATGATCACGCCGCTGATGAGCGCGCCCGGCTCGCGCTTTTCGGCCGCGCTGATGTATCCGGCGGCGTAGATGATCCGGCCGGCGATGAAAATCAATCCCAACGCCACCGCGATCGCCGAACTGACGTACATCGCGAACAGCCACAACGCCGGAATAAAGATGACCAGTGACTCTACGGAGTTCTGATGCACGCGAAAGTAGCGCTCGAACGACGGATCGCCCGTGGTCGCGGGCGCTTCCACGTGGTAGCGCGAGCGCGCCCTCCCCACCATCGCCCCGAACACGAAGCATTCAAGCAACGCGAGTCCGGTCACCACAGCCACGCCATTCATCACTTTCCTTCCTCTTAAACAGCCGGGGAGTACGCTAGGCGCCGGAGTAGCGGGCGCGTCGCAGCGCGTCGGCCCGGTCGGCCTCCTCCGTCGAAGGTCTCGCCGGCATCCATCCTTTTGTGTAGTCGCGGGTCTCCCACGAATGATCGTTCGGGTCCCACACGTACGGCAGTTCCACGATCGTTCCGGGCCTGTCGATGGTCTCGAACGCGCGCATCGCGTCTTTCACGATGCTCCTCTGCAGGTCGGGCTGGTTGGGTTTGCCGGTCTGATGACCCAGCGGGAAGTTCACGAACACCGCCCGGGGAGGCTTCACCGCCTGCGTTATGTCCATCGCGGAGGTCATGCACAGCGTCGGAATTCCCGCCTCCTCGACCACGCGCGCGATCAGTCCGACGGACTGATGGCACACGGGTCAGGCGGGCACCAGGTAGAACGCATCGACATGGGCCCGCTTGAGTTCGTCGAGGATCGTAGGAGCGAGAAGGTCGCGGACCTTGCGCGCCGAATAGATGCCGCCCATGAAGCTGAAGCACGGATCGGCAAGCTCGCCGATAACTCCCTCGTGTTCGAGTTCGTTGAGCCGCTGCCACGGAAACACGCAGTTCGGATCCGCCTGCGCATCCGCCGTCGGATAGCCGAAGTGCCAGATGTTGAGTTCGTCGCGGGTTGCGGTCCTGGGGATGCGCCGATAGGAGGTGTCTTCGCGATGGAACCGGGGCTGGTCGCGGTACATGATGCCGCCCGAGCTGATCAGAGCGATCCTGCTTTGCGCAATCGGCTTGCGAAGCGGCGTCCATGGAACGCTCTCGTTCGTAACCCATCGGTACGGGTTGTTGTAATCGGCGTACAGTTCGCGCGTGCGCGGAATATAGGCGACAGGCATCGCTGTGGCACCTCCTCTTACACTGCGTCCGGCGGGAACATCATCTTGCCCGCCTCGAACTCGCGCACGATGAAGCGGAGAAATCCGTGGCGCACGGGCCATTCGAGGCGGCTGTCGCGCCAATGCACCCGGCCGTCGGGGCCCTCGAGTTCGTTGATGATATCATGGCTTTTGGCGAGCGCCGCCACCAGCCTGCGCCGATCGTTCCGGACCGCCTCGATCCCGTTCATCCGCTCCATCCACCGTTTCAGCCGCGGCATCGCATCCGTCGCGACCCCCATCGCCTTCGCCGCCGGAACATGGCAGATGGCGGCGAGGTCGGCGATGCTTACGGCGCCGCAGAAGAAGTCGCGGTCGTCCAGTTCATGCTCGAGCCTTGCGAGCAGTTGCGCGAACTCGGTGCGCGCCGCCGCGGCCATCGCCTCCGCCTCGGACGCCTCCTTGCGCGCCTGCGCGATCCAGAATCCGTACGCGACCGCATCGAAGGCGCGGTCGCAGAGGTCCTCGATCGCGCGCATCCTGGCGCGCTGATAGGGGTCCGCCGGCCTCAACGCGGGCTCAGGAAACGCATCCTCAAGGTACTCGCAGATTATCGTCGAATCCGCGAGCGCGCGGCCGTCATCGAGGACAAGCGCCGGCACTTCGGCGCGCGGACTCGCGCCGAGCAGGTCGGGCTTGCGGTCGAGCGAATAGCACCTCTCTACCGCCTCGCAGGCTATTCCCTTGAAGTCGAGCGCCATCCGCACCTTGCGCGCGTAGGGACTGGTGGCAAACGTGAAGAGTTTCATCCTGTTCCTCCCGCCCGCGGCGCGGCGGCATCGGGGGCGCCGCCGCGGCCCCAGGCCGATCGCATCCGCGGTCGCGTCATCTGAATGCCGGCAGCACCTCGTGGCCGAATCGCTCGAGCGATCGGCGCGCCTTGGCCGGGTCGAGTCCCGGCAACTGCATCACCGTGATCAGATCCGTGTATGGGGCCGAATCGATTATCTCCGCGATTCGCGCCCGTACGAAGTTGGGCGGTCCGAGGATGCTGGTGCGGCGCAGGCGTTCCGGGTCGGGGCGGATGAGCACCTTGCTCATGTCAGTGGTGCCCGCCGCCGCGCTGAGCCATCGCCCGTAATGTTCCGCCTGATACATGAGCGCCTCGCCGACGTCGTTCCACGCATCCTGCTCGCTTTCGGCGATATAGACCACCCTGCTGTTGACGAGGCTGAAGTCCGCGGGATTCCTCCCCGCCGCATTGAGCGCATCGATATAGATTGCCGCCTCGCGCCTTCCGCCCACGCATGCGAACGACAGTCCGAGCCGTGCCGCGCGCTGGATGGCTTTCGGCGCGCCCGCGCCCCACAGCAACTCCGGATGGGGGCGGCTCGCGGGCGCCGGAAGCACGCGCACATCCTTGAAGCGGAAGTATTTGCCCTCGAAACTGAAGCGCTCGCCCCTCCACGCCCGCTTGAGGATTTCGATCGTTTCGAGCGTGCGGCCGAGCCGTTCGGAACGCGGCACGCCGAATCCGTCGAATTCCTCCTGGCGATAGCCCTGGCCCAAGCCGAGCCTCAGCCGCCCGCCCGAGATCACATCCACCACCGCGGCATCCTCGGCAAGGCGCAGCGGATGCTGGAACGGGGCGAGCAGGACGAAGGTGCCGATCGCGACGCGGCGGGTGCGCGCGGCGATCGCGGCCGCCGCCGGCAGCATCGCCGGCAGGTAGCCGTCGTCGGTGAAATGATGCTCGGTGAGCCAGATCGAGCGGAACCCGAGATGCTCCGCCATCTCCGCCTGCGCCAGCATCTCCGCGTACAGCGCCGTGAATGACCGTCCCGAGCCGGGCGGATTTCTGAAGTCCAGTTGATAGCCAAACCTGATCGTGGACATGAGCATCCTTTTGCGCCGCGCCCGGCGGCGGCAGTCAGATCATGGACAACCCGCCGTCAACGATAAGCTCGGTGCCGGTGATATACGACGCGTCATCGGAGAGCAGGAAGGCGATCGCGCGGGCGATTTCCCAGGGAGTCCCCTGCCTGCGCATCGGGATGCGCGGGGCGACGGCCGCCTCGCGATCACCTATCTCCCGCCGCACCATCGTCGAGTTGATGAGCCCGGGCAGAATGGTGTTGACGCGGATATTGTCGCGCGCATGCGACATCGCGGCCGATCGCGAAAGCCCCAGCAGCGCCGCCTTGGTCGCCTCGTACGGGATCAGCCGGTTGCTCCTCAGCGCCGCCATCGACGAGACGTTCACGATCGCGCCCCCGCCCGCCTTGATCATCTCCGGCACCGCGTAACGCATGGTCAGGAAATGGCTTCGCAGGTTGACCGCGACCATCCGGTCGAACTGTTCGGTGGTGGTCTTGAGCAGGCTTGCGCCGATGCCGATACCGACGTTGTTGACGAGGAGATGGAGCCTGCCGAATTCGCGCACCGCCGCTTCCACCGCCGCGCGGCAATCCTCCTCCCGGCTCGCATCGCACGCAATTGCGGCCGCGCGGCCGCCCTCGGCGCGGATCGCGGCGGCGGTCTCCTCGGCAAGGGCGGGTTTGAGATCGGCCACCATCACCGCCGCGCCTTCACGCGCGCATACGATGGCGGTGGCGCGTCCGTTGCCGATCGGCAGCGTTTCTCCCTCGCGGGCGGGCCCGTCGGCGCCTCCGCCGATTACGAGCGCGACCTTGCCCTCCAGACGACCCATGATGACATCCCTCCTGTGGGGCGATGACCTGACCAATAGCGCACCCGCTCCGGGAAAGAACAGCGCCGACAACACAATTCGCACTGTGAGCCTCAAATGGTAATCTGCTGACCGATCTTTCCCGAACCTGAGAGGAGACCACGTGAGCCTGGCGATCGAGGACTATGGTCTTATCGGCAATACCCGCACCGCGGCCCTGGTGGGTCGCAACGGATCGATCGATTGGTTGTGCGTGCCGCGCTTTGATTCCGCCGCCTGCTTCTGCGCGCTTTTGGGCGACCGCACGAACGGCAGATGGCTCATCGAGCCCGCCGGCGACGTGAAGCGGATCAGCCGGCGCTATCGCGGCAACACGCTGATTCTCGAAACCACCTTCGAGATGGATGGCGGCACCGTCACCCTCATCGACTTCATGCCCATCTCCAGGCGCGAGGACCGCGCCGACCTGGTGCGGATCGCGCGATGCACATCGGGGTCGGTGTCGATGCGCACGGAGTTCGTCCTGCGCTTCGGCTACGGGCACGAGATCCCGTGGGTGAGGCGCGCGGACTACGGGCTGCGCGCCGTGGCGGGGCCGGATGCGGTCGAGCTGCGCACGCCGATTCGCCTGATGGGACACAATCTGACTCATACGGGCGAATTCCATCTGTCCGCGAACCAGGACGCCGAATTCATCTTCACCTGGTATCCGTCGCATCGCCCCACGCCCCGCGCGAGCGAGGTGCCCGCGATGCTCGCGGAGACGGAGAAGTGGTGGACTGATTGGTCCTCGCGATGCCGATGTTCGGGCGAATGGCGGGATCAGATGATGCGTTCGTTAATCACGCTTAAGGCGCTCACCTACGCGCCGACGGGCGGGATGGTGGCGGCGCCGACCACCTCGCTGCCCGAAGCGATCGGCGGCGTGCGCAATTGGGACTATCGCTACTGCTGGCTTCGCGACGCGACGCTCACCCTCTATGCGCTTCTGATCGCGGGCTACACGCAGGAGGCGCGCGCGTGGCGGGAATGGCTGCTGCGCGCCGTCGCGGGCCATCCCCAGGAAATGCAAATCATGTATGGAATCGCGGGCGAGCGGCAGCTCACCGAAGGCGAGGTGCCCTGGCTTGGCGGCTATGCCGGCAGCCGCCCGGTCCGCATCGGCAACGCGGCCCATCAGCAGTTCCAGCTCGATGTGTACGGCGAGGTGATGGACACGATGCATGTCGCGCGCAAGCATCGCGTCCCCGAACAGCACGATGCGTGGAACCTGCAAAAGCGCCTGATGGACTACCTCGAGTCGGTCTGGGATCAGCCCGACGAAGGAATATGGGAAGTGCGCGGCCCGCGCCGCCATTTCACCCATTCCAAGGTGATGGCGTGGGTGGCCGTCGATCGCGCCGTCAAAGCCGTCGAGAAGTTCAAGCTCAACGGACCTCTCGAGCAATGGCGCGCGCTGCGCCAGCTCATCCATGACGATGTCTGCCGCAACGGCTACGACTCCAAGCGCAACGCCTTCACGCAGTACTACGGCGCGACCACCCTGGATGCCTCGATCCTGATGATGCCGCTGGTCGGCTTCCTGCCGGTCAATGACCCCCGCGTCGTCGGCACGATAAAGGCCGTCGAAGAGGAGCTGATGGTTGACGGGTTCGTGATGCGCTATTCGGGCGCCGGCAACGTGGATGGACTGCCCAGCGGCGAGGGGGCGTTCCTTGCCTGCACCTACTGGTATGCCGACAATCTGGCGGCGCTGGGGAGAATCGACGAAGCCCGCGCAATCTTCGAGCGATTGCTCTCGATCTCCAACGATCTGGGACTTTTGGCCGAGGAGTACGATCCGGGGCTCAAGCGCCAGCTCGGCAACTTTCCCCAGGCCTTCACCCACGTGTGCCTGGTCAACACCGCGCACAACCTCGCGGCAAAAAAGAAACCTGCGGTCGATCGGGCGACCGCCTGATTCGAGCGGATGCTGTCGCGCGGGCCGTCCGGCGGTCCGCGCGCAAAGGCGGGGACTACCAGTAGCGCGCCGCCGGGCGGGCGCGCGGAAAGCGCTTCACGTACTGAAAGAACATCGCAAGCGCCCGATCCGCATCGATCAGGACTCCCTCGTGAAATCGCGCCGTGCTCAGCACCGGCGTATCCTCTTCGATGAGCCGCTTGAAGAAGGCTTCGCCGATCTCAAGCTGGCGCATCCGGCCCTCGGGATCGCCCTCGGAGCGCGGCACCGCCGTAACCATCCATCCCACCGTCCTTCCGTCGGGCCGCGGCGTCCCGGTCGCCATCGAGCACACGTTCATCCCGTTGAGCTTGCCCGCCAGCGCGATCGTGTTGGTGCCGGTCACGCGAATACATTGGTCGAAAACGCCGATATTCGGATCCTCGAACCGCGCATCGTACTGGATCCGATAGGGAGCGACCTCGATGTTGTCGGGATCGAAGTCGATCTTGAGCCCGTGCAGGATCCTTAAATGCTGAAAATCCATCGAGTTGGTGAAGGGAACCCACGGCTCGACGGGCAGGTCGAAGGCCACCGACGTGCGATAGTCCAAATCGGCCTCGGCAAACCCAGGGAACTCCGGCAACTCGAACAGGGGCTCATCGCCGTTGAACGCCCATACGAGTCCCCATTTCTCGGCGGTGGGGAATTTGAAGAGGCGTGCGGCCCTGGGAATTTTCTCCGACGCGGGAATCCGGGTGCATCGCCCGTCCGCGCCGTATTGCCAATGATGGAAAGCGCATCGCACCTCGTCGCCGACGACCTTGCCGATGCTCAAGTCGGCGCCCAGATGCCGGCAATAGGCCGTCATCACGGCGGGCCTGCCGCTCTCGCCCCGGTAGGCAAGCACGCGGCCGTCGAGGAATTCGCGTCCGATTAGGCCGCCCGCTTGCAGCTCGGATGATTGCGCGACCGCGTACCAGCTTTGATGGAATCCATGCGCCGCGGCGCTGGAGCGCTCGCGACGCCCGATTGATGCCGTGCCTGCTGCCATTGATCAGCCTCCGCGACGATCAGGCCGCCGCATCGAACACAGGCAGCCGGATTATGAACATCTCCGTATCCTCGACAAGCTCGAACGTGGTCCCCGCATCCGCCGCATCCAGCGCGATCGCCGCGTGCGCATCGATCCATCCGTCGTAGCGCGATGCTCTCATCAGGCCGCCGGCGACGAACAGCAGTTCGGGAGCCGCGATATTGCTGACCGTATGGCGGGCGCCGCGCGGTCCGCGCACGAAGCTGAGCTCCAGGCCGCGCTCGCCGAAGCCGCCGATTCGCCTGGTCTCGAAGCCGCCGCCCGCGCTCATCCACTTGAAGTTGCGCGGATACATGACGATCGGCTCTTCGTAACGCGGCGCGGGATATTCCACCTCGCGGCGCATCACATGCTCCCATACCGCCTCGTAGCTGTCCTTGCGAACGGTCCTGCCATCGGGCGTCGATCGGGTGAAGACGCCGCGCTCGAAACTCCCGTAATCGCACAGCCGCTGATAGCCGTCGTTGAGCTGGTCGTAGCTCATGAAGCCGAAGCCCGCCGCCCCGCCCATCTGCAGCAGCAGCGTCACCGACTCCACCGCCTCGCTCTGCGGCCCATAGAACGTTCCTTCGGGAAAATAGCCGACCGAGCCGGCCTCTAGATCCTTTCCCGGCCAATAGTTCATCGCTCCGGCAAGGCAGAAGCGGACCTGGTCGAAGTTATGACGATGACGCGGCGTGTAGTAACCGGGCGCCGTCCTCACCAGACTGAACTCGAAGTTGCCCGGAGACCCCGGACGGCCCTTAAGCAGGCGCTTGAAGTCGATTCCGCCGGAACGATGGCCCGATACGGGGCCGAAGGTCATCCGCGAAGCGTGCGCGACCTGCATGCTGCGCCCATACTCCCCCGCCATCGACAAGGTCAAGCCCGCCGATACCGGGGACCAGGCTGCTATTTGAGGAGCGGCAGCAGCGTGCTGTAGTCGTCGGTCCACGGCCGGATGCGGGGCAGACCGTCGGGCGGGCGGATCTTCGATGCGATCGCGGGCCGCGTGATGATCTTTCCGCCGCGGTCCAGGATTATCCAGTCGCTCTCCCAATCCACGAGGTCCTTCTCGTTCGTGTGCACGTAACCGTACTTAAGTCCGTAGGCGCGGCTTAGCTCCGCGAGCACCGGCCGCAAATCGAGGTAGAGGTTGGAGATATGCACGGCGATCACGCCGTCGGGCTTGAGCGCCTTCAGATAGGTGCTCATCGCCTCGCGCGTCAGCAGATGAATCGGCACGGAGTCGCCGTTGAACGCGTCGATCACCAGCACGTCGAAGTTCTGCGGATTGCCTTGCGCGAGTTCGCGCTCGATCGAAAGCCGCGCGTCACCCGGCACGATATCGACCTTCGCCGGCGAGTCGCGGACATAGGTGAAGTAGCCGGCGGCTTCGGTCGCCGCGGTGATGATCGCGGGATTGATCTCGTAGAAGCGGATGTAGTCGCCGGGGCGTCCCCATGCGGAGATCGCGCCGACACCAAGGCCGATCGCGCCGATCCGAATCGGAGAATCATGCGCTTCGCCCCGCGGATAGTTCATCATCAGCAGTCCCAGCCCGCTGCCGATTCCGTAGTATCCGGTCGGGTAGTAGCGCATCCGCGAATACTCCTTCGAGAAGAACTGTTTGCCGTGCGTGATCCTTCCGTTCATGAGCTTGTACGAGCGCCAGCTATTGTCGGCCGCTTCGTCGGCGACCACCCGGAACGTTCCGTAAAAGTTGCGCTCCATCGCGACCGTGTCATGCATCGCAAGCCGCGTGGTCTGGAAATACATGATGGCCAGGACCGCCAGCGCCGCGCCCATCGCCAGCTCCATGAAGATGCCCGGGCGCGCCGCGGCGCGAAGCGCGAGGCCGCGGCGCCGCGCAAGCGCCGCGCCCGCGACGAGCGCGAGCACGCCGCCAGCGTAAGCCCGCGGATGCCGGACTATGCGAATTGCCAGCGGAAACACGAGCGAGGCGGCGACAATCGCGATTCCCGCAGCCGGCGCGCGATCGTAAAGCCACGAGCGCCGATCCCTCATCAGCGCGAGCGTCATCAGCGCCGCGCTCGCCCATACCGCGATTCGAAAATCCCAGAACCCCCGGAATATGAGCGGCGCCACTATCACCGACATAACGCCGCCGATCGCTCCCCCCGCCGACACCATCAGGTAGAAGCGGGTGAGATCGCGATGGTCGGGTTTGAGGCGCACCAGCTCCCCGTGACAGACCATGCATCCTGCAAACACAAGCAGTGCCACGCTTCCGATCTCAACAATCAGGGTCACCCTTGTCGGCGAAAGCATTGCGTCTCCGATCGCGGTGGAAATTTCCCCTTCGTAGGCGACCACGATGAAGCTTGCGACTATCGCGATTGCGAGCATCGGATGGAAAATCCCCCGGCGATACCATCGCTCGCCGTCGAAACAGATGATGAAGGAAAGCAGGTAGAGCGCGAGCGGGAGAATCCATAGAAACGGAACCGGCGCGGTGTCCTGGGTCAGCTCCGTCGTTCCCGAATACAGCAGAAAGGCTGCGCAGGCCGGCAGCGCAAGCCACATCGCGCGGTCTCCCGCCCCTGCCCGCTTGGTCGCGGCCGCGCTGTCGCGATTGGGCTCGGCGCCGGGCGAGGCCCCGATCAACCGAAGCGCGCACAGCGCCATCCCTGCCGCGAACGCCGCATAAAGAAGCGACCAGAGATCGGCCTGCGTCCCGAGCGCAAGCGTGGGTTCAACCGCGAACGGATACGTGAGCAGCGCGACCAGGGAACCGAGATTCGACACCGCATACAGCCGATAGGGCGATACGCCCCGATACGTCCGCGAAAACCATTCCTGCAGCAGCGGCGCGGTCGCGGAAAGGGCGAAGTACGGAAGCCCGATACTCACCGTGAGCATCGCGAGGATCCGCGGGATCGGAAAATCCGGGGTCGAGGGCTTCCAGAATCCCGCCGGCATCATCGGCGACTTCCATGCGACGGCGGCCGCCGCCATCACCGCGATGCACGCGGCGACGATTCCCAGGTGAACCATTGTCTGGCGGCGCGCGTCGAGCCGCGTCCCTATCAGATGCGCATACGCATACCCGGCCAGAAGAAGGACCTGGAAGAACAAAAGACACGTGGTCCAGACGCCGGGAGTGCCGCCGAACCAGGGCAGGATGAACTTAGCGATCATCGGCTCCACCTGGAACAGCAGAAAGGCGCTGAGGAAGATCGTGACGACGTACGTCCGCATCGAGCCGGCAACCGCCCCCTATCATCGAGGCACAGTTAGCCAACGCACAATCGGAAGCGAGGTCAAGCCCTTGAAGAGATAAGGCGTCAGCGCGAGCGCTCGACGATTTCGCGAAGGACGGGCGCGATGTATTCGCGAAAGCGCGCCGGGTCCTCGCTCATCGGGAAGTGTCCCAGCCCCTTCATCGTCGTGTACTTCGCGCCGCGAATCCGCCCCGCCAGCTCGGCCGACATCTCCGGCGTGCTTGCCCAATCGTATTCGCCCGTAAGCAGGTACAGCGGCGTCCGCGTTGCATCGATTTGTTCGGCGTTGCGCGTAAGGTCGTGATCGATCGAGTAGTAGTAAAGATCGCCCTTGAAGACCGCCGGCGCGCCCTGGCTGTAGCACCATGCCGTCTCGCGGCGCCATCGCTCCGGCGACGTCGGCGACATCAAACCGTACATCACCGATGCCTTGTACTCGTTGCTGACCCGGGGATGGGACCACTGGTCGTCGAAGCCGCCGGGAGTGGATGAGGCGGCTTCGAGGCCGATTATCGCGCGAAAGTCCGCCGCCGCTTCCATCGCGAGGTCCGCGGCAAGATGGCCGCCGATCGAACTGCCCATATAGACGGGCCGATCCATTTCGAGCGCGCGGGCAAGGGCCAGCACGAAATCGATGAGAAAGCGGCGCGTTAGCCGGTACTCGGTCCGCCACCATTCGATTCCTTCGGGCGGCACCGACTTGCCGTGGTACGGCAGGTCATAGGCGATCATCCGGAAGTCGCGCTGGAAACCGCGATCCTCGAGGAGATGGCGCCACTGGCGGCCGTCCGAACCCGCCGTGTGCTGCAGGAGGAGCGGGATTCCCGCGCCCGCTTCCTCGAAATACACGCGATACTCGATCCCGGCGATCGTGAGATAGACGTACCTGCCCGAAACGGCATCAAAACGTGCCATCGCGGTCTTGCCTCCAATCTTCAGCGGCGCATCAGCTCGAAGAGCCGGTTCAATGCACGGTAGTAGGGATAAAACGATGCGGGGTCGGCGCACTCAACTCTGAAGTTATGGCGAGATTGCGCGGCCATCAGGTCCTGGAAGAACGGACGCGGCAGCGCCTTGAGCAACTCCGCCCATTCCGCACGCGGCGCGGAGATGGTGACGGCGGTCCCGATCGCGTCCGCCTCCGAGGGCCCGATCGCGCGAAATTCAGCGATCGCGCCGTCACGCACGCGCATCAGGTAGGTCTCGTTCTCGGTCTGAAAGCCCAGGTCGCCGTTCCATAGCCGCGCCGCGATCCGGAATTCCGGATCGCCGTTCGCCGCCGCCATCGCCGCATCCCCGTCGAAAATCGCCATAGTGTCTGACCCTCTCATGCGGGCGCCGCAAGCCGCATCAGCTCCGGCACGCTTCCGCTCTCGTCCGCGGCCAGCGCCGCACGAGCAAGATTCTCCGCGCCCCCGGGTCCGAGGATGGGGGCGGCGTTCGCCATGAACTTGCGCAGGAGCCGCTCGCGCTGAAGCGCGAGGTCTGCGGCCGGCTCTCCCGAATCCGATTCGGCATCGAATTTTCGCCCCGACGCGGTCACGATGACGCGGGCGCGGGTCTGCGGCGTATGCTCGGCGACCACGATTCGCACCTTGTCGCGAAGCGCCGCCAGCCCCGGTTCATTGACGCATCGATCGCTGAAAGTCTCCAGGTTCGCGGTATCGTCCCCGCGAAGCGCCATCGCCGTCGTCACCCGCAGGCTGAACTTGCCCTCGAGGCCGGTCTTCGGCGCGGCGATGTTGCAGATGCGAAGCAGCGGCCGCGCCACCCTAACCTCGACGTCCTCGATCGCGTCGGGGTCGAGGCGGTTCTCCTCCCGGATTCGCGCGGCGGCGTTGATTGGCGCGTGCGTCAGATAGCATGAAGCGTGGTACTTGAAGAGCGTGTTGCGCACCAGGAAGCGCCCCTCGAACCGATCGATCGCTTCGGTTGATGGGGATGCTCCGTGATGGGTGGAGAAGAAGCCCTGGTCGGTTTCGATGATCGCGGTGTTCGAGGTGTAGCCTCCCGCCGCCGCGAGCGCGGCAAGTAGCCCGTTCGATGCGGCCCGGCCCGCATGCAGCGGCTTCGCCATCGTGCCGAACCCCGATTTGAGTCCGGCGGCCTGCGTCCCCGCAAGCCCCATCGCGTGCAGCCATCCGGCTTCATCCAGGTGCAGCAGATGCGCGCAAGCGGCGGCGGCGCCGAAGGTCCCGATCGTGCCGGTCGAATGAAACCCGATCGAGTAATGCTCCGGCCCGATCATCGCGCCGAGGCGGCACTCCAGTTCGATTCCCGCCACGATCGCCGCGAGCATCTCCCGCCCGGCGGAGCCGAGCGTCTCGCCGAGCGCGAGCACCGCGGGAATGACCGGGACTGACGGATGCCCTCCCATCGCCATGTGCGTATCGTCGAAATCGAGCGCGTGGCCGGCAGCGCCGTTGACGAGCGCCGCGCTCAGCCGCGAGCATCGCTTCCGGTTGCCGACAAGCCCGGCCTCGGTGGAGCCCTCCGGCGCCGCGATTTGGGAGGCAAGGATATTCGTGAGCGGCTCGCGCGACCCCGCAAGGGCGCATCCGAGAAAATCCAGCAGGCAATGGCGCGCCGCCTCGCGCGCGTCGCCGGGAATTTCATCCCATCGGATATCGCGCACCGCGCGCACGAGCGCGGCGGTGGGAGTGGAATCACGCGTCTGAACATTCATGGCCTGACTCCTCCTCGATGCGCGGCGAAGAAGGCCGCGCGTGGTACCCTTCGCCCCCAACGCTCGCGCATCGCGGCTCAAACTTCAAGGACGGAGGCGATCGCAATGCCGGCCTTGAACTCGAACGATACTGTTCGCTAACAACGGGCAGGACCTGGCGATGGCAGAATGGCAGACCGTTATGGTGCCCGGCGCGCCGCGCATCGCCGTGGACCATGCCGGGGCGGGTGTGATGGCGATGTTCCTGCACGGCATCGGCGGCAATCGCTCCAACTGGAGCGAGCAGCTCCCCGTGTTCGGGAGCCATTTCCATGCGGCGGCCTGGGATGCGCGCGGGTACGGAG
>Ga0070741_10013664_pt1 | contig 14265 bp, 13 predicted proteins | sample Coa_R1_4_FD_66440 | JGI IMG/M metagenome (GOLD analysis project Ga0070741, IMG submission 66440) | Surface soil microbial communities from Centralia Pennsylvania, which are recovering from an underground coalmine fire - Coalmine... | ecosystem: Environmental > Terrestrial > Soil > Unclassified ... | reverse complement strand
TCGGGGCTCTTGACGTCAAAATAGCCATTGCGGTGGCGCAGGTTAACCCCTTTTCGGGTCACCTTGACTTCGATTTTGTGGTAGCTGCCGTCATGAACCTGGTTTGGAGGTACATAGCCGAGAACATAGTACTCGTCCAGTTCTTTGGAGATCTTTTCCAAGCCCGCTCCAAAATCGTTCGTGTTGAAAATCGTGAACCCGCCCGTTCCGGCGGCCAGGGCATAGAGAACCTGCTGGTTAGTGCTCGCGTTATCCAAGAAGGGAGGAATGATCTGCCGGTAAGGATTATTGTTGTAGTCCATCCCTGGCTGGTTATAGCCGTAAGGATTGTAGCCCGTACTCCCGCCGCGTGAACCTGAGGGTGGGTTCCCCATGGGCCCCGTGCGGCTGCCGCCAGTCGAAGTTCCCGTGCCGGGCGTGCCGACCGTTGTTCCTGTGCTTCCTGTCCCGGCCCCGGTGCCGCCAGCTCCTCCCCGTCCTCCGCCCATGCCTCCCCCAGTTCCGGCACTTGCGCCAGCTCCTGTCCCTGCGCCGCCCGTTGTGCCGCCTCCCGCTCCGCCCCTCTGCGGAAAGGGTCCTGCGCCCATCAAGAGCCCGGCCAGTAATCCGCCGGAGTGCGGAAACACCGAACCATCCAAAGATGATCTGGGGGGAAAGCCAGGCTGGAGGGGACCGCGCTGGTTGTCGAATTCCGTTCCAGGTGTTGGCGATAGATTTGACAGGCCGCGCACATCCACAGGATAGATGGCCACATTGGCTTTGTTCGCGGCATCGATGGTGGCCGTCAGCTCCGATTGGCGTTCGGCATCGAGCGGGAAGCCACCTGAAAACAGAATCAGCGATTTCCGCCCGGTCACCGCGCGCAATGATTTGGTGAGGTTCCGGATCGCCAGCAGAACGCTTCGTGCGGCGAAGTCTGACCTTACTTGAACAGGTGAGGGCATCCCCAGGGAGGCAATCTCTGTCGTTTGACCAGGTTCGTTCGGCTGGACAGAGGAGAACTTGACGCCCGCCACGGCCTTCTTGAGCAGGTCAGGATTGAGCGTGAAATTCTGCGCGATCCGGAAGGCACCGCTGAAATCCGCCACTGCCATCAGCCGGTCCTTCGAGGCGTACTTTTCCACGAATTGCGATGCCGCTCGCCGCGCGCGGATCTGGTCCGCAGACCCCATGGTTGAATTGTCGAAGAACAGGACGACAAAACGGGGTTGTTGCACGGCGCCATTCGAACCTGCATCCGCAGCCCTGGTGAAGCTGGTGATGGGCACTTCTCTTGCGTCCTCGAAAACGTGGAATTCGTTTGATTGCAAGTCCCGGATGTAATTCCCCTTCTTGTCGGTTGCAATCACATCAACCAGGACCATATTCGCTTCCGCTTTGATGACGTCCTGGCTCGTCTGTACAGGAGTTTGGGGACTATCTTGCCCCGCGGCGGGCTCGGCCGGCGCAAGCACGGGAACCAGGCCTGCAGATGCAATGCAGAGCATGGAAAGAAAAATCGAAAACGTGAGGTGCCGCGAGATCATGGTTCACCTGCCTAATAAGGAATTTCCACAGTCCGATTCATACTGGTGAGCTGGCTTCCCTCCGCGTCCCGGACAACCTCTCGTACCAGGTAAGCCCCCGGGGGCACGTCGAAGCTGGCTTTCACGGAAAGGCCGGTTTGAGAGAGCCGCTCAAGACTAGGGTCATAAAGTCGGAACTCGATCAGTTTTTGTTTGGCGGTAATTAATTTGCCGTCCCTGTCGAACAAAGCTGTCACGAAGGTCAGGTTGTTCAGGTTGCGGCCGTCTTCCTTTCGAAAATGCAACTGGCGGATGTCCAAATGGGTGAGGACGGAGAGTTTGGCCCCCGTGTCGTTGACCTTGAAGAACTGCGTATGGACTTCGACGGGCAACTCGTTGATCTCGTCCTGCGAGAACAAGGCCTGTTCGATTTCTTCCTTTTCCTGGGCGGATCTGTCCGCAGGCTTTCGCGGAGCAAAATAACCTCGGCGAGCCTGCACCATCAGTTTCTCGCCGTGAACGAGATGAACTTTCAAATCGTGGAAGGCGCCGTCCATCTTCAGGTTTTGAGGCGAGAAAGCCAGGACATAGTACACGTCAGCAAGCGCTCCCACTTTTCGCATGCCCAAATCCAGGTCGTTGCTGTTGGCGAAGAAAGTTCCGCCTGTGTCGAGAGCAAGGTTTTGCATGCCTTCGGAGCTTTTGCGAATACCATCCAACTCAATCATCTGCTTTCGTCCCATGGCATCCACTCGCCTGGGGATGACGATGACCCGCTTATCAATATCACCCCCCGGCACCGGCGCGTACAGCCCTCGGGCATCCAGGGCATTGATGATGACGTCAGCGCGTAGCGCCCGGTCCGCGATCTCGTCAAGGCGAAGCCGCAGGGTTTCGGTAAAAAACCCCCCCGAAACCAGAACAAGCGCCCGCTTGCCCGGGAGTGAAGCCATGCGGCGAGCCAATTGATCCACGCCTCTCAACGTGGCTTCGGACTCGGTTTCCGATAAGTTGAGGACGCGAATCGCATCGGCGAAGGCCTCCGATTGTGCCTGTTGTAAATACCGCTGGTCGCCGTCATACCGGCACTCGACCGTCTCCAGGCTGGCGATTTCGGTCGCGTAAGGATCGTGTTGATGGATCATGAGGTAGGCCTGGTAATCAGAAGTCTTCGGGCAGGGATCGGACGCCTGACCTGCGACGGGGCGTTGCTGAAGTTGAAAAAGGGCGTGACGGATCCGGGCGTGATCATCGGTGAAATCCATCTGAGCCTGGCCGGAACTGGTAAAGATTCCCACTCGGTCCCCCGGCAGCATGAAAGAGGCCAGATACCGGTCCGCTGCGTCACGCACTCTTGCCAGCTCGTCGAACCGCGTGTGGACGTCATCGAAATACAGCGCCAGATAACGCCAGGGCGTGGAAGTGGATCCGCTGCCCTCGGGCAAAACTTCGAGCTCATCCGCTTTGCTGATTGCGGCGGCTTGCGGAATGGTCCTTTGCGAGGGAAACTCAACTCCGAATTGAGAAATAATCTGCGGCTTGCCCCGATCCAGAATCCGGAAGTCTTCTTTTTTCAGGTTACCGACAGCCTTCCCCTGCGCGTCACGGACGACGACCCGCAGCATGACCAGGTTTCGTTCGACTTTGATCCTGAAGGTTGGCTGAACTTCACGCGTGGTGAGTTCGGATTGTCCGCCAGGCCGCTCCTCCGCCGCCGCGGGCCTGGTCAGGTTCAGTCCCCCGAGGAGTACCGACGCCAGCCCCAAGGAGAGGCTTGCCGCCACAGTTTTCCGCCCTGAGGCATGGATACCCATTTGAGAATTCTCGGTAAGAAATTCGGAGAAACCCCCGATCCGACGCCCTGGCGGAACCGTTTCAGTCTGGTATTAGCTCAGGTCCCCAGTATCCGCCGTGACCAAGGAGAAGTCAAGAAAAGCGCTTCTGAGTTCTGCGATTTGTCTTTGACGTCCCTTTCCACTGATGTATCAATAGGCCACACCGGACTGGCGTATTTCCTGGCACGGCTCCAGCGCTTCAAGTACACTGACCGAGAGCCGGGCGAGCCTTTTCCCGGCCGGGGATTGAGGCCATATGGTCAGGTTTGAGCGCATCCTTTGCCCGCTGGATTTTTCAGAATTCTCTGCCAGGGCCTACGACTACGCGCAGTCTTTGGCGGCCCGTTACAAGTCTAGACTCTATCTGCAACATATCATTGAACCTGCCTTCTCGGCTTACCCGGGAGTTGAATTTCCTGATTCAATTGGGCAGGTCTATCGCGAAATCCGATTGCACGCAGAAGACGCGCTGAAGGAGTTTGTGAAGAAGCACACCCGCGAGGGCCTCCATCCCCAGTGGAGCGTTGAGGACGGTCACATTCCGGCCATGATCCTCGGGTTCGCGGAAAAGGAACAGATCGACCTCATTGTCATGGGCACTCACGGTCGGCGGGGCCTCGATCACCTTCTGCTCGGAAGCGTCACGGAAAAGGTCCTGCGCAAGTCTCGTTGCCCGGTCCTGGTGGTTGGGAGGCCTGCCAATGATCGCACCGGCACCGCCGAGCCCATCCAACTGCGCAAGATCTTCTATTGCACCGACTTTTCTCAGAACTCTGAGCGGGCTCTGGGTTATGCGCTTTCGCTGGCCGAGGAATTTGGGGCGCAACTCACCCTGCTTCACGTTGTGGAGGATTTCCCCCTTTCGAAAGACCTGTCCACGCTGACGGCCGAGATCGTGAGTCAGCTTGAGGCAATGGTTCCGTCCGACGTGCGCGGGAAAGGCAAGATCCGATCCCGGCTGCGCGTTGGTAAACCCCATGAGGAGATCATTCGCGAGGCGGCCGAGAATGCGGCGGACCTGATTATCGTTGCCGTCCGTGGCCGCCACTTGCTCGACCTCGCGCTCTTTGGGTCCACCACCCACCGCGTCATCCAGCGCGGTCCTTGTCCAGTCCTCGTGGTTCACATTTGAACCAGAACGGTCGCGAGCAAGTGAAGTGCCCGGGGGTTGGCTGCCTTTGGCCCAAGGTGAGGTTCCCGGTGCGGCTTCGCATGAGGAGATATCTTCAGCAGGCGATTGGGCTGCTCAGCTTCACGTCGGCAGGCAGCACGAACAGAGCGTCCCATATGTCGTTCCGCGGGCCGACGGCAACAACGAACGAAGGTCGCAGGCCTCTACCTTGAAGATTGAGAATTTCCCTGAACAAGACTTTGGACGAAGCTGATCATGCGAGGGTCCTGCCAATCCGTGGCCCCAATAATCTTCTCCGCGACGCGCCCGTCACGGTCCAGGATATAGGTCTCCGGGAACTTGAATGTCCCGTAGCGGTTGGCGGTAGCCCGGTCGGGATCGAGGGCAATAGGGTAAGAGAGGTGATACTGGGCGACGAACTTCCTGAGAGCGGAGAGATCCTCGTCAACACTCACGCCGATGACGGTGACATCCTGGTCGCGCATCTGCTCGGCAAACTTTTCCAGGCCCGGTGTTTCTTCAACGCAGGGCGGACACCAGGTGGCCCAGAAGTTCACGAGCACCACCTTTCCACGATAATCATTGAGCGCGATGGGGCCCGACTCGAGAGACGCGAGCCGAAAATCCGGCGCCGCGTCACTGACGGACACCGGTCGAGGGTCTCGTTGCCGCAGGGCAAAAAGCAGCGCGGCCAGGATGACCAGGGCGACCAAGATGAGTTTCGCGAGGTTGGACTTACTCATAGACCCGGTATTCATTATAATTGGAGTTCGGGTTCAGGTTCTTACTTTTCGAGAGGCCAGGATCGATCGGAATACCAGCAGAGCGAGCACGCACGGCGGGGGAAGAAACCGCGCGGGTTTCAGTGATTATTCCGGCCCGCAACGAAGAGGCGAACATTGCCCGCGTGGTCCGTTCGATTGCCGCGCAAGGGGGCGTTCCGCTTGAAATCATTGTGGCGGATGATCAATCCGAGGACCGCACCGCCGCGATTGTCGAGCGTCTGAAGGCCGAAATTCCATCCCTCGTTCTCTTGCGGGTTGATCTGTTGCCGGAAGGATGGATGGGGAAGGCTCATGCGCTGGCTTGCGCGGCGAAGATAGCCCGCGGCCATTGGTTGCTCTTCACGGATGCCGATACAGAGCACCTCCCCGGGAGCCTCGAAGCGACGCTCGACCGCGCCGAGCGGCAGAGCATTGATCTGCTTTCGTTGTCGCCTGGACAATTGACTCCCACGTGGTGGGAAAAAGCGATCATACCGTTGGTCTACGTGAACCTTGCCCGGCTGTTCCGGTTTGAAGACGTCAACGACCCTGCGTCGCCTGCCGCCGCAGCCAATGGGCAATACATTCTTGTCCGGAGCGAGGTCTACAGGCGAGTGGGCGGTCACCAAGTGGTGCGCGACGCCCTCCTGGAGGACGTGGAGATGGCGCGGCACGTGAAATCTGCCGGGGGAAGGCTCCTTTTTCTTCCCGGAGCTCAATGGGTCCGCACCCGGATGTATCGCAGTTTCGGGGAAATGTGGCGGGGGTGGACCAAGAACTTGTACTTGCTCTATGGCGGAAAAGCGCCGCGAATACTTTTCGCCGTGCTTGAAAATTGCTTTCTGGATATTTTACCTCTGGCGGCAGCGATTGCCGCAGCTTTCGCCGGTCTGCTTTTCAACAGCGGGTTGCTGTTGCTTCTGGCAGGCAGCCTGGCGGTGTTCATGACGGCGCGAGTTTTAGGATATCGACGGGCTTTGCAGCGGCTAGGATTTGATACGAGCCTTGAGAACTATCGCATTCTGGGAGCCGTTTTGTTCAGCGCCTTGCTCCTTAATTCGCTGGGGGCTCACTGCCTGCGGGGACGAGTGGAGTGGAAGGGAAGAACCTATGTCGCGAAGAATCGGAGTCTGGAGGTGCAATGATCTACCTGACTCGCCGGGCGGAATTCTCCGCCTCGCATTTCTACCACAATCCGGATTTGAGTCCGGAAGAGAACCGCCGCATCTTTGGCAAGTGCAATAACCCGCACGGCCATGGGCACAACTATACACTGGAGGTCACCGTGGCGGGGGAAATCGATCCGACCACGGGGATGGTCCTGGACCTGAAGGATCTGAAAAAACTTCTCGAGCAGGAGGTCCTGGAGTTGATGGACCACAGGTTCTTGAACAAAGAGGTCCCTGTATTCACGAAGACGATTCCTACGACGGAAAACATTGCGATCCAGGTCTGGAAGCTGCTGGCTCCGAAACTTTCCTTTGGCCGGTTGCATCGAATCAGATTGTACGAGACCCCCGACCTGTTCGTAGATTACTACGGAGACTGATGGTCTACCTCACGCGCCGATATCGTTTCGCGGCCTCGCATCGTTTGCACAGCGATGGCTTGACGGAAGAACGGAATCGTCAGGTCTACGGAAAGTGCAACAACCCTTACGGACATGGGCACAATTATGTCCTGGAGGTTACCGTGGCCGGGCCGGTGGAGCCCTCCACCGGCATGGTCTATGACCTGGTGAAACTGGACGGGATCGTACAGAGGGAAGTGCTGGAACGGTTCGACCACACTTACCTGAACCTGGATGTGGAGACCTTCCGGCATGTGGTGCCCACCACGGAGAATCTCTGCGTCGAGGTCTTCCGGCTGCTTGATGACAAACTGAGGGAGGGCGCGACCAGGCCCGTGCCCAGTCTGGCGCGGGTACGCCTGGAGGAGACCAGTTCAAATTACTTCGAGTACGCTGGCGGAAAAGAACTCCCCCGGGGAAGGTGAGAGCGAACGAATGAAAGACGACTCCCTATCGATGATGGAAAGCGTCGAGTCCACTGCTCGACAAGACCTCATGGAGAGTGCTGTGCGCGAAATCCTGCGCGAGATGGGGGAGGATCCCTCGCGCGACGGGCTGATCCGCACTCCGGCCCGCGTGGCGAAGTCCCTGCGCTATCTCACCAGTGGTTACGGACAGGACATCGACAAGGTGCTGAACGGGGCCTTGTTCTCGGTGGCCTACGACGAGATGGTGATTGTAAAGGATATCGAAGTGTTCAGCATGTGTGAACACCACCTGTTGCCCTTTTTCGGCCGCTGCCACGTGGCTTATGTGCCCTCCAACAAGGTGATTGGCCTCAGCAAGCTCCCGCGCCTGGTGGACGTGTTTGCCCGCCGCCTTCAGGTGCAAGAGCGTCTCACCACTCAGATTGCGGAAACCATCATGGAGAAGATCAAGCCCCAGGGAGTTGGGGTTATCGTCGAGGCACGTCACCTCTGCATGATTATGCGCGGGGTGGAAAAACAGAATTCGATTGCCGTGACCTCGGCGATGCTGGGTGTCTTCCGGGATTGCGACCAGACGCGTGCAGAGTTCCTGAGGCTGGTCCACGAGAAACACTGACTTTGGCGCCCCCCGGGGCTTGCGACGGATTCTCATGTCCAGACTCAGTGGAAGGGTTGTTGTCGTTACTGGCGCGAGCCGCGGTATCGGCCTCGCGATTGCGCAGCGCCTGGCGCGCGAGGGCGCGACCCTGGTGCTCGTTGCCCGTGGCCGGAAAGCCCTCGAACGCGCGGCGGCGTCGATTCCGGGCCGGGGCCTGGGGGTGAGGGCTGATGTTACCAAGCCAGGTGACGTGCGGCGGCTGGTCGGCACAGTCCGTCGGCGCTTCAAACGGATTGACGTGCTCGTGAACAACGCCGGCACGTTTACCTTCAAACCCTTCACGCGAACCACCCTCACGGACTGGCGAAGGAATATCGACGCCAACCTTACATCGGTTTTCCTGACCACGCGGGGCGCGCTGCCCCTGCTCAAGCACAGCCGCGCGCCGCAGGTGGTGAATATTCTTTCCATCTCCGGCCGTCAGGCATTTCGCAACTGCTCTGCGTACACGGCATCGAAATTCGGAGCGCTGGGGCTCACGCGGGTGCTGGTTGAGGAACTGCGCGACCATAAGATTCGCGTGACGGCAATCCTGCCGGGTGCCACGAACACGCGGCTGGCGGACGAGTTTGGTTTCCCGGTGCGGCGGTCAGACTTGATCCAGCCGGAAGATGTGGCGGAAGTACTCCTCTCGGCGCTCCTCCAACCGCCACGCTCGGCGGTTGAAGAGATCGTTCTGATGCCGTCAAAGGGTTCACTTTAGAGGGGGGGCGCGTGTTTACCTTTGTCAAAACGCCGACGCCTATGGTATTCTATTGCCGGAGATAAAAGGGATAAAGTTGTGAGAAACGAGGAGATTGGCGGATGCCGTTAACCCGTGAGGCAAAGACAAATGTCATTGAGCGCTTTAAGGTCCATCCGAAAGACACGGGTTCGCCCGAAGTGCAAGTGGCCATCCTGAGTGAGCGCATCAACTACCTCACCGAGCATTTTCGCACCCATCGCAAGGATCACGCCTCACGTCGAGGCTTGCTGATGATGGTCGGCAAACGGAAACGCTTGCTTGAGTACTTGAAGCGCCAGGATCCTGATCGCTATAAGCAGGTTATCGACAGGTTGGGCATCCGCAAGTAGCCCGGTTGTGAATCAAGAGTTTGAAGAGCGGAAGAATAGCAGCCTGACGGGACGGCCCGCCGGAATGCCGGTTGGGGCCGTTTTTTCATTAGCGGGCATCTCTCTTGGTGGTATCGCTTAGACAGCGAGCCCTCACCAGCGCAAATCGCAACTCCCCTCCAACCCCAATTCAATGTTCACAATGTCTCGAAAGAAGGTTCGCCGCGCGAGGAAAGACCTGAGCTCCTTGCTCCAGGTCCCCTGTGGCAGACTGCTTCGGGGCGGATGCGATCAAGGAGAATAAGACATGCAACAAATCAGTATTCCACTAGGAGCCAGTACTCTCACCATCGAATGCGGAAAGCTGGCCAAGCAGGCCAACGGCTCGGCCTTGGTTCGGTATGGAGACACCGTGGTGCTCGCCACGGCCTGCTCGACCGAACCCCGGGAGGGGATTGATTTCTTCCCCCTCACGGTAGATTACCGAGAATACACCTACGCGGCAGGGAAAATCCCGGGAGGTTTTTTCAAGCGGGAGGGGCGGCCGACCGAAAAAGAGATCCTCACCAGCCGTCTGATTGATCGTCCCCTGCGGCCGATGTTTCCCGATGGCTTCAAGGATGAAACACAGATTATCGCCATGGTGCTCTCGGCGGATTCCGACAACAACCCGGATGTCATTGGAGTTGTCGCGGGGGCGGCCGCGGTCTACCTTTCGGACATCCCCTTTTACAACCCTGTGGGCGCCGTCCGTGTGGGATTGGTGGACGGCCGCCTGGTCACGAACCCCAGCTACAGCGAGATCAAGACCAGCCTGCTGAACATAACGATTGCGGGCACGGACGACGCTATTGTGATGGTCGAAGCGGGCGCCAGCGAAGTTTCGGAGGAGACCATCCTCGAGGCCATCCAATACGGCCACGCAGAAATCAAGAAGATTGTGGCGGCCCAGAAGGACCTCTTCGAAAGAATGGGTGTCCAAAAGCGCGACTTCGCCGCTCCCCCCCGTGACGAAGTCCTTTTCAGCGAGGTCGAGCAGAAAGCGGGGAAGGCGCTGCACGAGGCCATGGATACATCCGTTTACAAGAAGCTGGAAAGCCACCGCAAGATTGCGGAGATTCGCAAGGCGCTTGTGGAAAGCTACCCCGAGGAAGAGGAAGAAAAGCGGCGGCAAGTAGCGCACTATTTCGATGCTCTGGAGGAAAAGTACTTCCGGGAGGATGTGCTCTTGAAACGGCAGCGTCCTGACCACCGGGCCTTCGACCAGGTGAGAGATATCACCTGCGAGGTGAGTCTCCTGCCTCGCACGCACGGCTCGGCGCTCTTTACCCGCGGCGAGACCCAGGCGCTCGTGACGTGTACGCTCGGGACTGCGGAGGACGTGCAGCGTATGGACGTGCTGGAAGGGGAAGCCTTCAAGCGTTTCATGCTGCATTACAACTTTCCGCCTTTCAGCGTGGGTGAAGTTGGTTTCCTGCGAGGGCCCGGGCGGCGGGAAATCGGCCACGGCGCGCTGGCTGAAAGGGCTCTTCTGGCCATCATTCCCGAGGAGAAGGACTTTCCTTACACCATCCGGGTAGTGTCCGATATCATGGAGTCAAACGGCTCGTCTTCAATGGCGACGGTCTGTGGAGGATGCCTGGCGCTGATGGATGCCGGCGTGCCCATTAAGGCGCCGGTAGCGGGCATCGCGATGGGACTGGTCAAGGAAGGCGACAAGTATGCCGTCCTCACGGACATTGCGGGCGCGGAGGACCATTACGGCGACATGGATTTCAAGGTCGCCGGCACGAAAGACGGCATCACCGCTCTCCAGATGGACATCAAAATCACCGGCATAACGCCCCAGATCATGTCCGAAGCGCTGGCCCAGGCGAAGGCGGCGCGGCTGCACGTGCTGGCGAAGATGCTCGAAACCCTTCCAGAGCCTCGCCCCAACATTTCTGCCTACGCTCCTCACATCTACACGCTCCGAATCAACAAGCAGAAGATTGGGGAATTGATCGGGCCGGGAGGGAAGGTCATCCGGGGGATCATTGAGCAGACGGGCGTTAAAATCGACGTGGAAGACGACGGCCAGGTTAATGTCGCGGCCACCGACGAAGCCGCCGCCAACAAGGCGCTTAAGATGATCAAAGACCTGCTGGCAGAGGCGGAAGTCGGCAAGACCTACCTGGGCAAGGTTGTCCGCCTGGCGGACTTTGGCGCATTCGTCGAAATTTTCCCCGGGACCGACGGCCTCCTGCACATCAGCGAAGTGGCCGAGCACCGGATTCGTGATATTCGCGACGAACTCAAAGAGGGCGACCAGTTGCTGGTGAAGGTGATCTCGATTGAAGGGAACAAGATTCGGCTGAGCCGCAAAGCGGTGCTTCGGGATCAGCGGGCCAAAGCCGGGCACGCCCACGAAGCGCATGAGAAGAAGCGTTCCTAGTCTCACCTTGTGCGGCTAAAGCGCACATCCACAAGGGCGTGTCTTGCGGCGTGAGAACCCCCTCATTCGCCACTTGCTGATTCCTCCTGGCGAAGGGAGGAACGGAAAGAGGATGAGGGGTTGTTCCTTGCGGCAGGGGTGAGATGCCCCGACATCGTGCAGACTCTTTCAAGATACGCTCGGCGCCCTTTTCCTGCGAGAAAAACGCGCCGCCACCTCAGCGCCACTCATTCACTTTGATTCCACGCGCTTTCCCTGGCAACCGTTCCAGCCCTTTGGTAGAATCCGCCACGAGTTGTTTTCCAGTCCTCTGATGGAGAAGTTAAGGCCGCGTGCTCCCTGGAGCGGAGGGTCGCGGCACCAGTTGCAGTGAAGGAATTTCGGAGGCTCCGCGATGGGTTATCTGGACAAGCTTGACCTGGACAAGAAACTGGAATCGAAAGAAGAGTACGAAGAGCTGCTGGAGGAGTATCAGTTCAGGTTGCTGAAGCTCCAGAGGAAGATTATCGACAAGGGAGTTGCTGTATGCGTAGCCTATGAAGGTTGCGATGCGGCGGGCAAGGGAGGAAACATCAAACGGCTGACCGAAGCGCTGGATCCTCGCGGGTACGAGGTCCATCCGATCGGAGCGCCCAGCCCCGCCGAAAAGGCCCATCACTGGCTGCGCAGATTCTGGTTGCGCCTTCCCTCGCGAGGGCGCCTGGGGATCTTCGACCGGACGTGGTACGGCCGGGTGCTGGTCGAACGGGTGGAAAAGTTTGCCAAGAAAGAGGAATGGCAGCGTGCCTACCGAGAAATCAATGAGTTCGAGCGCACTCTGGTCGATGACGGCATGGTGCTGGTCAAGTTCTGGATTCATATCTCCAAGAAAGAACAACTCGATCGTTTCAGGAAGCGCGAAAAGGATCCGTGGAAGAACTGGAAACTGACCGACGAGGACTGGCGTAATCGGGAGAAATGGGACGATTATATCGAGGCCCTGGAAGAGATGTTCGAGAAGACGGATACAGACTACGCTCCCTGGACCATCATCGAGGGTAACTGGAAGTGGTGGGCGAGGATCAAGGCGCTCAAAACAGTGGTCAATCGGATTGAATCTCGTCTCTAAGCGGCGGTAAACGCGCTTGACAAGTCTTTTGCCGGTTTCGTAGCATGGCTCTGTGGCGGGCAGGCGTGCGTCGGTTCGCGGCCGCAAGTGACACTCGCCAGGTGAAGCCACCGTTCTGCCAACCCCGCGTTCAATCAGGCATGTTCGGCGGTGAGGGTGATCCGTGAGAATAGAAGTGCGGTTCAGCGGCGACGTGGCAATACTCAGCCTGAGTGGGAAGTTTCTGGCGGGCGGTGATGGCCCATTCCTGCGGCAGAAAGTGAAGGACCTGATTGATGCCGGGGCCAAGAAGCTCCTGGTGAGCTTTGCCGAGGTGCCGTACATTGACTCCACCGGCCTGGGTTTCCTGGCGGGTACCCGCGTGAGCTGCCAGAATGCCGGCGTCCATCTGGTCCTCGCAAGTCTCAACCAGCATGTGCGGAAAATCCTGGATGAGGTCAAGCTTTCCCAGTTCTTCACAATCGCCAAGGACGAAGAGGCCGCAGTCAAGGCGCTTGAGGCCGCGGCTCCGGCCCCTCCGAGCCCGGGGATGGCCTCCGACAGCGAAACGAAGGGACGAAAGCGCTCTCAGCCTCTGGGCCGTGAGGGATAGCGCGCCGCCGACTGAGAGTTGAAGACGCTACCCCGGGTGAAAGAAACGAAATGCCTTCGGACCTGCCAAGGGAAGCGAGGAAGCGGAGCATCAAACGTACTCTTGCGCCCGTTCGAATCCGCGTCATCGGGAACGATGCGCAAGGAGTGGCGTTCGTGGAAGAGAGCGTCACGGTGAGCTTCAACCAGCAGGGGGCCCGGATCAGCCTGACTCACTCCCTTTTGCCTGACGACATCATCCTTGTTCGGAACCTCGAAAATGGCATCGAGGAGGAGTTCCGCGTGGTGGGGAGTCTCCAGGAAGTGTTTGGAGACCGCCGGGAATGGGGCGTGGAGCCGCTCAACCCGGAGAGCGGCATCTGGGGAGTTCAGTCCCGATCGCCTGCGGAGGGCATCCAGCCCAAGGCGCTCATCGAGTGCGCGGCGTGCCAGAGGGCGGCGCAAACCACGCTTTCGACCATTGAATATGACGTGCTGCTCGCTACCGGTCTCATCTCCCGCCACTGTGACCGCTGCAACGAGACGACGCGCTGGCGGCCCAGCGAGCAGGGGCTTACGGCCGAAGTGATTGCGGCGGGCGCCAAAGTAACGAAGCCGGCGGTTGAGAGGCGGAAACTGAAACGCGTCCGGCTTATCATGCACCTTCAGGTGCGGAGCCGGCGCGGCGTCACGGATATTGCCCAGACGCGTGACGTTTCCAAGGCAGGCCTCTGCTTTGTCAGCGGCAATCGGTTTGAGGTTGGCGAAGAGGTCTTCATCACACTTCCGTTTGCAAATTCCATTCGCCCCACCGAAACGAAGGCTAAAATCTTGTGGACGGCCGAAGGCGGTGGGGGCCGCTTCTATGGGGTTCGATACACATCCTGAGCCTCTTGACTTGCGCACGAAGTTATCCAGATTCACGACGCCGGGCACCGGCTGATTGAATGATTGAAGCCCAGCGCAGCGCGGAGCTCCGTCCTTCTTTCTTTCAGGAGGTCGTATGCGGGCTCGACCAGGTCTGTTTCCGGGGTTGGCAGCCGCTCTTTTGCTGGGGCCGCCCTTTTTCGCGCAGGTGGCGCACCAGCACCATCCGCCCGCGACCGCGAATGAATACCTTCGAGTTCTCGAAGACCCGGGCCGCGACGAATGGCAGAGGCCGGAAGAGGTCGTGAACAAGCTGGGCTTGCGGCCCGGCGATAACGTTG
>Ga0070741_10013663_pt1 | contig 14266 bp, 12 predicted proteins | sample Coa_R1_4_FD_66440 | JGI IMG/M metagenome (GOLD analysis project Ga0070741, IMG submission 66440) | Surface soil microbial communities from Centralia Pennsylvania, which are recovering from an underground coalmine fire - Coalmine... | ecosystem: Environmental > Terrestrial > Soil > Unclassified ... | reverse complement strand
TAATCCTCCTGCACCGGCGCCTTGTGCTGCGCGACCAGCTGTTGCTGGACATTGGGCGGTACCGGCTCGTAGTGACTGAACTCCACGCTGTACGATCCTTGGCCACCGCTGTACGACTTCAACCGCGATCCGTAGCCGTCCAACTCGGATAACGGAATCTGACCCAGCACGCCGATCAGACCGCCCGGCATGGAGCGCGTGCCCGCCACGTGACCGCGCTTGGAGGATAAATCCCCGGTCACATCGCCGATGTTGCTTTCGGGCACATTAATCTGGATGTTGACGATGGGCTCGAGCACGATCGGTCGCGCTTTCGACACCGCATCGAGGAAGGCTTTGCGACCGGCGGCGACGAACGCCACTTCTTTTGAATCGACTGGATGCGACTTGCCGTCATACACCGTCACCCGGACGTCCTGCATCGGATAACCGGCGATCGCGCCCGACTGCACCACCTGCAGCACGCCTTTTTCCACCGCGGGGATGAACTGGCCGGGAATGACGCCGCCCTTCACCGCATCGACGAACTCGAAGCCCTTGCCGCGCTCGAGCGGCTCGATCCGCAGAAACACCTCGCCGAACTGACCTGCGCCTCCCGTCTGCTTCTTGTGCCGGCTATGACCCTCGGCTTTCCCCGTGATCGTCTCACGATAGGCGATGCGTGGCGGATGTGTCTTCACTTCGAGCTTGTATTGGCTCGACAGCTTTTGCAGCAGCACGCGCAGGTGTAGATCACCCAAGCCCTGCACCACGGTTTCGTTGGTGCTTGCCACATGCTCGATCGTCAGGCAAGGATCTTCACCCGCGAGCTTCTGCATGACTTCCCACAGGCGCTGCTCGTCGCCGCGCTTGGCCGCCTCCACCGCGAGCCCGAAGATCGGCACGGGGAAGTCGATCGGCACCAGATGAATGTGGTCTTCGTCGTGTGAATCGTGCAGCACACTGTCGAAGGTGATTTCTTCGACTTTTGCCACGGCACCGATGTCGCCAGGGAGGCAGCGATCGACCGGTATCGTCTCCTTCCCCCGCAGCATCATCAGCTGGCCCACTTTGAACGGCTTGCGTCCATCGCCGATATACAACTGGCTGTCGCGCGTGACGGTGCCTTGATGCACACGGAATACTCCGAGCTTGCCGACAAAGGGGTCGACGCTCACCTTGAACACATGCGCGACCACATGCTTGGAGGGATCGGGTTCGGAGAGGAACGGTTGGGCTTGATCGCCGCTGCCTTTCAAGAACTGCGGCGGATTGCCTTCTGCCGGGGTAGGGAGCAGATGCTCGACGACGTCGAGCAACTCAGGCAGGCCGACGCCGGTGCGGGCAGAAACGAAGCAGATCGGCACCAGATGGCCTTCGCGCAACGACTGCTCGAAGGGCTCGTGCAGCTCGTGCACGTCGATGTCGCCCTGCTCGAGGTAGCGATTCATGAACGCTTCGTTGACCTCGACCACTTGATCGATGAGTGCGCGATGCGCGGCATCGACCGATGAAAAATCCGATTCACCGCCAGGATTGAAGAAGCAATCGACGATCTCGCTGCCGCCCTTCGCGGGTAGGTTGATCGGCAGGCATTCCTTGCCGAACGCTTGCTGAATCTGCTCCACCAGTTGGTGAAGATTGACCTCTTCGGCGTCGATCTTATTGATGACCAGAATGCGGCACAGGCCGCGCGCCTGCGCCCATTGCATCATCCGAGTCGTGGTCAGCTCGATGCCGGTCTGGGCGTTGACGACGATCAGCGCGCTCTCGACCGCCTCGAGGGCACTGAGCGCATGACCGAGAAAATCCGGATAGCCTGGCGTGTCGATGAGATGGACCCGCGTGCCGGCGTGGTTGAAGTGAGCCACGGCGGAATACAGCGAGTGCTGATGCTCCTTCTCCAGGGGGTCGAAATCGCAGACCGTGTTACCGCGTTGGACGCTGCCTGGGCTGTTAATCGCGCCCGCTCGATGCAACAACGCTTCCGCGAGCGTTGTCTTTCCACTGCCCGCATGCCCGACCAACGCGAGCGTGCGGATTTCCTCCGAAGCGATATTTCCCATGGCTCTCCCCGTGAGTTGGATGGAAACCGTTGCCAAACCCTGAGAGAAGTATAGGAGCGGGCAGGCTGGCGCCACAAGGCCGCACGTGGTGCGTTGCATCGTGCGGGTACGTTGCGCCGCAAGGTGCAGCGGGGGCATGACCGATGCTAGGTTCGTTCACACGCCTCGGCTCGATTCGAGCCGAGGCCACGGTGAACATCACGATGGGGGATAGATGAAGATCACACGATGGGTGGCGGCGCTGGCCGCCTTGCCTCTCGCATCCGCTGCATCCGCGCACGATCTGACCATCGACGAATGCATAGAAGGTGGCGAGTTCATTCAACACGCGGCAATGTCGCGCGATTCCGGGCTTTCGCGTGAAGCGTTCCTGGGCCAGATGCAGGCGGATCTCATCGCCATCCAAGCGTTCCCGCCGCAGTTGCGTTGGTTCGTGCAAGACGAAGCCGACGCAACCTTGCTCGTGAGTCAAGCCGAACAAGTCTTCGACGATCCGCGTGCACCCGATCATCATCGAAGCGACTTCTTGCACACCTGCTTCGACCGGATCCAACAACAATCTGCGCTGCGAAGCGGGGCGCGGGCGGACGCGGGACGCGAGATTATCCGCTAGAACTGTAGTCCGTCCGATGGCCCGACGGACCGCTCTACTGGGGGACGTAGATCGCCAGCGCGCTGCCGCGCTTGCGAGACAGCGGCGCTGAGACGCCTACACCGATGCCGCCCCAGCCGATGGTGGTGCCGGTGCCGACGCCGACCGTCCCCGGCGCATCGGACGCCATGCCGCGCAAGATGATGCCGTTCGCACCGACCTTAGCCGCTTCTTCTTTCAGACGCTCGATCAGCGCGTCGGTGCGGCGCTGGGCCCCGACGGTGAAGGCACTGCCGGCCGCCTCGACGATCGCGATCTCCTCGTAGTGTGCAGGAGGCTGCGCATAGACCTTGACCTGCGCCGGATCGAGCGGTGGGCGCGCGGCGCCGAGCATGACACGCGAAGGTCCCGAACACGCCGCAAGCAGCGCAAGCACGAGCAGGGGTGTGAGAAGGCGCACGAACAGCGATGATCGCATTGAATTGCTCCTCGAATGATGATCTCGTGCAAACGCCGGGCCGCATGCTGCGCGACGATGCCGCTCAACGAAACGTCGCTTCGACCGCACCGAACGGGTCGAACACCGATCGCACGTGCGCCGGCCCCTGCAGCAGGTACTGTCGAGTGAAGGAGCCCGAAATCACTCGCTGCCTCGCTTCGAGCGCGTAGCCGAATTCGGCGAGCTTGTTGGCCAGCCAAACGATCGAATTGACCGGATTGCCCATCACGGCCGCACCGCTTGCCTCGTCGCGCAGCTGTTCGTCGACGTAGACCCGAACGCGAGCCGAAGACAAATCGAAATCCTCGAGCGGTATCGCAGTGCCGGTGACGAAGGCCTTCTGCTGCGCGTTGTCGGCCATCGTGAGCGGAAGGTCGGCGGCGAAGTCGCCGCGCGTTTCGATGATCTCGAGGGCAGGCGCGACATCGCTGATCGCGCGTCGCGCCTCATCGAGGCTCACGCCTGGCCCGCGCAACGTCGCCCCAAGAGTCAGGCAGAGCTCGTTCTCGAAACCTGGTTTGATCAGTGTGGCGTACTGAAAGACGTGGCCCGAGGGTTTGTTGCCGCTCGCGAGCAGGAAGCCGAAGCAGGGCTCGTGTACTTTCATCTGTGCGCGCATGGCGGCGGCGGTGAGTCCCACCTTCCAGCCGGCGTGGCGCTCACCCCGCGCGATCAGCCGCCGCAGGATGCCGAGCTGGACGCGATAGCCGGCATCCATATCGAGCTTGTGGGCCCATTCGTCTGGATGATGATGGCCTTGCAGCATCGACTGCCAGATCGATTCGGTGGCATGTTCGAGATTGAAGGCGGACATCGGGATCCGTGGCAGGCGTTGAAATGCCGAGGCAGTATAGCAGCGGCTCTTGATCGCGCCGAAAAGCGTCGCCCACGGAGGCTGCGAAGTCAGCAAGCCCATCGATTCTGTCGCTGCACTTCAGCGTGCTCACGCATTCCAGGCATCTTGGACTGCGCGCAGAACGTTCGCATCGAGCGGTCGTGCCGGCAGCGGCGTTCGAAATGCGCCGGGGATCAAAGGCATCAAGACGAATGCAACTCGCTCTCGTGCCACCCGCGCAGGGCAGCACGCGCCCCGGCGGAGGCCAGCGCGAACAACCCGACACCGGCCAGAGTGATGAGGAACAGCGCAGCGAACAACCGTGGGATGTTCAGCTGCAGACCGGCGAGCAAGATTTGATAAGCGAGGCCAGACGAAGTGCCTCCGGTGCCCGCCACGAATTCCGCCACGACCGCACCGATCAAGGCAAGGCCGGTCGATACTTTGAGCCCGGCGAAGAAGTAGGGCAGTGCGCTCGGAATGCGCAAGCGAACGAGAGTGCGCCACCGGCTTGCGCCATAAAGCTTGAACAGGTCGAGCAGCCCCGGATCGACACTGCGCAAGCCCTGCGAAGTGTTCGAGATGATCGGAAACAGCGCGACGATTGCCGCGCAGATTACGAGCGCCAGCGTGGGATCTTTCACCCAGATGATGATCAGCGGCGCGATCGCCACGATCGGGGTGACCTGGAGCAGGATCGCGTAGGGCAACAGGCTGACCTCGATCAGGCGGCTTTGCACGAACAAGAAGGCGATGGCAATGCCCAGGACGAGCGCGAGCAGCAGAGCGAGGAAGGTGATCTTCAGGGTGACGAGCAGCGAGCCGAACAGCAGCGGCGCGTCCTGCACGAGCGTGCGCATGACCAGCGCGGGCGAAGGCACCAGGTAGGCCGGGACGTCGTAGCGCGTCACGACGAACTGCCACACGAACAGTACGGCAACGCCGACGAGCAGCGGGGCGAACACCGGCCACAGCCGTTTCATGCTGGTTCTCTTGTCATCGCTCGATTTCGCTCGTGCCACTGCCGTGCGCCAGCATGTCGCTCAGGCTGCGGCATGCGGCCGCGAAGCGCGCCGCCACCCGAAAGTCATCGTTGCGCGGGCTCGGTTCGTCGATGACCGCTTCCCCGACGATGCGACCAGGTCGCGACGACATGACGACGACGCGCGTCGACAGGAACACCGCCTCGTAGATGCTGTGGGTGACGAAGACGACCGTAAGCGACTGTTTTGCCCACAGCGCCAAGATCTCGTTGTCGAGTCGGCTGCGCGTGATCTCGTCCAGGGCGCCGAACGGTTCGTCCATGAGCAGGAGGTCCGGGCTGGTGACGAGGGCGCGCGCGATCGAGGCGCGCATCTGCATGCCGCCGGAAAGCTCGCGCGGCCGGGCGTCGGCAAATTCATGCAAGCCCACCAACTCCAAGGCGGCTGCGACACGTCGATGGTCGTCGCCGCCCGCGCCCTGCAGCTCGAGCGGCAGCCGCACGTTGCGACGCACCGAAGCCCAAGGCATCAGCGTCGGTTGCTGGAACACGAACGCCAGTTTGCCGGCCGTCGCCGACGAGCTGACGCGGCCACTCGATGCGGAAGTCAGACCGGCGATCATGCGCAGCAACGTGCTCTTGCCGCAACCCGAGGGGCCCAACAACGTGACGAACTCGCCGCGATGGACGCTGAGATCGATCCGATGCAGTGCGCGTACGCCGTTGGGATAGACCTTGTCGGCGCCCTGTAGGGTGACGATCGGTGCAAGGCCCGCCATCGACGCTACGCCCTATCCTTGACGCGGGTAATGCGCCCGCGTGTCCCCCGCGCGCCAGCGCGCATGTCTAGGGCAGCACCGTTCGCAGCGATCTGATTCAGCACGATGCCGGTGATATGCCGCAACCATTTGCGTTGCTCGCTCGCCGCCATGAGATCAAAACCGAGGAAGCGGCTCAACGTATAGCGGTTCGACAGGTAGAAGTAAGCGAGCGAGGCGATGGTGAGGTAAACCTGCACGGCATCCAGGCCGCGCCGAAAGCTGCCTTGCGCCGCCCCGCGTCTGAGTAGGTCGGCGAGGATCGTCAGCAGCGGAGAGGACAGACGGGTGACGTTGCGCGCTCGCTTCAAATGCTCACCACGGTGCAGATTTTCGCTGTTGAGCAGTCGGATGAATTCCGGATTCTGCAAATAGTAATTCCAGGTGAATCGGATCAAGGCACGCATGCCTTCGGTCGGATCGAGATGAGCAAGGTCGAGCGCTTGTTCGGCGACGCCCAGCCGCGCGTAGCTATCCTCGAGGACGGCACGGAATAAATCCTCCTTGCTGCCGAAGTGGTAATAGAGCATTCGATCCACCGTGCCCGCGTTGCGGCTGATGCGCTCGATGCGGCCCCCGCCGAACCCATGGCTGGCGAACTCGGCCGTCGCTGCATCGAGAATGCGGCGTCGCATCGCCTCCGGGTCACGCCTGCGCGGCGCCCTGCCGTCCGAGTTGGTCGCTGCGCGGGAGGCGGGCAACCGAACGATTGCGCGAGCTTTCCTCGGCATAGTCTGGCGCCGCTCGCTAGCGATCGAGGTACTTCAACTTGTCCTTGACGTCCTTCCACTCCTCCGCGTCGGGCAGAGGATCTTTCTTATCCGTGATGGTCGGGCAAGTGCGCGACATTTCGGCGTTGATCTCGATGAAGTGCAGTTGATCCCTCGGCAGGTCTACGTCAGCGTAGATCGCATCGACGGGGCATTCTGGAATGCACACGGCGCAGTCGATGCATTCGTCGGGGTCGATGACCAGCATGTTCGGCCCCTCTTTGAAGCAATCCACCGGGCAGACGTCGACGCAGTCGGTGTATTTGCACTTGATGCAGGATTCGGTAACGACGTGGGTCATGGTTCTCCTCGAATGCGACGCCTAGCGCTTGAGCGTGGTCGGCCTCCGTGCCGAGATCGGATGGACGTTGCCGCAGCGGCTCGATGTCGGGGGTTGCAGGGGACAGTAGGGCTTTACGGGTTGCTCGGCCCTTTTTGGGGCTGCTGGGAGTCTAGACTAGGCCATGGGTTGCTGCCATTTCCAGCTTAGGGTATGGTGCAACGGCGCGTCAATAAAGTGTTTTCTCCATAGTATGAAGTGCCTCCTTCATAAGCGTCGACCGTTATGACTGCGTCCTCGGCACGTCGGGCCAGCACTCGCTACGTCGAGCCGATGCAACTGTCCGACGCACTGCGGGCGCTCGCGGAGCGACCTGCCATGGTCCTCGCCGGCGCAACCGACTTTTATCCCGCACGTATCGATCGTCCGATCGAGGAAGACATCGTCGATATCAGCCGCATTGCCGAGCTGCGCGGTATCGAGCACGACGAAGACGGCTGGCGGTTGGGCGCGCTCACGACCTGGCGCGAGATTGCCGAGCAGCCGCTGCCGGCGCTGTTCGACGGTTTGAAGGCGGCGGCAGGCGAGGTCGGGGGCATGCAGATTCAGAATCGCGGCACGATCGGCGGAAACCTGTGCAACGCTTCGCCGGCGGCCGATGGCATTCCTCCCCTGCTGGCGCTCGATGCTTCGGTGGAACTCGCGTCGTCGACAGGGACACGGAGCCTTCCGCTCGCGGCCTTCATCCTCGGCAATCGCATCACCGCACGCCGCCCAGACGAATTGCTCACGGCAGTTCGTATTCCGGCGCGCCGTGCACGCACCCGATCGGCGTTTCTGAAGCTCGGTGCGCGCCGCTATTTGGTGATCTCGATCGCGATGGTCGCGGCAACGGTCGAAACGGATGGCGCCGGTAGGATTGCTCGTGCGGGACTCGCGGTCGGTGCGTGTGGACCGGTCGCGCAACGGCTGCGCAGCTTGGAATCGCGCCTACTCGACCAGCCGATCGCGGCACTGAGCGACTTCGAGGTTCTCGAATCGGACTTGGTGCCACTCTCGCCGCGCACCGACGTGCGCGCCACGGCCGCTTATCGTCACGACGCAGTGGTCACGCTGCTGCAGCGCGCGCTACGGAGCCTCGGTGATGCGTAGCGAGATCGCGCCACCGGCGCGTTCGGGTGCCGACGTCGTTGCCTTCGAGCTCAACGGCAGCGTTTGCATGCTCGCGGTGCATCCCGCAATGCGTTTGTCCCACGCCTTGCGTGAAATGCTTCGGCTAACCGGCACGAAGGTCGGTTGCGATGCCGGAGACTGTGGCGCATGCACGGTGCTGCTCGATGGTGAACAGGTGTGCGCATGCTTGATCCCGATGGCGCAAGTGCGCGGCCGTCGTGTGACGACCATCGAGGCGCTCGGATCTGCCAAGCAGTTGTCGCGCTTGCAAGCGAGCTTCCTCGCGCATGGCGCGGCGCAGTGTGGCGCCTGTACACCCGGCATGCTGATGGCGGCGAGCGATCTGCTTCGACGTCATCCATCGCCCAGCGCGCAGCAGATACGCGACGCCGTCGGCGGCGTGCTGTGCCGCTGTACCGGCTACCAGAAGATCGTCGAGGCGATCCTCACCACGGCGGCCTGCGCCGATCACGCCGAATGTCCGCCCGCCGGCCGCGCGGTCGGTACCCGCATTGCCAAGCGCGATGGCATCGACTGTGTCACAGGGCATGCGACGTATGGCGCGGATCTCGCGCCGTCCGAAGCTCTTTGGCTGCGCGCGGTGCGCTCGCCCTACGCCCGCGCGCGCTTTCGCTTAGGTGATCTCGCTGCTTGGCAGGCTGCGCATCCCAACCTCACGGTACTCACTGCCTCGGACGTGCCTTGCAACCGCTTTGCCATCTTCGCCGAGCCGAAGGACCAGCCGGTGCTCGCCGACGGGCAGGCGCGCTATTGCGGCGAAGCGGTGCTCGCGCTGGTCGGCCCGTACGACGACGTCTTGGCCGTCGAGATCGACGGCTTGCCGATCGAATGGCAGATCGAGCCCGACGTGCAGAGCATCGAAGAAGCGCTGGGCGCGCAGCAGCCCTTGCACGAATTCGCACCGGACAACGTGCTTATCCGCGGTCGGGTGGTGAAAGGCGACGTGGAGCGAGCGATCGCTGGCGCGGCACAGGTTGCGGGAGGCGTGTTTACCACGAGCTATGTGGAGCATGCCTATATCGAGCCAGAAGCGGGCTATGCCGAATCGTTTACCGATGCCGACGGCCGGCAGCGCTTGCGCGTGTTCGCTTGCACGCAGACGCCGTACATGGACCGCGACGAGCTTGCGCGCGTGCTCGCCATCGCCCCCGACCGCGTGCACATCGTGCCCTCCGCCATCGGCGGAGGTTTCGGCGGCAAGCTCGACTTGTCGATCCAGCCGCTGCTTGCGGTTGCGGCATGGAAGCTCGAGCGTGCCGTACGGGGCGTGTATAGCCGACAGGAATCGATGCTGAGCACGCCGAAGCGACATCCCGCTCACATGCATGCGCGCTTTGCCTGCGACGACGAAGGCAAGCTCGTCGCCGCAGACTTTCACGGCGATTTCAACACCGGCGCCTATGCATCCTGGGGTAGCACGGTCGCCAATCGCGTGCCGATTCACGCCTGCGGGCCGTATCGAATCGATCACGTGCGCGCAACGACACGGGCTGTTTACACCAATGGACCGATCGGTGGGGCCTTCCGGGGCTTCGGCGTCCCGCAATCGACCTTCGCGCACGAAGTGCTGATCGACGATCTGGCCGAGCGGCTCGACATGGATCGCCTGGAGTTTCGCGCCCGCAATGCCTTGCGCGTCGGCGATTCGACCGCTACCGGGCAAATGCTGGCGGCGAGTGTCGGGCTGAGCGCTTGCCTCGATCGCTTGCGGGCGGGATGGCAGGAGGCGCTGATCCGCGCGGCCGACTTCAACAAACGCGCACAACCCGTGCGTCGCGGCGTGGGCATCGCCTGCATGCTGTACGGAATCGGCAATACGGTCATCGCGAATCCATCGACGATCCGGGTCGCCTTGCGCAACGACGGGCGTGTCATGCTCTACAACGGCGCGATCGATATGGGTCAGGGATCGACCACCGTGCTCGCGCAGATCTGCGCGGATGCCTTGGGCTTGCCCGTGGCGTTGCTCGATCAGATCGTCGGCGATACCGATCGCACCGCGGATGCCGGCAAATCGTCCGCTTCCCGCCAGACCTTCGTGTCGGGTAATGCCGCGAAGCGCGCCGGCGAAGCGCTGCGCGCGCAGCTGTTGCGTAAGCTCGACGTGGACGTCTCGGCCCGGTTGCGTATCGAGGGGACGACTTTGATCGCGACCGCTCGCGACAAGGAGAGTCGGCTCGAACTGACGAGGCTTCCCATCGATGGGAACGGCGATGTGGCGAGCGGCGAAGGCAGCTTCGACCCGCCGACCATCCCGCTCGACGCCGACGGCCAAGGTGTTCCGTACGCCGCGTATGCGTTCGCGGCGCAGTTCGCCGAAGTCGAGGTCGACCTCGACTTGGGCACCGTCAAGGTCGTGCGAATCGAAGCCGCGCATGACGTCGGGCGCGCGATCAATCCGACCCAAGTCGAGGGCCAGATTCATGGCGGCATCGCGCAGGGTCTGGGCATGGCATTGATGGAAGAGTACGTCGCCGGAAAGACGGACAATTTGCATGATTATCTGATTCCCACCATCGGTGATATGCCGCAGATCGTGGTACACATCGTCGAAGATCCCGAGCCGCTTGGCCCTTATGGCGCGAAAGGCGTGGGCGAACCCGCCCTGATTCCGACCGCACCGGCGATCCTCAACGCAATTCGCCATGCCAGCGGCGTGCGCCTGACGCATCTGCCGGCGACGCCGCATCGCGTGCGCGCGGCGCTCCTGGCACTGAAAAAAGCATGAACACAGCGCGCAGGGCAAGGACAAGCGAGCACGTCTCGGTGCCTCGCGAAAGCGGGAATCAGCTGCGGTGCGAGGCGTCCCGCTACGCACCCTACCTTCGCTGTCTTCGCTTCCCCGGATTGCGGCCTTCGGCCTCCATCCGGGCTACGGGCGGTGTCGCGTCATGGCCCGTAGCCCGGATGGAGCGGAGCGGAATCCGGGAGCTACGCACCCTACCTTCGCTGTCTTCGCTTCCCCGGATTGCGGCCTTCGGCCTCCATCCGGGCTATGGACGGTGTCGCGTCATGGCCCGTAGCCCGGATGGAGCGGAGCGGAATCCGGGAGCCAATCACTGATTGCGCCTTCATGCAGACCAGCAAGACAATTCGGTGATCAATGAGCGAGTCTTCTAAGATCCGCTGCGATGCTTGCCCGGTGCTGTGCCAGATCAGCGAGGGACGCACCGGCGCATGCGACCGCTGGGGCAATTTCGGCGGCAAGCTGACGCGGGTCGATCCGATGGTGCTGTTCACCAAAGTGGTCGATCAGGCGGGCGAAGTCACCAGCTTCCTCGAAGGCGAGGGTTGGAACGGCAACCCGATTGCGGGTGCGCCGGTGTTCGTCTCGGGCGTGGGATCGGGGACCACGTATCCCGACTACAAGCCCGCGCCTTTCATCGTGTCCTCCCAGCATGAAGGAGTCGACATGGTGACCGTGGTGACCGAAGGCATCTTCAGCTACTGCAGCTTCAAGGTGAAGATCGATACCGATCGCTACATCGGGCCCGAGCAAGCCACCGTGCGCTGTGACGGCGAAGCGGTCGGGCATGTCACCACCATGGAGTACGGCTCGCAGATGCTCTCGCTCGGCGGCGTGCGGCACCTCACCGGTGGCAGCAAGAAGGAAGGGCGTGTCACTTGCGAGATGATGATGGACTTGGGCAATCGCAAGTCCGTTGCGCTCGAAGTCGAGGACGGCGCACAGTTGATCATCCAGGCGGGCAAGCCGCCGGTCATCAACGGCGTCGAAGAGCAGCGCATGCGTGTGGGCTGCGGCTCGGCCGCGATCGGCATCTTTGCGCAGCAGTGGTACGGCCTTGTCGACGAAGTCGTCGTCGTCGACGATGCCATCACCGGTGTGCTGACCGAGCACCAGGCCGGGCGCTTCCTCGACATGGCGCCCTCGGGTATCAAGATCAAGGGGCGCAAGTCTACGCCGGGTCGTTACTTCCAGGTCGCCAATCCCGGCACCGGCTGGGGCGGGACGGATATCGTGGACCCGCTCAGTATCGTGCGCGGCTTCGATCCGACAGTCGCGCGGCCCGGGTTGCGCGTGCTCATGGTCTCGACCACGGGTGAGGATGCTGCCTACTTCGTGCTCGATGATCAGCTGCGGATGCAGCCGGCGCCGATGCCCGAGGCGATACGAGCAGTCGTCCAGCGCATCGGCGAGAACTGCGAGCCGGCGCTGGCGAGCGTCTTGTTCGTGGCCGGTGCGGGCGGGAGCCTGCGCGCGGGGGTGACGCAGAATCCGGTACGGCTCACCCGCTCGATCAAGGAGCTGCTCACGCGCGTGACGTGCGGCGGCGCGCCAGTCTATGTATGGCCAGGCGGCGGCATCACGGTGATGATCGACGTCACGCGTATGCCCGAGAAGTCCTTCGGTTCGGTTCCTACCCCCGCGATCGTGGCACCGATCGAATTCAGCATGCGCCTGTCAGACTACTGGGCGCTCGGCGGCCACATGGATCGGGTGCGCAGCATCGACGACGTGCTGAAAAACGAGCGCGTGCGGCTCGCCGGCTGGGACGTGCTCAACCCATGGCCAATCGGCAACGAGGACCGGAGTCGTGACTGACCCAAGCTCCCCTCTCAATCAACGGCCGAAACCGCAGCCGCCGCCGAGCGCAGGGGTCTCGATGCACACCGGCTCGGCCTCTGGGGTGTTGCAGTCGGATCAGGCGGCGGTAACACCGAGCACGATAGTCTCGATGTCCGGAACCTCAGCCGAGCCTGTTTCTAGTTTTCATGATGCGCGCCAGGTGCAGGGCTGTCTTCGATTTCATCGGAACAATGGTGCGATTGGGCTTGCGTTGCCGGGTGCGCGCTGGCACTTTCAACACGGGCCGATCGATCTCATCATCGGCCTCGATGGCGAGGTGGCGGTCGTCGAGCACGCAATCGACGCAATCTGGCAGCACTTCGCTGGCATGCTCGAAGCGCTCGTCGCCGAGTTGCCGCTGCTCAAGCGCCCGGTGCAGGAGGCGCGCGCGGTGCAAGGTGACACCGCGCGCGCAATGGTGGCAGCATGCTTGCCGCACTCGGCGGAATTCATCACGCCGATGGCGGCGGTGGCTGGTGCGGTCGCCGATACGCTCATCGGTCGCATCGAAGGCATCGCCGGCATCCGCAGGTCATACATCAACAACGGTGGCGATATTGCGTTGTACTTGACGCCTGGCACGCAGTACACGGTGGGCCTATTCAGCGATCTCGGCCGTCTCACGCGCGGTGAGCGGCCGCGCCTGGATGGCGACATGCAAATCGGCTACGCTTCGCCGATTCGCGGCGTCGCCACGAGCGGATGGCGCGGACGCAGCTTTAGCCTGGGTATCGCCGATAGCGTGACCGTGCTCGCCGCTTCCTCTGCACAGGCGGATGCCGCGGCGACGATGATCGGCAATGCCGTGGACATCGACGATCCGGTGGTGAGGCGCTGTCCCGCGAACGCACTCAAGGACGACACGGACTTGGGCGGGCGGCTGGTGACGGTCGCGGTGGGCGGGCTCACGCCGCGCGCTATCGAGACCGCACTTGCCGCAGGTATGAAGTATGCGCAGGCGCTGCGCGATGCGGGGCAGATCATCGCGGCGGTATTGTGCTTGCAGGGGCAGATGCGAATCGTCGCGGCAGAGGCTGAAATTTGAGGAAGGCGTCCTGAACGAGGGTCCGATGAAGGCAAAGATTCGCAAGATCGTCGTGCAAGTGGAGGAGGTGCACGAAGAGATGGGGCGTCGCGTCGAACCGCCCGCGCGTCGAGCGGTCGCCATGGCGGTGATCGAGAATCCTTATGCGGGCCGATATGTGGAAGATCTGGGCGCGTTGATGGACATCGGCGAGGAGCTGGGCGGCCTGTTGGGTGAGCGTTGCGTGAAGGCGCTCGGCATTCAGCCGGAGCGCGCTGAGAGCTACGGCAAGGCAGCGATCGTGGGTGAAGCCGGCGAGCTGGAGCACGCCGCCGCGGTGTTGCATCCGAAGCTTGGCGCGCTGCTGCGCAAGGCGGTGGAGAAGGGTGCAGCGTTGGTGCCATCGGCCAAAAAGATGGGCACACTCGGCACCGCCGTCGACGTACCGCTCGGACACAAAGACGCGGCTTACGTGCGCAGCCATTTCGATGCGATTGAGGCCAGGGTCAATGATGCTCCGCGCGGCAACGAGATCGTCGTCGCCGTGGCGGTGACCGACAGCGGCAGGCCGCTGGCACGCGTGGGCGGCTTACAGAAACACGAGATCAAAGGTCAGGACGGACTGCGCTGATGACTGCT
>Ga0070741_10013662_pt1 | contig 14266 bp, 18 predicted proteins | sample Coa_R1_4_FD_66440 | JGI IMG/M metagenome (GOLD analysis project Ga0070741, IMG submission 66440) | Surface soil microbial communities from Centralia Pennsylvania, which are recovering from an underground coalmine fire - Coalmine... | ecosystem: Environmental > Terrestrial > Soil > Unclassified ... | reverse complement strand
ATGGCGTCTTTGCCCGGTTCGGATCTGCGGTTAGGTGTTTACCACGTGATGGTGGAGAGCACCGGTCCTGTTGGCGGTTAATTCGATTCCGGCGCAACTATCTGAGCCGATCGCGGCAGATCGTCTTGTCTCGAACGCAATCAGTGATCCCCTTTGCGCAGCTTTGAAAATGGCTAATACTTTGAAAGTGGCTAATACAAAGGCTCGGAGCAAAATGGCCAGAGAGCGGGGATACATTGCTCCCGCTTTGGTGCGCTCCGCAAATCTCGTCGTCATAAAGGTCGGCCTGACATTGACAGCCGCCTTCGTGGCACTCGCGATCGGCATGACTTTCTACTATCGCACGATCATGTCCTGGCTCTTTTTCTGAAAGCGAGCCATCTCGAGCCTCTTCGAGCAGGTGGCGTCGCATGGCGCGTGCTCAAATCGAGACGAATGGCCCCAACGAAGATTCCACCAGCGGCAGGGCGTTCCATGGCGGCGGCCGGTCGGTGGCCGTTGTCGGTCGGGGCGCCTGAATCGACCGCCCAGCCGCCGCCAACCTTAGATTGACAGCGCTTAAGGCCGATCACGACGACCGGCGGCGAGCGACTCCAAAGCCACACTCGACCGCCTCGTCACTTGGGGGCCTCATGGTCGCCTCGACTTTGAATTTCCATGGTGATATTGGGTCATTTAGGGGACGCTAATGCGGCGACATTTGCGCAAATATTTCCCGGTCATCCTGACCGTGCTGATGGTCCAGATTTTGGCGCCGGTGGCAGCCTGCTGGGCCGCCTTCGTTGCTGCTTCAGACCCGCTCGGCGCCGCCGAAATCTGTCATAGCAGTCCGGCTTCCGTCCCAGGGAATTCCGATCAGGGCGGTGATACCGCTCATGACGGCGCCTGTATCGTTTGCTGCGTGCTGCATGCGAGCGCGTCCGTTGACCCGCCGCTGGTCGGAACGTTAGCTAGCCCGTTTCGTGAGATTGAACGAGTGGTTTGGGGCCACCGTGCGCTCCAATTCTTCGCCGGGCGTACCGGTTCGAACTCTCAAGCCCGCGCTCCTCCGCTGTCGATCTGACGCGTCTTCCTCTCCCACATCGTCAGTTCGCCACACTCTGGATTTGAGTCATCCGGACTCGATCCGCATTTCGCGGAGCATGCGCCATGCGCAAAAAATATAGATCGCATCTGATCGAGAAAATAATAGCCATCTGCAACCGACCAGCTTCTCCACCCCGCATGGCACCAATGCTGTGGGCCGGTTGCGTTGGGGCTGTCTCGACCCTGTCGGCCTGCATCACGACGCCCTCATTCGCCGCGGACATGGCCATGAAGGCTCCGCGGCCGGCCGCCTATCAATGGTCTGGTTGTTATGTCGGCGCCAATGTCGGTGGCGGCGCTAGCGGCTCGAATTTTGATACGGCCGTCGATCCGGGAACGCACCTCCTTGATCCCGATCCTGCCGTCGTTGCCACGAGCGGCAGCGGCTCGCATGGCGGTGATGGACTCATTGCCGGCGGCCAGGTCGGCTGCAACTGGCAATCGGGCCTGTTCGTTGCGGGGTTGGAAGGCGACTTCGACTATTTTCACAGCAACCCCTGGTTCTCCAACAACACCAACACGCTGAGCGACGGCGTTACCCCCTTCACGATCACGCAATCTATAACGACCGACTATCTCGCGACCATCCGCCCGCGGATCGGCATCGCAGCTGATCGGAATCTTGCTTACCTGACCGGCGGCGTCGCCTTCACACGCGTCAGCTACCTTGAAAGCTATATTGACGGCGCCGCGCCCGCCGGCATCGGAACCGCGGCCGCCTCGAAATCGCTGGTCGGCTGGGTCGCCGGCGCAGGCTGGGAGAACGCCATCACTGACCACTGGATCTTCCGCGCCGAATATCTCTACGCGGGCTTCTCCAAGGTCAACGCGGTGGGGGCCATCACCGACGCGGGCGGTGGCGTCAATACGCTACATGGATCCAGCGATTTGACCGTGCAGATCATTCGTGCCGGCGTGAACTACAAGTTCTGATCGCGGGCGCGCCATGCGCTGGCCCGCGCGACACACCCATTCATCGCCGGACTGGGACCGAGAATCCGTCCAGCAGCATCAAACCATTCGATCAATCGGTGAAACCATGTCTTCCATTCGCAACATAACGGAATCACGCAAGGTCGGCGTCCTCATGCGCCCGATCCTTGCCGCGTCGGCGACATCGCTGACAACGCTGTTTCTCGCCTTCGGGTCGCTCGTCGGAGGCACCACGACCGAAGCGAATGCCTGCGCCTGCGGGTGCAGCGTATTCGACGTCAGCGGCTTGGACATGATGCCTCAGGAGCAGGAAAGTGGCGGCCGAATCTTCTTCGAGTATTGGAGTCAGGATCAGACGCAGAACTATGTCGGAAGCTCGAAGGCGCCGGCGGCCCTCAACGGCGACAAGGAGATCAAGACCCAGTGGTACAATGTCGGCCTGAGCTACAATTTCAATCGCGACTGGGGCATCATGATCCGAGTGCCGATAACGGCGGACCGCTCCCTGACTACCGAGACCGACTACCTGTACCAGGGCCAGATCCAGACCTTCAATGCCAAGAGCTTCGGCGACCTCGAAATCATGGGTGTCTACACCGGTTTCTTTCCGGATATGTCGACGGGCCTGATCTTCGGTCTCAAGCTGCCGACGGGTACATATACTGCGCTTGGGATGGATCGCGACAACCAGATCGGAACGGGAAGCACCGATCTGATCCTGGGGGCCTTCCACCGCGGCCTGCTCAGCGGCGACAATGCCTGGCAGTATTTCTCGCAGTTCGTGTGGCGCCAGCCGTTCGCGTACAAGTCGGCCGTTGACGCGCAGGGCTTCTTCGATGGCAGCCTCGGCGTCGTACAGACTTATCATCCGGGCATGCAGATCGATGGCGCTGTCGGCATCGTCTACAACAATTGGTACAATGTGCTCGGCTTCGACAAGATCACGCCGCTTGCCCAGGTAATCGTTTCCCATCGGGATAGCGACAGCGGCACTGGTGCCGACCCCTTAAATTCAGGCTTCGACCGCGTGATGGTGTCGCCGGGCATCGAGTTCACCAAGGTGATCGATGAGGCGAATAAGTACGTGCTCAAGACCTACGTAGACGTGGAAATTCCCGTCTATTACCGCGCAACGGCCGCAAGCAATGGCGGACAAGAAGGGCAACTTGTCGCGCCGTATCTGCTGAAAATGACGTCAAGCTTCAACTTCTGATTATCCCAGCGCGCGGCTGCGGCTGGCTTGGACCGGTTCGGTCAGCGTGATGATGATGAACGAATGGAGATAGGAACATGAAAAACGTTTTGATCGCGACGCTCGGCTTGATGGCCTTTGCTTCTGCGCCTGTGCGCGCAGCCGACCTGCCTGCGAAGGTTTATTCAAAGGCCCCGCCAGCGCCCGCGGCTATCTACGACTGGAGCGGCGTCTTCGTCGGGTTCAACGCCGGTGGCGGCTCGAACAACAACTGCTGGACCAACTCGTTTGCTGGAGGCGCGCCAACGGTCCCGAGCGTAGGCGAAGGTTGCGTCGATACGACGGGTGCCTTGCTCGGCGGGCAGATCGGCTACCGCTGGCAGGTGTCGAACTGGGTGCTTGGCGTAGAGGCGCAGGGTGACTGGGCCAATCTGGACGGATCGAACGCCAGCGTCTTTTTGGCCGCGCCGCAGGTGACGAACCAGAGCAAGATAAATGCCATAGGTCTCTTCACCGGACAGGTCGGCTATGCCTTCAACAACGTTCTCTGGTTCGTGAGGGGCGGCGCCGCAGTGACCAGCAATAAGTATAAGGGTCTCGACACCGCATCAGGTACCGTACTGGATCAGGCCAGCGAAACCCGCTGGGGTGGGACGGTCGGGACAGGCCTCGAAATCGGATTCGCGCCAAATTGGTCCGTGGGCGCCGAGTTCAACTACCTGTTCATGGGTACCAAGACCGTCAATCTCAATGCAGTTCCCGCCGGCGGCCTGTCGCGAACCGATAGTATCCAGGGGAACGTTTTGACAGGCCTGTTGCGCGTGAACTACCGCTTCGGGGGCCCTGTGGTCGCGAGGTATTGATTGATTGATTCGTCTGCTCTCAAAGGTCGATGCTTGGAGGCTGGCGCCGCTATGACGACCTGGCTTTCGGGCTTGTGATGCGAGGACAAGGAAATGATCGTTGGCCGTAAGACGCAGCTCGGGTTTCACACGATGAACCCGAGCTGGGGCCAGTTGCTATTTGCTGCCTGTCTACTGCTGGTGTCAGCAGGTTTTGCTACCGCTGGCGCTGCGCCGTCGATCAACGACGCGGCGCCGGCGCTCGTTCTGACCGAATTGGGAGGGGAGACTTTCGATCTTTCGAAATTGCACGGCAAAGTCGTGCTGGTGAACTACTGGGCGACGTGGTGCGCACCCTGCAAGAGGGAGATGCCGGTGCTCAACGCCTTCTATCGGCGCTATCACGAGCAGGGCCTGGAGGTCATCGGGATCAGCGCCGATCATCCCGAGGATTTTGCCAAAATGCGAAAGATGAGCACCACGCTCGCTTATCCGACGTCGACGCTGGACAAGATTTCGCAGAACGGTTTCGGCGCACCCGAGGGGTTTCCTCTGACCTATGTGATCGATCGCGACGGGGTCGTGCGAGACAAGTTTATCGATGTTCGCGAACAGTTGCTGCACGATGTCGTGCTGCCGTTATTGCAGCATTGACGGCAGATCGGTGCAGGCAAGGAGTTCTGGGTGAAACGCGTCGCTGGGACAATATCGCTGCTCTGGCTATGGTTGGGTTGCTCGGCGGCCACCAGCCAGGCGGTACAGTCTGGCGCTTTCGTCGCCGATCCCGAGAGTGGTTGCAAGGTCTGGAATCCTCATCCGGAAGCCGGGGAGACGGTGCATTGGTTTGGGAGTTGCGTTGACGGGCTTGCTCAGGGCAAAGGCAAGCTTGAATGGTCGCGGAACGGTGTGCCGTCTGAGAGGGATGAAGGCGAATGGACCTTGGGTCGCCAGACAGGGCAGGGTATCCAACAGTGGTCAGGTGGCCGTTACGACGGTGAACTGCTCAATGGTGAGCCGAATGGCCACGGCGCGATGACGCTGCAGAGCTCTCGCTATGAGGGTGAGTTCCGTAACGGGAAGCCGAATGGCGACGGAGCCGTCACCAATTATCAGGGGGTGTTCAAGGGGAAATGGCAGGACGGATGCCTAACGGACGGGAAACGGAAGATGGCGTTCGCCGTATCGTCTTCGACCTGTCGATAGAGCCGCCGGCTCACGAGAGAGAACCGATAGGAGCTTTTCGATGAAGAGACTGACAGCAACAGCAATCGTGGCCCTTGCATCACTGTCCAGCGCGATGGCGGCCCCCCCGGCCTCGCCGCAGGATGGAAAGGGGAAGGTGTGCCGCATGGAGCAGCAGTGCCATTGGGAGAACTTCAAGAAGATATGCGTCTACGTCAAAGTGTGTCGTTGATCAGTCGCGATCGGAAACATGCAGTCGATTTTTATGAACAGAGAGGTCAATACCATGAAAAAGCTGAAGCAGATTGGTTTCGCACTGGCTTGCCCTCGCTGTCGCCCGGCGGCTATCACATGATGCTCATGGATCTGAAGACCCCGCTCAAGCAGGGTGACAAGCTGCCGATCACGCTCGAGTTCGAAAAAGTCGGCAAGGTCACAGTCTCGTTCGACGTCGAGAGCGCCGGCGCCCAAGGTCCGGGCGGTGCGTCCGGCGAAAAGATGGACATGAAGAAGATGTAGCGCGATCGCCGGGTCATCTGGGGGGCGTGAACTCCCCAAATGCCAGATACTCAACGAGCGCGCTCCTTGAGAAAGGCGATCAGATCCGCGCGATCCTGCGGATCCTTGACCTCATAGAACATTTTCGTCCCAGGGATAAAATCCTGCGGGTTGGTTAGCCACTTGTCGAGATTCTCTTCGGTCCAGACGATTTTTGCGTTCGCAAATCTCCGTCTGGATGCCGAGCTCGATCAAACGGTTTGGTGGGATTCGGAAGAGGTCGGTAGCGGCGAGCGCGTTGCGGTGCGTCAGTTCGAAGATCCGGGAACGGAGACGGCCGAGCGCCGAATCCTTTGCTGGCACGAGTTTGACGCGGCTGGCGAAGAAGGACATGTCCATCAACCACGAGCGACAGCATCCCAAGCGCTGCGTCGGCAAGAATGCCGGAGTCGAAAAGCAAGCGAAGGTCTGGGAGCAGTAGTGATATGGGCTAGTGGCCGATCTCGATTATCAGGCCAACTGCCAAGAGCAGCGAGACGCAGAACAGCGGTGAATATGGACTGTTGCCGATCGCAGGCCAGTCCCGGAGGTATTCCAGCCAAAGCCGAGTCCGGCGCCAGGCGTTATGAGGTTCCGGATCAACAGATAATGCACTCATGGGAAAGTCCGAAATTGTTATCGGCGGAATGTGCTCTCGACGGCATTCGAATTCCAGGCGGAGAGCAGGTTTGCGTTATAAAGACCGCATAAAGGCGCGCCCGCCGAACACCACTGGCTTTTATACCTTCCTTATGCGGGGCGATAGCGAGCCATCTCGCATTCCTATGGCGTTCTCAGCACATCATCACCATTGGGTTCGTGAGGAGGCCACCGCGGCCGCCACTATGATGAACATCGCCTATCAGAACGAACGGCTCCTGAAGCAGCAGTTCAGACGTCTTCCTTTCGCTTGCCGGGAAGTGCTTGACGCGTTTGTCAGCGGCCGGATGCAGAACGCAGTCTCCGCAGCCAAGCACATTCGCCCGCACGGAAGCCGCCCGCCATCCGATCAAGCTAAAACGCCTGCGGTAAAATTTGGACCGTTAGATCCGAACGTTGTCAGCGAGTCCATCCCTGCATTCTTCATCGGCCGCAACACGGATGGATTATGGGTGGCGCGGGAAGCGAACGGCGGGGTCGGTGGCCTATTTATGCTCAAGAGTTCTGCAGTTGCGTTCGCGCACGATCAAGGTGGAACGGCAGGCTGTGCGATGATCTTTCCGTCAGAACGGATCGAGCTAGACCTGGAAAATGCGGGCAATCAGCTTGCCCGCTATCTTGCGCAGCTTCTGAGGTTGGGAAGTCTCTGCTGGATGATCCGACGTGGAAGCTAGTGCTCGCCAGATGATATCCTATGAGTGCCTGCGCATCTTCGTCGCAATCGCACACGGGCGAGGGGGGCTGAGGTGATTCATTACACCTCTGTCGACGACAAATACCGCGGATCGTCTTGCGGCGACGAACGTGAACTGCACCTGCCGCGCTACCGATTCGGCCGAGGCTGCGGGAAACATGGGCGCGGCCGTTCCGCGCTAAGCAGCGCGAATAGCTACTTGAAGAACCTGATCCAATCGATTGCCGAGGCTAAGCTGCGCCGGATGCGACACGAGCTTGAGCTTCGCGGAATTGAATTCGACGGCTCGAATGAAGAATGGATCCCCAGTTCTCTGCGCAAAGGGAAATAGGTCGGAGCGACGCATGGCGGCACTCTCACGCTCGGCCGGTCATACGAGCGCGTTCGACAGCGCCCGCAGAGGCGCGGTGCGAGGCCCTCACCGCCGGACCGCAACGGCCTCAAACCGGTGTTGCGGATCGACCAACAACCCGGCCGTCTCGACGATCCGCATTTCCTCGGTGCCGCGGGCCGCGGTGCGCTCCAGCACGGCGAACATGGCCGATGCGGCGTGGCTCAGCGCGGCCGATGTATCCGATCCGCAGACGCACGCGGAGACGAACAGCGAGGCAAACAGATCCCCGGTGCCGGATGGGTTGATCGGCAGTTTCGGCGTGCGCACACGCCAGGCGTTGGACGGCCGATCCGACTCCTGATCGCCCCGCTCGACGGCAAGCGTCTCGATCTCCTGCTCCGGCGTGTCGGCAAGCTCGGCGCTGGTGACGACGATCCGCGACGGGCCGCGCGCCATGAAGGCCTCTGCCGCATCGATCACCTGGCCGATCGTGGCGACCTTCGCGCCGCACAGCCATTCGAACTCGAAATGATTGGGCGTGATCACATCCGCAAGCGGGCACAGCCGATCACGCACGACAGGCGGAATGTCTGATTGCACGAACAGGCCGCGGTCCCGGTCTCCGAGCACGGGGTCGCAGCAATAGATCAGCGCCGGGTTGCGCGCCTTGGCGCGTGCGACGAAGTCGGCGACCACTGCCGCGATCGCGGCCGAGCCGAGATAGCCCGACAGCACCACCTCGGCACTGTCGAGCGCGCCGCGCTCCTCGATGCCGAGCAGGAGATCGGCGACCAGCTCCGCGTCGAGCACCCGGCCGCGGATGGTCAGGTAGCCCGGCCGGTTGCTCAACAGCGTGGTCGGCACGGCGATCACGTCGATGCCGTGCATCTGCATGGGGAAGACGGCAGCACTGTTGCCGACATGGCCATAGGCCACCTGCGACTGAATCGAAATCACGCTCACGTTCTGGACCCCTGCGGCGGCCATCATAAGCAGAATTTGTGGGGGTCATCATAAATAGAAATTTTCTTTATTTTGACGGCTTGCTACTTTCGTCTTGCTGGAACCACCGCACTGATCCCCTCGGGACGGAAGAATGGCGGTGGCAGCAAGGCCGCCGCCTCAGTGGCTGCAGGGAAAGGAAACGTCTTGATGAAGATTGTGCTGATTCCGGCGCTTGCCGGCCTGATCGCTCTGGCGCCCTTGACGGCACAGGCCCATGGCCCTGTCCGCAAGAAGGTCACCGAAACGATCGTGATCGATCAGCCGCCGGCCAAGGTCTGGGCCGCAGTCGGCAATTTCGGCGAAATGAGCTGGCTGGCGCCGGTCGCCAAGACCGAGGCGAAGGGCGGAAACACGGTCGTCGATGAGGACGACGATGCCAAAAATCCGACGCGCCGTCTGACCCTGAAGGACGGGGCGACCATCGATGAGGTGCTGTACAGGTACGAGCCCGAAAAGATGAGCTATTCCTATCGTATCACCAGCGTCGATATGAAAGTGCTGCCGGTCACGAACTATTCCTCCACCATCACGGTGTTACCCGCGGACGGTGGCAAATCGTCGGTCGAGTGGCGCGGTGCGTTCTACCGCGGCTATCCCAACAACGATCCCCCGCCGGAGCTGAACGATGAGGCCGCGGTCAAGGCCGTGACCGAACTCTACCGCCTCGGGCTCGCAGCTCTGAAGACGAAGCTCGAGGGACCCGGCCAGTGAACGCGGGCAGGGCTGGCGGCGTCGGTCTGTGCTTGTGGACTTTGGCGCTGCTCCTGACCCCGTTCGTCCGCCCTGCGGCCGCCGGCGAGGCCTTCGTCACCGACCAGCCGGGTGAGCAGGTCGTCATCGTCGACACTGCAAGCATGGCAGAACTCGCCGCCATTCCGGTCGGGGGCGAGCCTGCGGGCATCGCCGTCTCGGCCGATGGCAGGCGCGCTTACGTGACGAGCCCGGAAGGCAAGATGCTGACCGTGATCGACGCCGGCCAACGCAAGGTCCTGCGCCAGATCAAGCTCGAGGGCGGTCCGCTCGGCGTCGCCGTCCATCCATCCGGGCATCCGGTCTATGTCGCGGACTGGTATTCAAAGCGCCTGCTCGCCCTTGATCCGGAGGACAGCGCGCAGCCCCGGACCGCGAGCGTCGGTAGCTCGCCCTCCGGCGTCGCCGTGACGCCGGACGGAGCCTTCGTCCTCACGGCCGACCGCGACGACAATGCGGTCTCGGTGGTCGATGCTGCGACGCTGGCTCGCGTCGCCGTGATACCGGTCGGCACGCGCCCGTTCGGCATCACCGTCGACCTGGACGGACAACGGGCCTACGTGGCCAATGTCGGCTCCAACACCGTTTCGATCATCGATCTTGCGGCCCGAAAGGTGACCGGCACCGTCAAGGTCGGGCTGCGCCCCTACGCAGTGGCTCTGGCGCGTGGCAAAGCCTTCGTCACCAACCAGTATGGCAACTCGGTTACGGTGTTCGACACCGCGACGTTGCAGCTGCTGAAGACCATTGCCGTCGGCGACTATCCCGAAGGCATCGCCTCGAGCCGCGACGGCGGCCACGTGTTCGTGGCAAGCTGGTTCGCCAACACGCTCAGCATGATCGACGTCGAAACGCTCAAGGTTGTGAAGGAGGTCAAGGTTGGTGACGGCCCGAGAGCGTTCGGACAGTTCATCCGCGAGTAGTTGACCGGGCTTCTAGCGAGGGGTGCCACGCATTCTTTTGGGGGAGACGCGGTGGGGGCCTGAACGTTCTTGTGTGCTACTGCGCGGGGCGTTTCTTCAATGAATTGCGGTGGCAGTGCACTCAATTGACTCTCGAACCTGATTGGCCGCAAGATCGCAAGTTAAGTGCACTGTCACCGTAATCCCCAGCGAAGATGAAGCTTCCGCGCTCCGACTTGGCGTCCCGATGATCCTTGTACCGGAGAACAATAGTCGGTGGCAGTTGCTTACCCCACGCAATGTGGCTGTGCGTCACCTATGGGGCTGGGGCTATTCAATACAGAAGATTCTGGCCGCCTCGGAGCCGAAGCCTCGCGAAAGCTCAACTCTGGTCATCGCATCGGACTATGGTGGCGAGCACAGAAGCGCCACGCATTTAATGTACTGCTACCTCCTTGTGGGTGGCGGCATGCAACATTGGCTCTCATCGACAAAGGCAGCACGCGCGCATCTCGTAGATTCGCGCAGAATGGCTTACAAGCGGCTCGACGATCAGGCGCGGCAAAACGCGCTCGTTCCGTTTCTGAGGGCAGCCGCCGGCCTGGACGGCCATCTGGTAGCGATTGCCGTCGACAAGAAAAAGAAATGGCTCTCGTCCCAGCCGGGTGTTGCAGACCCGATGTTGCGAGAGCTCAATCTCAAAGCACACTGGAATGCCCGCGCGCTTGAGAGCATGCTGCGGAAAGTCCATTTCATGGCCCTCCTGCTTTCGCTTTGGTCCAGGCCCTACAGCAACCTCACCTGGATCACCGACCAGGATGAATTCGTCGCAAACGATCTGCGACATGACGATGCTTTGATGGCGGCGGCCCGGTTCTCATCGTTTTACATTGATCATCCCATGGGTATCTTTCGTCTCAACACGACCGGACAGGACCGGGACGCGCGCGATTTCGAGGACTTGTGCGCGATCCCTGATTTGGCGGCCGGCATGCTGTCCGATGTGTCGTCCCGGCTGAGCAGCAGAAATTTGGAGGACGGGCTCTTGAGGCTTAAGTCTGAGTTGCCTCTGAAGGCTGAGATCATTGCGGACTGGTTTTGGGATAATCGCATGCCGCTTCGCAAGACGCTTATCTCCATGGACGTCCAAGGCCCTAAGTTCGGGGTGCGAAAAGTCTCCACGCTTGCTCAAGAACCGGAGCAGGCATCAGCGGCGCAGAAGGATTCCCAACAAATTGAAAGTTTTTAACCATTCCCCGGTACACTTTAGAATGGTACATTCTTTCTCTGAACTTTGGGCGTGCAATGGCAAACGCGACGACGATCGAATGGACTGACGCGACGTGGAATCCGGTCACGGGTTGCACGAAGATCAGCCCTGGCTGTGACAACTGCTACGCAGAACGCTTTTCCGAACGCTTTCGCGGGACGCCGGGCCATCCGTTCGAATCAGGTTTTGATCTGACCCTGAGGCCGGAGCGGCTTGAGCAACCGCTCCACTGGCGCTTGCCGCGAATGATCTTCGTCAATTCGATGAGTGATCTCTTTCATAAGAACGTGCCCAGGGAATTTGTTTCTCGTGTCTTCGACACAATGGAACGTGCAGATTGGCATACGTTTCAAATTTTGACGAAGCGCTCCTCCATCATGCGCGATTTTCTGAGCGCGCGTTACGGCACGGAGCGTGGTCCTACGCACATCTGGTGCGGTGTGTCGGTAGAGGATGGAAAGCGGAAGTCCCGCATACTACATCTCCGAGAGGCGCCGGCTGGCGTGCGCTTCCTCTCCATCGAGCCTCTTATCGGGCCGGTAGGAACGATCGATCTTGAAGGCATCGATTGGGTGATCGTTGGAGGGGAAAGCGGCCCTCGAGCCCGTGAGATGGATGCCGAATGGGTGCGAGAGGTGCGCGACCAATGTAACAAGAACGGCGTCGCCTTTTTCTTCAAGCAATGGGGCGGGTTGCGTCCGAAGTCGGGCGGGCGTGAGCTGGACGGGCGGGAGTGGAGTGAGTTTCCAGGGCCGGCAAACTCCTTAGCGGCTGCGGGATGATATGGTCGCGATCCAAAACTACGAGGGTCGCGAACAGGCGTACGTCAAGCACGTCTTTTTGGAACGCTATCTTGAGCGCCTCGTGCACAAGACGGCAAGCATCTATGATCATATCGTATACGTGGATGGTTTTGCGGGGCCATGGCAGAGCGCCAACGAAGCGTTCCAAGACACATCCTTTGGTATAGCGTTAAGTGCGCTGAGGCAAGCCAAGGCGACCTGGAAGGCGGCTGGGCGCGAGGTCAAAATGTCCGCGCATCTCGTCGAGCAAAACCCGACCGCCTATGCACGGCTCGCTACTATTGGAAGCCGATATCGGGACGTTGAGGTCAAGACGTACCCGGAAGACTTTCTGAAAGCGCTTGCGGCCATCCTCGCGGACATTCCGCCGTTAGCCTTCACGTTCTTTTTCATCGACCCGAAAGGTTGGCGCTTTCGACTTCATGATCTCGCGACGATGCTCAAGCGGCCTCGGTCGGAAGTTATCTTCAACTTCATGTTCGATTTCATCAATCGCGCAGCGAGCATGAAAGAGCCTGCGATTGAGCAAGGCGTGGACGAGCTGATCCCCTATGGCGATTGGCGGGCAAAGCTCGAACACGCCGAGAGAGGGGGCGCGACCTCGAACGACCGAAAGAAGATCTTGGTGGATGCGTTCAGTGAGAGCCTCGCGACGATCGGCTCTTACACGTATGTCGCCGAAACGACGGTCTTGCGCCCGGTCAGCGACAGGGCCCTGTACTGTCTTTGCTACGCTACCCGGCATCCGGAGGGCATCAAGACCTTTCGGGACTGCCAAATGAAGGCGTTAGAAGAAGAAGCCCGGACGCGCGCGACCACAAAAGTAAAGCACGCGGAGAAGGTCTCTGGGCAGCATGAGATTTTTGAATCGCTGCACGAAATGGCGCCCAACGAGCTCGGGAAGAAGCTGGCGCTCGAAAGGAGCGTGGCAGAATTTGCGTTCCTCGATCTCGTTCCTTCTGCCCCAGCATCGATCAGGTTCGAAGACGTCTGGCCTCACGTCCTGAGCCGGCACGTCGTAAGACTGAAAGATATGAACGACATCGCGGCTCGGCTTCGGAAGGAGGGACGGCTGGCGTTCCTAGACTGGGGACCAAGGAAGAGGGTGCCCGATGGACATTACCGGATGCAAAGGCCCTAGTCCTCGTGCAGCCGCATGATCGCCACCAATCGTTGCTCCAGAGTCTCCGCCGAGCAAGGATCTGCTGCAGCGATTGGAGATAGCCCTGGCCCCAGGTTGCTGCGAAACCAGCTCATTTCATGCCTTGCAAAAATCTCCTCGCTTCCCCCAGCAGCGCCCGCATCTGCCGTCGCTCGGCAATCGCACCGCTGGTGAACAGCCCGTGCTTGCGCGCGTTCCGGTTGCCCCTCGGCGCGCCGGAGCCCGCCGCGCCGCCGTGCATGCGGCAGCGCGTCTTGCCGGATACCGCCGGCGAGCGGCACGCGCCGCCGGACCGGGTGCTGGCGCCGCAACGCGGGCTCGCCAGCATCGGGCCGATATTTCTGACGTGATCGCTCATGCCTGTGCTTGCGGGTTGGCCTCAGCGGAATCGCGCTGCCGCTTGGAGCCACTTGCCTTCGCTGCGTTCCGCGCGGCCGAGGCCGGCTTCTTGTCCGAAACGACCACGTTCGCGTGCTGCGTGACATTGCCGACAATGGCCGTGCCGCCGTCGCCGACCGACACGTTCTGCACGGTGATGGCAGGCTCGCCGTGGCTGCGGTAACGGTTGAGCGCCTCGATCTGGGCGGGGAAGGTCCGGGCGAGCCTAGCGAGTGCGAGCGCGGCGCTGTCGTGCTGGGCGAGGTCTTGTGCGTTCGCGAGGTGATGGGCGCATCGCATCGCCATCACATGAACGCAAACCATCTGCGCCACCAGCATGGCCTCGATGGAATCCCTTGGGCGAATGCTCGTCACCATCGACATCATGAAGGAGAGGCTGACCTCGTCGGGACTGCCGCCGTTCACGCTCGCCCTGACCAGTTGCCGCAGGATGCCGTTCATCGCGTCGCGATCGGCGACGCCGAGTGCGTTCGCCACCAGCTGTTCGCCGAGCTCCGGATCCGGATGGTCGATGG
>Ga0070741_10013661_pt1 | contig 14267 bp, 16 predicted proteins | sample Coa_R1_4_FD_66440 | JGI IMG/M metagenome (GOLD analysis project Ga0070741, IMG submission 66440) | Surface soil microbial communities from Centralia Pennsylvania, which are recovering from an underground coalmine fire - Coalmine... | ecosystem: Environmental > Terrestrial > Soil > Unclassified ... | reverse complement strand
ACCTCGTAGGCCTCGGCCGCCTCCTTGAACTGCTCCTCGGCCTCGGGGTCGTGGTCGTTGACGTCCGGATGCAGCTCGCGGGCGAGAGCGCGGAAGGCCTTCTTGATCTCCGTGTCCGACGCGCTCCGGGCCACGCCCAGAACCTCGTAGTAATCCCTCTTCGCGGTGGCCATGTCGGCCGCCTACTCGTCGTAGACCAGCTCGAAGAAGCGGGAGAGCTCGCCGGCCGCCCCCCTGACGCTGGCGATCGCCGTCTCATAGTCCATCCGGAGCGGCCCGATGATCCCGACCGCTCCGAGGTTCCGGTAGCCGAGGCCGTAGTTCGCACCCACCACGCTCACGGAGCGCAGCTCGGGCGCCGGGTTCTCCGCTCCGATCCAGACGAACACAGACTGCCGGTCGAGGGCCGAGCGCAGCGCCCGCAGCACGTTGACGCGCCGCTCGAGTGCGCGCATCAGGTCATCGGCATGAGGCAGGTCCGCGTAGTGCTCCTCGGAGAGCAGGCGGGCGGTGCCCTCCACGTAAAGCGTGTCCTCCGCCGACTCCTCGAGGTCGGTGAACGCACCCGCGATCTCACTGAGGAAGGCTGTCTCCGTCGCGCCGAGCTCGGGGGCGCGCAGACGGTCGACCGCCATCCGGGCTCCCAGCCCGAGGCCCGCGAGCCGCTCGTTCAGGTAGCTCGCGGCCCACTCGACCAGGCCGGAATCGACCTCCGAGTCGAACGTGAAGACCCGCTTCGTGACGCCCCCGTTCGAGGCGATCACGACGACCATGACCACGCGCGGCTGGAGTCGCAGCACCTCGATGCGGTGGATCGTCGCCGTGTGGAGCGGCGGGGCGGTCACCAGCGCGACGAGGTCGGTGACCTGCGACAGCGTGGCCGTGGTCTCGCGGATCGCGACGTCAACCTCCCGCCTCATCTGGGAGAGGCCGAGCCCGTCGGCGGCCGGGCGCGGCAGCCGGTCCTGGCGGGAGAGGAGCTGCTCGACGTAGAAGCGGTAGCCGGCATCGGTGGGAACGCGGCCGGCGGAGGTGTGCGGGTGCGTGAGGAACCCCTCCTCCTCGAGGTTGGCGAGCTCGGCGCGGACCGTCGAGGCGCTCCAGGCGATGTCCCCGCGGCTTGCGAGCGCGAGGGAGCCCACCGGGCGCCCGTCGTCGACGTAGCGCTCGACGACGAGCTCGAGGATCCTGCTCTGGCGGTCGCTCAGCACAGCGTTAAGGATAGGAACGCTGCGCTATGGGACCTGAACCTCGGCCTCCGCGTTGCGGATCACCTGGTTGTCGCCCTGCGCGGCGACCATTTCCAGCACGACGCGGCCATCCTCCGCCTCCTTCACCGTCCCGCTGACGACGAGCTCCTGCTCGGGGAGCCCCATCCCGCGGAACTGCACCGATAACCGCCGCAGGGCGCGCGGATCACCGTTGGCGAGCTGCGCCGCGCCGCGAGCGACCTGAGCCATCATCCAGAGACCATGGAGGATGTTCCCCGGCAGGCCCACGGCCCTCGCGAACTCCGGGTCGATGTGGATCGGGTTGAAGTCCCCCGAGGCCCCGGCGTAGCGGTGCGGCAGGTACTTGTCCGGCGTCACCCGATGCTCCGGGATCGGCTCGCCGGCGCTCAGGGGGGTCATGGTCAGATGCCCCTCACGATGTTGGTCCATGTGCCCGTCACCGTCCGCTTGCCGTCCTGGTTGGTGGAGACCGATTCGAAGACGTAGAAGCCCTTCCCGTCCTTCTCGTAGATCTCCTTGCAGGTGGCGGCCGTCTCGATCACGTCTCCGTCGCAGACCGGCTCCTCCCAGACGAACTCCTGCGATCCGTGGAGCATCGCCGCGAGGTTGATGCCCACCTCCGGATCGAGGAGCGCGGGACCCATCGCGCGGGCGCTGTAGACGACGCAGAACATCGGCGGCGCGACCAGATCGCGAAAGCCCGCCCGCTTGGCCGCCTCGTGGTCGCGGTGGATCGGATTCGGAGCGCCGATGGCGTCCGCGAACTCGCGGATCTTCTCGGCCCCGACCTCATAGGTCGCCGCGGGCCACCGCTTGCCGATCGCATCCGTCGAGACTGGCATCGGGCGCGCGATTCTAGGCACTGCGCCGAGTCCGCCGCCGCATGCCGCGGGCCTGGCTAGGGTAAATCTCGAACGTGTCCTCGTTCCTGACCACGCGCGATCCCCAAGGTGGCATGAGGTTCCGGCCCTTCGCGATCCCGCTGATCATCGCGCTGATCTGCACCTCGATCGTGGCGTCGATGGCCACCGCGGGGGAGTTCGGGGCCGGCCTCGGAATGGCCGTGGGCGCGGTCGCGGCGACCGCCCTGGTCATCTTCGCGGCGCGGGCGCGCCCGGCACCGCGCCTCGAGATCGCCGAGTCGCAGGACGCCGGCCACCGGGTCCTCGTGGTGGCCACCGCCGAGGCCACCGCCGAGTCCGCACAGCGGATCGCCGAGCTGGTCGGGCCGAGCGATGACGTCCGGCTCGTCGTCCCCGTTCCAAGCCACCGGCTCGATCGCTGGTTCTCGGCGGAGGACGACGCGCGTCGCGAGGCCGAAGGCCTGCTCGCCCGCTCGGCGGGCTCCCTGGTCGCCGCCGGGCTGCCGGTCAGCGGCTCGGTCGGGGACGCCGATCCGGCCCAGGCGCTGGAGGACGAGCTCCGCGGCTTCCCGGCCGACGAGGTCCTCCTCCTGACCGCGAAAGGCAAGGACCCGCTGGCGAAGATCGAACCCCGGATCGGGGTGCCGCTGCGGCGCATCTCGGCCTAGGCCCATTCCCCCGGCGGAATCTGGGGTTGCACGACTCGGGCCGGCGAGTTAGGTTCGCCGCCAGGGACAACCGAAGGGAGATGGGATGAGCGACCGCACTCGCGGCCGGGCTTCGCGATTCGGCGTTGCACTGGTTGCCTCGATCACTCTGCTCGCGTTCACCGGTGCGGTGGCCCGGGCGGCGATCTTCGCCTATGAGAGCTCCGCATCGGCCGCCTTCCTCGGCGAGATCCGGAAGATGAAGTGCAAGGTGAAGTCGACCGCGAAAGGGAAGCGCTTCCACGCCGGCGGGAAGACCGTGAACGGCGCCTACGGGCTCAACATCAACATCCTGAAGTTCAAGGGGTTTCACCAGTACACGGTGCCGTTCGGCGTGCTCAGCCCAGAGGTGAGCTTCGAGGGGATCGCCAACGACCGCGACTACAGCAACGTCTTCCCGTTCCCCGGTGGCACGCCGCCGCCGGGCGGCGCGGGCGTGATCGACTTCTTCGGGCACGGCGCCCGGGTGGGACTCGGGATCTACGGCCTGCCCAACCGGGACTACTCGCAGGGAGTCGCCCTCTCCGGCAACGCGAAGTGCACCTAGCGGGCCCGCGCTCGCAGCGAGCGGGTTGCCACTAGTCGGACCCGTCCATCTCGAGGACGGCGAGGAACGCCTCCTGCGGCACCTCGACCGCGCCGACCTGCTTCATCCGCTTCTTGCCCTTCTTCTGCTTCTCGAGCAGCTTTCGCTTCCGGGTGACGTCGCCGCCGTAGAGCTTCGCCGTGACGTCCTTGCGGAGCGCCTTGACGGTCTCGCGCGCGATCACGTTCGACCCGATCGCCGCCTGCACGGGCACGTCGAAGAGCTGGCGCGGGATCGTCTCCCTGAGGCGCTCGACCAGGGCCCTTCCCCGGTCCCGTGCGGCGTCCCGGTGGACGACCAGGGAGAGCGCGTCAACCCGATCGCCCGCGAGCAGGACGTCGAGCTTGACCAGGTCGGCGGGCCTGTTGCCGATCGGCTCGTAGTCGAGCGAGGCGTAGCCACGGCTGCGCGACTTGAGCTGGTCGAAGAAGTCGAGCACTATCTCGGCGAGGGGAAGGTCGTAGCGGATCTGCACGCGCTCCGGCGAGAGGTAGTGCATGTCGACATGGGTGCCGCGGCGCTTCTGACAGAGCTCCATCACGGCCCCCACGTACTCGTTCGGAGTGATCACGGTCGCGCGGATGTAGGGCTCGAGGATCTCCTCGATCGCCGCCGGGTCCGGCATCTCCGTGGGCGAGTGCACCTCGACGAGCTCACCGCCGCGGACGCGCACCTCGTAGCGCACGTTCGGGGTCGTCGCCAGGAGCTCGAGGTCGTACTCGCGCTCGAGCCGCTCGCGCACGATGTCCATGTGGAGCAGGCCGAGGAAGCCGCAGCGGAAGCCGAAGCCGAGCGCCTCGGAGGTCTCGGGCTCGTAGGAGAGCGCCGCGTCGTTGAGGGCGAGCCTGTCGAGGGCGTCCCGGAGGTCCTCGTAGCGGTCCGTGTCGATCGGGAAGAGACCGCAGAAGACCATCGGCCGGACCTCGCGGTAGCCCGGGAGGGCCTCCGTCGCCGGGCGCTCGCGGCTGGTGAGCGTGTCGCCGACGCGAAGCTTGGTCACGTCCTTGATCCCCGTGATCACGTAGCCGACCTCGCCGGCCGACATCCCCCTCGCCGGGGACATCTTGGGCGTGAAGAAGCCGATGTCGTCGATCTCCGCCTGGGTTCCCGCCTGCATCGCCTGGATCGGCTCGCCCCTCGCGAAGCGGCCGTCGACCATGCGGACGTAGGCGACCACGCCGCGGTACTGGTCGAACTCCGAGTCGAAGATCAGCGCCCGCGGGGACGAGTCCGGCTCGCCACGCGGCGGCGGGATCCGCCGGACGATCGCCTCGAGGACCTCGGGAACGCCCTCCCCGGTCTTGGCCGAGATCCGCAGCGGCTCGCTCGGCTCGCCGCCGAGCAGATCGGCGACCTGGGCCGCCACGCCGTCGGGATCGGCGCCCGGCAGATCGACCTTGTTGAGCACCGGGATCAGCTCCAGCCCGGCGTCGATCGCCGCGTACGCGTTGGCCACGGTCTGGGCCTCGACCCCCTGGGCCGCGTCCACCACCAGCAGCGCCCCCTCACAGGCGGCGAGGCTGCGGGAGACCTCGTAGGAGAAGTCCACGTGGCCCGGCGTGTCGATCAGGTGAAGGTGGTAGGTCCCGCCGTCGGCCGCCCGGTAGGTGACTCGGACCGCCTGGGCCTTGATCGTGATCCCCCGCTCGCGCTCGAGCTCCATCGAGTCGAGCATCTGCGGCACGTGGGTGCGGGCGTCCACTGCGCCGGTCAGCTCCAGGATGCGGTCGGCGAGGGTCGACTTGCCGTGGTCGATGTGGGCGATGATCGAGAAGTTGCGGATCCTGTCCATCGAGGACAGGAAGGGTACGGGCGCGAGGCTCCGCCCACGCCCCACGAGCTCAGGGCCCGCTGGACTAGATCGTCGCGACCACCGAGCGAAGCCCGTAGCGAGCGACGATCCGGTCGTAGTTCAGCCGCATCAGCTCGATCACGTCTCGGACGTCGTCGTCATCGTCGATCCGGCGGGCGGCCATCGCCGGCTTCCCCGGGAAGACCGGGTGGTCGACGACCCGGCCCTGCTTCCTGAGCTCGGTGCCGAGCTCGCGGCCGAAGCTGAAGTGCGCCGCGTGGTCGCCGTGCAGATGGCCGAACTCGCGTCCGCTCACCCGGAAGCCCCATTCGCCGCGCTTTCCGTAGCCGGCCTCGACGCCGGCCCAGGATGTGACCTGATCGGTGATTCGCCGGCTCGCTGATCTCGTCTCGCTCATGGACGACGCCTCGCGTCCAGGCTACTGGGTCGGCGATCCGGGCCCTCTGGCCGCGCTCCGGCCCATCCGCTCGCTCCCCTTAGACCCGTCGCACCAGCCGCACGATCTGGCTCGCCTCGGGCACACGCAGCGCCAGCACCGCCGCGAAGTAGGCGGCGAAGCCCGCGATCAGCGCGGCGCCGAGCGAGACGAGCTGCGCGACCGTCGAGCGGCCGAGCGACTGGTCGAGGCCGTCCCAGACCAGATAGCTGACGCCGGCGAGCAGCGCCGCCGCCGCGATCACCCGCGCCGCGGTGGCGAAGAGGCGCCCGAGCTCGAGCCCCTGGAGCTGGTCGCGCAGGATCACCGCCTGCGCGACCACGCTCGAGACGGTCGCGATCACGGTCGCAGCCACCACCCCGCCGATCCCGAAAGGCGAGTAGAGCGCGAACGAGAAGACGATGTCGACCACCAGGTTCGAGCCCGCGACGGCGGTCGGGACCCAGGGGCGCTGGAGGCTGAAGAAGGTCCGGGTGAGCATCAGGTAGAGCCCGTTGAACGGCAGGGAGAAGGCGAACCAGAAGAGCGCCTGCGCGACGAGATGGGTCTGGTGGGCGTCGAACTCGCCGCGCTGGTAGACGAGCCGGGTCATCGGCACCGACAGCACGAGCACGGCCGCGGCGGCCGGGATCAGCAGGAGCAGGATCTGCCGCATCCCGTTCGCCATCGTGGCGCGCAGGTTCCCCCACTCCTGACGAGCCGCGAACCGCGCCAGAGTCGGGAAGGCGACCGTCGCCACGGCGACGGAGAAGATCCCCTGGGGAAGCATGTAGATGCGGAACGCCTTGTCGATCGCCGCGGGGGCCTCGCTGGAGACCAGCGTGCCGACGATGCTGTTCAGCAGCAGGTCGAAGTTGATCAGGCCCAGACTCAGGGTCACCGGCAGCATCAGCAGGAGGACCCGCCGCACCTCCGGCATCCGCCAGTCGAGCTTCGCCACCAGCCGGAACGGCGTGTGGCGGAGGTCCCAGGCGGGGATCGCGAGCTGCACGACCGTGCCCGCCAGCACGCCGATCGCGTAGGCGTAGATGCGGTCGTTGCCCTGAAAGGCCGGCTCGAGCAGGACCAGCACGGCGATGATCACCACGTTCCAGAAGAACGGGGAGATCGCGAACGCGGCGAAGCGGTCGTAGCTGTTCAGCACCCCGACGACGATCCCCGTCGCCCCCAGCATGATCAGGATCGGGAAGAGGACCTGGGAGAGGGTGACCGTCAGGTCGAGGATCTCGCCGCTGAAGCCGGGCGCGAAGATCGGCACGACCAGGGGGGCCGCGAGCACGAAGAGCGCGGTGATCGTCCCGAGGACGAGGATCACCATGTAGAGGAGCGTCGAGGCGAGCCGGAACGCCTCGCGCTTGTTTCCGTTCTCCAGCTCCTCGGTGAAGACCGGGACGAAGGCGGCCTGGATCGCTGCGTCCGCGAACAGCGAGCGCACCAGGTTCGGGACCTGGAACGCGATCGTGAAGGCCGACATAGGCCCCTTGATGCCGAAGTAGCTCGCCGCGACGATCTCGCGGACGAGCCCGGCGACGCGCGAGAAGGCAGTGGCCACCGAGAAGAACAGGGTCGACCGCCCGAGCCGGCCCTGCCGCTCGTCGAACTCCGGCGGGACGAACGGCGTCGGTGGCGTCGGGGCCGGGATCGCCATGAAGGTCGAGGTGTCCATCGAGAGGGCCTCGTGACGCTGCTCGATCCTCTCGGCCTCCTGCTCCCGAGCCTGCTCATCGCTGCTCGAGGCCGGGAACTCCTTGGTGGCGGAATCGAACGGCTCGGGAGGCTGCGGCGGACCATCGTCAAACGGGTCGCGCCTCGCTTCGCTGCGGCGCGCCCTCGCCTCGCCATGGTCGCCCCTCTCGGTCATTGCTCTATTCTCTTCGGCGCCCGCGCCGCGGGTCTTTTCATGGCCAATATCGCGTCACAGAAGAAGCGGATTGCGCGCTCAGAGCGTGAGCGGCTCGAGAACCTGCGCTTCCGGAGCTCGGTGAAGACCCACTTCAAGCGCCTGGAATCCGCCGTCCAGTCCGGTGACGCCGACGCGATCACGCGCGAACACAAAGCTCTGGTCTCCCGCATCGACAAGGCGGTGCAGAAGGGCGCGCTGCACCGCAATACCGGCGCGCGCAAGAAGGCTCGCGCGGCCGGCATCGCCGCCCGGGCTTCCAGGTAGGCGCCTCACCTGAGAGCCCAGGCGAGCGGCTCCGTCTCGTCCTCGACCAGGCCGAGAGCCCTGCGCAGGGACAGCGTGAACGCCACCCCCTCGGCGTAGTCCGAGCCGCCGCGTGACCAGAGCTCGAGGTCGGCGAGCGCGCGGATCGAGGCGTCGAGGTCCTCCGGGGTGCGGCCCTTCACCTTGGCGACCAGCATCTTCGCGGCGTAGGGGTGCATCGAGAGCCCCTTGGCCACCTCCCCGGCCGGCCTTCCGTCCTCGAGCTCGGCGGCCGCGTGGAGCGCCTGGCGCAGCCGCGGCGCGAGCGCGTAGACGATCCGCGGCAGCGCCTCGCCCTGTGAGACGAGGCGCTCGGCGATGCGCGGGGTCTCGGCCCGATCCCCGGCGATGACCGCGTCGGCGAGGCTCCAGATCGCGTCCTCGGAGGTGTCCGAGACCATCGCCTCGAGGTCCTCCGAGCCCACTCTGCCTCCCTCGCCCGCCCAGAGCGCGAGGCGCTCGAGCTCGGTCCGAAGCCGCATCGGCCTGAGACCGAGCCGTTCCACGAGCATCCGAGCGGCCGCAGGCTCGAGCTCGAAGCCAAGCCCACGGGCATCGGCAACGAGCTGCTTCGGGATCTCGCGCTGCTTCGGAAGCGCGAAGCTGAGCACCTCGCCTCCCGTCCTTTCGACCGCCTTCGCAATCCCGGCCGGCGGCTTTCCGTGGGCGACGAGGGCCACCGTGGTCTCCGGGGGAATCTCGGCGAGCGCGTCCACGGCGCGCTCGGCGTCGCCCTTCCCCCAGCCCTCCACCCCGTCGACCAGCAGGTAACGGCGCCCCGGGATCAGGGAGATCGAGGCGAGCGAGCCGACGAGCTCCTCGACGTCGGGGGCGCGACGGCCCTCGCCTGGCTGGAGCAGCTCGAGGGCGCCGGGCCCTCCCTCCGTCTCCGCACGCTCACGGAGACGGGCGCGTGCCCGGGCGATCTTCGCATCGTCGTCGCCTGTGATCAGGTATGCGGGCTTCATCTCGGCCACGCCGCCCGAGTCTAGGCGGGCGCCGGGATGGCGGCTCTACGGCGTCAGCGGCGGACCCTGCACCTCGATGCTCGAGCTCGAGGCCGCCTTGCAGGTATCGGTCACCTTCCTGTGGCGAACGTTCTGCTGGCTGACCTCGGCGTGGTAGGTGCCGCCGTAGGCGGGCTGCGGGAGCACCACCTGGTAGTTGCCCTTGGCCGTCGTGCGCTGCACCGACAGCGGCTGCGCCTGGGCCGTGACCGGGTCCGTGTAGAAGAGGGTGACCACGCGCGAGTCCCGGCATGGGTCGAACTTCGAACTGACCAGGCCCGCGAACTGGTTGTCGGACGGGTGCGTGAGCGTGATCTGGGAGGACCAGCTCGGATGCTTCTTCTTGTGCTTCTTCTTGGCTCCGGCGGCGCCGGCTCCGACCGCGGCCACGAGGATCAGGGCGGTTAAGACGATCGCGGCTCGTCTCAGCGCAAGCATGGATCCGATATTCCCACTGTGCCCATCTCTACTCGTCGCCCGCGGCTCGCGCGGTCCAGCGGACGCCATCGGCCTCGATCCGGATCTCGCCCTCACGGTCCGTGCGCATCGTGGGCACGCCATGCGAGCGAAGCTCGGCTAGCGCCTGTGAGGTCGGATGCCCATACGGGTTGTGCGCGCCGACGGAGATCACCGCGAGCTTCGGCACGATCCGGTCGAGCAGCGCTCCGAGGCCGGAGTCGGCGGAGCCGTGGTGCGCGACCTTGAGCACGTCGACCGGACCGGGATCGACCGGCACGGACCCCGCCTCCGCATCGCCGGTGAGCAGCATCGAGAAGTGGCGCCAGCGGGCGACCACGACCAGGCAGAGGAGGTTCGGGTCCTGGCTCGTCTCGCCCTCGAGCTCGGGGGGCGGCCAGATGGCGCCCAGCCGCAGCGTCCCCGAGTCGAGCTCGCTCCCCTCCGCGAGACGGAAGGGGGTCGCGCCGGCGGCGAGCGCCGCGGCCCGAAGCCGCGCGTCGTCGCGGCCGTAGACGAGGCGCTGGACGCGGACGGAATCGAGCAGAGCGGCGAGATCGCCGGCGTGATCCGACTGATCGTGCGAGATGACGATCGCCGCGAGACGGCGGATCCCGAGCTCGCGCAGCCGGTCCTCGACGTGATCACCGGGCGGACCGGTGTCGATCAGGATCGGATCGCCGTCCGGCGGCTGGAGCAAGATGGAGTCGCCTTGACCGACGTCGAGCACCCGGACGATCAGATCGCGCGCCGATGGCGCTGGCGGCGAGCCCTGGAAGGGCCGCTGCACGGCCGCCGCGACGAGCAGGACGGCCGCGGCCGCGGCGGGGACGGCGAGCACCGCTCTCGGAGCGCGCAGTTTCCCCTCGCGGCGCTCCAGCCGGCGCAGCAGCACCTCCATCCCCGCCAGCAGCGCCACATAGGCGGCGGCCACCTCCCAGACCGAGCGCAGGTGCACGGTGAGCAGGGCCCAGCCCGGAGCGGCGAGCCAGTGCGCGATCTGCGCGATGTAGGCGAGGCAGACGGAATCGAGCCAGTTGAAGGGCTCGACCGGGAACCACGCCAGCTGGCCGAGGATCCCGGTGAGCATCCCGAGCCACATCGCCGGCGCGACGGCGGGCGCGGCCAGGACGTTGGCCGGCAGTGCCGCCGGTGAGAACTGGTCGAAGGCCTCCGCCATCAGCGGCGCGGTGGCGATCGTCGCCGCGACGGTGACCGCGACCGCATCGGCCAGCGCCCGTCGCCCGGAGCCGCGCTCGGCCGATCCGGCGAACAGTGATGCCAGGGGCCGCGACCAGAGCAGGATCCCGATCACCGCGGCGAAGCTGAGCTGCCAGCCGACGTCACCGTCCGCGCGGGGATTGACCGCCAGCGTCACCGCCGCGGCGAGCAGGATCGCGTACCAGCGCGACCGTGGCCGGTCGGCGAGCGCCGCGATCAGCCCCGCGGCGCCCATCACCCCGGCGCGCTGAATCGACGGGCCCGCCCCCGTGAGCGGCACGTAGATCGCGACGAGGCACAGCGCGCCGGCCAGCCGGGCACGCAGACCGAGGCCGAGCAGGGCGAACAGGGGCCAGGCCAGGGCACAGAGCAGGATCACGTTCTCGCCGCTGACGGCGAGCAGGTGGGTCAGGTTCGACCGGTTGAAGTCATCGCGGGTTCCCCGGTCGATCCGATCGTCCTCGCCAAGCACGAATCCGCGGGCGAGCGCCGATTCTCGCCTCGGCATGCCGCGGCCAAGGGCCCGCTCCGCCCGGGCCCTGACGCGATCGATCCATCCGTCCAAGCCGCCCCGCCTGGCCGGCCCCTGCTCGATCCGAGCCGCGCGAAGCAGCATCGCGATCCCCTGTCTGCGCAGATACGCCGAGCGCCATGGCTCCGGGTCGGCGAGGACGCCCGCGGCCGCCAGCTCGGAGCCGACCTCGAGGTCCCCGACCGGCTCCGGCGTCACCACCAGCACCCGGCCCGCGGGCGTGTCGAGGCGAACGTCGACCTCGCCGCGGTTGCGCCGGGGCACGGCCGCGACGAACCCGTTGACGCTGGCGGGGGCACCGTGCCGCGCTCGGAGCGCGCCGGCGTCGATCGCGTGCAGACGCGCTCCTCCGGAGAGCAGACCGGTCAGCGCGGCGACCAGCGCGACCAGGCCGAGCCAGAGCCAGTGCCCCGGCCGATCCGTGGACCGCGGCCGGAGCGCGGTCAGCCCGATCAGCGTGATCGGCACGGCGCCGAGGGTCCGCAGCGGAGGATCGGCGGCCGCCACGGGGGAGAGGGCGAGGCCGGCCGCGAGCCCTGCCAGGGCCGCGAATCGCCAGTCGGGTTTCATCCAGTGGTCATGTGGTACGCGGCACTGAACGCTGACTTCGACCAGGAGGAGCCATGAACGCGAACCGCCAGGACACCCGGACCGGGGCGCGCGGGCGCGCCCGACCCGGCCGAGACGACCGCGAGCGAGAGCGGCGCCGGGCCGCGATGCACGCGGCCGAGGGGCATGCCGGCAGCATCCCCCGCGGCAATCAGCAGCCGGAGAGGGAGATCATGGGCACCCATCGCATCGAGTGGGACCGGGTGCTCGGCCACTGACGCCCTCAGGGCTGCAGCGCCGCCCGCAGGGCCTGCATGGTCGAGGGGCCGATCCCGTCGACCTCGTCGAGCTGATCGATCGAGGAGAGCCCGCCGTGCTGATCGCGGAACTCGATGATCTTCCGGGCCGTGACGGGGCCGATCCCCTCGATCCGGTCGAGCTGCTCGGCCGTGGCACTGCCGAGGCTGATCGGTCCCGCCTGTGCGCCGTCCGAGGCGGCAGCGGCGGTGCCGGGCCCGGGAACGAGAACCTGCTGCCCGTCCGCCAGGCGCGCGGCAAGGTTGATGGCGTCCCGGTTCGCGCCGCTGTCGAAGCCGCCAGCGCGGCGCACGGCGTCCGTCACCCGGGACCCGGCCGGCAGGCGATAGACGCCCGGCCGCCGGACGGCGCCGGCGACGTGGACGACGACGTCACCCGAGCGGTCCGAGCCCGGTGGAGAGTCCGCGGCGAAGCTGAACGCCGGGCCGGCGGCGGCATGCCCTTCGCCCGCTCGGATCCAGCGAGCGCCGATCAACAGCACCGCGAGGGCGAGCCCTCCGTAGATCAGAAGTTGTGAGCGACCGAGCTCCGGCACGCCGCGCACGCTGTCGGACGCGATCGCGCCAGACGCGCGCGCTCTGTCTCGGGTCGGCGTCGGATGTCGCGCCGGTCAGCGCACCTCGAAGCCGGTCAGGCCCTCTGGCTCCTCCTCGGCCACCTCCACGGAGGTGACCTCCGCGCGGCTCGGGCCCCTCCGGCAGAAGTCGATCAGCTGGTCGACCGCCTCCGGGTCTCCCTCGAAGACCGCCTCGACCTCGCCGTGGGGCGTGTTCCGGACCCAGCCCGAGACACCGGCGGCCTCGGCGCGCCGCCGGGTCGTGTCCCTGAAGAACACGCCCTGGACCCTGCCGGCGACCACGACCCGCTTCCGGGTCAGCGCCCCGCTACTCCTCGTCGTCGTACTCGGAGGCGACGCCGACGCCCGAACGTCCGAAGACCTCCGAGGCGGTGACGGGCGGCGACTGAACCGAGACGCAGCAGAGGTCCTCCGAATTCGAGTTCTCGATCGAGTGATCGGTCGCCGGCGGAACGAGCACGAGGTCGCCCTGCGCGATTTCCTGCTTGTCGCCCGCGACGGTCATGGTGCCGCGACCGCTGACGACGATGTAGACCTGCTCGGCCTCCTCGTGCGAGTGCAGCTCCTGGTCGATGCCGGTCGGCACTTCGAGCCAGGTCACGGACATGTTGCGCGAGCCGAGCTCTCCCGCGTCCATCAGGATGTGATTACGGAGCCTGTGCCACTCCTCCGTGGGGGCATCCGCGAGCCGCCTGACCAGCACGCGCTTTTTCTAGCAGAACTAGCGAACGACGAGGTTGACAAGTCGCCCGGGAACGACGATCTCCTTGACGATCGCCTTGCCGTCCACGTGCCTCCTGACGTTCTCGCTAGCCCTCGCCAGCTCGAGCAGCTGCTCCTCGGAGGCGCCGCTCTCCACCTCGATCCGATCGCGCAACTTGCCGTTCACCTGCACAACCAGCATGTAGGTGTCGCGCTCGAGCAGCTCCGGATCCGCCTCCGGCCAGGGCTGCTCCCAGACTCGGGCCCCCTCGAGCCACTCGTAGATCTCGGCGCTCAGGTGCGGCGCGAACGGGAAGAGCAACGAGGCCGCAGTGGCCGTTGCGAAGCGCACGGTCGCGGAGCCCCTCTCGTCGGCGCAGAGGTCGTCCTTGAGCCGGTAGACGTCGTTGACCAGCTCCATCACCGCCGCGATCGCCGTGTTGAACTGGAAGCGCGGCTCGATGTCCCGGGTCGCCTTGTCGATCGCCCAGTGCGCCTTCGCCAGCAGGGCCCTCGCGTCACGGTCGAGGGCGGTCGGCGCCTCCGCAGGCGAAGCCGAGGGAGGTTCGCTCGCCGTGGTCCGTTCCGCGACCTCGCGCCCCAGCCGCCAGAGCCGCGAGAGAAACCGGAAGATCCCCTCCACCCCCTCGTCCGACCAGTCGCCGCCCTTGATCGGGGGCCCCATGAAGCAGATGTAGGTCCGCAGGGAGTCCGCGCCGTAACGCTCGACGTACTCGGCCGGGCTCACCGTGTTCCCCCGGGACTTGGACATCTTCGCCCCGTCGCGGGTGATCATGCCCTGAGTGAAGAGGTTCGCGAACGGCTCGCGTGCCTCGAGCAGATCCATGTCGTGCAGCGCCTTCACAAAAAAGCGCGCGTACATCAGGTGCAGGATGGCGTGCTCGACCCCGCCGATGTACTGGTCGACCGGCATCCAGTGGTCGGCGACCTCCCGCGCCCAGGGCTGCGCGTCGTTTCGGTTGTCGAGGTAGCGGAGGAAGTACCAGGAGGAGTCGACGAAGGTGTCCATGGTGTCGGTCTCGCGCCGTGCCTCGCCGCCGC
>Ga0070741_10013660_pt1 | contig 14268 bp, 12 predicted proteins | sample Coa_R1_4_FD_66440 | JGI IMG/M metagenome (GOLD analysis project Ga0070741, IMG submission 66440) | Surface soil microbial communities from Centralia Pennsylvania, which are recovering from an underground coalmine fire - Coalmine... | ecosystem: Environmental > Terrestrial > Soil > Unclassified ... | reverse complement strand
CAGATCGTCCAGAGCGAGGCGACCGTCGCGCTGCTGTACGAGGTCAACACGTGGTTCCACGTCGTGCCGATCGGCGCGGCGCGGCCGCAGGCGCTCGAGCCCACGTGGTTCGGCCACTCCATGGGGCGCTGGGAGGGCGACACGCTCATCGTGGACACCGTCGGGTTCAACGGCTACACTCGACTGGACACGGTCGGCCATCCGCACAGCGACGCCCTGCACGTCATCCAGACCTTTCGCCGGACGGACGCTGACCACATCGCCTACACCGTGACGATCGACGATCCCAAGACGTACACGAAGCCCTGGACGAACGAGCGGGTCTTCACGCTGATGGAGGGGCCGCTCATCGAGTACTCTTGCGAGGAGAACAACAAGGACCTGCGCGAAGGGCACATCAGGGCCTGGACCCCGCCCTGGGTGCAGAAACCACACAACGACTGACGGGAGTGCGCGCGCGCACTTCGGGGAGGAGGAGGAGTTCGATGAAGTTCTGGTGGCGGCTGGCGGTCGCCGGCTCGGCGGGCGTCTGGCTGATCGGTTTCGCTTCGTCCATGCGGACGGCGGCGCAGCAGCCGTCGATCAACGTCTCGTCGAGGACGAAGGCGGGCGAAGCGTTCAAGAACGTCACGACCAGCACGCTCAAGGATCTGACCGTCGACGACTTCATCACGGCGATGGGCGTAATCGCCGACGATCTGGGGTTCGACTGCGCCGACTGCCACCCCAACGCCGGGACCGACCAGGTGGACTGGGTGGTCGACACGCCGCGGAAGCGGACCGCGCGGCGGATGATCGAGATGGTGGCCGCGATCAACCGGACCAACTTCGCGGGCGTGCAGAAGGTGACGTGCTGGACGTGCCACCACGGCCGCGACATCCCGGCGACAACGATCGCGCTCGATACCCTGTACGATGCGCCCAACTCCGAGAAGGACGATCTGGTCCGACCCGATCCGAACGAGCCTTCCGCGACACAAATCCTCGACCGGTACATCGCCGCGGCCGGTGGCGCCCAGAGGCTGGCGGGCCTCACGAGCTACGTCGCCACGGGCGTGAGCGTCGGCTACATGGGCCTCGGAGGCACCGGCGAGTTCACCATCTACGCCAAGGCGCCCAACCAGCGCACGACGCTCATCCGGTTCAAGGATCACCCCGATCGCGGCGAGAGCACCTGGGCGTTCGACGGCATGGCCGGCTGGATCAGGACGCCGCGCGCGCTGCTTGGCGAGTACGAGCTCGTCGGCGGCGAGCTCGACGGCGCGCGCCTCGAGGCGATGCTCGCCTTTCCGGGCCAGATCAAGCAGGCCCTCACCAACTGGCGCGTCGGCGCGAGGCAGCCGATCGGCGATCGCGACTACCAGGTCGTGCAGGGCAGCGGGCCGCGGAACTTCCTGGCGACGCTGTACTTCGACCCCCAGACCGGCCTGCTCACCCGGCTGATTCGCTACAGCCCCTCGCCCGTCGGCCGCATGCCCACGCAGGTCGACTACGGCGACTATCGCGACGTCGGCGGGATCAAGTTCCCCTTCGAGTACAAGTTCCAGTGGCTGGACGGCCGGTACACGGCCCGGATCAACGACGTGAAGGTCAACGTCGCCATTGACTCGGCAATCTTCGGGAGGCCCTCGGCGCGCAGGCAGTAGGGGGCGCGCGTCGGCGTCGGCCGGGCGCAGGCGTCAGCTCGACCTGACGCCTGCGCCTTCGGCGTCCCGGAGCGCCTCGGCGAACGCTCGATACGTGCGGGGGCCTTCTACGCCGAAGCGCGCCCGCAGTCCGGCATCGGCCGCCCGCTGCTGGCGCCGCGCGGCCGCCTCCGCCATGATGGGGTCGACGCCGATCGCGCGCAGCGTGTCGGCCACTTCCTCCATCTCGCGTGCGCGCCGTTCGCCGTGCACGGCCACGCGGCCCGTCATGTAGTCGGCCAGCTGCTTCCAGTCGATTCCCGGAAAGCTCTCGTTGAGCGAGGCGAACACGAGCTCGTCGGCGCCGAACGCGACGCCCGCCAGCGCGCATTCCACCATCAGTGCCTCCAGCCCCTTCACCACGATGCTGCGGCACATCTTGACGGCGGCCGCGCTGCCAATCACCGCCGAGTCCAGCACCTCCAGACGCATCTCGAACGGCCTCATCACTTCGACGAACGCCGACGCGGCGGGCCCGCAGAGGAGCATCGGAACCCGGTGGCCGTGCGGCGGGACGGGCGCCATCACGGCAGCCTCCACGAACCGCGCGCCGGCGCGGGAGACGACGTCCGCAATCTGCCGCTTGAGCGCCGGCGAGACCGAGTTCAGATCCGCGTAGAGATGGCGTGGCTGGAGAAACGGCGCATGCTGGACGGCCGCCTCGAGCGCAGAGCTCGACGTGACCGTGGAGAGGAGCACGTCGCAGGCGGCGTCGAGCGCCGCGGGCGACTCGACCAGCGTCGTGCGGCTCTGCGCCGCGCGCGCGCGAATGATGGGCCCGAGGTCGGGCGCGCCGGCCTGGATGTCGTACGCGAACAGGCGGGCCGCGCCGGCGCCGGCCAGACCGGCGGCCATCGCGCTGCCCGCCTCGCCAAAGCCGATGAACCCGATGCGCGGCGATCTCGACCGGACATCCTCCTGCCGCACGGCCTCTGCCTCCCGTTCCACGCCGCTGCCTCCCACCCCCGTGGACGGCCGGCTCATGGCCATTGCCTCGAACGATCGCTCGGGAACGCGCGGCGCATGAGGCTCAGTGCCCCGCCGGTTCGGCGGCCATCGACGGCGCAGCCAGCGCGGCCGACGCGCTTGCGATGTGCCGCTTGACGAGCGCGAGCGCGAGGAAGGTCGCCGTCATCGTACCCGCAATCAGCAGGAAGTACTGGGCGGCGCCGGCATCGAGCGCGGGAGCCCCGAGGATCGGGCTCAAGACGCCTCCGATGCGGCCGAACGCGACGGCGGTGCCCACGCCGGTCGACCGGATCGAGGTGGGATACACGTGCGCCGCGAGCGCGTACATCGTCGTTTGCGTGGCGTTGATGAACCCGCCGGTCACCGCCAGCATCGCCAGCACCAGCAGGGCCTGCTGCGGGCCGATGGCCATCGACGCCAGGACCAGGCAGCCGGCGATGCCGCCGAGCGCCAGACCCAGCATGCTCGGACGCGACCCGAGCCGGCCGATCAGCATGGCGCCGAAGAGCGCGAAGACGACGCCCCCGAGGTTCCAGGCGAAGAGGCCGTAGCTCGCCGTCTCGACGTCGAAGTGGGTCCGATCCAGCATCGAGGGCACCCAGTTGGTACCGAGATAGGCGCCGAAGAGGCAGCAGAGAAACGACGCCCAGAGCGCCACCGTGTCGCGCCGGAACTCGGGAACGAACAAGGCGCGAACCGACGCCTTGGCGACCGACTTCTCCCGCGAGTCGACGAACTCGGCGTCGTCGGGCACCGGGTGGCCGAGGCGCCGGAACAGCTGCCGCAGCTCCGGCCAGCGCTCGCGCAGCCGCGCCATGTAGCGGGGCGACTCGGGCAGGACCTTGACGAACACCGCCGCGAGCAGCAGCGGGATGATCCCACCGACGAGGAACAGCGCGCGCCAGCCGAAGCGCGGCAGGATGAGGCCGCCGACGAACCCCGCCAGCGAGCCGCCGAGCGGCACGCAGACGATCGTCAGCGTGACGGCCATCGGCCGCCGCCGGCGCGGCACGTACTCGGCCGACATCGCCGCCGCCGTCGGCATCGCCCCTCCCAGGCCGAGCCCGGCGAGAAATCGCAGGGCGATCAGCATGGGAATGCCGTTGGCGAAGTAGAGCGCCACGGTCAGCACGCCGAAGACCGTGATGCTGGCGATCAAGGCGATCCGGCGACCCATCAGGTCGCCGAACCAGCCGCCGAACGCGCCGCCGATCATCATGCCGAGCATGCCGCTCGTCAGCACCCACGCGAACGGGGCGCGCGGCAGCGACCACTCGCGCATGAGCGCCGGAATGGCGCTGCCCATGACCTGGTTGTCGAACCCGTCGAGCACGATGGCCAGGGCCGTCGCCGCGACGAGCAGCTTCTGGTGCGAGCTCCAGTGCCCTTCGTCGAGCAGGACGCCGATATCCACGGTGTTCATAGATCGCCCTCAGGAAGTCCCGCCCATCCGCCCTCGCCGTGAGGGCTGACGGATCACGGTTTCGTAGCCGTCGCCATCGCCTGCTGCCCTCGCTGGTGCGTCGTCGAGAAGATGACGTGCAGCGCCATCAGCGCCTGGAGAGGATGCGCGCCGGCCGCGGCGAGCGGGCCGACGTGCTCGCTCACGAGGCCCCCCTTGCCGACGTTGACCATCTCCTCGGCCGCCTTGCGCTGCTCGCCGCGCAGGCCGTACTCGTCGGCCACGGCCTCGAAGTCCTCGACGATGCGCCGGCGCAGCTCCGCGCTGTGGCGGGACTCGAAGAGCAGCTTGTTCAGGCCGTACGCCTCGGCCGGCGGATGCTTGTAAAACTGGAACCCCCGGTTCTGGAACGCGAAGCCGCCGAACTCGGCCTCCACGTGCAGCGGCGGATGGCGGCGCGCCCGCGCCGGCAGGAAGCGCATCATGCAGAGGCCGTGGTGCCAGGTCGGGATGTAGGCGATGAGCTCGCCCTCCTGCGGTCCGATCGCGCCGAACATCACCGCCCAGTTGAGGAGCTCGGTGTTACCCACCTCGTCGAGCTGGGTTCCGGTCATGCCGAGCAGCGCCTCGGTACGGCCGACCTCGAACTGCGACACGAGCCAGCGGTCGAAGTCGAACTCCGGCTCGGTGTACTTCGGAGTCCCCGGGAAGTGCGACATGCCGCCGCTCGCGATGACGGCCACGCGCTCCTTCCGCCCCTTCACGATCTCGGCGATCGCCCGGCCCAGCGCAGCGCAGCGCCGCGGCGTCGGCAGCGGCGGCACGTAGACGTTGGTGAAAAACGGGACGACGGGGATGTTCCGTCCGCCGATCACGTACTCGAAGGGGATCGAGAACGCGTGCCCGAGCTCGGCGTCCTCCGAGTACGCCAGGTCGAAGCTGTAGTCGACGACCAGCTTGTTGAGCAGGTCTTCGGCCATCTCGCGGTGGATCGGCAGGTTGTGCTCGCGGCCGGCGAACCGCGCGATGGCGCGGCTTCCGGCGACGATCGCGAAGGTCGGCACGCACGTCACCGAGAAGGTCTCCACGTGATCGCTGCCGAAGAACAGGATCGCGTCGGGGGACGTCTCGTCGAGGATCGCGCCAAGCTCGCGCATGGCCGCGGCGGCCTGATCGAGCTGCTCCGGATTCTCGTCAGGCGGCCGGGTGAACAAGTACGGGGTGTGGCAGGTGCCCATGGCCGCGACGATCTCGCCCATTCTGTGTCTCCCTCGGCCCCGTCAGAGGGCCTCCTCGTCAAGATACTGCACCCCGAGCTCGGACAGCCGGGCGCGCAGTCCATAGAAGTCTAGCCCGAGTTCGCCGCTCCGCAGCCGTTCGCGCGACCGCTGCTCCTTCGCGATCCGCTCGGCGCCGAGCCGGGCGACCTCGGCCGCCCGCGTCCTCGGCACGACGACGACGCCGTCGGCGTCGCCGACGACCACGTCGCCGGGCCGGACGAGCGCGCCCGCACAGACAATCGGGACGTTGACCCAGCCCGCAGTCGCCTTGACCGTGCCCTGGGCATGGATGGCCTTGGCCCAGACGGGAAAGTCCATCGCCGCCAGGTCGGCGACGTCGCGCACACCGGCGTCGATGATCAGGCCAGCCACGCCGTGTGCGCGCGCGGAGACCGCCAGCAGCTCGCCGAACATCCCGTCGGTCGATTCCGACGTGGTGGCGACCACGAGCAGATCGCCGGGCTGGCAGAGCTCGATGGCCGCGTGGATCATCAGGTTGTCGCCGGTCTGGCAGAGCACCGTGATGGCACTGCCGGCGGCGCGGGCCGCCGGATAGATGGGGCGCATGTAGGGGCGCATGAGGCCGCTGCGGCCCTGCGCCTCGTGCACGGTCGCAACGCCCTGCTGGCCGAGCAGGCCGATGACGTCGGCCGGCGCACGTGGAATCCTTCGAACGATCGTCGGCTTCATGCCGTCCTCTGCGCCGCCCGCTCCAGCGCGGGATTGATCCGCGGGTACACCGTGCGGGCGTTCTCCTCGAAGATCTTGCGCCGATCGGCGTCGCTGATCGCGGCCGCGTCGATGTAGCGCTTGGTGTCGTCGAAATAGTGGCCCGTCCGCGGATCGACGCCGCGCACCGCGCCCACCATCTCGGACCCGAACAGGATGTTGTCGGCCGGCACGACCTCGAGCAGCAGGTCGATGCCCGCCTGGTGGTAGACGCACGTGTCGAAATAGATGTGATCGCGGATCAGATCCTCGAGCGGCGGCCGCTTCAGGTCCTGCGCGAGGCCGCGGTACCGCCCCCAGTGGTACGGCACGGCGCCGCCGCCGTGCGGGATCACGAACCGCAGCCCCGGAAACTCCTTGAACAGATCGGCCGTGACGAACTGCATGAACGCCGTCGTGTCCGCGTTGAGGTAGTGCGCGCCGGTTGTGTGAAAGCTCGGATTGCAGGAGGCGCTGACGTGCACCATGGCCGGCACGTCGAGCTCGACCATCTTCTCGTAGAACGGGTACCAGTAGCGATCGGTGAGCGGCGGCGCCCCCCAATACCCGCCCGAGGGATCCGGGTTGAGGTTGCAGCCGACGAACCCGAGCTCGTTGACCGTCCGCTCGAGCTCCGCGATGCAGTTGGCGAGCGGGTCGCTCGGCGTCTGCGGCAGCTGGCACACGCCCACGAAGTTCGCCGGGTAGAGCGTGCACACACGGTGGATGAGGTCGTTGCAGTGCTGCGTCCAGTACAGACTGGTGGTCGCGTCGCCGACGTGGTGGGCCATCGCCGAGGCACGCGGCGAGAAGATCGTCACATCCGTGCCGCGCTCCCGCTGGAGCTTCAGCTGCGCCCCCTCCAGGCTCTCGCGGATCTCGTCGTCGCTGATCCGGACGACCCCCTTGGCGAAGGCCTCCCCCCGCCGGAGCGCGGCAATCTGCGCGTCCCGCCAGACCTGGAGCCCCTTCGGGGCCGTCGTGTAGTGGCCGTGGCAGTCGATGATCATGGCGCTCACTGCATGGCCCGGTCGATGCGGTCGAGCAGGACCATGGCCGGCAGGCAGCTCTGGGCGCTCGACTCCGGCTCGCGGCCCTCGCGAATCGCCGAGATGAATTCGACGTCCTGCCGATCGAAGGCCGCCACCCCGTCGAGCGGCACCTCCCGGCCCTCGCCGTCCGTCATCGCGTCGCGGTAGACCTTGTACGTGTCCTCCTCGCCAATGTAGCGGTAGAACCCGCCGAACGGCCCCTTGTTGTTGAACGACATCGCCATCGTGAACAGCGTCCCGCGCGACGACTTCATCGCCACGGTCATGTCCATCGGAATCTTCAAGACCGGGTGGTCCGGCCCTTTCTGGCCCCAGACGCTCCAGTCGGTGTCGCCGAGCACCCACTGCGCGATGTCGACCGAATGGCAGCCGTGGTGCCAGAGCAGGTTGTCGACCCACGACCGCGGCTGCCCGTACATGTTCAGGTTCGTCCGCCGGAAGAAGTACGTCTCGACCACCAGGTGGTGCAGGTGGAACGTGCCCTCGCGGATGCGGCGCCTGATCTCGCGGTGCGGGCTGGCGAAGCGCCGGGTGTGGGTCACCATGCAGACCTTCCCCGCCGCCTTCGCCGCCTCGACGATGCGCTCGGAGTCGGCCAGGCTGAGGGCCATGGGAATCTCGACCTGGACGTGCTTCCCCCGCGACAGCGCCAGCACGGTCTGATCCGCGTGCTGGTCGCTCGGCGTCGTCAGGATGACGGCGTCGACGCCCGGGCGGTCGAGACAGGCCTCCAGGCTGGTCGACGTGAACGGAATGTTCCACTCGGCCGCAAACGTGCGCCCGCTCTCCTCCGTGCGGCTCGCGACCGCGACCACTTCGGTGCCTTCAATCTTCTGCAGCGCCTTCATGTGCACGGCGGCCATTGCGCCAGTGCCTGCCAGGCAGATTCGCATTCACAGCCTCCTCAAGAGAACACCCTCGATGACGATGCGCCCCGACGGGCTCATTCGCCGAGCAGCCGCGCCGGCGTCGTGACCGCCATCGTGCGCACCTCGTCGACGGTAAACCCCGCGTCGAGCAAGCGCTGCGCGAACATCGCGAACCCCTCGGCGACCGGCGGATTGATCGTCTGGCCCAGATCGGTCGAGATGAGGCTCCGCGACACGCCCGCGGCGCGGATGTTGGCGAAGGCCGCCTCCCACGGCGCCTTGTTCGTGTACGTCGTCGTAAAGCAGTGCTCGATCACCGCACCGAGATCCGCCAGCTCCCGCTGCTCCGCCGCGGTGAGGTTCTGCGACGGGAACTCGGCGTGGGTGACGATCACCCTCCGGACCCCGTGCTCCCGCGCGCCGCGGACGAGCGCGAAGATCTCGCGGCGGCCCAGGTGCCCCGTCGCGAGAATCATGTCGTGCTTCGCGATGCGCTCCAGCACCCGGCGGGCGGGCTCGGTGAGCCGTCCCTCGGCGTCGATGACCGTGAGCGGCGGCGGGGAGATGCCCTCGGCGGCGAGCTCGCGCTGGATCTGGGCCCAGAACGGCAGCTTCGTGCTGCCGCCGTCCAGCCGCCCGGCCGTCTCGTTCTCCGCATCGACGGTCGGCATCCACACGATCTTGCATCCGCTGCGGCCCGCGAGCTCGACCGCCACCGGGTTGAGGCCGCCGACGCTGTGGTTGAGGGTGAGGGCGCCGAAGACGCGCGCCCCGGGCACGGCCTTGCGCACCACCTGGGCGCGCTCGCCGGTCTGCACGTAATGCGATTTGAGCACGAAGCCCTTGAGGCCGTGCGCCAGGAACTCCCGGGCGCAGTCGATGTCGTCGATGCGGCGCGCGATGACGTCCGGGCCAACGTGTACCTGCAGGTCGTAGGCGCCCTCCAGCGCCTTCCAGGCCCGATCGCTCACCGGCTGCGCCGGGTCCATGGCAGTCTCTCGGCTCATCGAGTCCTCAGATCGAAGCGGCAGTTCGGGTTGAGGGGCGCCGATTCACGCCCTGGCGGCCGCGAACCGGCGGGTTCACGAATCGGACATTCTATCTCCAGTCCGAGGCTGCGTGCCGGCGCCGCACGGTGCGTACAATGTCCCGTCGCGTCCAGGGGCCGCCGGGTCGCGCGCGCCGAGGACCGCGCACGTTGAGGCTTCGCATGCCGCCGAATCGCTGGAAAATTCCGATCGGCGCCGTCGCCGTTCACGTCTGCATCGGGTCGGTGTACGCCTGGAGCACCTTCAATCGGCCGATCCAGGTGATCCTGCCGGACACGCCGTGGTGGTTCGCGCCGCCTTACACGACCTTCACGACCGCGCTCGTGCTGCTCGGCCTGAGCGCGGCCTTCGGCGGGCCGTGGGTCGAGCGCCGCGGGCCGCGCGCCGCGGCCACAACCGCCGCCGTCTTCTTCGGCGCCGGGCTGGTCATTGGCGGCGTCGGCCTGGCCTTGCGCCGCGCCCTGCTCGTCTTCCTCGGCATGGGGCTCACGTGCGGGATCGGCTGCGGGCTGGGCTACATCGCGCCGGTCAGCACGCTGGTGAAGTGGTTCCCCGACCGCCGCGGCATGGCGACCGGCATGGCGATCATGGGCTTTGGCGGCGGCGCCTTCCTCGCGGGCTATCTGAACGTGTTCTTCATCGATCGGATCGGCGTCGCGAGCACGCTGGCTGCCCTCGGCGTCACGTACTGGCTCATCATGCTCATCGGATCGAGGCTGCTCGAGCGGCCGCCGGCCGGCTGGAGGCCCGCAGGCTGGACGCCGCCCGCAGCCGTCAATCCGATGATCGCCGCGCGCAGCGTCTCGCGCAACGACGCGCTCGGCACGCCGCAGTTCTACCTGCTCTGGGGCATTCTCTTCATCAACGTCACCGCCGGAATCGGGATCCTGGCCCAGGCCTCGCCCATGATGCAGGACATGTTCCGCCGCACGCCGATCGAGGCGGCGGCAGTCGTCTCCATGATCAGCCTCTTCAACGCCGGCGGCCGGTTCTTCTGGGCGTCGGCGTCCGACTCCATCGGCCGCCGCAACACCTATACGATCTTCTTCCTCGCGCAAATCGGCTTGTTTCTCCTGATTCCGGGGCTCGCTTCGCGGGGCGCCTGGACGCTGTTCGAGGCGAGCCTGTTCGTCGTGTTCACGATGTACGGCGGCGGGTTCGCGACGATCCCGGCGTTTCTCGCCGACATCTTCGGACCCGAGAACGTGGGCGCCATCCACGGGGCCGTGCTCACCGCGTGGAGCGCCGCCGCCGTGGCCGGCCCGGTCATCATCACCGAGCTGTCGAATCGAGCGAAGGCCGCGCTGCCGCCGGGCGCCGATCGGATCCACATCTACGATCGGCCGCTCCAGGTGCTGGCCGCGCTGCTCGTGGTCGGCTTCGTGCTGACGCTGCTCGTGCGGCCCCTGCGGGCGGCGGCGGCGGGCCCCGCTGGCGCAGCCCTCGGCGCCGGACGCTGATCGCGCCCACGGCCGCGGACCTCGGCCTGTACGAAGGGAGGTCCGCCCGCGAAGACGGCGATGTCGAACGGAACTATACTGGCGCGATGGATGCGAGGCCCTACCTCGCCGAGATTGCACGGCGTCTGAACGCCGTCGACCTCGAGGCCGTGTTGATCGGCAATGCCGCTGCGGCACTCCAGGGCGCGCCCGTCACGACGGTCGACTTCGACTTCCTCTTTCGCAAGACGCCCCGCAACCTGCAAAAGCTGAAGGCGTTCGCAAAGGCCATTGGGGCGACCGTGCTGAGACCGTACTACCCAGCGTCTGGCCTCTATCGCGCCATGCGGGACGACGGGCTCCAGGTCGACTTCATGACGACCATTCACGGCGTGCGGTCGTTCGAAGGGCTGCGCGCGCGGGCGCGCATCCTCGATCTGGACGGCGCGCCCCTCCTCGTTGCCGCGCTGCCGGATATCATCAGGAGCAAGAGAGCGACGGGCCGCCCCCGCGACCTGGCCGTGATCGATATCCTGGAGAAAGCCCTTGAGGAGGCCGCCAAGCAGGAGAAGCCGCCTCGCGGCCCTCGCCCGAGAGCGTGAACGGGCCTTGCGCCGGTTGATCCGGCGCTGGCAGCGGCTGCCGCCGGACCGGCGCACGAACTTCCTGCGCCGCCGTATCGGCGTCGTCGGCTCCGCGCTCTGAGGATCCGCTTCGTCTCAGATCTTGCACGCACGAGCGCCCGCCGCCAGAGTGGGCGCCCCGGCGGGGCCGAGCGAGCCGCGCCCTGAACGCGGCGCACGCCGGCGGGCCTCAGCCGCACCCACGACGGCTGCGCCGCGTCAACCCGCCGTCCGCGACGCCTGCGGCCCTGCCTCGCGGATCGCCTTCAACGTGAGGCGCTCCTCGCGCCCCGGATCGTTGACGAGCTTCGTCTCCTTATCGCTGAACACCATCGTCGCCCGCTCGGACGCGTTGAACGCCGCCCACCGCGGGATGCCCTGATGGGTCGGGTTCCCCGTCCGCGCAAACGCCACCCAGGCGGCGCTCATCTGGTCGGCGAGCTTCTGCGCCGCCGGGCTGATCCCGGTGAAGACCTTGCCGGCCTCGAGGTTGTCGAAGACGAACGGGATTTCCATGCAGTGCATGGCCTTGAGGCGCCCCTCGCGCACCGGCGAGTAGTACTCGAACCGGTACATGTAGACCGGGGCGCCCTTCTGCTCCGCCTTGCGCTCCGCTTGCGTCTCGACGCCGGTGCGGAAGAACGAGTTGTCGGTAGACATCCGCAGGAACAGGTCGATGTTGTCCCGCCCCGGCTGGTTCCTGCGGTAGAGCGCAATGATCTCCTTCGCCTTCGCCTCGTCGACCTTGAGGAGCTCCCGCACGCGCGCGACGAACGTCCCGTCGTCGATCGGCATGAGCTGCGCATCGGGCGTGAAGAAGGTGACCTCGGTCGCCGTCGTGCCGGTCAGGAACGGCACGCTCGCCGATTCGGGCGGCGCAGCCGGATCGAAGGGCGCGTGCGGCAGCGTTCGGCCGTCAACGACCGGGCCGAAGTTCAGGCCGCCGCCGACAGGCGGGGCGCCCTGCGGCGGGCGGATCGCCTCGAGCAGCTGCTGCACCGGCACCTTGCGCAGCTCGTCGAGCTGGTTCGGCCGGATGTTCAGCCGCTGCAGCACCTGCTCGGTCGTGCGCACGGCCTGCGCCTTCGGGATCCCGGCGATGTTGGCGCCGCTCTCGGCAATCGCCCGGTGGAAGAGCCCCCTGGCCGCGGGCATGGCCATGAGCGTGCTCACCTTCCCCGCGCCGCCGGACTGTCCGAAGATCGTGACGTTGTTCGGGTCGCCGCCGAACGCGTCGATGTTCTCCTTGATCCACTCGAGCGCCCGGACCGCGTCGAGGATGCCGGCGTTCGACGCCTGCGCCCACTCGCCGCCGTATTCGGCGAGATACAGGAAGCCGAAGACGTTCAGACGGTGGTTGACCGAAATCGCCACCACGCCGTGCTTCCGGGCGAGCTCCCGGCCCGAATAGATCGAGTAGCTGCCCGATCCGCTGGCGAAGCCGCCGCCGTGGAACCACACCATCACCGGCCGCCTCTCTCCGCGCCGGGGATCCGGCGTCCAGATGTTCAGCACCAGGCAGTCCTCGCCTTGCGCCTCGCGGGGATCGGTCGGAATCATCTCGGGCGGCTCCCCGCCCACGATCTGCGGGGCCCGGGGGCCCCAGGCCACGGCCTCTCGCACTCCTGTCCAGGGCTGCGGTTTCCCGGGCGGCAGGAACCGGCTCGCCCCGCCCGTCGGCGCGCCGTACGGCACGCCCTTGAACACGTGGACCGTGCTCTCGAGATAGCCGCGGACGCGGCCCGCGCTCGTCTCGACCGTCGCCCCCGCGGCCGGCGTACCTTGAGCCCACGTCGCGGACCGATCGAGGAGGAGACCCGCGCCGGCCAGTGTCGTGCATTCGATGAACGTGCGTCTCTTCATCGGCGTGTCCTCGGTAGAGCGAATGGGTTGTCGTTCGGCGGGTCGCCCGCCGCCCCGCCTCGAACGTCGACAGCAGCAGGCTGCGCGCCGGCCACCATAGTCTCCGAACGCCCGCGCGCGATCAAATCAAATCCTCACCGCCCACGCTGGTCTCCGAGGCCCCGGCCTCACCGGCCGGCGTCGCGTCCCCTTCGCGCCAGACGCGCGCCCCGCAGGCGCGGAAAGCGCCCGCGTACACCGTGCCGTCGCCGCGCAGCACGTCGCGCGCCCGTTCGGCCAGCCGCCGCGCCGGCTCGTCGCCCTCGACGATGCCGTAGACGGCGGGCCCCCAGGAGCTCTGCCCGACGCCATAGGCGCCCGAGGCCTTCAGCTCGCGCACGAGCTCGGCGGTCGGCCCCGGCGCGAAGACGCCGCCCTGCACCGGCGCGAACCACCGGCCGGTGATCTGCTGAATCCGCTCGAGCGCGCCGCCGAACCGGGCGAGATCGGCCTCAGCGAGCGCAGGCAGGAGGCCCATCGTCACGAGGTGGGAGACGTGAGCGACCTCGTCCGGCGGCGGCGCGGGCAGCTTCGCGAACGCCTCGGCCTCGGCGGCGCCGCTCATGCGCGAGCCGGCGCGCGGCACGGCGACGATGCAGCGCCACGTGGCGGGAAATGGCAGGCGTGCCAGCAGGGGGCCGACGCCGCCGTTCGGACGGCGGCCTCCTTCGAGCACCAGCCCTCCGCCCTCGAAGATCCACGTGCCCACCGCCGATCGCTCGCCGCGGCCGACGGCGATCGCAAGATCGGGCGCAGACGCACGGAGGCAGTACAGCTCCGCCAGCGCCCGCGCGACGGCGAGCCCCAGTTGGGTGCCGGAACCCAGCCCGACGTGCCGCGGCAGGCTCCGCTCGACGTGGATCGCCGCGCCGCCGCTCACGCGATGGAATGCCAGGAAGCGCCGCGCAAAGGCGCCCGCGAGGCGGGCGTCGTCGCCGCCCACGCGCAGCGAATCGGATCTCCGCGCGCACAGCCGCAGCGTCGGCGCCGGAGCGGCGGCTCCAATGCCGCCGAACCACCGCCCCAGATCGCCGCGCAGGTCGAGCACGCCGAAGTGCAGGCGGGCCGGAGCGTCCACGAACACGGCCCTGCCGTCGGACGCCGTCACGTCCTCGCTTCCTCGCCCGGAACGAACGCCGATACGTGCCGCCTCAGGAGATCCATCGCCTCCTGTTCGGCCGGCCCGGCCGTCTTGTCTACGATCACCTGCAGCCGCTCGAACTCGCGCTCGACGAGCTCGCGCGGCAGCAGATGCAGGCGCGTCGCGTAGATCGCCGCCTCGAGCACGGC
>Ga0070741_10013659_pt1 | contig 14269 bp, 13 predicted proteins | sample Coa_R1_4_FD_66440 | JGI IMG/M metagenome (GOLD analysis project Ga0070741, IMG submission 66440) | Surface soil microbial communities from Centralia Pennsylvania, which are recovering from an underground coalmine fire - Coalmine... | ecosystem: Environmental > Terrestrial > Soil > Unclassified ... | reverse complement strand
GCTCCTGGCGGACGCCGCGCACGCCGCTGCCGACCTGCCTGCGCAGGTGACGCGCCGGGTGGCGCGCACCACGAGCGCGGGGCTGCGCTTGTGGCGTCATGCCCGTCGCCGGTCGCGCGCCATCGTCCCCTACCCCGCGCCGCGGACTCCGTTGAACGGCCGGCTCACGGCGCGGCGGGCGGTGGCGTTCTCGCGCATCCCGCTCGCGCAACTCGACCGCGCCCGCCGATCAGTCGGCGCGAGCGTCAACGACGTGTTGCTCGCGCTGTGCGCGCAGTCGCTGCGCTCGTACCTCCGACGACGTGACGCACTCCCGGCGAGGCCGTTGGTGGCGGGCGTCCCGGTGTCGGTGCGCGACGACCGGACGGTGACGGCGGCGAACCAGGTGTCCGGCATGCTCGTCGAGCTGCCCACCGACACTGCCGATCCCGTCGAGCAACTGGTCCGCACGAAGGCCGCCGCCGAGCAGGCCAAGGAGCAGCACGCGGAGCTCGGCCCCCACACCGTGACCGACGCGGCGGAGCTCGCACCCGCGGCGCTGCTCCGCACCGTCGCGACGTTGGAGCGCAGCATCGGGCTGTCCTCGTTGCTCCCGCCCGCGATCAACGTCGTGGTGTCGAACTTCCCGGGTCCCGCGCTCCCGTTGTACTTCGCAGGCGCACGACTCGAAGCGGCGTACCCGTTCGGTCCGCTCGCCTTCGGCACCGGGCTGAACATCACGGCCCAGAGCTACGACAACACGCTCCACATCGGTCTGAACGCGTGCCCCGACCTCGTCGACGACGTCACCGAGATCGCGGCGGGACTCGAGGACGGCGTCACCGCGCTGGTCGACGAGGTCCGTACCGCGCGCTGACGCGTCGAGGTTCGACCGGGATCGAAGGTCGAGCCGTTGTACGTTGCGCGCGGTGGCGTTGTTCGCGCTGTGGAGCGCGCCGCGGGCGCGGTCGACGGCGTTCTTCCGGTCGATGATCGAGCGCGGCGACATGGTCGTCGTGCACGAGCCGTTCTCCGACCTCGCAGGGTTGGGCGAGACCGACGTCGGCGGTCAGGTCTTCCACTCCGCGGAGCGGCTGTTGGAGTGGATGCTCGACCGGCCGCCGCACGTGAACGTCTTCGTCAAGGACACGACGGGACGCCGGCACGAGCCAGTCCTCGCCGACGTGCGGTTCCTCACGGTCGCGCACCACGCGTTCCTCATCCGCCGACCGGACGAGATCGCGGCCTCGTCGGCGGCGATCGAGCCGAACATGGGCATCGACGCCATCGGCTTGGAAGGCCTGTGGGAACTGCACGAGGCCGTCATCGCCGCCGACGGGCACCCACCGGTCGTCATCGACTCGGACGATCTCGTCACCCGACCGGCAGCCACCATGGCGGCGTACTGCGCGGCCGTCGGGCTGGCGTTCGTCCCGCAGGCGCTCGTGTGGGAGCGGGGCGACCGTCACGAATGCCGACGCTCCGCACGCTGGCACGTCGACGTCAGCGCGAGCACCGGGTTCACCCCACGCCGGCGGACGTACGCACGCACGGTCGACACATCCGAGGAACTGGCGCGGTACGCCGCCCACCATGTGCCGTTCTACGAACGACTCCACGCGCAACGCCTCCGGATCGAGCCGTAGCCCGTGCCGCGCCCCGTGACGGGTGCGGGGTGCGCCGGCGCGGCAATCTGAACCGGTGACGCAGGTGCTGTGCCCGATCGTGGTCGGCCGGGACGCCGAGCTGGAGGCGCTGGACGGCGCGCTCGACGACCTCGCGTCGGGTCGTGGCGCCTGCGCGGTCGTCGCCGGCGAAGCCGGCATCGGCAAGTCGCGGCTCGTGCGTGAGCTGGCCGCGCGCGCGACGGCGCGCGGGTACGCCGTCGTCACCGGCCGCGCCGTGCCGGCGTCGACCAGCGCGCCGTACCGACCGGTGACCGAGGCGCTGCTCCAGCTCGTGCGCGACCGCGACGTCCCGACCGGCGACCGCATGGCGCGGTGGTTGCCTGCCCTACGGGCCATCGTCCCGAGCCTCGGTGCCGAGGATGCCGGCGAGACGACAACGGACGACACGGCCTCGGTGCCCGCCGCGCTGCGCGGCGAAGCGCTGCTGCAACTCCTGCGCCGGGTCGCGCCCGAAGGCGCCGTGATGATCCTCGAAGACCTCCACTGGGCCGATCCGGACACCGTGGCACTGGTGGAGTACGTGCTGGACAACGCGGTCGCCGCGCGTGTGGTGTGCGCGGTCACGCTCCGCACCGAGCAGCCATCCGCGGCACTCGAGCTCGTGCGCCGCCGTCGACCGCACCCCGGTGTCGCCGTCCTCCGGCTGGCACGCCTCGACGACGACGCAGTCGACGAGATGTTGACGGCGTGCGGCGCGGTCGCCGCATCGGAGTTGGCACGCCGCGTCCGTCATGCAGCCGAGGGCGTACCGCTGCTGATCGAGGACCTGCTGGCGTCACGTGGCCTTCCCGAATCGATCACCGAGTCCGTTCGGGCGCGGTTGGCCGAGCTGCCCGCGGACGAGCGTGCCGTGCTCGAGGCTGCTGCGGTCATGGGGCGTCATTTCGACTGGGAGCTGCTCGCAGCAGCGAGCGGTCGACCCGACGACGTCGTCACCGCCGCGCTCGCGCATGGCGTGGATCGACTGCTCGTGGCGGCGTCCGACGGCGGTTTCCGGTTCCGCCACGCGCTGACGCGCGACGCCGTTCTCGCCGGGATGCTCCCGCCCGAGCAACGCACGGTCGCCACGAAGTGCCTCTCGGCCGTCGACAGCGCGCACCCCGCGCTCGACGGCGCGTGGCGCGATGTCGCCGCCGACCTGGCGTGGCGCGCGGGTGACCGACACCGGGCCGGGAGGCTCATGACCGAGTCGGCGGCCGGCGCGCTTCGCATGGGCGCGTTGGCGACGGCCGTCGACACGGCGCAGCGGGCGGTCGAACTGCTGCCGCATGGGCCCGATCGCACGCACGCCGAGTTGCTGTGGATCGAGACGTTGTCGCTGGCGGGCCGCGTGGACGAGGCCGCGGCCGCGGGCAACGCGGTGATCGCCCGCCTCGGCGACGATCCCGCGACCGACGACGTCCTGCGGCTCGAGGTCCATCTCCGGCTGGCACGAGCCGCCATCGAGGCCACCCGCTGGTCGATGGCGGAGCACCACCTCCGGTCGGCAGCGCGTGTCGCGGGAGATCCGCCACCACCGCTCGCCGCTCGTCTTGCTGTCCTGTCCGCAGAGATCGCCTTGGCGGGCGACGATCTCGACGGTGCACGTGCAGCAGCAGCGCGCGTCCTCGAAGGCGACGACCTCCCACCGGCCGTGCGCTGTCACGCGTACGAGATCGTGGGCCGTACGCAGCGGCTGCACGATCTCGCCGGCGCACGACGTGCGTTCGAAGCGGCGCTCGCCACTGCCGAAGAAGCAGGCCTCGCGGTGTGGGCGCTGCGCGCGCTGCACGAGTTGGGCACGATCGACATGTTCGATCACGTCGGCGTCGATCGGCTGCTCGACGCGCACGACCGCGCCGAGCAGATGGGTGCGCTCAGCACCGCCGCGACGCTCGACCTGCAACTCGCGGCGTGCTACACGTCGCGCTGGGAGCTCGATCGTTGCGACGCGCACGCACATGCGGCGCTCGACATCGCCGAGCGGCTCGGTCTGGGACAGGTGCGCGCCAAGGCCCTCGCGATGCTGACCGGCAGCGCGAGCATGCGCGGCGACATCGGGGCGACCGACGCGCTCGCTGCCCGGACGCGCGCCGCCGCACCGGACGACCGGATGATCGAAGGGTTCACCCTCGCCTGCCAGGGCCAGGCGGCGCTGATGGCGGGCGACCTCGCGAGCGGACTCGACGTGTACCGCCGCGGGATGGCAGTGCTGTCCCGGCTACCGAACGCCGAGCCCGCCGCCAACCGCGCGCTCTGGCCCGTCGTGCTCGCCGCGATCGGCGATCGGCGCGCGTCCGACGCGATCGCCGAGGCGCGCCGGCTGGGCGTCGAGGCGTTCCACCTCAATCGCGGCCTGGTTTCGTGTGCCGAGGCCATCCTCGCCGGCCGCGCGGGCGATCCCCGGCGGGCGGAGGATCTCGTCGCCGCCGCCGCGGTGGAATTCGTCAACGGCGAGATGTGGGCGGTGCTCGCTCGCTTCCTCGTCGCACCCGCCGCCCGCACCGACCGGTGGGGGAAGCCCGCCCAGTGGCTCGAGGAAGCCGTCGATGCGTTCGCCGCCCACGGTCTCGACCAGCTCGCGGCCGAGGGCCGGCGCGCCCTCCGGGCGGACGACCCCAACCCGTGGTCGGCAGCGGGCATCACGAACCGCGAAGCCGACGTGCTCCGCCTGGTCGCCGACGGACTGACGAACAAGGACATCGGCGCTCGCCTCGGCGTGTCGGCGCGCACCGTCGAGAAGCACGTCGAGAGCCTCCTCCGCAAGACCGGGACCCGCACGCGGGTCGAGCTCGCGCTGCACGCCGGCACACCCACTACGTAGGGCGCGACACGTTCTACGTGGGATCCCCGATGTGCAGCGGGGGTCGCGCCGTTCAGTGTCGGAACGACCGACGGAACGGAGGAGCGCCATGCTCGAAGCGAAGAACATCGACACCCCGGACGAGAAGCGCACGTTCGAACACGGCGAAGTGGAGATCGTCCACCTCGCCGGCATGACGATCGGACGGGCCACGTTCCGCCCGGGCTGGCGCTGGTCGACGGACGTGCGGCCGTTCGCCGGCACCGACTCGTGCCAGCTGACGCACACGAGCTACGTCGTGTCGGGTCGGTTCCACGTGGTGATGGACGACGGGAGTGAGCTGGACCTCGGCCCGGGTGACGCGCACATCGTTCCCGCCGGCCACGACGCGTGGGTCGTGGGCGACGAGCCGTGCATCACGATCGACTTCATCCCCCCCGCGACCGGTGATGCGACGTTCCAGCCCGAGGCCGGCGGGTGACGAACGAACGCTGGCTGTTCCTCGGCGTCGACATCGAGGTGCTCACGGCGCCGGGCGCCCCGGTCCTCGTCGCCCGAGGCGTGCTGCCCGTGGGCGCGTCGCCGCCCTTCCACGTCCACGACGATCTCGACGACAGCTTCTACGTGCTCGACGGCGACATGGTCATCCGCTGTGGTGACGACGTGTGGCGGGCGACGAGCGGCGAATGGGTGCAGTTCCCCCGCGGGGTACCGCACACGTTCCGTGTGCTGGGTCGCCCCGCGCACATATTGATCGTGCACGCACACGACTCGTTCATGGGCGCGGTACGCGCGATCGGCCAGCGCGTCCGCGACGACGGTGACACGGTGGCACCGACGCAGGCGCGCTCCCCCGAGGAGATCGCCCGCGCGTTCGCGGCCCACGCCATCACCGACGTCGGGCCGTGCATGGAGCAGGACGAGGCGGAGCGGTGGCTCGGTGTGATCGCCGCCGGCCGAGCCGGCCACGTCGTCAGCGGTGGTGGCGGAGCTGCTGGTTGAGTCGCGCCGCTTGACGCATCTGGTGGTCGCGCTCGGCGAGGTTCGGTGCACGGCGCGCCGCGTCGGCGTAGAGGCGGGCCGCCAGTTCCAGATCACCGTTCTTCTCGTGGAGGTGGGCGGCGACGGCGTCGCGCCGCGGCACGTCGTCGCCGACAGCGGCGAGCGCGGACAGTCCTGCCGGTGCGCCGTCGGCCTCACCGACGGCCACGGCGCGGTTGAGCCGGACGATCGGCGTGTCCGCGAACGAGAGCAGCTCGTCGTACCACTCGACGATCTGGACCCAGTCGGTCTCCTCGACCCGCGGCGCATCGGCATGGAGCGCGGCGATCGCGGCCTGCGCCTGGTACTCGCCGAGCTGGTCGCGCGCCAAGGCGGCGTGCAGGATGGCGATCCCCTCGGCGATCAGCTCGACGTCCCACTGACTGCGATCCTGCTCGGCCAGCGGCACGATGCTGCCGTCGGCGCGGGTGCGGCTCCGACGCCGGGCGTGGTGCAACAACATCAGCGCGAGCAGTCCTCGCACATCCGCGTCGTCGGTCAACGAGGCGAGCTGGCGCGTGAGCCGGATCGCCTCCGCAGCGAGGTCGATGTCGCCGGAGTAGCCCTCGTTGAACACGAGGTAGAGGACGCGCATCACCGTGCGCACGTCGCCCGGACGTTCGACGCCAGCGCGCGCGACCGTGCGCTTGGCGCGGCTGATGCGCTGCGCCATGGTCGCCTCCGGCACGAGATACGCCTGCGCGATCTGCCGTGTCGTGAGGCCCCCGACGGCGCGCAGGGTCAACGCCACCGCCGACGACGACGTGAGATCAGGGTGCGCGCAGAGGAAGTAGAGCCGCAGCGAGTCGTCCGCGCTCGGGACCGCGCCCGTCGGCGGTTGCGTGTCGAACGTGACCTCGCGATCTCGACGGGCAGCGTCCGAACGCACCATGTCCAGGAAGGCACGCCATGCGACCGTCACGAGCCAGGCCGTCGGGTCGGCGGGCGGGTCCGTCCGCCACGCCGACACCGCGCGGACGAGCGCCTCCTGCACGGCGTCCTCGGCGGTCGCGAAGTCCGCACCGCGACCGACGAGGACGCTCAGGACCCGTGGTACCAGCGCACGCAGTTCGACGTCGTCTGTGGTCACTGCGTGATCGTGGGGGGCGCGGCGAGGAACGGTCGGACCTCGAGCCACTCGTGGATCGGCTCGCCACTCCCGCCAGGGGCGGCCGACAGCTCCCCGGCGAGCTCGACCGCTCGCTCGTAGCTGTCGACGTCGATCACCATCCATCCCGCGATGAGATCCTTCGTCTCGGCGAACGGTCCGTCGGTGACGGGCGGCCGCCCCTCGCCGTCCGAGCGGACCCACACGCCGTCGGGCGAAAGGGCCTGCGCGTCGACGAACTCGCCCGTGGCCTCCAGCCGGACGGCGAAGTCCTGCATGAACTTGATGTGCGCCTCCACCTCGTCGGGCGTCCACTTGTCCATCGGGACGTTGTTGGCGGGCGCCGGCGCGCCCCGGTAGTGCTTGAGCAACAGGTACTTGGCCATCTGTCCTCCTCGTGCGACGGCGGCCCCGGTGGCCGGCGTGCACCACTGGGACGGTGCAGCGGCACGATTCTCGACATCCTCGCCGGAAAAACCTGGGGTGACGTCACCCTCACCGTCGACGGGGCGCCGACCGGCAACCATGGGTGCGTGCTCGGTGACGTGTGGGACGCGGTGCTCGCCGTTGCCGGCGTCGCCCTGATCGTCTGGGGCGCGGAGACGTTCGCCGAGCACCTCGCCCGCGCGTCACACCGGCTGGGCGTCAGCATGTTCGCGCTCGCGCTGCTCCTCGCCGGTGCGGAGCCCGAGGAGTTGGCGACGGCGGTGACCGCGACGTTGCGCCACGCACCCGCGATCGCGCTCGGCGACGTGATCGGTGCCAACGTCACCGTCGCGTTGGTCGCGCTCGGCGTGGGCGCGGTGCTCACCGGTGTGCCGTTCGGCCCGCGCGTGTGGCGCTACGGCCTCTTGGGCGTGCCCGTCGGTGTCCTGTCCGTGGTGTTCGCGTGGGACGGGGCCGTCACCCGCGTCGAGGGCGCGGTCCTCGTGCTGCTCTACGTCGGCTACGTGGCGCTGATCTGGATCGGCGAGCGGCGCCCCCCTGCACTGGGCGAGACCGCGGAGCTCGACGACGCGGCCCTCGAGCACCGCGAGCGTCGTGTCGGGAAGGAGCTCGTGCTCGTCGTCGCCGGTGTGGCGGGGATGGTCGTCGGCGCGGTGCTGCTCGTCGACGGGGTGCGTCACCTCGCCCACGGGGAAGCGAGCCAAGCGCGCGTCTCGTTGACGATCGTCGGCTTCGCCACCGGCTTCGAGCTCGTGGTCCTCGCGTGGTCGTCCGCGCGCCGCGGGATCACGGACGCGGTCGTCGCCGGCGTCGTCGGGAGCTACGCGTACAACGCGACGATGACCCTCGGCGCGGCAGCCGTCGTTCGGCCGCTGTCGATCACCGACGCAGCCGTGCTCCACGGCCCGTTCCTCGCCATGGTCGCCGCGCTCGTGGCCGTGCTCGCGCTTGCGGTGCCCCGCCGCCGTCTCGACCGCCGCGCAGGCGTGGTGCTCCTCGTCGCGTACGTCGCTTTCGTGGGCGCGATCGCGCTCGGGCGGTGACTCATCCCATTGTGCGGTGAAAACCGGCGCGTCGCGCCGGTTTTCACCGCACAAACGGGGGTGGGGACGGTCACGGCAGACGAGCGACGTCGCACACCTGCGCGCGCAGCGGCGAGCTGCCGCTGATCGGGTCGCTCGGCGTCTGCGACAGCACCAGGTTGAGGTTGGCGCTGCCCGGACCGAACGGCGGGAAGCCGGACAGGTCGAGCTCCTCGCACGCCTCGTACCAACCGTGCTGCGCGCACACGACGTCGGGTGCGAGCGTCTCGTTGAACGAGGCGCGGGCGCGCACCGCGCCCATCGGTGTCCGGATCTCCATCCAGTCGCCTTCCGCGATGTCGCGCCGGGCGGCGGTGTCGGGATGCAGCTCGGCCTCGGGATCGGGGACGTGGCGGCGCAGGCTGGCCACCTGACGATGTTGGGTCTCGCAGAAGTGCAGCGCCTTCGCGCACGTCAGCACGAGCGGGAACTCGTCCGCGAGGTCGGGACGCGATCGCGGGCTCCACGCCGGTTCCGTGAAGGTCGGCAGCGCGGGCTGACCGATGTCGAGGAAGCCTTCGACGTACAACTCGATGCGACCCGTGGGCGTGGCGAACCCGGCAGGCACGCCGTCGTCACCCGCCGCCGCGTACTTGCGGTGCCGGGTCTCGAGCGCGACGCGCACACCGGCGGGCTCCGCGCGCAGTTGCTCGAGCGTGACACCGCTCGGCGCCAGCTGGTGCGCCCACCCCGCCTCGACGTCACCGTCGAAGAAGCGGTCGCCGAACCCGAGGCGAGCAGCGAGGTCGAAGATGATCTCGATGTCGGAACGCGCCGCACCGACGGGCCGCACCAGCGGCGTGCGCAACTGCACGAGCGACTGCGCCTCTTGCGAGATCTCGAACCCGACCTTCAACCCCTCGGCTTCGAAGGCACCCGCGACCGGCAGGACGACGTCCGCCTGTGCTGCCGTCGGGCTCATGAACATGTCGAGGTGCACGTGGAAGTCGAGCGCTTCCAACGCGGCCCGGCCACGTGCGCTGTCGCCGTGCGCCATCAGCAGGTTGGCGCCGAAGCTCACGAGCCCGCGGGGCCGGTAAGGACGTCCGTCGAGGATCGCGGTGTAGAGATCCTCGCCGGTCACGTACTCGAAGCGGGCGGGCCCGAGCGGTCGTTCGCCCACGCCGATGGCCTTCGCCCGCTGCGACTCCTCGAGCAGCTCCCCGCCCGCGATCGCGTTCGTGGGCACGGGTGTGAACAGGACGTTGCCGCCCGGCGCGTCGAGGCACCCGGTGAGCGCATACAGCACGTTGACGGCGCGGATGATCTGCGTCGTGCCGCTGTGTTGTTCGAGACCGCTCCACGTGTAGAAGGCGACGGGACGGTGCTCCCACATGACCTGCGCAGCGCGCTCGATGTCGGCGGCGGGCACGCCGGTGAGCTGCTCCGCCACCGCCGGCGACAGCGCGCGGCACTGCGCGGCGAGGACGTCGAGCACCGGCCGGCACGTGACCGGGCCGTCGATCGTCGGGACGTCGATCGACCCCGCCATGGCGAGCCGTTCGTGGTCGGCGACGTCGGTGCCCCGTGCGGCGGGATCGACGACGATCGGTCGGCCGCTCACTTCGTCCCACGCGACGAAGTGATCACGACTTCCATCCGATGACAGGTCGTCGGCGCGCAGCAAGCGACCGTTGTCGTCGCGCACGAGGAGCGGTGCGTTCGTCCAGCGGCGCACGAACGCGTCGTCGTACCAACCGCGTTCGAGCATCACACCGGTGATCGCCGACGCCAGCGCGGCGTCGGTGCCGGGACGAACGCGCAACCACGGATCCGCCTTCGACGCCAACCCCGCGCGGCGCGGATCGACGACGATCAACTTCGCGCCGCGGTTGAGCGCGGCGCGCGTCGCCGTGGCATGTGCGAGCCGCGAGATGGCGGGGTTGTAGCCCCAGAACAGGATGCACTCGGCACGGTCGAGGTCGGGCATGTACTGACCGGGTACGGGCGCGCCGAACGTGTAGCGCGACGCCAGCGAGCGACCCCAGCCGCACAGCTCCATCGAGTACACGAAGTTCGGACTGCCGAAGGCGCGCTGCAGGCGTTGGATCCATTCGACGCAGTCGACGATGGCCGAGGTCGACGGCGACACCGAGCTGAACACCACCGACTCGGGGCCATGGGTGGCGGCCAGGTCGCGCAGACGCTCGGTCACGATGTCGAGGGCTTCGTCCCAGCTGATGCGCTGCCAGCCCGGGTCAGCGGCACCCTTCGGGTTCGTGCGCTTCATCGGATGCTGCAACCGATCCGGATGAGCGGTGATGGCCGGCGCTTCCTTGCCCTTGACGCACAGCACCTTGCCCGTGGGATGCGACGGGTCGCGGTTCAACGTGAACGTCCCGTCCGACACCGTTGCTCGCGCGCCACAGCGCGACACGCACAAGGGACAGAACGTCGCAACCTCTCGCGATGCCGGTGCGTCGCTCATCCGCCACCTCCCCGCTCTGCAGCTCGGTCCGGCCGGCGGTCCCCAGTCCCACGGCTGCGTGCAGCAGCGTAGGCGAGGAACGTTCCTGGCGGGTTCGTCAGCGCGGCAGGCGGCGGACGACGAGGTCGGCGAGGTGATGCAACGAGTGGTCGAGGTGCTCCGGCGGGAACGGCGGGAACGGGATGCGCGCACGGATCTCCGGGGGCACGGCCGACCAGTCGTACGTCAGCGTCACCGTCGTACGAGAAGGGCTCGCCGCCTCGAGGTCGTAGCGCCACGTCCACCCACCGAAGCTGAGCTCGCCGTCGTCGGGCGACGCCGTCCCCGGCCTCCAGGCGATGGCGCGCGGCTCGTCGCACACCTCCACGAGGTTGGCGATCTCGTAGTCCTTCTCGGGATGGTTGTCGTGGTACATCGCCATCCGGAACACCTGGCCGGCGGCGGTGATGCGATCGCCGTCGAGCGCGGCGCGCACCCATCCGGTGCCGTCGATCTCCGCGTGCGCGGACGGATCGGCGAGCACCGCGAACACCGCCTCCGGTGCCGCCTCGATGGTCGTGGACGCGATGACGTGGTCGGCTTCCATGCCGGTACGACGGTCGGCGGGGACGGAACTCATCGCGTGACGTACGACGTCAGGGTCAGTACGCGTTCTTGATGACGAAGTACGACCCGCGGATCGTGCCCGCCAACTTCGACTTCTGCCGCGCGAACTTGAACGAGGCGAGCTCCTCGGGCACGTCCATCCCTTCGGAGAGCTTGAAGCCGACGGCTCGCTTGCCGGCGTCGTCGAGGGTGTAGAGCACGTTGATCGACAGTCCGCTCTCGTAGAACACGTGGACCCACCGGATGTTGTCGACGTGTGACTCCGCAGCCTCGAGGGGCGGCGACGAGATCACGATGCCACGCTCCTCCTTCAGGATCTTGTGCACCCAGTCGATCGTCGACTTCGCCTTGCTCGCCGGCTGGACCGTGAAGTCGTGGTCGTACTTGTTCTTGAAGTAGCGAGCCTCGTTGGCGCGGAGACCGGCCAGTGCCTCCGCGACCGGCGACGACTCCAGGCCGACGGTCGACACGTTCTTGAAATCCACGGTGTAGGCGCTCTTGGCGGTCATGGCATCCTCGATCACTTCGTCTGCTGGGGCTCGTTCTCTTCTGAGAGAACCACTCTCGTTTCGGGAGTGCTACTCTCACATTGATGGCCGCCGGTGTCAAGCCTGTCCGCCCCGCCGCCGCGTTGCAGGCGCGCACGCGCCGGACGCGAGCGGCGGTCGTCGAGGCGGCGCGCGAGCTCTTCCTCGAGCGCGGGTACACCGCCACGACGGTCGAGGCGATCAGCGAGCGGTCCGACACGCCGCAGGCCACCGTGTACCGGTTGTTCTCGTCCAAGCTCGGGATCCTGGAGGCGTTGCTCGACGTCTCGATCGGCGGTGACGACGAGGCTGTGGCGATGGCGGACCGTCCACACGTTCGTGCGCTCCTCGCCGACCCGGACCCGCACGCGCAACTCGCCGGGTTCACCGCGTTGCTGCGCGAGCTCATGGCCCGCGCCGCACCGGTGCACCGCATCCTGGCCGACGCCGCTCGCTCGGACGAAGCAGCCGCCGCGCTGTTGCACGACATCGCCCGCCAACGTCAGGACGGCCAACGCCGCATCGCTCGCGCGCTCGCTCGTTCGGGATCGCTGCGCGCCGGGCTCAAGGAGCGCGACGCCGCCGACATCATCCACGCGCTCGCGTCGCCCGAGCTCTACGGCCTGCTCGTGCTCGACAGGGGCTGGAGCGGCGACCGGTACGAACGGTGGTTGACCGGCATCCTCACCGACCAGCTGCTGTCATGAGCGGCGCACGCGGTAGCGGAGGTGGAGCGCGCGGCGGCCCTGGACCACGTCCGGATCCTCGAGCAGCAGATGTCCGTGCGCCCGCTGCGTGAAGTACGGGATCCCCTCCCCGAAGAGGACCGGCACGAGGCTGACGCACACCTCGTCCACGAGACCGAGGTCGAGCGCCTGATTGATGATGTCCGGGCTGGCGATCGTCACGTTCTTGTCGCCGGCGATCTCCTTCGCCTTCGCGATCGCGGCGGCGACGCCGTCGACGAACGTCGTCTTCGGCCATCGCTCGCTCGCGCCGTCGGGAGGGGTGTGCGTCACCACCACGACGCGCGGCGCGCCGGGATGCGCGTCGTTCCAACCGTCGGTCATGTCGAAGAGCCGGCGGCCCGCCACGACGACACCGGCGTCCGCGATCAGCTCCCGCAACATTCCGGCGCTCGCTTCGTCGACTCGGAACGTCATGTCGTCGTTGGCGCTCGCCACCGTGACGTCGCCGCCCCAGTACCAGTCGAACAGCTCGCCGGGGTCGTCGTCGGCGTTCGCGATGAATCCGTCCAACGACATCGCCATGTGGGTGAGCACCTTCGCCATGCTGCGCCTCCTGGTCTGCTCCCGCGAGCGGATGATCGCACCGTCTGACGTCTGGACGGGACGCAAGTCATCGCCATCCGCGAGACTTCGTGCAGCACAAAGGAGGGCTCATGACCCCACCTCGCGTTCTCGAGCCGCAGTGTGAGTGGACCGCCGGCGACGTCGCCGACGAAGAGCTGTGGACCGTGACGTTCACGGATGCCGAGTTGGAAGAGCTCGACGCGTCGCTGCGGCACGCGCTGACTCGATCCGACGACGTGCTCGAGCTGACGAAGGAGGACTTCCCGCTGCCGACGGTTGCGCCCCGCCTGGCGGACGTGGAGCGCGAGCTGATCGACGGGCGCGGGTTCGTGCGCCTGCGCGGCATCGACCGGTCGGCGTACACGCAGGACGAGATGGAGATCCTCTACTGGGGCATCGGCGCGCACCTCGGTCGGCCGTGGGCGCAGAACAAGTACGGCCACGTGCTGGGCGACGTGACCGACCAGGCGAAGGCGGTGAACGATCCCACCGCGCGCGGCAACGAGCTCGGCGGCGTGGCGCTCCCGTTCCACTGCGACGGGTCGGACCTCGTCGGGCTGCTGTGTCTCGAGAACGGACTCTCCGGTGGGTTGTCGGCCGTCGCGAACGCGGTGCTCATCCACAACACGCTCGTGCGCGAGCAGCCCGACGTCGCGGCCGTGCTGTACGAACCGTTCCCGTACGACTTCCGCGGCGAGCAGGCGGAAGGCGGTTCGGCGTTCTACTCGATGCCGGTCTTCACCGAGTGGGACAACCGGCTGTTCGTGCGTTGCATCCCGCCCTACATCTGGGCATCACAGCGCCATCCCGACGCGCCGCGACTCAGCGAGGCGCAGACGAACGCGTTGCGCACCGTCGAGGAGATGGCGAACGATCCCGGCAACCACGTGCTGATGGAACTGCGACCGGGCGACATCCAGTTCATCGACAACTACCACGTGCTGCACGGCCGGACGGCGTACGAGGACGACCGCACGCACGGTCGCATCCGTCATCTCAAGCGCCTGTGGCTGGAGACGTCCGTCCTCGCGAGCCGGCCGCCGTACTTCGCCAACCGCAGCCACTGGGAAGCGAAGCGCTCGGCGAGCCGCCTCCGCGTCGGAACGGACTGATCGCGGCAGCCGCGTCGTCGGACACGGCGCCGAGCATCACTTCTTGAAGGCGCGCCGCCGTGATCGTGCACGTGGGTTCGCGGACGCGCCCGTTCTGCGCGCGTGCCCGTTGCCCGCCTTCGTCGCCGCCGTGCGCCGTTGCGGCGGTTGCCCGCC